>CZCA01000602.1_pt1 | contig 71314 bp, 72 predicted proteins | sample 591981 | NCBI WGS metagenome assembly CZCA01 (sample SAMEA3556810, study PRJEB10932) | anaerobic digester metagenome | reverse complement strand
CTCAGTCTGTCACCTGATACATAGGAACCTGCCTGTAAGACATGGTCACCCAGGACTTTTCTGAGCGCTGCATGGAGGAGATGGGTAGCTGTATGGTTTCTGGCTGTGGCGCACCTCACGTCTACGTCAACTTGCGCCTTTGCTCTGTCTCCTATGCTGACATCGCCTTTGAGAACTGTAACATAATGTGAAATCACAGAATCAGAAATTCTGATTGTATTATTGACTTGTGCGCTAAAGCCTTCACCGGCAATTATTCCGACATCCCCTACTTGCCCTCCGGCTTCAGCGTAAAACGGAGTTCGGTCAAGTACTATCTCGCCCTCTTGACCTGATGATATATGTCCTACGGGTTCGCCTTCAGAGAATATGGCAATTACGTTAGATTCAGCGGCCAAAGCCTCATATCCCATGAACTTGACATTAAGACCGGACAAGGCTTCCGCTTTCGCTGTAGACAGGCCGCCCATGTACCCCAGGCCATGTCTGGAAGCTCTGGCACGCTCTCGCTGTTCGTCCATGGCTTTGTTAAAACCTTCTTCGTCCACGGACATACCGCTTTCTCCGGCAATTTCCCTTGTAAGCTCAAGAGGAAACCCATAAGTATCATACAACTTGAACGCTTTGGACCCGGGGATTACTAATGACCCTTGGCTCTCCAAATCCGCTACTACTTCATGGAGCATAGTTGTGCCTTGATCAAGACGCTCCAGGAACCGCTCTTCTTCAGAACTGATGACTTTATAAATGTGATTTCTTCTTGCGACAAGTTCAGGATACGCATGAGAAAACACGGACGACACCACATCAGCCATCTCGACCATGAAAGGCCTCCGAATGCCGAGCAATCTCCCATGACGAATTGCTCTCCTGAGCAGTCTGCGCAACACGTATCCTCTACCTTCATTGCTAGGAAGAACCCCGTCAGCTATAAGAAAGGAAACAGCTCGGGCATGGTCCGCCACTATTCTCAAGGAGGCAGTCTGTTTATCGTCCGGCCTCCCGCATATTCCCTGAGCATCCAGAATCGCTTTGGTAATAGGCTTTAAGGAATCAGTGTCAAACACGGTAGGCGCACCTTGCATGACTGCTGCAATGCGTTCCAGGCCCATCCCGGTATCGATCCCTTTTCTGTCAAGGGGCCGATACTCTCCTTTCTCATCACAGTAAAACTGAATAAAAACAAGGTTCCAGATTTCCATGAACCTGTCACAATCGCAACCAAGACGGCAATCAGGTTGTCCGCATCCGAAAGCTTCTCCCCGGTCAACATGGATTTCTGAGCAAGGCCCACAAGGACCGACTCCGATTTCCCAGAAGTTGTCAGGTTTTCCCAGTCGGACTATGCGCTCGGACGGCACTCCGATTTCTCTGTTCCAAATATCAAAAGCCTCGTCATCATCTAAGTATATAGTGATCCACAGCTTATCTTCGGGCAGGCCCAAGTGATTTATGACAAACTCCCATGCCCAGACAATGGCGTCTTCCTTAAAGTAATCACCGAAAGAGAAGTTCCCGAGCATTTCAAAAAATGTAAGATGCCTTGAGGTCATGCCCACATTCTCTATGTCCAATGTCCTTATACATTTCTGACACGTTGTCGCACGAAGGTATTCCGGCGTGGCAGTGCCCATATAATATGGCTTAAAAGGAACCATGCCCGCCCCTGTAAGAAGAAGTGTCGGGTCGTTTCCGGGAACCAAAGAAGCAGACGGCAGGGAAATATGATCCTTGCTGACAAAGAAATCTCTGAACATGTCTCGAATTTCACGTGTACTAAATGCACGTACACCTAAACCTTCTTGCACCGACTATTGCCTCCTAAGCTAGTAGTTTAAGAAAAGCGACTGCGTTACTCAAGTATTGCGCCGCTGCATTGCTCCGGGCAAATCTTATCTGTTAAAAGTGGCGAACACTGATGGCAACTTACTTGGCATTGCTATTCTCCATAAGATACTAATATCATAGCCCGTACCCAAATAGGTGTCAACGAGAAACCCGAAGCTTCCGAGTGTGCTGCCGAAGAATTCTATTGCAAAAGCTTATTATGGATATATCTTAGGGTCACTTTAATAATAGATGTAACCGGCACCGCCAGGATCACACCAAGGATTCCAAAGAGATAGCCTCCTGATATTATACAGAAAATGACGGTTACAGGATGCAATCCTACATGCTCACCGAGGATATTGGGACTTATGATGCTGCTTTCCACCTGGTTAACGACAATAAAGAGGATCACAACATAGACAGCGCTTAACGGCGATTTGAGAAGCGCGGAAATGACTGCCGGAATAGCCCCTATAACAGGTCCAAAATAAGGCACTATGTTGAAAATACCTGCGATGAGCCCGATTATCAGCGCAAAATCCACGCCGATAATAGATAATCCAACTGCAATTAGCACTCCGACAATTGCCGAGATCAGTAACTGCCCTCGAATAAAAGAGCCTAGGCTATTGTCCATTTCAATCATAAGCCCCACTATGTCACTGCGCCATCTATCCGGTATCCATGAAAGGAGCCACATTTTGAGCTCAGGGAAATCCATAGTCAGGTAGAAAGCCAGTACAGGAACGAGTATGAGGAGACTTAATCTTGGCAGAAGTCCGGGAACAGAACCCAATGTTCTTTCAATAAAGCCTGCTAATGCTTCTTCCGCTCTATCTATTCCGTTATCGATTGCGCCTTTTACAGGTTCGGGAATGTTGAATCTTGAGAACCTTTTGTAGAATCCTGCAATCTCAGACTGTATACTCCCTGCCTGTTGAGGAAGGACTTCACCGAGGCGCTCCAGCTGAACCAGGAATTTTGGGACTAAGTACAGGACAAAGAGTGTTATGGCAAGAGTGAACCCTACGTAGATAACGAGGGTTCCTAAACCGCGTGGAGCGCCTCGTTTTTCCAAATGCGTGACAACCGGGTTCATCAGGTATGACAATGCAAAAGCTAAGATGAATGGAGCAAGCACACCCCTGACCCTATATAGAAGAAACAGAGCAGCAGCTGCCAGAAACACAGTGAAAAGCCACGGCCGCCCTGGGCGGTAACGAGTGTTTTCTTCTTTGTGTTCACTTACAACTAGTCCACTCCTCCCATGCTAAGGCGATTTCCCAGTGTCTTGATACTTCGGCCTGCGCGCGCTACTTCTTTCCCGATCTCGTTTGCAAATCGATTGGTGGTCCTTCTGATTCGGAGTGCCATTTTGCTTGCCATTTCCTGAGCCCGGGAGTCTTCCGCCATGAGTCTCTTACGATCCTCTTTTGATTTGGCATATAGATAAACGCCTATTACGGCACCTACTGCAGTCCCTGCAATCACGGTCTTCCAAAATCTATTCACAAGAGTCACCTCCGGAGCACTCGCGTCTAAAAGTACAGTTAGTATTGCCACCGGGCAAGAAATTAGACGATGATTCCGCCTCCTATGATAACGTCGTTGTCGTAGAATACTGCGGATTGTCCAGGTGCTACGGCTCTCTGTGGCCTGTCGAAAATGACTTTCGCCATATCTTGACTCTTGGGTAAAACTAAGCCAGGCGCTTCTTTTGCATTGTAGCGGATTTTGATACCTAGATGCATTTTTCGAGGAGGATCCGGATTTGCAATCCAATTCACATCGCAAGCCTCAAGTTCGCGGGAAAACAGATCCTCTTCTTTACCCACAATAATTGCATTCCTGGATGCATCAATTTTTGTCACATATAGTCTCTTGCTCCCCGGAATCCCAATGCCTTTTCTTTGGCCAACTGTATAAAAAGGCAATCCCCTGTGTTCGCCGACGATCCTCCCGTCACTATCTAAGATCGGGCCCGGCTCAATTGTAAAACCCGGTAAGGAACAAAGAAACTCACGATAGTCTGTGCCTTCCAGGAAGCATATTTCTTGGCTTTCACTTTTACCTGCGACAGGGATATCTGCCTTGGATGCAGCTTCTCGAACTTGATCTTTGGTAAGATCGCCTAATGGGAAGAGTATGGAAGAAAGGTCATGTTGGGTGAGGCGGTAAAGCACATATGATTGATCTTTTGTGTCATCCTTTCCTTTCTTCAGCAAGAACCTGCCTGTGGCAGGGTCAATAGATATCCTGGCGTAATGGCCTGTAGCTACATATTCGGCTCCAACCTCGTGCCTTGCGTCAAGGAGGTAACGGAACTTAATCTCGGCATTACATCGGACACACGGATTTGGCGTCCGCCCCCGGACATATTCGTCCACCAAGTAGCTGACGATTTCACTTTGGAAACGGTCTGAAACATCAAATATGTGATAGGGGATATCCAATGAATCCGCTACAGCCCGGGCATCTTTTGAAGAAAAGCCCTCCCACGTTTTCAGGGTAACGCCGATTACGTGAAACCCCTTGGATTTCAGGAGTAAAGCAGTGACGGAACTGTCCACGCCGCCGCTTATTGCTACAAGTATCGGCGTTTTAGGGCTGATACATCTCATATCCGGTAAATCCATACGATGCCTCATGATTCACGAGGTTTCTCCGCCGGCTTCATTGTCAGGCAAACTCCTTCCCTGCTTCTCCATGTAATCCTTAATAGCCTTCTGCAAAGCGTCTGCGCCAAGGTTCGAGCAGTGCATCTTCTTGGGCGGAAGGCCTCCTAAAGCATCTGCCACCGCCCTGTTTGAGATTTCCAGGGCTTCCTCCAGTGTTTTCCCTATTACCAGCTCTGTGACCATGCTGCTGACTGCTATCGCTGCACCGCAACCAAAGGTTTTGAACTTGGCGTCTTTTATTCTATCTCCTTCAACCTTGATGGTTAATTTCATGACATCTCCACAAATCGGGTTGCCTACCGTTCCTACGCCGTCCGCGTCTTCGATTTCCCCGACATTTCTCGGATTTGTAAAATGGTCCATTACCTTGTCTGTATACATTGCTCATATCCCCTCCCCCACAACTACAACTGCCGAGAAGTAGCTGCTACCAGACTTAATGACTCTCAATCAGATGGCGATCATCTTCTACGCAGCGACAAGCGCTGTCAAGTGAGACGTCTACGCCAAACGGGGACATCTCCCTAAGCTTGTTGACTATACCCGTCAGCATCTCTACGACGTAGTCAATATCCTCGGCTGTAGTCTCATGTCCGAGTGACAATCTGAGTGAGCCATGAGCTATTTCGTGCGGAAGCCCCATAGCTAAAAGGACATGGGACGGTTCGAGTGACCCGGAAGTGCACGCAGATCCGCTGGATCCGCATATACCCACATTGTCAAGGCTAAGAAGAAGAGATTCCCCTTCTATGAACTCAAAGCAGAAGCTTACATTGCCCGGAAGTCTCCTGGTAGGATGTCCGTTTAATCTCACATAAGGAATGCGCTCCATGACTTCTTTTATGAGGTAATCCCGTAGTTGGGCAAGGCGGGCCATCTCTTGTTCCATTTCTTTCTCAGCCATTTCAAGAGCGACTGCAAGCCCCACTATTCCCAGAACGTTTTCTGTCCCGGCCCTCCTATTGCGTTCCTGGCCTCCCCCGTCAATGAACCTTTCGATTCTCACGCCTTTTCTCACCCAGAGGGCGCCTACGCCTTTCGGACCTTTGAACTTGTGTCCGGAAAGGGAAAGCAAGTCCACACCCAGCTCTTTTACATCTACGGGAATATGTCCTGTGGTCTGAACTGCATCTGTATGGAACACTACACCGTGCTTTTTCGCACTCTCAGCGATATCTTCAATAGGTTGAATTGTACCTACCTCGTTGTTAGCATGCATTATTGAGATAAGCACGGTATCATCAGTAATAGCCTCCTCTACATCGGATGGGTTTACCATCCCATAAGAATCCACAGGCACAAATGTCGCCTTAAATCCGCGCCTCTCAAGTCGTTTGATACTGTCAAGCACTGCATGGTGTTCTATTGCCGAAGTAATAATGTGATTACCGCGCTTGGCATTAGCGTAAGCTACACCTTTGATTGCCATGTTATCCGCTTCAGTCCCTGAGCCGGTAAATATGATCTCTTCCGGATTCGCATTAATTACCTTTGCCACTTTTTCTCTGGCATCTTCCACGGCAGCTTTAGCGTCTCTCGCTATGCTGTAAATACTTGACGGATTCCCGTACCTTTCGCCCAGGAAAGGAAGGATTGCTTCCACAACTTCCGGTCGCGGTTTTGTTGTTGCTGCATTGTCTAGGTATACAAGCTTCATTTCTAATCATCTCCTGACAGTAGTGTGGCTATAGAGACGATTCTCAACTCAACTGACACTCATCCGTTGTCTTCTGAGAATCAGGGGCACAAGCCTCGCATGGCTTCTTCTCTGACGTTACAGTTCCATCACACAAATCCTGGAGATTAATCGAATCAAGGACCCTGTTGGTACAATCACGCAGTCTCTTCCACACAAAGCGCACTACGCAATCTTCGAGTTGCTCGCAATCCTCATAGTCAGAGTCGCGAGAAAGGCATTGCACAGGATCAAAGGATCCCTCCATCACTCTGACAATGTCGCCTACTGTGATTTCCTCAGGCTGCTTTGCAAGTTCATATCCGCCCTGAGCGCCTCTGGAGCTTGCGACAAGTCCTGCTCTGCGCAATTTCGCCATCAGCTGTTCAAGGTAATGTAAAGAGACCATCTGTCTGTCAGCTATGGAATTAAGAGGCACAGGGCCTTCTCCGTAGCGGAGAGCCAAATCGTACATAGCTCGGAGTCCATATCTGCCACGAGTCGATAGCTTCATTTGATTCACCTTCTTCCTGGCGGCATGAGAGGAATCCTGAGTAAATTAATCGGGATTGCCACATAAAAAATATACCATCAGCCTATATCGATGTCAATCATTTTTTTCCCGGAGAGCCAGCCTTTCTTTGATTGTTCTCTCATATCCGTTCTCTGAAGGTTGATAGTATGTTTTGCCTGCTAAGATATGAGGCAAATACTGCTGAAAGACATAATTTCCGGGAAACTCATGGGGATACTTGTAGCCTTTACCATGTCCTAAGGAAGCAGCGCCTTTGTATGACGCGTTGCGAAGATGACGAGGAACTTCGGCTGTGCGTTCGGTTTCAAGGTCGTGTTCGGCATTCTTGATTGCCAGGTAACATGAGTTGCTCTTGGGAGCGGTAGCCACGTATATGGCAGCTTCTGCAAGAATGAGCCGGGCTTCCGGCCACCCGACAAAGGTAACTGCCCATGCTGCTGCCGCTGCCACCAAAAGAGCGTGGGGATTAGCCAGACCTACATCTTCTGCTGCATGAATCACGATTCTTCTTGCTATGAATTCAGGCTTCTCGCCTGACGCGATCATCCGGGCAAGCCAGTACACGGTGGCATCAGGGTCGCTTCCCCTCATGCTCTTTATGAATGCGGAAACTATGTCATAGTGAGCGTCTCCACTCTTGTCATACCCCAACGCTCTCTCCTGAATGGATTCTTCCGCTATCTCCAAGGTGATACTGCGGACGCCGTCTTCACCTACCTCAGTTGTTAGCACCGCAAGTTCAATTGCGTTCAAGGCTGACCTGGCATCACCGTTTGCGGTTCTGACCAGATGAGAGAAGGCGTCATCACAAACTGCGGCTTCATACTCGCCGAGGCCACGCTCTTTATCTTCCAATGCTCGACGCAAAATCAGGGAGATATGTTCATCATCCAGCGGCTCGAACCTGAACACGCGTGAGCGTGATAGGAGTGGCCTGCTAATCTCAAAAAACGGATTTTCCGTTGTTGCTCCGATAAATATGACCGTTCCGTTCTCTACCGCAGGCAACAGCGCATCTTGTTGCGTCTTGTTGAATCTGTGAACTTCATCGATGAAGAGAATTGTCCTGGCCTCGTGCATCTTAAGTCTGTCTGAAGCATCTTCCATGACTCGCCTTATATCAGCGACGCCTGATGTTACTGCGTTTAAGGACTGGAAGTGCGATTTAGTGGCGCCGGCTATGATATTGGCCAGCGCAGTTTTGCCGGTGCCGGGAGGTCCGTAGAAAATGACGGATGAGAGTTTGTCTCCTTCGATAGCTCGTCTAAGCAGTTTGCCCGGACCCAGAATGTGTTCTTGCCCGACAAACTCCTCTAAAGTGGTGGGACGCATTCGAATAGCCAGCGGCGCCTCACGCCGCAGGAGTTGATCTCCTTGGCGGCTGAACAAATCCATGGTATCACGCTCCGATTGTGTTTCACCCGGATTGGATTATAACATACTAGATGCAGGATATGGAAGGATGCGGAATGAAAAGAAGCGCTTAAAAAAACCGCTCAATGAACAACACGACCCCACCATGCCGCCTGGCCGGTAACATTTCTATCCCTGCGCCCTGCAGGTGGGTGCCCTCCCAAGTGTTTTGCGACTCCGCACGCCGGACGGCACTCGCGCCGCACTCGGAGCTGAGGCTCCCTTTCAAATGGTGTTGGAACAAAAGTTACCGATGTCAAATCGAACACGGTAGGGTCCTTTTTTTATCTTTCTTGCTTGCAAGTGAATGATATCATAAGCCTTTAAGGATTTCAAGGCAGCTCCGTATCACCGCTTGTGCCTATTTTACCCATGTCGACTACCTGTATATACAGTTCAGTCAGTTGTTCTTCGCTAATTGCTCCGGGGGCTCCGGTCATGGGGCATACCGCTTTTTGAGTTTTCGGGAATGCAATTACGTCACGGATAGTCTTTCTCCCTGCCAACAGCATAACCATTCTGTCAAAGCCCAAGGCAATCCCGCCGTGAGGCGGTGCGCCGTACTCAAAAGCTTCAAGAAGGAAGCCGAATTTCTCTTGGGCTTCCTCTTCGCTGAACCCCAAGACCCCGAATATTTTCTCCTGTACATCTCGCTTATGTATCCTTATGCTTCCGCTGCCCAGCTCTACACCGTTCAAAACGAGATCGTACATGTTAGCTCGAACACTCAGAGGATCTGTCTCCATTAAGTGAATATCTTCTTCCAAAGGAGACGTAAACGCATGATGCACAGCGACTATCCTGTCTTCCTCCTGGCTGAACTCAAACAAGGGAAAGTCAGTAACCCAAAGAAATGCCAGTTGATTTTCAGAGATGAGGTCCAGCTTGGCGCCTAGGTGCAATCTCAATCTGCCAAGAGACTCCAAAACTACGTTTCCGGGGCCTGCTACAATCAGAATCAGGTCCCCATCTTTTGCTGCTGTAACTTCTGCGATTTCCTGCAATTCAGTTTCTGTAAGAAACTTGGTCAGTTGAGAGCTGAAAGTCACGTTCCCGTCTTCCCCGCAAGAAAGCGCTATTGACATAAGGCCTCCTGCGCCAAAGTTCTTGACGATTCCCTCGAGTTCTTTGATTTCTTGTCTGGACAGCTGACTACAACCAGGCGCCACTATGCAAGCTACCTTACCGCCGGCTTCAATGGCACCTTGAAAAACGCGAAAACCGCAGTTTTTCACAACATCGCTTATGTCTCTTATCTCCATGCCGAATCGTATGTCAGGCTTGTCTGAACCATATCGTTCCATAGCGTCAGCATATGACATTCTAAGGAAAGGCTTTGCCACTGATATCCCCAAAGTCTCTTCTATACAGTGAGTCATCATGTCTTCTGTGAGGTTAAGCACATCATCTCTATTGATGAAAGACATTTCAATATCAATTTGCGTAAACTCAGGTTGCCTGTCAGCTCGCAAGTCCTCATCTCGAAAGCACCGCGCAATCTGAAAATACCTATCAAATCCGGATACCATTAAGAGCTGCTTGAAAAGCTGGGGCGATTGGGGTAGTGCAAAAAATCGGCCCGGATTCACGCGGCTGGGAACAACATAGTCGCGAGCGCCCTCCGGGGTGCTCCTTATAAACATTGGCGTCTCCACCTCAATGAAACCTCGAGAGTCTAAGAAGTTCCTTACTGCTATGGTTAAGCGGTGCCGAAGAATCATGTTCTTCTGCATGTCCGGTCTTCGAAGGTCAAGATATCGATACTTAAGCCTCAGGAGTTCGTCAACATCAACATCCTCAGTGATATAGAAAGGCGGAGTCTTCGATTTGGACAGCACCTCCAGGAACTCAGCTGCCACATCAACCTTGCCTGTAGGGATTGAAGGATTCACTGCACCGGGTGGGCGTTCTACAACAACTCCGGATATGCATACTACATCCTCTGAACCCAGCTTCTCAGCTACTCGGTGGGCGCAAGGAGAGGTTTCAGGATTAAAAACCACCTGAACAATACCTGAGCGATCCCGAAGATCGATGAATACAAGACCACCAAGGTCTCTTCTTCTGGCAACCCAACCTGCAAGAACAACTGTCTTCCCTACAAAAGCTTCATCTGCTAGCTCTCCCACCATATGAGTTCTCTTTTTCTGCATTATTGCTCACTTCTCTCTTGGTAACTTGAGGTCTTTTGAAAGAATTGTATTCTGTGTTAAAACCTTAATCAGATCTCCAAACGGAACTTGAGTCTGCTCTCCGGTTACCATATCCCTTACTATGACATAGTCACCTTTAAGCTCGTCTTCGCCGATGATCACGACTGTCTTGACTCCTTGCCTATCTGCATACTTCATCTGAGCTCTCAGGCTTCTGTCAAGATAATCGATATCCGTGGATATACCCTGCTTACGTAACGCGTGAGTTATGCGAAAAGCTTCAATCTTGGCTTCATCGCCCATTGCAGCAATGAATACAGTGACCTCACCGGCGTCCGTACTTGTTTCCTTGTCTCCTGCATCCTGTAGCACTTGGACAGCCCGCTCTATCCCTGCAGCGAAACCTACGCCCGGAGTTTGGGTTCCGCCAAGTTCTTCTGCCAGGCCGTCATACCTTCCACCGCCCCCAAGCGCATCCTGCGCTCCGAGACCCGAGTGAACCACCTCAAAAACGGTCTTAGTATAGTAATCAAGCCCTCTAACAATGGTTGGGTCCAATTCGTAGACTAGATCCAAAGCCTTCAGGCATTCTGTGACTCCGCCGAAGTGCCTACTGCAGTCCTCACAAAGATACTCAAATATTGGCGGAAGCTCTTTGGCAAGGATAGCACATCGTTCGTTCTTGCAATCCAGAACCCGTAGGGGATTTCGTCGAAGCCTTCTTCTACAGTCAGCGCAAAGCTCGTCCACATGTTCCGAAAGCAGGTTTACGAGACTTTCCTTGTAACGAGGCCTGCACTCAGAACACCCGATACTGTTCAAGCGAACAACAAAGCCTGAAAGTCCCAGATGTTGATAGACGCTAATGAGTATAGAGATAACCTCTGCATCCAAAGCAGGTGAAGACGCTCCAAGTGCTTCGACCCCGAACTGAGTGTGTTGCCTGAGGCGTCCTAATTGAGGGCGCTCATATCGAAACATGGGCCCTATATAGTAAACCTTGACAGGCTGAGGCCCGGCCCACATTTTATGTTCAAGGTAGGCTCTGACAACCGGAGCTGTGCCTTCAGGACGCAACGTAATGCTGCGCTCTCCCTTGTCAAGAAATGTGTACATTTCTTTTTCCACAATATCTGTGCTTTCCCCGACCCCTCTCTGGAAAAGCTCTGTATGTTCAAAAATGGGGGTCCTGATCTCGGTGTACCCGGCATTACGGCATACAGATCTTACAGTCTCCTCCAGTCGCTGCCATATGCCTGGTTTTTCAGGAAATACATCTATCGTTCCTCTGGGCGCCCTGATATGTGTCATGAATTTGCCTCCCTAGTCATCAGCTTGCTCCTCCAAGTTAATGGCGCTATCTCGCTTTTCCAAAAGGTCCCGGATTTCTTCAATCTTAGCTTGCTGATTCCTGACATCTTCATCACTGCCTACTGTCTTCAAAAGAGACTCGAGACGAACATGAAGCAAAATGTCAAGTCCTCCGTACTCTGAAGCAGCTTTAAATTCATCTGTAGCAAGCTCATGGTCTTCTCCGTCCCTATATGCCAACCCCAAAAGGAGTCTTATATACGGGTCTTCAGGTCGCAGGTGGGCAGCGCTCTTCAGTGCTTCAGTAGCTTGTTCTAAGTCATCCTTAGCTATGTGAGCCTGGGCAACCCCTACATGCAAATACGCGTTTTCCGGATCCAGCGCTATGGCTGATTTGTATTCAAGAACAGCTTCGTCGTAGTCTTCTTCTTGAATCTTCACGAGGGCTCTCAGTTCAGCGTCACGGAGCTCAATTTTCGCCTCGCTACGAAGCCCCTCAAGCCAGTTGGACAAGGCATCCTGCTGTGCTTCTTGCATAAGTCTTGCTTCAATTTCAGGCCTCTTTTCCTCAAACTCTTCTCCCTCGGCAGGTTTCTCTGTTTCGTCTGCGTAAGCTTTCTTGACCTCGTCTTCAGATATTGTGACCCCTGCTTGAACTTGGGCGAACAGTTTTTGAATTGTCAGGCGGTTTTTTATCAGGCTCTTAAACTGAGCGACCGTCACATTGTTTGCAGCGAGGGCGTCACGGAACGCATCCTTGCTGGGAAAGGCTTCTTCCTGCAACTTAAATTCAGCGTCAATCTCCTTTGATGAGACACGAATCCTTTCTTTCTCTGCCGCCTCCGTGATCAATGCAGTATTAATAAACTGATCAAGTAAAGAAGCGCGTATCGGCCCGACAGTCTCAGGGAGCACTCTTCCCGTGTATTCGTACTCAGCAAGAAGCGCGCTTCTGTACCCTTGCTCAAAAGCCTCTCTGCTTATGGGTTTCCCGTTAACGATAGCAATAACCCCGTAGGCGTCTTGCGAAGGATCCCTGATGACTACTGAGCCTGTATATAACAACCCTCCTACGAAGGCAATGGCTAACACGATAACCAAAATCTTAGTGGCTCTGGCACCCTTTTTTCCACGAAAGCCCCTGAACAAGGGCATCTCCCCCTATCTTCAACGCTATGTTGTGAGTCTATCTTACTTTCCACCAGGTTGTCAACGGTTTAGCCTGTCACGCTCCCTGCCGATAGTCGTGGACGGGCCATGGCCCGGATAAACCAGTGTTTCATCAGGAAGGACAAGAAGCTTCTCTTCAATGGATTTCATAAGATCGTCATAGGAACCTCCCGGGAAATCCGTGCGCCCAATCCCTCCTGAAGCAAAAATTGTGTCTCCTGAAAAGACCATGCCTTGCCCCAGCAAGGAAATGCTTCCCGGGGTATGGCCGGGAGTCTCCAACGCTTCAAGACATACGCTGCCTGCGTACAGGGTGTCACCTTCAGCCAGGAGCAAGCTGGCAGGCGGACTTATCTTGTCTTTAGCGAAATTGGCGAAAGCCGGCGAAAGATTGCGAGTTGGGTCATCAAGGGAAGGTTCATCTTTAGCGCCTATAGCAATAATAGCGCCTGTCGCTTCTGCCAATACCTTGTTTCCCGCTGTGTGATCCACGTGTCCGTGGGTATTCACGATTATCGTGCATATTAGGCCTGCTGCCCTCAACTGCCTCCGTATGAGATCCACATCGTCTCCCGGATCAATGACTATGGCTTCTTTTGATGTTTCACATCCCACAATATAGCAATTTGTCTCAAACGCTCCAACACGGATTGTCCTGAGTATCATGAACGCAGTAACCCCTTTCCGTAACTCTCCGTACTGATCACAGCAAGCGACTTGGCCAAAAGGTAAGTCGCCGGCGGGCACTGCTGCATACGGTTTTCATGTAAATGATGTGCCAATATTGCCTAAACGCCGGGATTAGTCATAAGCACGTGCCCTCTGCCGGCGCTATCGGCAATTCAAAGTAGCTTATCGCTGTCAAGCAGTATAGTGACTGGACCGTCATTTTCCACGGACACAGTCATCATGGCTTGGAATCTTCCTGTTTCTACTGAAAGGCCGGCACTCCGAAGTCTCCTGACGTATTCTTCATACATCTCATTGGCTTCCTCCGGGGGCGCAGCATGGCTGAAGCTGGGCCGTCTGCCTTTGCGACAGTCGCCCCACAAGGTGAATTGGGAGACCACAAGCACTTGTAAGTTCAGTTGCAAGGCGGAGTAATTCATCTTTCCGTCATCATCTTCGAATATTCGAAGATTGGCAACCTTATCAACGAGGTAGCTCAAATCATCTGAAGTATCGTCTTCTCCGACCCCGAGAAAAACCACAAGCCCGGGACCGATCTCACCGACTACTTCATCCTCCACTGTAACTCTGGCAGATCTCACTCTTTGGACTACGGCTCTCATCAATACCCCACTTTCTGTAGATCCGGACCGAATTCAGACTGACACATACTTCCCTGAATGCAACCCTATCTGTTGCACTCTACGTACGGCTGTTACGCCTTTGATGCGATGAACTCTTTCTATTACCGAATTCAGATGGTCTGCTCCGGTTATCTCTACGACCATGTTAACAATGGCTATATGATCTTTACCGGTCTGAGCATGTACAGCGCTGATATTTGCCCGGAGCCCTGTGACCGCATTCATAATATTAGTTAAGAGCGCAACCCTGTCCATCGCTTCAATTTCGAGCTCCACAGGGTATGAGTTTTCCTCGCCGAATTCCCACTCAACTTCTATGCAACGTTCAGGCGATGTCTTGAGCCAGGCGATATTAGGGCAATCACGCCTATGCACTGAAATCCCCTTGCCCCTGGTGATATAACCTATGACCTCATCTCCAGGGACAGGATTGCAGCATCTGGCCATCCTAGCCAGGACGTTGTCTACGCCCTTTACGCTGATTCCCTGGCTTTCTTGAGGCCTTCGCCTCGGCGTGAGCTGAGTCGGCTCTTTTTCCTCTTTCCCCTTCTCAGGTTTCTCCGGTATAATCCTGCCAACTACAAGGGCTGCTGAAATCTTGCTGTCACCTACTGAAGCTAAGAGATCATCGGCATCTTGAAATCCCAGACGCTTTGCAGCAACCTGTAATTTGTCTTCTTTGAGGTGGTCATGAACCTCCAAACCCTGCCGTCTCAGTTCCTTTTCCAGAAGGTCACGGCCCCTCGGCACCGACTCACTGCGGCGCTCTTCCCTAACCCACTGGCGTATCTTGCTTCTTGCTTTCGAGGTCTTGACAAAGGCTAACCAGTCCCAGCTGGGACTGCCTTGCCCTTTGGATGTGATTATTTCCACTATGTCGCCGTTCGTCAGTTGATAATCCAAAGGCGTCATTTTCCCGTTGATTCGTGCGCCTGTGCATCTATGTCCTATGTCAGTATGCACACTATAAGCAAAATCCACAGGAGTGGATCCTGCAGGCAAGCTTTTCACATCACCCTTCGGAGTAAATACAAAGACCTCGTCTTTGAAAAGATCAATTTTCAGAGTCTCCATGAAGTCATGAACATCTTTCATGTCTCTTTGCCATTCAAGTAGCTGTCTGAGCCATGAAAGCTTCTCTTCAAACTCATTGGTGGCTTGAGTGCCTTCTTTGTATCTCCAGTGTGCTGCTATACCGTATTCAGCAGTACGGTGCATTTCCCAGGTTCGAATCTGAATTTCCAAGGGTTCTCCCTTAGGACCTATCACCGTAGTATGAAGAGATTGATACATATTCGATTTAGGCATCGCTATGTAGTCCTTAAACCGGCCGGGCATCGGCTTCCAGATAGAGTGAACCGTGCCAAGGGCTGCGTAGCAATCCCTCACGTTGTTGACGATGATTCGAACTGCGATAAGATCGTAAATCTCATCAAAAGTCCTGCCTCTTGCTCTCATCTTCTCGAATATGCTGTAGAAGTGTTTAGCCCTTCCCTGCAGTTCACAGGCAATATTTCCTTCATTAAGGCTTTTCCTGAGGATCTCTTTCGCTTCTTCAATGAGGCTTTCCCGTTCTTTGCGTTTCCTTGCGACCCTCTCCACAAGCTTGTAATACTCACCCGGCTCCAAGTATCTCAGAGCAAGGTCCTCAAGCTCCCACTTAATTCGCCACATTCCTAGCCTGTGGGCAAGGGGTGCATAAATCTCCAAAGTCTCCTTGGCTATTCTTGCCTGCCTGTCCCAGGGAAGATGTCCCAGAGTCCGCATATTGTGAAGCCTGTCAGCCAACTTGATAAGGACTACCCGGATGTCCTGAGCCATTGCCAGAAACATTTTCCTCAAGTTTTCAGCCTGTTGCTCTTCTCTTGACATAAGCGGAACTCTGCCGAGTTTGGTGACTCCGTCAACCAGAAGGCCGATTTCGTCTCCGAATGTCGCCTTAATCTCATCCAAAGTGATGTCAGTATCTTCAATTACATCATGGAGTAACCCTGCGGCTATTGTTGTAACGTCCATTTCAAGTTCGGCAAGGATAAGCGCAACCTCGAGGGGGTGAAAAATATACCAATCTCCTGAGTCACGCCGCTGCCCTGCGTGTGCCCGTGACGCAAAATCATAAGCCTGTGTCACAATGTCCAGACGCGCGTTAGGAGCATATTGCTTTACCTTGTCAAGCACATCCTCGATGGCAACTCCCATAGATACCACCTATATCCCGGCCCGGAATTGTCTTTGGCCGGATGACTTAATCAGCCGTCTTCCGGCTTGTATACTTTCTATCAATTATACATCAATTAAGTCTGATTTTCAGCGACTCTCAAACCTTTTACATTAAGTTGCGGCTGAATTGTTCCATTCCATTCGTTAACCTCAATTCTATAGATTAGATCAACATCCTTTGCACGATGCGAGTAAAGTTCAGCTGTCAAATAGCCCAGGCCGAACCCTATGCCGTCATGGGCGGTACCGCTTTGGGAGAGTTTCAGTTTCAAGTGCTTGCCGCCTGCCCCGACACCTCTATATTCTTTGAGGCTAACTCCGGTTGACAGAAACATAGGTGTCGGGTTCGCGACGCCAAACGGCGCAAGCATTGCAATACCCTTTGCGACTTCCAAGTCAATCTCATCCAGGGTCAGCTCACGATCTAAGATGATTTTCGGTAGAAAATCATCTTCGCTGAGAACGCTTCGCCCGACTTCGTTTATTTCCTGGCGGAATTCGTCAATTGCATCGCGGGATACTGCAATTCCTGCAGCATGCTTATGTCCTCCGAAACGAAGAAGAGATCCTTGGCATTCACAGAGCGCTCTGTACAAGTCAAATTCAGGGATGCTTCTCCCTGAACCTCTACCTTCATCACCGTCAAGAGATATCATGATCGTAGGGCGATTGAATTCCTCTACAAGCCTGGACGCGACGATCCCGATTACCCCCGGGTGCCATCCTTCATTTGCCAAGACAAGGACACTGTCAACAGCCCGGCCGTCAGAGGTTTCCACCATAGATGACGCTTCATCGAATATCAGCTGCTGCAGATCTTGCCTCTCCGAGTTGACCCGGTCTAAAAACCTGGCTATGTCCATAGCCTCCTTGGGTGAATCAGTCAACAGAAGTTCTGCGCACAGTGACGCATCGCGAATCCTGCCTGCTGCATTAAGGCGCGGAGCGATTACGAAACCTACAGTTCCCGCTGTAATTCTACGATTGCTAAGGCCGCAAACTTCAATCAGACACTTAAGCCCCAAATTTTCGGTCCGGTTCATCTTTGCCAAACCCTGCTTTGCAAATATCCTGTTCTCTCCGGTAAGCGGAGACACGTCAGCAATAGTGCCCAGCGCCACGAGGTCGAGAAGGCGATCAGGCGGATCGAAGACATTGGATGTGCCTTTGACGCGCATTAGAAGGGCGTGAACCAACTTATAGGCGACACCTACCCCTGCAAGATCTCGGAAGGGGTATTCATCGTCGCAACGCTTGGGATTGATAACTGCAACAGCAGACGGAATCTCTCCGTGAGGTTCATGGTGATCCGTAACGATCACGTCCATCCCAAGACTTTCGGCCAACTCAATTTCAGATGATGCTGTAATACCGCAATCCACCGTAATCAATAAGGATGTACCGTCTCTTGCTATGTCGGTGACTGCCTCAGGGTTCATTCCGTACCCTTCGTCAACACGGTCAGGAATATAATAGTCAATGTCTGCCCCCAGACTGCCCAGGGCATCCATGAGGACGCATATGGATGTAATGCCGTCTACATCATAGTCACCGTACACCCGAATCTTCTCTTCATTTTCTATCCCTCGAATCAGTCTTGCAACTGCCTTATCCATATCAGTAAGGAGGTACGGGTCTTCAAGATCCGTAAGATCCGCCCGCAAAAACGCATCCGCACAACTTGCGTCCGTGATTCCTCTTTGAGCCATCAAGTCTGCGACAAGAGGAGGAAGGCCCAAAGCATTACTGATAATCTTGCCCTTTGCTCGGGTCTCTTCATGTACTTCTGATACTTTCCATACGCAATTGGTCAATCTCTCACTCCCCAACTACTTCATCCTATCTATTTCAGCAATATATGTTACACAGGCTCATCAGGCGTATCTTTACCTTCTTCCTGCTGAGGAAGGATCTCCATGGCCCGCGTGGCTTCCAGTTCAACTTCAAGGGCTTCTACAAGGCGTTTCTCGGTTTCGATCTCTCTTGTCTTGACATCAAGTTCGCCTTTCAGCCTTTCCAGATCCTGCTCTAAGCGAATACTGCTTTCTTGCGTTTCATCCAGCTCTTTCGTAGTTGCATCCAATTTTGCGTTGCATGACCTAAGGGAAAGCCTGAGGCCGATTTCCCTAACGAGAGTAAAAAGGCCGACAGCCAGAGCGCCTGCTGCAGCCGAGCCCAGAATTACTACTGCCAAAGAAATATCTTTGAGCTGCCACTTAAAAAATGAGACAGAAACCAAAGCAGAGTTCTGAATGGCAAACATTGCCACAAGAACAGCAAATGCCAACGCTACTATGGCAATGGCAAGCACGGTATCATCTCCTAACTTTAAGAGTATAAGAATGGCCGGATATGTGTTTTGGGGATATTCGCCAAACAGCAGAGGAAATCCTGCCTCTAGCGGTTTCTGCCCTTGGCGCTTTCCCGTCTTCCCGCCCTTACCAGATTCACCAGAATGTCTTTGTCGAACTCGTCAACTATATATAGTTTACCATGAGCCACATCAACAAGGCGAGAAAGGAAATCACGGTTAGGCTGAAGACCTACGCACATAAATGTGATTTTGCTGTCTGCTATGCGTTTTGCAGCTGTGAGGGCATCTCGTGCAGGATCCGCAGTCCAGCGATTCATTGTGGGAATACCGTCGGTTATCAGGATAAGAAGGACGTCTTTTAGCTTCCTTGCTTTAATGAAATCCAGTGTATCAGCAATACCTGCGGCAAGCGGAGTCAGGCCTTGAGGTTGGATTCTTTTTACTCCTTCTTCAATTGCCTTTTTACTTCTCGTAGACGCAATGTGAATTTTCACATCACGTTCTTGAAATGTCAACACACTGATCTTCACCCGGCACGCCATAGTCAAGTGGCGTATCAGATACTTAGCAGCTCGAATCCGTCTTCCCACCATACTTGCGCTGGCGTCTATCAAAAGGCAGACTTCAGGAGGATGTGTGGGACGACGTCTGTAAACCTGTATGTCCCCGCGCAAAAACCGAGACGAGTCAACACCTTCCATCTCACGTCTCACCAGGGAAGTAAGGATCGTCTCAGGGACAGCGATAGTGTCACACCATTCTCCTTCACTCAACGCTCTTGCGGTTTTTGCGATCTTCGGTGTCTCACCCCGGGCTTTCTTACGAAAATTACCTTCCTCATATCGAGGAAACTTCTTCACTATCGGCATTTTTCTGATAAGACGTCTGATTGCGGCTTCAATTTCTGAAGCATATGAAGTCAGGATGCTTCTCACTTCAGTGCCTTTCGGGGTTAGAGTAAACTTGCCCATGTCGCGTCCTATGAGTTGAAAGAAGGTGAGCCTTTCTATAACCTCATCAAGATCCCCGACATCTGAGCGAATATCCGGAGGAATACTCCCTGATAGTGTAAGGCTTTCAAGGAGTTTTGCCATGTTGACTCTTCCGCCGAATTCCTCTGCCATTGACGCCACTGCGTCCACCCGGGATTCTTGATTCAATGAATTCCAGTCGCGGTCAGCAGGCCTTCGACCTGCTTCATTCAGGTGTGAGTCGAAGATACTGGAATACGGGGAGAGATCTGCCTTTCCTTTCCCCTCCAAATGGGAGATACGCTCCACTTTGCGAATCTCAACCCCTTGACGTGAAAGCTCCGCTTCTATGGCGCTGACAATATAAAAAACCGCTGCCAGGCAATTGTCAGGTAACATTGCAGCCAGATGTACGTGATTGTAGTGGGCTTTTCTGAGAGAGAACTTTCTGCCGTAATTCAAGGACCCGCTGACTCGACCCCCGCCGCTCCCTGTCTGCATGTCAATGAGATCCAAAAGCTCGCTTGCAGTGGGAAATAGAAGCCCTCTGGCATGGTGCAGCATTGGATTGCGAAAATACTCATGTATAGCCTGCTTAATTACTTCTGCGATTCTTCTGTGGTCAATTTCGCCAATTTCATGGAAGACATCTATATGAAGTATTTCGTTTTTCTTCAGCCTTGAGTAAAACGCGCAACCTGCATCCTGATTTATGACAATTTTCACCTCATCAGGCTCAGTTGGATAGATTACATGTACTCTACGGCTGATTACCGTAGTTTCGCCAATCCTGAGGCCCCGTCCCATCCGGAACTCAGTCAGCATCAATTTAACCAGGCGATGACTGTCATACCGCAAGAAGGCCAAGTGACGAAAATCATTCATCTTGTCCTGAGATCCTCCTCAGTAAACAGAATATCCCCCCCTGAAAGTTGGAAAAGGGATTTGGCCTTACCGGGCGGCGCGCATACGTCAACATCCCTGGGATCGGCTATACTTGTCCCTCCACCTGCTGCATAATGCCGTCCATGTCCTCTTTGTCTTGCGGATTCCCCGGTTGCAGACGTAACCCCTCTTTGCTGCGACAGACCAGGTTTTCGTAATGGATCAGGACGAATCAACCCCATTCCTCTCATAAGCCTGTCCCAAAGAGAGTCGGGTCTTGCCACATTATCACCGCTTCTTGCCAGCGCTCTCGAATTCTCTGACGCGGCTTGTCCGTCTTCTCTGTCATCTCCGGAGTTTTCAGGCTGCCTGTCTCGTTCCCTATGCCCGCCACGCCTGGATTCGTACTCGTCAAGAAACTTGCTTATGTTAATGAGTGTTGCGCCGTCAACGCGGTGGCGAAGGGTAATTGCCAATACGCCTCTTATGTCATCAAGCAACACATTGGTTCTGGAGTTTAACGCGGCTCTGGCTCGTGCGCCGAGAGAAATTGCCTCTACAGCCCTTAGACTTTCAATTCCGAAACTAACGTAGAGTTCAGCTAAGAGTGATGCCAACTCATCGGGTAAGAAGATCTTCCGTAGCAAACCGGCTTTTTGAGGAACAGAACTCCCATGTTGAAGCCATGTGGAATCATAGGAAGTCTTGGAACCGGAGAGGATTCTCTTTACTGTGTCATGGTTTTGTGGTCGTCCCATGTTTATTACGAAGTCGAATCTGTCAGACAATTGTCTTCTGATATCTTCAAGCGCTCCCGGTTCTTCATCAGGATTGCTGGCAGCCCAAACACAACACATGACCGGAAGCGTAAAAGTGGGCAAGCCTGTTTCTTCTACCTGAAGGCGCCCTGGTTTTGTCCCCATGACGTCAAGGAGGACGTCTGTGAGCTCAGGGGAGGTGTCTGCCAACCGATTTATCTCATCCACAAAAATAATGCCTCGATACGCCCTGGGGATTACTCCCGGTAACAGGGCTACCTCAGGCCGGTTCGGATCAACTACTTTCGCCAAATCTATGCTGCCTACAACGGTTCCGAGTTTTGCAGCATGGGATATTTCAAGAAATGGAATGGAGACTGACTCAGTGCCTAAGAGAGACAGGTCCTCAGGACCCAGATTCCGATGAACGGGACAGTGGGGACTCGTTGGTTCACAGTTATAGGAGCATCCCGCAATTCTTTCTATACAAGGAAGAATACTCTTCATGGCCCTGACAACGGTAGTCTTGCCTGTGCCACGAAGACCTTCTACATGAACGTGAATCGGCTTGCCTGTAAGGAGCGACAGGATAGACATTTCCAAGGCGTCAACCAGTGGTTGATTGCCTTCATGTACCACAAGGTCTCGATATTCTTTCAATATGGGCACCTCCTGAGTATAACGCGGCATCGGTGGGCAGCTACTGATATTATGGCCTTGCCATAATCAGCGCATACCGCAAAAGAAGTGCCCTCATTTCCCAAAGATGTAACTAATGTAATTTTCTCTTACTGATTGCCCGGTTGCATGTCGAGTCGCTTCAAGCGGTACTGAAGCGTCTGGCGAGGTATGCCCAGGAGACGAGCAGTCTCTGAAATATTACCTTCCGCCTTAGCGAAAGCCCTGCGAATAAGATTGTTTTCCAATTCTCGGACAGTCTCGCGAAAGTCGCCTTCTAATTCTATGCCTTGAATAATATCATCGAATTGATGCGACGTGTCTTCCCAGCGAGATACTGACTTCTTTATGTGATCCGGCAGATGCTCCAGGAGAATCATGTCTCCGTCCAGCATATGCATGGCGCCTTCAATGGCATGCTCCAGTTCACGGACATTGCCGGGCCAATCATAGGTGAAAAATATTTGAAAAACCTCTTGAGAGACGCCTTTAACACTCATTATTAGCTGGCTGTTGAATTTATCAATAAAGTGCTTTATCAAAAGCGGTATATCCCTGCGTCTTTCTCTAAGGGGTGGGATTCCCAGGCAGATAACGTTTAACCTATAGTATAAATCATTCCTCAGTAATCCCAAGGAAACCGCTTCCTCAGGCAATCGGGTCATGGCTGCTACAACCCGCACATCAACAATGCGTTCTTTTATGTCACCTACGCGACGCAAGCGTTTCTCTGATAGGACTCGCAGCAATTTTGCTTGCAGGCTGGAAGGCATGGAGTCGATTTCATCAAGAAACATCGTACCTGAATCTGCCAATTCAAAAAGGCCCGGCCGGTCGCAAGCGCCTGTAAACCCTCCTTTTGTCGTTCCGAACAGTATTCCTTCGAGCAATCCTTCGGGAAACGCTGCGCAATTTTGCGCAATAAACGGTCCTTTTCCCCTGGGACCGGCATTGTGAATCGCCTGCACAAATAGCTCCTTCCCGGTTCCCGTCTCACCGTGAACCAGGACAGCCGACATGCTTCCCGCAGCTCTTGCAGCTTTTCGCTTCAGATCCAGTATACATTCACTCTCGCCGATTATGTCTTTGAAGGTATACCGGGCACGGTCTGAACCTATATCTCTCCTGCCTTCACGTTTAGCAAACAACTCCATCTGAAGATCGACGATACGGTGGGCCATCTCCTGTATGAGTGTTATGTCCCGGGAGACCTCCACAGCGCCTATAAGCCTACCCCCTACCGTTACAGGCAAAGTGGAGTTTATTGTAGTTATCGTATCTCCTTTGTAATTCATGAAGGTTTGTTCCCTGTTAGACACAGGTTGCCCAGTTTTGAGCACCTGAAGCAAGGTGCTGGTTTCTCGGCATAAGGAAGGAAATACCTCCAGTATGTGTTTACCAACGACCTCTTCTGGTTTCAGATTATCCAGATTTGCAGCTGCTCTGTTATAGAAAACTGTCACACCGCTCCTGTCCACTACTTGAATTCCTTCATCAATGGAATCAAGAATCAGATGAAAGTTTTGAAGGAGCTCAGTGGAGTCATTCTCTATATTCAAATTGGACGGTCTCGGGCTTGTTGCATCCATGAGCATCACTCCTCAGGCACAACCGCTGAACTTTGGGCGTCCTAGTTGTACTCTTCTGGAGGAATTCCTGGTTTCCTTCAATGCTCATTAAGTTTTTTTCGTGCCGAAATATCACAGAAAGAACTGCTACTGATTGTCAAGGGCAAGCTCGACAAGAAGAGCGATAAGATCAGAAAACTTAATCCCTGCAGCATTGGCAGCATCAGGGATTAGGCTGGTCCGGGTCATACCGGGTATTGTGTTCACTTCCAGAATGTAAGTCTCGTCTGTCTTTGTAACAATGAAATCAGATCGGGAGATACCTCGACACCCGAGGGCTCTGTGGGCCTTTAGTGCCCCGTCTTGAGCTGCCCTATAAGCAACTTCACTTATTTCTGCGGGGATGATATGCTCACTCATCCCAGGAGTGTACTTGGCTTCGTAGTCATAGAGGCCTGTGACAGAACGAATCTCAATTACCGGCAATACTTGAGGTTCATTATTGCCCAATACGCCTACGGTAATCTCCGTGCCGGAGATATACTCTTCAACCAAGACTTCATCATCATACTTCAATGCATGCAAGATAGAGTTTTTCAGGTCCTGTGAGGCGCGAACAACAGTCAATCCTATGGTTGAGCCTTGCTTATTCGGCTTCACCACCAGTGGATAGGGCAGTTCCCTTTCTATTTGTTTCATCACACCTTCAAGCCCGGGTTGCTGCAATGCATGACGGGATATTAAGACATCCTTGGGACACAGAATCCCTTCGAGCCGGAACAGTTTCTTTGAAATCGCTTTGTTCATAGCTAAGGCGCTGGCAAGAACCCCGGATCCTACATACGGAAATCCAAGTATATCCAAAAGACCCTGAAGGCATCCGTCTTCCCCATACTTTCCGTGCAATGCGATGAAAACGACGTCAGGCTTGGCTTCTTTCAAGGCAGATACAAGATTGTCATCCAGATCCAAAGCTGTGACGCTGAAGCCCTTCTCTACCAGAGCGCTACTGACTTGCTGTCCTGTACGTAGTGATATTTCTCTTTCTGCGGATTTTCCACCGTAAATTAGCGCAACTTTCTTTTTCATAGTAATCCCCGGGCAATCCTGGTGCAGCAACTGCCAGGACTTGCCTCTGCTCCTTTCTGAATATAGCTTCTAGAATTATAGCTGATAAAACAGCGGTGCCATGACCCTTGATGCAATAATCGTGACGAGAAAAACATATATGGCTATCGTAGCCACAACAATCGTTATGGAAAGAGAGATGACTTCTCCTGACATTGCTCCACATCGTCTTGCAGAGATTACCCATATCATCTCAAGAATTATTACAAGAGACAAAATGGCTGCGCATTTCAGGATTGAGATTAGTCCCACAACTGCACCCCCGGACCAAGAAAGACTCTTTAATATTCTATGTCTCTTGCCGGGGGTTTGAGATTAAAATCCATCGCCAAACTTGATATCCCAAGTTTTGAGCTGATCTATTAGATCATATCCTGTAAGATCGAGATGAATCGGGGTAATGGAGATCATGTTATGCCTGACAGCTACAGAATCGATGTCAAGATCACCGTCGGACTCTTCGACACTCCCTGCCATCCAGTAGTATGCCCTACCCCTGGGATCGACTCGCCTGTCGAAGACGTCTTTCCATACCCTTGCGCCCAGTCGTGTAATGGACACCCCTGCCAGGTCCCGCCTCTCCACAGACGGAACATTGACGTTTAGCAATGTCTTAGGAGGCAGCCCCATCTTTGCCACTATTGACACCAATTGTTTTCCGAACTCGGCTGCCACAGGGTAGTTGCAATTCTCAAATGCTGCCACAGATATGGCCACAGAAGGAATTTCATAAATCGCCCCTTCAATAGCAGCGGAGACGGTACCTGAATATAACACGTCAGTTCCTAGGTTCGGACCGCGGTTAATGCCGGAAACCAATACATCAGGCTTCCACTCCAGAAGGTCTTCGATAGCCAACTTGACACAGTCTGAAGGAGTGCCGTCAACAGCCCATGCCCGAATTCGGGAATCGGGGAACTTTACGCTTTCTATCCTGAGCGGCCTAAGCACTGTGATAGCATGCCCGGTGGCGCTTCTCTCTCTGTCCGGGGCCACAACTCTGACTTCACCGAGATTTAAGAGGTCCTGCGCTAATATGCGTATCCCGTCAGCGAAGATGCCGTCATCGTTAGTGACCAATATTCTCATGAAGAGCGCTCACTCCTCATAACCTACGTGAATTACACCGTCAACTTCAGTAATTTCATCCAGTAATCTGTCCTTGGGCACTGAGAATGGAACTTCCAGGCTGAGATGTATGGCAGCCTCATGTCCTTTCCCCAGGGTTTCCATATCAACTTCTTTTATACTAACGCCGTATCTGCCTAATATGGATGCGATAGAGCCTAACTGACCCGGCCTATCGCTTACTTGAACGAAAAGGCGGTCACGTTTGGATAACATGAATCTTCTTTCAAAACGATCAAATACTACAAGCACTACAACGACAAGGCCGGTAGTTACTGCGCCTGAGATATAAAACCCTGTGCCTACAGCTAATCCTATCCCTGCAACTACCCAGAGGCTCGCTGCAGTGGTCAGCCCTTTAACCGTTGAGCCTTCCCGAAGAATGGTACCGGCCCCGAGAAAGCCGATCCCACTTATGACTTGAGCTGCGATTCGCCCTGGATCGTATCCTAGTTTGCCTGAGAACTCCAAGAATGCGTACTGAGAAATTATCATTGTGAGAGCTGAGCCGATACATACAAGAATGTGCGTTCTAAAGCCTGCAGGCCGTTTATGGCTCTCCCGTTCAAGCCCAATCAGTCCGCCGAATGCGGTAGCAACGACAAGTCTTAGAATCACCTCGCCATGGGAGATCACGCGCTCACCTCACCATCATTAAACAATTACAGGCTTTTCAGTCAAAGCTAATTATAACACAAAGATCCGGCGAAAAGCGCAAGCGCAAGCTAGTTCAGGACAATGAGACAGGCGAAACTGAGTTGTATCAACTGCTTGCCCTTTGGGTGGGTTTTTCTCGCAAGGTCAAGATGTGGTGGGAGACTTGACGGACAAGTCCTTGTATCTGGTCCAGGGCTTCCAGTACCGGCATTACGGCCACATCTCCGCACAACTCTTTGATAGCTTCCAAAGCACAAGATCTAAGGTCTTCGTTTTCAAGGCATATCCTCACCAAAGGCTCAACTGCCCGCTTATCCCCGAGTGCCTGGAGCGCCTGAATTGCTCCATAGCGAACATCAGTGGACTCATCCTCAAGCGCGGAGATGAGGCGTCCCAATACCTTAATATCGCCGATTTTTCTAAGGGCTTCAACTGCTTCGTATCTCACTGTAGAGTCAGGATCACTTAAGAGAGCTGACAGGCGCGAGACAGATTTCTTGTGTCTGAGTTCTCCCAGAAGCTTTGCTGCTCTGCGCCTGATGTTCCTGTCAGCCATCTCCAGCGCGCAGCTGAGAGCCTCAACTACTTCCACCTTGGGAAACTTCATTATCGCTCTGGTGATATTGTAAGCGACATATGGATTCTCTTCTTTAAGTGTTTTTACAAGATCTTCTAACGACGACTCATCCTGAATTTCCCCAAGCGCTTCTGAAGCCCAACTTCTAACTGAGTCATCTTCATCCTCGAGAGCGCGAATCAGGACTCCCACAGCTTCCTTGTCAGGTAGCTTACTGAGGCCATAGGCTGCTCCGCGCCTTGTGAAGATATCTCCTTCATCAAGGGCTTGAATCAGGAGATTGACAATCTCGCGCCTTACGCCCTTAACCTCAGCCTTAGCCCGGTCCTGTCTGTCACTGTCGAGTTTATCTAAATCTTCTTCGAGTTGAGACAACTGGTGAATTAAGATGTCAATTTTGTCGATGCCATCGACCATGTGAAGCCCCCCATCCCCTGGCAGCAACCAAATTTCACAGCGTATTCCGCCACCTGAGAATCAGCAAAAAGGGGAAAATATGTCTCGCCGGAGAGCTGAGTACAGCCCGGCGACAGCACATTAATTGTTCGACGCCGGGGAATCTATTCCTCCCCGCTCTGTCTCAGTCTGCCGGTATTTTGTATCATATCTGACTGGTTCTCATTCCGCAATGGGGGCATACTTCCGCGTCAAGATCCATGAGATCATGACACTTCAAACAGTCCTTTTTTACAGGCTTTCCGCAATGAGGACAATACGCCAAATTATGAATGTACTTCTTGGAGCAATGGGGACATATTAGAAGCGCCCCACGGGGGCGTAAAAGAAGATACCCGGCTACCACAGCCAGTGGTCCCAAAATACCTACTGTCAGAGCTGAAAAAACACAGGCTACTGCCCAAATCACAGGGTTATGATCCCGTCCGCGGGCATCCCTGAAAACCCACCAAGCAGACACTAATCCTGTTGCTATCGTTCCGATTAAAATCGGCCAGTTCGTTCCACCAGATTCCATATTCCATCCGCTGGAAAGACGTATCTTGACGCCCTTATGACTCCAGCTCCCTCCCCTATCACATCATATTATTACAGTCATCTTAGGTATGAGCCTCACGAATCCCGGATGTGCCTAAACTTGAGTCTTGTTTCCGGAACAGGCATTCTGAGCATTAAGTCTTCCACTGCTTTTCTCGGATCCAACCCTTTGAAAAGGACGGAGTATAACTTAGAGGCAATAGGCATCTCCACATTGAAACGTTTCGACAAAGCCACTGCAGCCTTAGTAGTCGTAATCCCTTCCACCACCATGCTTGTGGAACTTACGATCTTGTCCACGCTCTGTCCTTCAGCTATTGCCATTCCTGCTCTCCTGTTCCTCGATAACATGCTCATACAGGTCACAATTACATCGCCCATCCCTGAAAGGCCTGCAAAAGTCATGGGATTTGCTCCGAGAGCCGTGCCGAGCCTTACCATCTCTGCAATGCCCCTGGTCATAAGGGCAGCTCGCGTATTATCCCCAAATCCAAGCCCGTCAGAAACCCCGGTGCCCAGGGCAATTACGTTCTTCAAAGCGCCTCCGAGTTCCACACCGGTCATATCCTTACTGGTATAGACCCTCAAAGTCGAACACATTAGAATCTCTTGAGCAAGCTCTGCAACGGGTATATGGGAAGATGCAGCGACAATTGCAGTAGGAACCTTACGCGCGACTTCTTCAGCATGACTCGGACCGGAAATGACACCTATGTTATCAGTAAATTCGCGAGGAAGTTCTTGTGCTAAGACTTCTGACATCCGCATCAAGGTTCCTTGCTCAATACCTTTGGCTGCATGAATCAGAATATGCTCTTTTGTGATATATGGCTTGGCCAGTCTAATCACGCTGCGCATGTGCTGAGCAGGCACCGGTATCAAAAGAAACCGGTTCATCTTGATAACTTTTTCCATGTCACAAGTGGCAAGGACGTTCTTCGGTATGGAGATTCCTTCCAGAAACGTGCGGTTTGTGCAGCAGGTGCTTATTTCATCACTCACCTCTTGTTCCCTTGCCCACAGATCTACCGTATAGCCTTCTTCAGCCATGAGTACCGCTAGGGCTGTTCCCCAGCCCCCTGCACCGATAATTCCCACTCTCACTCAGCTTTCTCTCCTAACTTCCGTTCCTTCCCGGAAATGAGTCTTGTAATGTTGGAATAATGCTTTATTATGGCCAATATACCTACAGTAGCAGCAAGAATCACATATTCGGGAGGATAATGTAATGCATAAGCTGCGACAGGCGCAAGACCTGCTACAATAATTGACCCGAGAGACACATATCTTGTAAGCCATACCACACCTACCCAAACCGGTGCAAGTACAGCAGCAACCATAGGCATCGAGGCAATGACAATCCCGCCTCCCACCCCAATGCCTTTGCCTCCTCGAAACCTCAAGAATATGGAGTATGCTCCCCCTAACGCAGCTGCGATCCCACACAATGCGCCACCCCATGTCCCGTTAGCCAAGACACCTAAATATACGCTCAGTGCCCCTTTGCCAAGATCACAACATAGAACAAGCAGCGCCGGCCCTAATCCCAGCACTCTAAGAACGTTGGTGGCTCCTATGTTGCCACTGCCTTTAGTCCGCACGTCTACACCTTTCCATAGTTTGCCTATGACATACCCGAAAGGAATGGACCCCAAGATGTAACTGGAACCTATAGCTGCAAGAAGCCATACATACTTCATGGTTTCTCCTCCGTTCGTATCTATCCTCTTTTCCGGAGCAGGATTCTCAGTGGAACTCCTTGAAAATCAAAAGACTGCCTGAAGGTGTTTTCCAGATAGCGTCTATAGGAGAAATTCATCAGATTAGGGTAATTCATGAAAAGAGCAAAAGACGGCGGACTTGTTGATACCTGGGTACCATAGTATATTTTCAGCTGTTTGCCTTTGTCCTGGGGTGGGGTCACCCTGAATTGGGCTTCCTCCAATACCTCATTCAGAACGGAAGTCTCAATGCGTCTTCTGTGGTTCGCAACTACTTTCTCTATGACTTCCATTAACTCAGAGATGCCTTGGTTTTTTAGGGCGGATACGAATAAGAGAGGTGCATATGATATGAATGGCATTTCTCTCCTTGTACGCTGCTCGAAATGGGCCCTCCCCTGTTTGCCGTGGGCAATGAGATCGCTTTTGTTAGCTACAATGATCATGGCTTGACCTGCTTCTTCCACATAGCCCGCAATTCTTGCGTCTTGTGATGCAGGTGCGTCTTGGGCATCCAAGACAATGAGAGCGACATCACACCTATCTGCCGCGCGAAGCGCACGGAATACGCTGTAGCGTTCCACGGGGCTGTCAATTTTCGCCATCCGCCGAATCCCTGCAGTGTCGATTATCACAAAACGTTTGTCGTTCCACACAAAAGGCGTGTCCAGGGCGTCTCTCGTGGTACCGGGTATCGGTGTCACGATCGCCCGCTCTTCCCCTAGGATACAGTTTACCAAGGATGATTTGCCGACGTTAGGACGGCCGAGAACCGCCAGATTTATCACGTCGTCCTCAATCTCATGTTTCTCTGGGAGCGAAGGGGTCTCGGGTAAGAGGTCCAAAGTTTTGTCGAGAAGGTCTCCTATACCTATTCCGTGAATTGCTGAAACAGGATGCGGCGAGCCGAGGCCTAAAGCATAGAATTCTATGTGGTGATCGTAACGGGCGCCTTCTGCTTTGTTGGCGACAACTATTACCTTACGCCCGGATCTTCGTAGAATGTCAGCAACATCATGGTCATGGGGCATCAAGCCTGAAGCTGTGTCCACCACAAACCAAACTACATCAGCTTCACCGATTGCCATGTCAGTCTGGGCAATTGTCATTTCTTCCATTGAAGACGACGCAGGTCCTGCATAGATACCGCCTGTATCTACAATAGAGAACACTCTTCCCCGCCACTCAGCATGGGCATAGACTCTATCCCTTGTAACCCCGGGGGTTTCCTCAACAATAGCATGGCGTGAGCCTAGGATCCTATTAAACAGCGCAGACTTGCCTACGTTAGGCCTACCCACAATAGCCACTATGGGACCATACATGAAAAGTCACCCCTCTTGCATAGACGTTATGCTGAGTGTCCCATGTACATTCTGATAACAAGAGGAGGGACCAGCCCTCCTCTCCATAATAAACAACAGAGTTCCTAAAAGCCAGACACAATTCATCTTTTCCAATGACAGCGCCTGACTTAGCGTAGTAACTTAATATATTATGCTATGAACAGCGTCTTCCAAGTCTTTATCATTAATCTTAATCTGTGCTGCATCTCTAAGTTCCATGAGCACTGTTGATGTGGGCTGTGCCTTTTGCTTCGTAACTTGCCTTACAATGTCATCGCGGACTTCTTCAAAAGGCGCAACCCTCTCAGGTTTCTTGTCCTCCACTCTGATTATATGATAACCGAACATGGACCCAACCGGAGGGCTGGTCTCACCGATATCAAGGCTGAAAGCAGCTTCTTCAAATGACGGATCCATCACGCCTCTACCGAAAAAGCCAAGGTCACCGCCTTTGTCTTTCGAGCCCGGATCCTGTGATTTTTCTTTTGCAATCTCGGCAAAATCTTCGCCAGTATCAAGCTGTTTCAAGATACTCTTTGCAGTCGCTTCATCTTCCACCAGGATGTGCCTGGCTTTAACCTGTTCAGGTTCTGTATACCGCTCTTTGTTTTCATCATAGTAGGTCTTTAGCTCTTCCTCTTCCACTGTGACGTCGCGTGCTGCTATACCGTCAAGCAGTAACGTAGTCTCAATCTGTCCTTTAAGATCATCAAGAGTCATTCCGTATTGAGATAGGGCTTGTTCAAGACCGACCAACGATCCAAACTGACTGGCCAGCTTGTCCATTTCAGCTTCAACGTCTTCATCAGTGACTGTGATATCATACTGCTTGGCCCCTTGCCGAATGAGTTCATCCCGTAACATGACGGCAAGCATCTGGTTGCCACCTTGTTTCTTCAGAGCATCATTAAATTGCTTCCATGTAATGTCAGTTGAGTTTACTCTGGCAACGGCTTTCAGGTCATTAACAGTCCACAAGGCACCAATAACAACAAGGCCTATAACTACAATGATAATGATTACTCTAAGTGAGCTCTTGCTCTTCACCCTTGGTTCCTCCCTTTTCACACGCTGCACAAGAACGCGTTTAGTGTACCATACCGAGTATCCAGTGTCAACCACACCAAAAGGACTAACACCAAAAGGACTACCCTCACTATCTGTCGAACTTTGAACATGGCGAGACCTCTTCTCCTTTCGGCGCGGGTACGGCTTTAATGCCGCCGGGGGTCTCATTCTAGATCTAACCCCCGATCACCTACTACAACTTTACACTACCGACGTAGGAAACACCAACGCAGGAACCACACTGGCGCAGTAACTACACCAGCACATGAACCACACAAGCGCATGAACCAGGAATTCCGCAGACGCCGTATTTCCCGGATATGCGTTCCAACTAGCACCCTGATTGTGGCTGCCAATTGGATGGAAGTCTTGCCCATCTATGCAAAAGCATATATGGTCCCATTGCAGGGTGTTAGTCGAACAGGGCTCGTTTGGAGAGCCATTCAGACTGATCTGATAGTTTCTCAGTGGCTGAATGGCTCACCCAGTAAGCCAATCAGGGGGATCTGATGGCTTCCATGGGGTCGACTGGCTCTTCCTGAGATCCACTTTGGCGGATCTGAAGGTCTCTCAGTGGTCGATGGGCTCACCTAAGTAGATCGCCATAAGTGTTCGACCGTTCCAAAAAGGTGTACGTGCCGTGCGGGGTGGCCCCGCAAGGTATGTACGTTTTCTGAGGCCGGTGTTGCACTCGGGGACTGCATATAGGTCACCGGTAACCCAAGGCCTCGGAAAACGAACGGAAACTGAGGTAGCGAGGATCTGACTTAACCCGGGCAACAATAGATACCAGCCTGGGATAAGCTCGCCGTATACCCCAAGTAGCCATCGGTCGGCCGATTCGCGTAAGACCTATTCTTCTGGATAGGAACCCTCCTATTTTCGTAATGACCCCTATTGACGTTAAGGTGTCCACAAGCATATATGAATCTCTTGAAACCCCACAGACTTGAAAAATGCTTTCCACGGCACGTTTCACAATCCTTCTTCCAGGCCCCATACCTAGGATATACACGTCGCATCCGATATCATCACGTCCCATATGTATGCAAGCTCCGACCTCGTCCATGGTTACTCTATCATAGTAAGGCAGGTTCAGGATATCCCGTGGGTGCGGTATGGTGTCGGTAGGCAGATTTCCAAGGTGGATGGCTGCAGCCACCACAGAAGAGTGGGAGCTGCCATAGCAGCAGTATATTACCTTCACTCTTTTCGGACCCCCACGCTACCGGCTCGGACCAGGCCTTGCAAACTGTGGATCAATCGAGGAACTCACTGCCTCCGGAGTCTCCTGGAGTTGACTAGGACGTAGCCTACACCTGCCACAATCACTATTCCAATAATCCATGCAATGGACCTTGCCGGAGAACCCCGGTCTAAACCCTTTGCAGCTCCGGGTGTGGATACTACCGGCGCAATGGCAGACGCGAGAATTCCAACAGCCCTTTCTGCCTCCTCAAGATTGTTAGTGTGGGCGCCTACTTCCAATAACGCTGCTCTGGGCAACATGTCTTGATTGTAATTCCCTTGAGCCCACAGAATTCCCTTTATGAGACCCGGCGCCTTGGAATCAGTAGCTGACTTCAGTTGCTTTGCGAAGCGAAGATTCTGACCCCTGGTCTGGTTTTGCTGACCTATGACCAGCGTTATTTTGGTCACTTCTTCTCCTAGGACAGTAGCCCTATAAGCCTCGGGAGGCACAGCATCTCTGTGAATGTCGAAGGCTGCGGTAGGTTGTTGCTTCAGTAGCTTGGCTAAAGTCCGCCTTGAACGAGCATATGCACCGCCGTCATGGGGATTGTGATTATCAGTAGCTCTTACCACATCAAATCCCTGTTTCTTAAGGGCTTGCTCAAACGCAGCTGCAACCTTGTAAACATCGCCCCAATCCTTTGTGGATGAACCGCTTGAAGGTTCATAGGACTCATCACTATGGGTGTTATATAGCACCACAGTTCTTTCTGCCGGCTTCTGTTCGGCAAAAAACATCTGACTTAAGCTCCTTGCGACACCGGATAAAAGCGATGTTATGCCATCTCCAAAAGCCTCGTGGCCCTCGTCTAAAGTGGTTGTCTCCGTAAAGCGCGCGTACGCAGTCTGCTCGTGGATTCTAACAACTTCATAAGTTCTGTTGTCTTCATTAATGAACATATCGCCGGGAGAAAGCACAAGAGCAGTGTGAAAAACTGCATTTTCATCCTCGTCAACCAGAGTGTAGTAACCTTCGGACAGTTCATCTTCGGCAAATAGAGTCCCTTGAAAGAGCAATCCGCAAGCCAGAGAGACAATAGCTACTATGAGTGCTACGCGTAACACGCGGCTTCTTCGAATGCTATGATATTCGTGCCCAGTGCCGGTCATATGCTGATACCCCCCCGCTTATTCGTCAGACTCATCGCCTGGTATGTCCTGTTCATGGTCTATGGATTTCGAAACAACGTCAGCTCCGCCTCGACTCTCCGGTATGTGCCCCCCTTGCAGTCGCTCCATGGTTTCGCCGAACAATTCGGTAAGACCTACAGCAATGACGCCGGCGATGACTACTGCATCAAAGGCTCCTGCTCCACCCAGATTTACAGTAGACGGGAGCCGTTTGATTACGACTTCCACCAGATGGGCAATATCCAGGATCACAACACCTAAGACTGCGCCTGAAAACGCTGCACGCCTGGATCTACCGAGCAGGTATGCTATAGCCCCTGCTACCAGTCCGAAAACGTATACTGAGTCAATTATCGTTCTGCCTTCTTCGAACGTGAATATCTTTGATATGGCTACAAGAGCTGCTCCTGTAGCTACTGCAGAAAAGATACCTCGTCTGGTTTCAGCGGGCGTGTCAGCACGGGCCAATACGTATATGGCTAGGAACACAGGGACTACTGAGCCCCCAAGATTGATGCTAACCGTCTGAATACCGCGATATATAGGAATATCAACGAATCCTCCGACTAGAATCAGCAAAACAGCCACCAGGGCTTGTTTGTCATTGAGACGCATCCGATCAAGAACCCTGTGAGCAAGTCCGAGAAAAATGACAACACTTACTACGAGCAGCAGAATGAGTCCGACTGTCATACCAAAGCCCCCTTCATCCGTGGAAACAGACTCTCTTCCACACCCTGGAAAATAGCTTTTCCCTATCTCAGAAGGGTTATTCCTGAGTATGAGTTCATTGGTTTTCGCTCGTTTTCCGAGGTCTTGGGTGGTCCCGCACGGTACGTACATTTTCTGAAGCCGGTAATTGCAACGAGGGGTGTCAGAATTCGGCCACCAGCCTACGGGCGGGATTTTGTCAAGGCGACCCGCTTGGGGTGCCGTCCCCGAGTGCGGGACCGGAAACCCGCACGGTACGTACACTCACTGGAACCGGCGATTACTTATGGAGGAGACCGTTGTTCTCTCCCACATTATGTTAACGCAGCTCGCTTGAATCGCAAAAACCGGTCGCCGTCTTCGGCGAAACTGGCAACTACTGGAGAAGTTCAACGGTTTCATGGTAATCTACCTAGAGAGATGAAAGCGCCGATGGTCGAGAACCATCGGCGCTATGTCAGCTTGCATTCATGCTTACTCAAATATAGATGCTGTCTGGAAACCCAGGTGCTCTATTCTTCCTGTGAGTTCTTGAGAATATCGCCAAAAACATCACCAATAGTAGGCCCTTGGCTATCGGATCTATCCGCGTACTTCTTATAGACGCGCTTCTCCTCTTCGGATTGAGCTTCTTTCAGACTCAAGCCGATCCTGTGGTCTCTGGGCCTTACACTGATGACCTTTACCGCAATCTCATCTCCGGGACTGACTATATCATCAGGCCTCTCCACTCGTCTATCAGCTAATTGCGAGATATGCACAAGGCCTTCAATCCCAGGTTCCAACTGAACAAAAGCGCCAAAATCCACTGTTTTGGTGACTGTGCCTTTGACAATGTCACCTACTGGGTATCTTGTGGTCACGTCATCCCATGGATCCGGAAGGGTTTGTTTGAGACCCAATGAAATTCGCTCGCGCTCCCTGTCTACACCCAGAACCTTTACTCTTATTCGTTCTCCTTCTGAGACCACATCTTTGGGATCTTCCGTTCTCGTCCAGGCCATGTCCGAAACGTGAAGAAGACCTTCCACTCCGTCGCCTATGTCGATAAACGCCCCAAAATTAACGACACGTCTTACGATACCTTCGACAATTATGCCTTCGTTTAGAGATTCGAACACACGTTTCCTGGCTTCAGCCAGCTCTTCTTCAAGCACTCGCCGTGCGGAGAGAACCACGTTTTTCTTATCCCTGTCAGCTTCCAGAACCTTCATTCGAAGAGTCTTTCCGACAAGAGTTCCCAGATCCTGAATAGGACGGATACCTGCATGTGAGGCAGGGACAAAACCCCTCAGGCCGACATCTACAACGATACCGCCTTTGACTACGTCTGTGACTTCCCCTTCGACTATACCGTCATTCTCAAGAGCGTCAAAAATTGCATCCCATGCCTTGGCAATATCAGCCTTCCGCTTAGATAGCAGTGGCTCACCGCTGCTGGATTCCAGTTTCTCGACTAAAACATCTATCTTGTCACCTACATTGACTATACCTTCGCATGATTCTACCTGTCTTCTGGCAATTTCATTTCTCGGCACTACGCCTTCGGACTTCAGTCCAATATCGACAAGGACCCGCTCAGGTTCAACCATGACAACCGCACCTTGGACTATGTCGCCCTCTACAAACGCTGGTTGGAGCGGCATATCCACAGTCACCGGTTCCTCCTCTTCAGGTCCTGTAAGATCCGGCTCTTCTTCTACCGGTGAAGTTTCAGGCTCCTCTTCCTCTACCTGTGAAGTTTCAGGCTCTTCTTCGTCCACCTGCGAAGTCTCAGGCTCTCCTTGCGGTGTGTCCTTATCTTCCCCTTCACTGTCGGCGCATTCAACTGAATCCTCAGGAATTTCCTGCATTTCCTTTTCGCTTGCCTCTTCACTTAGATCAACGCATTCAACTTCGTTCTCAATTTTGTCCTCAGTAATCTCTGTTACCCCCAACTCATTTATCTTCTCTTCATCCAGTGCGCTCATCCTCTCAACGACCTCCTCGATAACCCAATTTGGCGTTGATGCCCCCGCCGTTAACCCCACCCTTTCGAGTCCGGAAAAGTCCAGGGCATTTAGGTCTTCCGGCCCTTCCACCCAGTAGACCCTAGCGCCTTCCGCCTGACATATTTCTACAAGCCTTCGCGTATTCGCGCTGGCTCGCCCGCCGACCACAATCACGGCATCAACTGATTGTGCCAGCTTGCGTGCAGCATCCTGCCTTTTACAAGTAGCATTACATATTGTATTGTAGGCCACAAGCTCTTTAGCCCTCAAGGCAAGGGCAGCTAGAACCCGGCGAAAAGCCTCAATTGTCTGGGTGGTCTGGCAAACAACACCGACCTTGGGCTCGACGGAACCGGATGCCACGTCCTCACTGGTTTTGACAACCCTTGCATTACCTCCGGCCCAATCCACCAGCCCGACTACTTCTGTATGTCCTTCGTCACCAACAATAAACACCTGATAGCCCTTACTGTCTAACTCAGCTACCCGCTCTTGTATACGCCTGACGTACGGACAAGTGGCATTAACGACTCTCAGCCCTCTCGTCAAGGCCTCATCAATAATAGAAGGCGGTAGCCCGTGGGACGGTACTATCATACAACCATCTAAAATCTCACTTAAACCCGATACCGGAATAATTCCTATTTCTCTTAGTTTGGCGACAACCTGAGGGTTATGAACCAGGGGACCGAGGGTGAAGGCTGTGCCTTCGGCGCCTGCCGCTTCAGCAATTTCAACCGCTCGCTTAACCCCAAAGCAGAACCCGCTGTGTTCACCAATCATAACCTGCAATACCCGTTCTACCTTCTTCCCTATTATCTCCCAACATCACACTAAACTTAACATGGCGACTCACTAAAGCTCCCGACCAATCTCTTGATCTCCTCCATCATGAGATTTGTAATAGCATCTTTCGGCCTGACTGAGCACTCATCCAGGGAAATCATGGAGCATACTTCAGCAGGAATAATCGGCTTGCCAAATCTCACATAAATGCGTCCCCCTCTGGGAAGGACAGCACCTTTACGCATAACCCTATTTGTGCCGACTATCCCCACCGGTACCAGATAGGCATCGGTTTTCTCCGCCAGCACGGCTGCCCCGGAATATGCTTTCTGCAGCCTGCCGTCGACGCTCCTGGTTCCTTCGGGAAACATTCCCAATACTTGACCGTTCCTAAGCACTTCGAGAGCTTGACGGAATGCGTCCTTATCATCTTTTCCGCGCTGAACGGGAAAAGCGCCTAGACCGCGCGCTATTATCCCAAGAAAAGGGTTATCAAATAACTCACGCTTTGCCATGAATCGAATGGGCCGATCTATGGCACACCCCACCACCACAGGGTCGAGCATGCTTGAGTGGTTGGCAGCCAAGATCACGCCGCCTTCTTCCGGAATGTTAGCCTTACCTTCTACTTGCATACTAAAGGCAATTCTCATGACGAATCTGAGAATTGCCCTAATGATTACATAAAACAAGGCGCTTCCTCCTTGCCCCCGGACACATTCCTGATATTCTTATCCTTGGAAAGTATCGAGTGAATGACACCTGCCACTTCGCTGATGGTTTCTTCAGGAGTTTTTCCCGTGGTGTCAATGGCAATGGAATCAGGCGCCGGTTTAAGGGGAGCTACCGTCCGTCCACTGTCAATTTTGTCTCTATGCATGATTTCGTTGATAATAGTCTCTTCTACCACGTCATATCCTCGCTCGCGGGCTTGAATTACCCGTCTACGCACACGCTCGTCAAAATCCGCCACAAGGAATATCTTTACGTCTGCGTCAGGCATAACAACAGTTCCAATATCCCTTCCGTCCATTACTACGCTGCCCTTATTTCCTATTGCTCGTTGTATGTCCAAAAGAGCAGTCCTCACTCCCGGAATCTCCGCTACTTCCGATACATAAGCGCCCACCTGCGGAGATGTCAGCTCACCTGTTACATCCTCACCGTCAAGGAGAACACGGCATTCACCTTCATCGGGTAAAACCGCAACTTCAGTAGTCTCGGCCAATCTGACTACCGATTGAGGCTCTCGAACGTTGACTCCGAGGCGTAATGCCTTTAAGGTCAGAGCCCGGTAAATAAGGCCTGTACTGACATAAGCCATATCAAACATTTTTGCTATGGCCTTTGCTACTGTACTCTTCCCTGAACCTGCAGGCCCATCAATGGCAACAACCGGCCCTGAACGATTTCTGTTCGCTCTTACGTTATTCGACGTATACATCGCAGATTCCTCTTCTCCTCAAATAAATCTCTCAGTAATGCGCTTAAATCGTATGGTTGTTAGAATATTCAGTTTGAATCGTTGTAGTAACCGGCATCCACATCCAGTCTTATACCCTCAAGCCGCTCAATCCTGCTGAAACCGGATCTTCCTTTCGGCGTGCTCAAAATGACTTGTCCCAACAGCGTAAGAACCAAGAACATGCATAATGCTATGCCGAACACTCTCTCAAGGATACATAACACTCTGTCAATGCCTTCTTTTCCTTCATTGGAGACCAGGCTCATAGCGCCCTCCTCTACCTTACTTCAGCCGCGGATTCACCTGCAATGTAACCTGTGGAAAACGCAGCCTGTAGATTGAACCCGCCGGTCATACCGTCAATGTCAATTACCTCTCCTGCAAAGAACAGTCCTTTGACGAGTCGTGATTCCATTCTGCTAGGATCAATTTCATCAACGTCTACCCCACCTGCGGTTACAATCCCTTCATCTGTCGGCCTTAATCCGGCTACATGGAAGGTAAGCTTTTTCAGGGTTCTGCCGATGAGAAGTCTTTCCTCCCTGGTTACCTGAGATACATGTTTCGCCGGAGATATGCCGGCTTCCTGCACAATTATGGCAATTAGATGTTTAGGCACAAGGTCAACCAGAGAATTGTATATGGTTTGTCCTCCGTGTTTTTGGAAATCCCTCAAAATCCTGGCATCCAGTTGTTCATGGGAGAGAGCAGGCTTAACATCGATCTCCAGCGCTATTTTGGGACTTGCATGAATCATAGCGGACGCAGCCGCCCGTGAAAGTGATAGGATAATGGGACCTGATACTCCGAAGTGAGTGAAGAGCATTTCTCCGAACTCTGACCCGACTTCACACCCATCTACCATCAAGGTCGCCTGAACATTACGCAATGTCAACCCTGCCACATCTCGAGGCCATGACTCAATTGTCTCAAGCGGGATGAGAGAAGCCCTGGGTGGGACAATATTATGCCCCAGCTCTTTGGCCATTCTGAAGCCATCCCCTGTAGAACCTGTAGCCTTATAGGTAATTCCCCCGGTCGCAATTATTACTGCATCGCACCGCAAAAACTGAGCCTGCCCGTTAACTGCGCTCACGATTACTCCCTGAACCTTGCCGTCTCGCGCCACAACATGTTTCACCGTGGAATTGCACTTCAGTCGGGCCCCGCTCTTTTTTGCATACATCACCAAAGCCCGAAGCACGTCCATGGATATTCCGGACGCAGGAAACACCCTTTTGCCTCTTTCTGTTTTACTCTCGACTCCGAGTTCCCGGAAAAACGCCCTGAGGTCATAAGAATCAAACCTTGAGAAAGCGGAATATAAGAACTTTCCGTTTCCCGGCATACCGGCTACCAATCCGTCCACATCTGTATCATTGGTAAAGTTGCATCTGCCCTTCCCTGTGATAAGGAGTTTCCGACCCGGTCTGCTGTTCCGTTCCAAGAGAGTCACAGATGCTCCTTGCGATGCACCTCTTCCTGCAGCTATGAAGCCTGCAGGTCCTGCTCCTATTACTATAATATCTTTTTGCAAGACGTTATCCCTTCTCCTGACCTTGCTGCCATTCTCTGAATCCAGCTCTCCTCGGCTTGAGTGAGGTGTCTCCATGAACCGACTTCCAAGTCTCCCATAACCAATTCGCCAAGACGGGTCCTGGTAAGACTCGTCACCGGATGACCGATGATATCAAACATCTCACGAACTTGACGCTTCCTGCCTTCACCAATTTTGATTTCAACCAGAGCACAGCTTCCGGAGGCCTTAATCAGTCTTACGACAGCCGGAGACGATGTATGCCCGGATGGTAATCTCACCCCGTCACGCAATAGATCAAGTCTGTCTTCACCGGGAACCCCTTTGACAACTGCCAGATAGGTCTTATATATTTCAAATTTGGGATGGGTCAAGACGTGGGTCGCGTCGCCGTCGTTAGTCAGAAGAAGGAGTCCTTCGGTATCCTGATCCAATCTGCCTACAGGGAAGAGCCGTACGCCCATAGGCGGGACAAGGTCCAGTATTGTGCGTCTTCCTTGAGGATCGTATACAGTAGAAATATAGCCTTTAGGTTTATTGAGCATGATGTAAATTTTCTTGTCATGAACATGAATAAGTTGGCCGTCAACTCTTATCTCACAGGCGAAAGAATTAAACTTAGCGCCTGGTTCGCGTATGATCTTTCCATTAACAGTAACACGGCCTTCTTTGATAATTTCCCCGCTCGCCCTACGTGACGCGACATCCGCATTTGCAAGAATCTTTTGCAGCCTTTCCATTATGAAACCACCAATCAAAACAGCACTACTTCGCGTTTTCCAACCTGCCCAGACTGTCGGTGGCGCCGAGAGCTAACAGGACATCACCTTCTTTAATGATATCATCAGGCCCGGGTGATACTTGGACTTCATTGTCAGTGCGGCGAATGGCAACAATATTTACACCAAATCTGGCACGCAGATTCAAGTCACGAAGAGTCTTGCCGATAAGCTCTGAGGAAGCCGAGATTTCAGCGACACCGTAATCCGGGGAAAGTTCAATAATCTCAAGGATATTCGAAGACGTAAGGGTATTAGCCAATCTTACACCCATATCCCGTTCAGGATAGACGACTTTCTCCACCCCGATTTTCTCAAGCAACTTGCCGTGCAATTCGTCAGTGGCCTTTCCCACAACGAAAGCTACCCCCAGGTCTTTGAGAATCAAACATGTAAGTATGCTGGACAACACATCATGGCCGATGGTAACAACGACCACGTCAAAGTTGCGGATGCCAATTGCCTTGAGAATGTCTTCATCTGTCGCGTCTGCCTGAACCGCATGGGTTACTTCGTCAGCCACACGTTGAACCTTGTCTTCATCTATATCGACGGCCAGCACTTGGTACCCTAGCCCTGCCAGCGTACAGGCAACACTGGCCCCAAACTTGCCCAGACCGATGACTGCAAACTGTCGCATCATACCATCTCCCACAAAGGCATTATCCACAGGCACAAAAGACCACATGTGGCAACCTAAGGTTCCAGACGATCTTACGACATTATTTATGCCAATGCAACCTGGCATTTCGAGGTTAGCGAGTGTCAGCGAGCGTCCCCTTGTATGTTCTGCTTACAGGCCACGTCTCCTATATTTTTCTGTTTCCCTCCCGCGACCCCTTTTGCCAAGAAAGACGGTACAAAGTCAATCAGTTTGTCTAAGGGGCCGATGCCTTCCACAGGCATAACCCTGACCTGGCCCATGCTGACGACAAGAAAAGCTACAGGATGGATGGTGAGTCCTGCGCCCGCTCCTCCCCCGAAAGGGAATTCGGCTTGGTCTGCGGCGCCATCAGGGCGGGCTTTCCCCCCTTGCCGGTCTCCTTGGGTCTGAAACTCACTGCCCCCTGCAGCAAACCCAACAGATACTCGGGATACCGGCAAAATTACAGTTCCGTCGGCGGTCTCAACAGGATCTCCTAAAATGGTATTGACGTCAATCATTTCTTTTATGTTGTCCATGGTTGTCTTCATCAGGACATCAATTGGGTGATCCGTCATAAGAATTTCTCCTTTCAAACTAGGCTGAACCTACCGCTAGTTTTACCCAAAGATGGCTTGGAAAACAATATCGCTCGGCCGCAATAGCACAATACTATCGAAATCCAGGTCAACACAGACTCTGTTGTAACAGGGCACGACGGTAATTTCCGGTGGGTTGTGTGGAAATCGTAATCTCCTGGATAAGACAGCCATGGCAGTGCCAATCAGAGTATAGATGGACCCCACGGCTATGCCGGTAGTCGCCGCGTCACCGGTGCCAAAGTACAGCTGAACTCGGAGACGGACTATATGAAGGCCTCTCTTGAGAGTCTGGACAATGATAGGCCGGATGAACCTGTCCCGTGGTGTTTGGGTTTCTCCAAGTTTATCTTCCTTGACATCTTGCCTCGGCTTATTCGTGATTATCCTGACTATAAACCGGCTTAGCAGTTCAGGGACATTCTCAGGATGGGTAATGAGCTCCTCGAGAGCGCTGATTATCAATTCTCCCTGACCGTCTTCATCCAACTGCTGTATGTGTTCAGTTCTATACACAGTGAACCATATCAGCCCATTTAGGATCCCGAAGCTAACTGAGGCAAGTGTCTGACTTCGATTAAGAGTGAGTTGGATACGGACATGTACATGCGTAGCAAACACAGCTAAGGCAAATGCTGCTATGCTAAGAGTGAGAAACGGAAAAACCCATTTCATCGAAAGGTCTCACTCCGACAGATCATGCAGGTATTTTTCCCTGATCTAAACCTAAGTATGAGTTCATTAGTTTGCGTTCGTTTTCCGACGTCTTGGGTGGCCCCGCACGGTACGTACGTTTTCTGAAGCCGGTGACCTATATACAGTCCCCGAGTGCAACACCGGCAACCCGGCACGGTACGCACACTCTCTGGAACCCGCGATTACTTATGGTGGAGATCGTTGAACTTCTCCAGTAGCTGCCGGTTTCGCTGAAGACGGCGACCGGTTTTTGCGATTCAAGCGAGCTGCGTTAACATAATGTGGAAGAGAACAACGGTCTCATTGTGATCTACTTAGTATTCCAAGGAGAGAGTCGGAGTCCTCCGTAAGCGGTGGAAGCTCGTCAAGGGACGCAAGACCGAACCACCTGAGAAATGTTGATGTGGTACAATACAGGGCAGGACGCCCAGGCGCCTTTTTTCTCCCGGACACGCGCACGAGACATCGTTCCATGAGGGTATTCAAGACACTGTCTACCCGAACACCACGGATAGTCTCTAACTCCGGCTTGGTAACAGGCTGTCTGTACGCTATTATTGCAAGGGTCTCCAGGGCGGGGCGTGACAGACTTTGCCTGACTTCTATATTGAGGCAGGAAACATAATCAGCAAACTGAGGTTTTGTGGCCATCTCATAACCGCCTGCTACAAACACTATCTGAATTCCTGAGTCGTCTCGTCTATACTTATCCTGGACGTCTTTTACCATAGATTGCACAGTCTTTGAGTCCAGACCTGTGATCTCTCCTATCCGTTTTGCCGAAATCGGACTCGGTGACGCAAAAATCAAGGCCTCGATTATTGCTCTGGCCTCATTGTACTCCATAGGTTTATCCCCCTGGCACAAAAGCTATGACAATCTCACCAAAATGATAATCTTGCCGGACAATCACCTCTCTGAGCCGAATAAGTTCGAGAAGCGCCAGAAAAACTGCTATCACTCCGGAACGTGTGACAGGCTCAAAAAAAAGTTCGCGGAAAACAACCTTTTCCTTCTCCCGAATACAGGCACGAATATGATCCATGCCTCTTTCAAGAAAAAGATCATCTTGGGGAACATGAGAAAACTCTTCACGAGGGGCTTCTTTCAGAATATCCTGTAGGGCTGAGAGCAGATGTGTCAGTCCTATTTCCGTGGATGTCAGAGGTATTTCCTGGGTAATTTCAACAGGACGGCTCCTCGGAAAGACACCGCGCCAGGTCGTGTCGCGCCTGGCTAATTCCGCAACCGCATCCTGAAATACCCGGTATTCCATTAAGTGCGCCAAGAGCGCTTCATTAGACCATTCGCTTTCAGAATCATAGAGGAAGTCATCTTCCTGCTCGTTCTCATCGTCAACCTCACTGTCGGTATCTTCCTCAGGAGGTAAGAGCTTCTCCGCCTTTGCCTTTATCAGAGCGCTGGCAGCTTTCAGGAAGTCTCCTATGTAATCTAAATCAGGCGTCCCCATGACGCGCTTTATCTCGCGCATTGTCTCGTCGAGTGTATCATGAACCGAGACAGACGAAGGATCTACCTCGCCCTTCTCCAAGCTCCGAGTTAGATCTTCAAGGGCTGTGATAGGTTGCACGCGCTCATTAGGCGCATCCCTCAAATCCTCATCGCCTGCCTAACATCTTCCAGAGTCGCCTCTGCAATAACCCTGGCCTTTCTTGCTCCTTCTTCCAAAACGTCATGAATGATCCCGGGATCTCTTTCAATAGCCGCTCGTCTGTCACGAATTGGCTCTAAGTACCCATTGAGCGCGCGTGCCAACTTCCGTTTACACTCAACACACCCTATGCCTGCGCTTTTACATCCCTCGTGGATATCGTCGAGACCCAGCTTTGAAAAGACCTTATGAAATGCATATACGGAACAAACATCGGGGTCGCCGGGATCCCGCCGGCGTATCCTTTTGGGGTCTGTAACCATGTTTGCTACAATGCTCTCGACTTCGTCGGGGCTTGCCGACATCTCAATGATGTTTCGGTAACTCTTGCTCATCTTCCTTCCGTCAGTACCGGGAAGCAAAACAACCTCATTAAGACGTTCCTTAGGTTCGGGGAAAACAGGCTCATAGAGGAAGTTGAATCGTCTTGCGATTTCTCTTGCAAGTTCTATGTGAGGCAGTTGATCCTCTCCTACCGGCACAAACTGAGCTTTGTACACCAAGATATCAGCAGCCATGAGCACAGGGTACCCCAAGAATCCGTGGGTCATAATCTCCCTTCCCTCAAGCTCTCTAAGCTGCTCTTTGTAGGTGGGACATCTTTCCAGCCACGACAGTGGGGTAATCATAGATAGAAGCAGAGATAACTCAGCATGCTGCTTAACATCAGATTGCTTGATTACTAAGCTCCTACTTGGATCTATTCCGGCAGATAAATAGTCAATAACCAAATCTCTGATGTTTTTCCGAATTTCAGATGTATCTTCATACCCCGTAGTGAGGGCATGCCAGTCTACAACCGCGAAGACACAGTCATAATCGTCTTGAAGCTTAACCCAGTTGTCAAGAGCTCCCAAGAGGTTCCCGAGATGGAGTCTTCCGGTAGGTCTCATGCCACTGAATATTCTCGGTTTTGACATACAGTTATCTCCCTTTCTCTAGAGAATTCTTCGACCCGAAATGAGGAAGGCCAAGAATCTCATGATAGGCAGCATTATGGTGGATGTAGCCCCTGTAAAAATCAGAAGCAGCAGAATGAATTGGCCATATTGCTCCAGTTGCTGATAAACATAGAGGTTCTTGCCTCTTAGGAATATAAGAAGCAACCTGGAGCCGTCTAAAGGCGGTATCGGAATGAGATTGAATGACGCAAGGCCTAGATTTATGATAATTGCAAAATAACAAATAAGATCGATATAATACGGTACACGTATACCTAATCTGTACGGAAGTGTGAATAAAAAAGCTAAAACCACGTTAGCAAGAGGGCCTGCCACCCCTACCAGAGCCATTCCCTTGCGCCAATTCTTGAAATACGCGGGATTTACCGGCACAGGTTTTGCCCAGCCGAATCTGCGGGTAATTATCAAAGCAAGAGTACCAAAAACATCCAGATGGGCTAAAGGATTAAGGGTCAGACGGCCTTCCCAACGAGGAGTAGGATCTCCCAGTGCGTCAGCAGTTGCAGCATGAGCAAACTCATGAACTGTAAGCGACAGCAATATTATGGGCAGAGTCAAAAGCATCGAAGACAAACCAGCCATATATCTCCCTCCGCATTAATCCTTGAGCCACTCTAGCCTGGATTGCCCGCTGCAGGCAAATGAGGGCGAATCTCCTTTGCGCCGGCTTGAGCCAACCGTCTGGGTATCCGGTCTCTTGCTACTAGATTCGCGTAGCTCTCCCTCTCCACAACGATGTCAGCCAAACCCGCCTTTACGAATATCACCGCAGGCCTGGGATATCTGTTATAATTACTTGCCATTGAGTAATGGTAAGCCCCTGTAGTAGGGATTGCCAAGAGATCACCGGGTTGAATCTGTGGCATCTTGCCATCGATAACCAGCATATCTCCTTCTTCACAGTGCTTACCCGCTATGGAGACGGTCTCAGCAGGCTCTTCCAATGCTCTGTTGGCTAAGATAGCCTCGTACTCAGCTTGGTATAGCGTAACTCTGGGATTCTCCGACATCCCACCGTCTACCATGATGTATTTTCGGATTCCGGGTATGTCCTTGATTGCGCAAACAGTGTATAATGTGGTTCCTGCCTCACCTACGATGTAACGCCCCGGTTCTACCACGACACATGGGAGATCCAGACGTTGCACATGACAGGATTCCCGAATGACCTGGGATATTCTCCTGCTGTATTCATCAAGGGATATCGGTGTGTCTGTTGCCTTGTACCTAACACCGAATCCGCCTCCGAGATTGACTTCACGCAAACTATACCCGTATTTTTCTTTCACATCTCCTACAAAGTCCATGACAACCTGGGCCGCCAGGACGTAGGGTTCTACGTTAAGTATTTGAGACCCGATATGGCTATGGACTCCTTCAAGAACGAGATAATCCGAAGCCAGCACTCGTTCCACTGCTTTCATAGCCTGCCCATCAGTTATCCCGAGCCCGAACTTGGAGTCTATGAGGCCGGTCTTGATATAGTCATGTGTATGCGCTTCCACTCCCGGATTGAGACGAATCTCGACATGCGTTCTTCTTCTAAATTTCCGCGATATGTCAGAAAGCAAGTCAAGCTCGTCAAGGTTATCTATGACGAATCTCCCCACACCGACCCTTACGCCCATTTCGATTTCCTGGGAGGTCTTGGAGTTTCCATGAAACAGAATATTCTCCGTGGGAATTCCTGCCTCAAGAGCTGTGAACAACTCTCCCCCGGAACACACATCAAGGCCTAAGGACTCTTCATGGATAAGCCTGCACATGGCAAGAGAGCAAAAAGCCTTGCTTGCGTATGCAACGAAAACCTTGGGATAGTGTCTCATGAGCGACGTTCTTATTTCCCGGCATTTGGTGCGCATCATCTCTTCGTCAAAGGCATGAAGAGGGGTGCCAAAGTCTCTTGCAAGGCGAGTGGCACGGCAACCGGCTATTTCTAATTCTCCGTCACTTGTAATCTGTATAGACCTGTGTAGCTCCAATTTCGCCTCTCCCATCCAAAAACAGCGGACCGGCTTACCTTGTCCGCAAGTTCGTGTCTCTTGATATTAGTCCCAGTTAATCTTCCCTGCACCATCAATTCCGTTCTAATCCAAGTGATAGCTTGTTTCACATAATAGCATGCAAGCTATCTGCGGTCAAGAGAGTTCTCCGCTTTGTGTCCGCTTTGACTGCGGCCTTTGTCAGCATCGTCACAGTGAATCCCACCTGCCGCACCTGGAACCCCATCTGGCAATAACCTCATTATCCATAGTAATATTTACGATTTCACAAAGGTTCGGACAGCCGCTACATTCGAAGGTCCTGGTAGCATAGTCTCTGTTAAGCGCCTTGAATCCACGAAATGTGGATTGCCCGTCTTTTCTGCTTTTCTCCTCGGCAGCCACCAGTGCAGCGCCTAAGGCACCCATTACATCATAATGTTCCGGCACGATGACTTGTGTGACTAGTTCTTTTTCAAAAGCAGCTTTCATGCCGGCATTGGCAGCAACGCCGCCCTGGAAAACTACAGGCGGTTCAATAGCTTTCCCCTTCCCTACATTATTCAAGTAGTTTCGGACAAGCGCCTCACACAAACCGGAAATTATGTCTTCAATCCTGTGTCCCATTTGCTGCTTATGTATCATATCTGACTCAGCAAATACTGCACATCTGCCTGCGATTCTCACAGGAGTTACAGCCCCAAGCGCAAGTTTGCCGAATTTATCTATGGCAATACCGAGCCTGGCAGCTTGTTGCTCCAAGAAAGACCCTGTGCCTGCTGCGCACACAGTATTCATGGCGAAGTCAATAACCACCCCCTGCCTGAGAATGATGATTTTTGAGTCTTGGCCGCCGATTTCAATTACCGTTTGGGCACCTGGCACCTTATGGTTGGCAGCTACTGCATGAGCGGTAATCTCATTCTTGACGCAATCAGCGCCGAGGATCACTCCTGCCAACTTCCGGCCGCTTCCTGATGTTCCTACTCCGAGAATCTTCATATCACCGGCAACAGCGGCAAGTTGCCGCATTCCTTCCTTTACAGCGCCTATCGGATCTCCCTGAGTCCTCAGATAGATCTTCTCCAGTAACACTCCTGCCTCATCTATCAGCACTAAGTTAGTGCTGACAGAACCCACATCCACTCCGAGATATCCTGACCCTGCCACCGGAAATCATCTCCTTGCGCGGCGTGACATCCGGACTAAGTCAACAAAAGCTTCGAGACGCGTCAAGACCCCTGTGCCCGACGAATGCTCATCAAGAACAAGAGTCATTACGGGAATCCCGAGCTCCTTCGAAACGGTAGGTAGTATGTCTTGAGCTATGATTTCCGGCATACATGTGAAAGGAGCCACCTGAATTACGCCGTCCAAACCCTGCTTTGCATAGTCCACAGTAGACGCTATCGTTTCCACGCCGTGGCCCCCGACGAAGTGACATAAGTAAGGCTTGGCCAATTCATATGGAAGCTTGGACTTCCGAAGAATGCGAAACACGTCCTTTACCACATGCTCCACTATCCAATCACTGAGGTAGATTGATCTCAGTACTACCACTCCCATCTCGCCCAGGCGTTTCTCAATCTCACAGTTGACAAAAGGTTCGAGGACCATGAATACTTCTCCCACAATACCGATTCGAGGTTTATCTGAGTCTGTCTTCTTGCAGACGGACTTCATCGCCGTTTGTCCGTTTTCTGCGGCAGAAGTTACCTCTTTCGGCGTACCCGCCTCTTCTATACACTTCAAAGCGGCCTCGAAGGCAAATGAGACTTCACCCTTTGAATTTTCAAACGGACGAAGCTCAAGAGCAAGTTTCTCCAAAGTGTCTATACTCGCTAGTTTACTCCAGCCGAGATGCAGAGCGCGAATGTACCGTGTGATAGGTTGAGGTCCGATAATCTCCCGCAATTGCCTGACAACACGGTCGAGTCTCCCTTGCGGCGGCTCCACCACAATCATCTTGAAATCGCACCTGAGCCCTTCCAAGATTTGACGTTGGATCTCGCCATATAACCCAAGGCGGCATGGGCCTATGCCTCCTACCATTACAATTGTATCCGCTCCTTTCTCCAAAGCTTCCAGGTAGTTCCCGATATTCACTTTCAGCGGAAGACATGCGAACTCAGGCGAGTAGAGGGAGCCCAGAGACATTGTGCGTTTCGTGGGAGGTGGAGGAAGCACTACGTCAATTCCCAGCGCTTCGAAAAGAGCTTTCCCTGCTATGTGCATATTGCCCAGACGCGCAAAGGTCAGTTTCACCCTGGACGCGACCTCTCCGCAATATCCAGGAAAGCCTCAAGTCTCGTGTGGACGCCGGCTTCTCCTGTGTGTTCGTCAACTATGATCGTCATGAATGGAACCTTCCGCTGACTTCTGGCTGACTCTTGTTGTAGAAGCTCGCTGATGAAAGAGTCGGGACCACAGGCAAACGCGCTCATTTGGAGGCAACCGTCTACAGTTCCCGGTCTCAGAAAGTAGTAGCCTGCTCCAAGCAGCTTTCTCCCCATGGTCCAGAATACCCGCTTACGCGACTTCGCTGCCTCCCTTTCAATCATCGTAGGCGGCAGCATATCCATAGTCACTACGTTTGCACGCATCAGCTTAAGCCTATCTAAAACGTTCATTCCGAGAAACGAATCATAAATAATATAAGGATGCCCCAGAAGGCCTATGACGAGGGGCCGAGCTCCCACCGCTTTTTCGAAAGCCGGAGCATTATGGGACGTGCCGGAGTTCCAAGAATCCGGGGCATCGTGCAAGTTCATCTTTGTCATAGCTTCAATAGGTGCAAGCCCTGCCTGGAGGAGCCGAGTAAACATTTCATATGTATACTCAGCCTTTTGTCTCGCAGCAGATATCTTCAGCGGATTTCGTGTGAAAAGCCTACCTGTCGTATACACTTCTTTTGCGAAGGCTTTTCGGTTTCTACTCATATCAATACATGGGTCCAGTATTTGCCGGATACCGGTGCAATTATGTCTTACCATATCAGGAAGGCCCATTAGTTTCGGACATATGTATGCCTTTTTTTCAACAGATACCAGTCTCGGAACGAACACTCTGTCACATTCACCGGAAAGACTCTGCACATGGCCATGGAAAGCTTTTACCGGCAGACACGCCTCGTCTACTGTAACCTTGATCCCTGAATCGATCATTGCCTTTGTGGTCTTGCCTGAGACTTGGCAAGTCTGGCCAAGGGATTCAAAAAACGTCTTCCAAGCCGGATAATAATAATAGAATAGAAGAGCCCGAGGGAACCCTATAGTCTCTTTCACAGAGGATTGTCACCATCCTTTGTCCATGTGCAATATGCCTTCCATCTACTTTAATTGTTATTTGGTACGAAGACATACAGTAAGTAGATCACCATAAGTAATCGCCGGTTCCAGAAAGTGTACCTACTGTGCGGAATTGCCGGTGTTGCACTCGGGGACGGCTCCCCAAGCGGGTCTCCTTGACAAAATCCGGCCTGTAGGCTAATGGCCGAACTTTGACACCCCTCGTCGCAATTACCGGCAACCCAGGATCTCGGAGAACGAGCGAAAACTAATGAACTCATGCTCAGGCAATGAATGCCTACGTCCGGCGGTCCTTAAGATCGTGGGCTGAAGAAAAGGGCAGCTATAGCACTGAAGAATACGGCTATTGCCAGCCCCTGCCCGGTAAATTCAAATGCCCCTGTAAACAAGCCGATAATCCCGGTTCGTTCTGCCTCTAAAAGAGATCCCTTGGCAATCGAAGCCCCGAATCCCGTGACCGGCACCAGCGCGCCTGCTTTTGCAAATTTGAGAAAAGGCTGGTAAAGACCTAAACCACCTGTAATAGCTCCGAGCACTGTAAACAGCACAAGCATATGTCCGGGCAGAAGAGTTGTCAGATCTAATACCAATTGGCCTAAACCGCAGATTAGCCCTCCTATGAGAAATGCAACTATGTAGTCCACAGGTCATACCTTCTTTCTACCACTCAATTACAATAGCATGGCCAACTCCGGGAATAGTCTCTCCTTGTTGCGAGCTTAACGGACTTAGCAAGGCGCCGGTAGCTATGAGCAAAACGCGCTTCAGTTTTCCCCTTTCCATTTCCCTTAGTACATGGCCCAGTGTAATGACGGCCGGACACGCACATCCACTCGCCCCGGCCCCTACCCGTTGGGTCTTTGTGTCAAAGATCATAAGGCCACAATCATTGTGATTATTCCCACAGTCACAACCTGCGTCTTTTGTCAACTCTCGGAAGAGCTCGGATCCAAGGCGCCCGAGATCACCTGTGAGGATTAAGTCATACGCATCCGGACCATGTCCGGTGTCAGCTACATGCCGAAGCAAGGTGTCGGCAGCAGCAGGTGCCATGGCAGCGCCTAAGTTGTATGGGTCTTTAATCCCAAGATCTATGACCTTACCGGTAGTGGCCCAAGTAACCCTTGCCCCGTTCCCGGAAGATGCGAGAACCAAAGCCCCGGCGCCGGTCACAGTATACTGGGACGTAGGCTTGTGTTGAACATTTAATTCTATCGGGTACCGAAATTGGCGTTCCGCTGTCTGATAATGACTTGAGCACGCAATCAGAACGTAATCAGCGAACCCACCGTCAATGATCATGCCTCCGAGGGCCGTTCCCATAGCACACGTGGAGCACGCCCCATAAACGCCAAGAAAAGGTATGGCCAGCTGCCTTGCGGAGAAGCTTGCTGAGATGATTTGATTCAAAAGATCGCCTGCAATGTAGTAATCGATCATGCTCTTTGCAATCCCTGAACGTTCTATAGCAATCTGGGCAGCTTGCTCCAGGATTTTCCGCTCACTTCTTTCCGCGGTCTTCTCCCCGCAAGTCAGGTCAGGCAATATCACGTCGAAATCCTCGGCAAGGGGTCCACGTCCCTCCATAGGTCCTACTACAGTGCCTGTCCCAATGATAACCGGGGGATTTATGAACTTGACAGTTGCCTTTCCAATCTTCTTTGATGCCACAGCGCCGTATGCCCCTTCAGGTTACAACCTGGTAATGAACTTTATGAAAGCGGCAAAGACTCCGCTTAAAATACCATAGACGATGACAGGACCTGCAATGATAAACATCTTAGCCCCCATGCCCAAAACCCAACCTTCATGCTTGAAATCAATGGCAGACGCAGCGATTGTGTTAGCGAACCCTGTGATAGGCACTGCAGCTCCGGCCCCGGCGAACTCTGCGAACTCATCATAAACCCCGAATGCAGTCAGGGCGATGCCCAAGAGAATCATGACCGCAAGAGTAGGCGCAGACGCTGCATTGATATCCATTCCCCGCCGCATAAAGATGCCTAAGACAACTTGGCCTATTAAACAAATGGCGCCGCCTGTCACAAACGCAACAAGAAAATTTCGGAGATACGGAGGCTTTGGTTTCCTTTCGGCCACCAGTTGCTTATAAACCTCTTGCCTTCGCTTTTGCTCTTGGGCCTTCTGAGTAGTCTCAGGCATCTTTGTTATCTGCTTCTTAGCCTTCTCAGACGGCACCTTCGATATACCCCCTGACTAATGCATCCGAAATGAGCTATTACTCAGTAGACCACCATAAGTGATCGCTGGTTCTAGAAAGTGTACGTACCGTGCGGGACCACCCAAGACCTTGGAAAACGAGCGAAAACTAATGAACTCATACTTAGGTACCGTCCACGGAGAAAGCCACATTGACATTGGCTTTGTATTTTGCGATCTTGCCATTTTCTATGGAGGCGGTCATATTCAATACTTCGACGCCTGTGATATTCCGAATAGTCTTGGACGCTGCGCCTACAGCCTCCTGTATCGCGTGCTCCCAGCTTGTCGTTGACTCACCAAGTAATTCCACAACTTTGACTACTGACACCTGCTGTGCCCCCTTTCTCTTTTCTAATTATGCGCATGTGATAAGGGTTTAATTCTCCCGCAATTCAAGGGATTCGGTGGCATGCGGAAGAAAGGCAAATAAGGCTTGAGGGAAATGAAGATACAGCAAGAAAATACATTCGCCTGCTACATGACATCGAGCTCTTGTCGCAAGCGTTTCAGTGCGCTTTTCTCAATTTTGCTTACTTGTGGTTGGGAGATACCAAGTCGCTCAGCGACTTGCACCTGCCTTAGTTCAGCAAAGAACCGCATCTCGACTATAGCGCGTTCAGTGGGATCGAGAAGCGTTATAGCTTGTTGAAGGGCAATAGACTCTATTTTCTCGTCTGCAAAGGAAAAGGAGGCAATTCTATCCTCAATATTCAGAGAATCATCGGAGGAGACAGGTTGGGAAAGAGATACTATGGGCCTCAAGACTTCTTGGGCCTCAACTATCTCTTCGTTACGCAGTCCGGTTTTCTTGGCGATTTCATCAATGCTGGGCTCCCTTCCTAATTCAGCCCTGAGAGCATCTAATGATTCTTCAACCTTGGCAGCTCTGTCACGAAGCGTTCTTCCAATCTTAAGCCGCCCCAGGGAGCGAAGGTGTTCCCGAATTGTTCCGAGGATAACCGGCACAGCATACGTAGAGAAGCGAGTCCCGCATGATTCGTCAAATCGGTCCGCTGCTTTCAGAAGCCCGATACATCCTACCTGGAACAGGTCTTCCTTGTCATCTACGTCAAGGGAAAACCTATTCACTATACTCATAACTAGGCGAAGATTTCGCGAGACTAATTCCTCGCGTGCATCTCCATCCCCGGCGCGGATACGCCTCTTTAGCTCATGCACCTCTTCATCGGTGAGGAGGGGCCCGGTGGGAAATTGAATTTGACTAAGCTTCCGGTTCATCACTGTCCTTCGCCGCCCCATGAGGTGACTTTCTCATCTCAACCTTAACCCCTTTTCCAGGGACTGAAGATACACGGAGTTCGTCTGACAATGCTTCCATTATTGTGAACCCCATACCCATCCTATCGGGATCCGTTGTAAATGCCGGCGCCTTCGCCTGATCTACGTCTGCTATTCCCTTCCCAAAGTCCTCGATTATGACAGTTAGAGTATCACCGTTTCTTACTGCCGATAATCGAACAAGTCCTCCGGAAACATCGTAGCTGTGGAGCACAGTGTTGGATATAGCTTCTGACACCACTAGTTTTACATCATCAATTTCCTCCAACGTGAAAGAGTTAATTTGCGACGCGAAACACGCAACTGCGACTCTGGCAAACTCCACGTTTTCCGGAACCGCGGGAAACTCCAGAGTTACATAGTTTGTCACGCTCATCAGGTCACACCCCCCGAGCCTTGGCCCATGCCTCATCTTCCGTGTCGCAAATAGGAATGACGCCTGCCAAGCCTGATAATTCAAGGGCTTTTCTTGCTTGCAGAGAGGGGGATGCTACTATGACATTCCCGCCATGGGCATTGAGTCTTTTGTGTCTGCCTAGAATTACTCCCAACCCTGAGCTATCAATAAAGGTAACATTACTCATCATAAGAAGGATGTCGATTACATCAGGATTCGCATCGAGCTGCTCTTCAACTGCGCTGCGGAAGCTCGGTACCGTATTCAGGTCAAGTTCGCCCCAGATTCCGACTACCAGAACACGGCCAATGACCCTGACCTCTGTCTTCATTCACAATCCTCCTTTTCTCGTCCAGTCCCCTTCCTATTCTCCGGCCAAATAATTAGTCCTCCTTTGACTCATAAAAAAGAAAAACAGCCTCGTGAGGCTGTAGGAGGACGCGGATTCACAGGCTTATGCTCAATTGTTCTTAAACAAGGCACGGAGGAGATTCTGAGTAGTGCGAAAAATTACCCTAAGAATGTTGCCCCTCTTTACCTCTTCTGAAGCTATCAGGTCAATCCTGCCCAGATTCGAGCCATCCTCCGTTACGGCAAGCATCTCACCGATCTTCTGGCCTTTTGCCACAGGTGCGTCAACCTTCCTCGGCAGCGCAATTTCGTGTCTTACCTTGTCTTCTTCTCCTCGCGGCACAACACCGACTAACCGGTCTTTGCAAATTATGTCCACTTTATCCACAACGCCTCTGGTGACTTCTACCTCAGCAATAACCTGACCTTCCTTGGCCAATTCAACCCCGGCGAAGTGTCTGAATCCAAGATTAAGCAGAGCTGATGCTTCATTAAATCGGGTGGTTGAATCCGGGACCTTGAGTACAACAGAGACTAACCTGAGGCTGCCCTTCTCGGCGGTCGCTGCAAGGCAATAACCTGCTTCTTCCGTAAACCCGGTTTTGAGCCCGTCAACACCTTCATACGACTTGATGAGACGGTTTGTGTTCACAAGGATGTTTTTTCCGTCACGAACATAGTCGATCCAAGTGGTAAACCATTCATGCACCTTAGGATACCGTAATAATGCCCTGGACATAAGGGCAATATCCTTCGCAGTTGAGTAGTGATCCGGATGAGGCAGCCCTGAGGCGTTAACAAAATTGGTTCCTGTCATCCCCAGTTCCTGTCCGCGCTTATTCATCATATCCACAAAAGCTTCTTCACTACCGGCAATATGCTCTGCCACTGCAACGCTGGCATCATTCGCAGAAACAATGGCAATTGCTTTCATAAGATCCTCTAACGACATTTCTTCCCCGACTTCTAACCAGATTTGAGAGCCACCCATTCTCATAGCTCTCTCACTGGTGACCACCATATCACTGAATCGGACTTTACCAAGGGATACTTGCTCCATAACCAAAAGCATTGTCATGATCTTAGTGATACTGGCAGGAGGGAGTCGTTTGTCAGGGTTCTTCTCAAACAGGATCCTTCCTGAGGTGCACTCCATGATCAAAGCAGACTCAGCAGTAATAGGAATACTTGGCACAAGCGCCTGCTTCTGTGCTTCAGCCCACGCCGGCTCATATATTCCGGCGATAAGTACCCATAAAGTCACAATGACGCTGACGCCGGCAAGGAATATCCTTGCTACGACACTTCTTGTGCCCACTTTTACTTCCTCCCTGTCATAGCACGCGCTGGATCCGCATCTGTACACGTACATATTCACGTGGGCGGGTCGATATACCCCGCCCACGTGAAAAAGGGAGTCCATAAAGTATCTAAACTGTTCCTTCAGCCGTGGATAACCGTTCTGACAAGCTGAGGAATATCGGGTTTATCCCGGGAGACTTTATATGATGCCATTACAAGATCCGCAGCGGACTCAAGGGTGTCCCATCTATTCGTATGGAGCATCACCAACGGTTCGCCCTCTTCCACCTTGTCTCCGATTTTCTTTAGAAGGATGATGCCGGCAGCAGGATCTATACTGTCGTCTTGTGTTTTGCGCCCGGCGCCCAGAACCATGGAAGCTATTCCAATCTTCTCAGCGTCAATTTCACTTATGTAGCCTGATTGAACACTCGGAACCGCCTCCAAGCACCTTGCAGACGGCAGAACACTATCCGGAGCCTCAATAACCCTTACATCACCGCCCTGATGGGACACAAGGTCAGCAAACTTGTTCAGGGCAGCGCCGGTGTCCAAGACATCCGCCAAGATTGACCCGGCCTCCTCAGCGCTTTCAGCCTTGCCTGCCAGAGTGAGCATGAGAGACCCCAAGGATAGGCACAGTTCTCTGAGATCCTCGGGCCCTGCCCCTCGCAGGGTGTCAATTGCCTCTATGACTTCAAGGGAATTGCCCACAGCGTATCCCAGAGGCTGATTCATATCACTGACTATAGCCGCTCCTTTCCTCCCTGACCCTTTTACAATGCCCACCATTAATTCAGCAAGGCGCAAGGCGTCATCTTCTGATTTCATAAATGCGCCTTTGCCGCATTTCACATCGAAGACAATAGCGTCAGCCCCGCAGGCCAGTTTCTTGCTGCACACACTACCTGCTATTAATGGTATGCTATCTACCGTAGCAGTCACATCCCGAAGCGCGTAGAGCTTTTTGTCAGCAGGCGCAAGAGATGCAGTCTGGCCCATGACAGCAAGCCCTGTTGCGTTAACAGCTTCTATGAATTCGTCCTTGGACAGGTCAACCCGAAAACCGGGGATAGATTCGAGTTTATCCAGGGTACCGCCTGTATGGCCTAACCCTCGGCCTGACATCTTTGCTACAGGAACCCCGGCTGCTGCCACAAGCGGCACAAGAACCAGAGTAGTCTTATCGCCTACCCCGCCTGTGCTGTGTTTGTCAACTTTTACTCCGTGAATGCGAGAGAGATCTACGGTTTCCCCGGAATGAGCCATAGCCATCGTCAGATTACATGTTTCCTCAACACTCATTCCCCGGAAGAAGACGGCCATTAACCAAGCGGACATTTGATAGTCCGGAATATCGCCGGAGGTAAACCCATTGATCATGGAGTTTATTTCATCCGGTGATAATTCATGACCCCGTCGCTTCTTTAGAATAATATCATAGGCTCTCATGTCGATCCCTCTCTTCTTCTCCCACCGCGCGTGGGTGGGTTCTGTCATATATCTCCTTAAGTTTTCCTCTGGTAAGATGAGTATATATTTCTGTAGTAGCAATATCTGAATGCCCCAGCATTTCTTGGACGGATCGCAAATCCGCGCCGTTCTCCAAGAGATGTGTTGCAAAACAATGACGGAGAATATGGGGGGTCACGTCTTTAGAGATACCGGCCTTCCCTGCATAACCCTTGATGATTATCCAAAAACCCTGTCGGGTAAGCCTCTTCCCACGGCAATTCACAAACAGAGCTTTCTCTCTTCTGCCATGCAGTAGTTGGCCTCTTGCTGACCTAAGATAAGTCTCCACCCATAGGCAAGCGACACTGCCCATAGGGATAATTCTCTCCTTGGCTCCTTTGCCCATACACTTGGCATAGCCCATATGGGTGTCAATATCCCCGAGATTCAGTGAAACCAGTTCAGATACTCGCATTCCCGTGGCGTACATCGTTTCTAACATAGCTTTGTCTCGAATACCCGACGGAGTGTGAGTTGACGGGGCGTCCAGGAGAACAGCTACTTCCTTGGCATTTAGAACTTGGGGTAAAGTCTTTTCTTGTTTAGGAGACGAGATGTTCGTTGTAGGATCCTCTTCCATTAGACCTTCATGCCGGGCAAAACCGTAGAATCCCCGAATAGAGGAAATTGACCTTGAAATACTGGAGTTCGCTTTCCCCTGATCTCTCATGGCTTTCATATAGGACAAAATAACATCTTCGCTTACGTCCTCCAACTGAATACCGTAAGTGTCATTGATAAACTCCTCAAACTGGTTGAGATCTCTCCCATATGACTCTATGGTATTTTGGGCAAGGCCTCGCTCACAACTAAGATACGCGAGGAATTCGTCTATCCACGTCAACCCGTCTACCCCCGATGAAACACAGCGGAAATACTAAACAGCCATTAACCTGGCACATGCACCATTAGTCTACAGGAAATGCTGTTTTTACCAGTATAGCATGACCTGCGTCTGCCTGCAATTACATGTACCTGGAAACCAGCTCTATGAAAACCGGAGTTATGAAGCCTTCAACGACGAAGGCAATACCCAGTAATGCCACAGCTCCTATGATTGTGACGCAAGAGAGCAGAAACTGAGGGTAAAGAGGTGCTCGCTTACTCCTTAAGCGATCTTCGATCATTGACGCCGCAAACGCCAAGGAAGATTCGCAGGAGAAAATCAGCGCGGGGATTATGAAGATGTTTTGAGGGAGCACAGACACAATCGCAAGCAGCACTCCTCTGGCAGCCATCTGTATGACAAGGAATCCTACTGTAAATCCGATGATAAAGCCTCGTAAGAACATAAGAATACCTATTCCCGGGGCACCTATCACAGAGAGGCCCAGGAGCCACCCGATGAAAACGGTCTTAAGGTTACTGTAAAAACCTTGCCGCGAGGCTGAAACAGCAGACTCTTGCATCGTTTCACCAAAACCTCGAAAGAAACCGGTAAGATCTTGGGCGAGCACGGATTTTTGGCTTTCCGGAAGGATTTTTGCTGCCAGCGCGCCGAAGATGACTCCCATCAGCAACATTACAATAACAATCGCATATGTCGGCATGTGCTTCCTCATGTAGTCGCCTAACACCGGATTTGAGCCTAATTGTAAAGGCATTCCTGCCCCTCCTCCAAACGACCTCCTTTCATATGTATGTCCATCCTTTACATGTTATGCCCGACGTGTTGAAACATAGTTCAGGCAGCCACAAACCTGAGCAACCTTCGAGTCAAACCAACAGCCTTTCAACCATCATTTATCAGCGCTTTACCATAATGCCCTCCTCCGCCTGCAACAAGGGGAAGGGTCCCTTCACGTGCTTCGATTATCAAACGGGCTGCCTTGTTTCCCACAGCCTCTCGCAACTCCTCTTCCTGCGCAGTGTGCAGAACCGCCATTTCGCTTCCGAACTTAGAGATTAACTTGTCTATGGACTTAGGTCCTATCCCAGGGACGAATTCCAAAGGGATTTGGTACCGGTAGGGCGGCCTGTGGGCAGGGTGTTTCGGTGCAGAATAATCCTGGATATCCGTGATTCTGTCGAGAACACCTCGGACGACAGATGCACTGTTGCATTCAGGACATACAAGAACCGGCGGGGACTCATGTTGAAAGGTTCTGCTGCACCGAGGACAGTAGGTCCTGTGGTATTTTCCAAGTTTCGGATCTAATCCATAGTTCGCCACTACCCGCCTACCGTCTTTCCGTCTCAGGGCTTTAATCGTCTCATCAAAGGACGGGCTTTCAAGAAGCATGACATTGTATTCCCGTCCGATCTTAGGCAGCGAATGAGCGTCGGAATTAGAAAGAAACGTGTACTCGCTAAGTTCAGAAATGGTATCAGCTAGGTCTGTATCAGCAGAAAGCCCCAACTCAAGCGCAAAAATGGAATCCAGAAGTTCAAGAGGGAACGCATCATCAAGCCTTCTCACACAGTTCCCATAAATACTCTTGTGTGGCGAAAAAGCATGGGCAGGAAAGGGAATCGCACCTGTGTCCATGGCCATCCTATAGAGATCCCTGGCAGGCATTGCGCAAACAGGCGTACTGAAGAATATGTTAGAGACACACCTTCGGAGGCTGCGAGAAAAGGCTTTCGCCGTATCGAGAGTCCTAAGGAGAATCAAGTGATGGGAATGCCCTCTGTTTTCCTCTGAGGTCTCTACCTCGGAAGCTAAGAGGATGACAACGCGATCTCTATACCCGATTCCCCCGCCTGGAATCTCAGTCATCTCCCCTGAATCAATTAGCTGCTCTATGTCACTGATTACTCCTGGAGCAGCTGCATCCACAATCCCAACTATGTCCACGCCTTTTCTCGAGAAGCATTCCTTAGCTATGTTCTCAAATGTCAGTTTTCGTGAACCTGATACTTTAACGGGACGTCCTTGGCTGTCAGCACCTATATGAACATGTAAATCAACATAGAACTCAGTCAACTAGAAAAGCCCCCTTGAGATAACCGTGACAAGTGCCAGAAGTGTCTTAGCGTCACGAATTTCACCGTTTTCCATCAGCGTTTCAACAGCCTCCCGCGACAGACGATATGTCTTTATATTTTCGTCTTCGTCCGGTCGGCCTGTTCCGGGTGTAAGATCCATCCCAAGGAACAGATGCAGGATCTCACTGGAAAACCCCGGCGAGGTGTAGAACGACACTATTTTCTCGAGGCGCCCGGCCAAATAGGATGTTTCCTCCTCAAGTTCACGCCTGGCGCAATCTTTTGGACTCTCTCCCGGATCCAGCTTGCCTGCAGGGATCTCCCACAATACTTCACCTACCGGATATCTGAACTGTCTTATTAGTATTACCTTCCCGTCATTGTCAATAGGTATGATACCTGCGCTCCCAGGATGTTCCACTACTTCCCGGACCCTTATGTTCCCTGACGGCAATTCTACCTGGTCCACGTGGAGGTTTACTATCTTGCCTTGATAGACCGTATTTGACTCCACTTTCTTCTCCTGTAGTTCGCAATAATCCAATGGTCTTCCCTCCTGCACTGTTAAGCGGCTTTACCAAGTCTCCGTGATTTCCGGCCAACTGGAATAACCTTGGCTGCTTCGACATATCATATACACCACGGAAGGAGGGATGTCCTCTTATGGACATTGTATTCTCAAGGAACTCCGTTCACATCTACGGAAAACCCGCTGAAGTCTTGGAAGTTCTTTCAAGTCTATGCAAGACCTATGCAACCCTTGGCGACCTTCTTGGATCTCGTCAGCTAAACACAGGCCCTCATCTCCAGTGCAAGCTTCCCTGCGTAGACGCCGGCAGCTCCGGGAGCAAGAAAAAACTCCGGGTCTTCTTGGATGGTCCGCCCCATCGTAGTAACATCAATTTCGTCACGCTGAAGCCTTTGGAGAGCGGACACTCCACATTCGGTGATAATAATATGCCGTCTGTCTAGATTTTCCGTATTGAAACGGGCTCTTATGAGATTCCATTTAGCCCACGGCATCTCAGGAAGAACCACTATACAGCGAGTTAACACTATTTTCTCTAAGACAGTCATGGTATGATGGCTCACTCCCTGATGTCTTCTACGGAGGTCAGAGAAGCTGATTCTCGGCGCCAAAATGGGAGTTCCTTCAAGGGAGTAGGCTGCGTTTATGGCCTGGCCTTGTTCAATACCGGAGAACCCGTATTTTGTGCCTGTTCCTGCCTGACCAGGCCCCATAGCGACAACTACCGCGTCTGCATTTGCGCATTCTTTTGCCGCACACAAAGCTGAGTAGATATTAATAGCTTCGAAGTCTCCCCCGAATGCATGACCGCAAGTGATGACAGTGTCTATCAATGCCTTATCTCGTAAGTCTGATATCAATCTGCTGAACGAAAGGGGTAATGCTCCGCCATCCGTCATTACGTAGGCAACTTGCACCTTATCGCCTGCAGTCTCCTTTATGCCTGCTGCTACAGGTGCCACCATACTGTGTAGTTCACAAGCGACAATAGGCAAACCTCGGATGGAAGCAGATTCTTGAAGCGTGTTCTGATACCCGCTGCTTTCTTCTTCAACAGCGAGACAACGTACCTGAAACGGAGTATAACGCGCTTTGATTATGTGCCCCGGACCGCGAATCTCGCCCAGGCTTTCCCTTCCTTCCACCCATATGACGAAATGATACCCTCCCGTCCCGAGTCCCAGATGAACGGCGCCGGTGTTTAGGATTACCGAATCACCAGGTGTCACAGGGCCTGTTAGCTCAGGATAACATATGGCTACTCCGTATACCCCTTCACATACCACTTCTGCCTCCAGTGCCCCTGAAGAAAGCTTCGTAACTCTTGTTACAGAACCTCGCCTTGCCCTTATCATGTAGATAAAGTCCCCTCTCGATCTGCCCTGAAGCAGAAGCTTCCGCCGCAACTGATGGCGTTTTTAGCAGGGAAATCACATATCCTGTCGTATAGTCATGAATAGGGGTGGAAAAGCCGTATGGCTCGAAACTTGTCCGGAATATGTTTCCCACATGCGGGATATCATAGTCATTGATAATTTGAGGAGGAATTCCAGTGCAAAAATGGCACATTTGGGCAGCCATATTTGTGGCGCTGGTCTTGGCAGGATGGTCAGTAGGTGTCACAACAAGACTATCGCGGGATATTACTACAATCGAGAGAGACTTGGACAGAGCGTTCGAAGACCTCGCCGCCCTCGCAAGACGAGTTGCGGAAATCGAGACTCTGGAAGAAACCGCGATGGGTCCTGAGGTAACAGTATATTATGTGAGAAGCACACCGACTGAGTCACATTTAGTCCCTGTACGGCAAAGAGTGGCAAAAGGCACGGAACCCATGAGAGGTGCATTGGAACTTCTTGTGAGAGGACCCCGGCCTGAAAGCGGACTGGAAAGGACTGTCCCCCAAGGCACACAGGTAAGGAGCCTGGAAGTACAAGGAGACCTGGTAATTGCGGATTTCAGCGAAGAGATTGCAACCAACTTCGTAGGAGGCAGCTGGAATGAAGCTCTGCTAGTTGGATCTATAGTCAATACTCTTACAGAGTTCACCGGAATTGCACGTTGCCAGATACTGATTGAAGGGGAGAAGCGGGAGAGTATCGGAGGCCACATAGGTATCGATACTCCCCAGGCAAGAGCGGCGGAGCTCATTCAGCCCCGCTGACTTCCCCCTGATCCCGTGAATGCCATATTGAGGCAATTTCAATACCGCGCGCAAGCGCTTGCCGATTGAGGGGAATTAGGTTGTGGCGCCTCTCGGGCAGCACTTTCTTCATGGCATCAAGCACGGTATCGGAACCTACCACCCTGGTTGTGGCAAGGTAGGCTCCGAGTGCCACCATGTTAGCGATACGTAGATCCCCGAGCTCATTTGCAATCTTGTTGGCAGGGACAGCCAATACCCTCACGTCCGTCCTCTCAGGCGGTAATTCAATAAGAGAAGAGTTGTAGATGATGAGCCCACCTCTTCTAACCCAAGGAGCGAATTTGTCCAAGGACGGCTTGTTTAGGGCAATCAGACTCGTAGGCTCAGTAACGAGAGGAGATGATACCTCTTTGGGGGATACCACTACTTGGCAGTTTGCAGTGCCGCCCCTCATCTCAGGACCGTATGAAGGCATCCAGCTCACATTCGCACCTTCCATCATTCCTGCGTATGTTACCAGCTGTCCTATGAGCATAACACCCTGTCCGCCGAAGCCTGCAAAGATTACCTGTTCCTGCATTACTAGCCCACCTCCGGAACCCGAGTGTAGTCTCCAAGCGGGTAGTAGAGACTCATCTTCTCATCCACCCATTTCATTGCTTCAAGCGGAGACATACCCCAGTTAATTGGACAGGTGGAGAGAAACTCCACGAGACTGAACCCTTTACCCTCTATTTGTGTCTCGAAGGCTTTCCTAACAGCACGTTTGGCTTTAATAACATTGGCAGGACTCGTAGCTGAGACTCGGGCCATGTATGCCACGCCTGACAATGACGACAGAAGCTCTGCGACTCTTATGGGATGGCCTGCGCTTTCCACATCTCTGCCAAAAGGAGAAGTCGTGGTCTTCTGTCCGGGTAATGTTGTAGGCGCCATCTGTCCGCCGGTCATGCCGTATATTGCATTATTTACAAAGATTACGGTAATCTTCTCTCCGCGAGTTGCAGCATGGACTATTTCACAAGCTCCGATAGAGGCCAGGTCTCCGTCGCCCTGATAACAGAAGACGACAGAATCAGGGAGGGTTCTTTTGATTCCTGTAGCTACTGCAGGCGCCCTACCGTGAGAAGCCTCAACAAAATCACAATTGAAATAGTCATATGCCAATACTGCACATCCCACAGGCGAGATTCCGATGGTTTTCTCACGAACACCGAGCTCATCGATGACTTCCGCTATCAGTCGGTGGATAATGCCGTGGGTGCATCCAGGGCAGTAGTGGGTGGGAACATCTGTCAGTGTTTCCGGACGTCCGAATACTTTCTTCATTGTCTATATCCCCTCCTCCACAATCCTCTCGATTTCGTCCAACACTTCCCTGGGTGTCGGTGTCATTCCGCCTGTGCGGCCGTAGAAATGAACCGGCTTGGACTCTAATATTGCCAACCGCACATCCTCGACCATCTGGCCAAGACTCATCTCAACAGTTATCACCCGTAGACTTTCCGCAGCAGTCGATTGAAGGGCGTCATATGGGAAAGGCCACAGGCTGACAGGCCGAAACAGACCGACTTTCATCCCGCGCTCTCTTGCCATATCAACTGCAGCCTGAGCAATCCGGGCGCATGTTCCATATGCCACCAGCACTGTTTCAGCGTCGCAAGTCATATAGGTTTTGTACCTTACCTGCTCGTCAGCAATTCTTTTATATTTCTTACCCAAATTGAGATTGTGCTGTTCCAGTTTTGCCGGGTCGAGGCTGAGTGAAGTTATTACATTCTTCGGCCGCATCTTCGCCCCTACCGTAGCCCAAGTCTTCGGAGGCAAGTCTGTTTTCGGTCTTTTTCTGAGGATTACAGGCTCCATCATCTGGCCCAAGATAGCGTCACCTAAAATCATAACCGGATTACGATACATGTCAGCCAAATCAAAGGCGGTAATGGTAAGGTCCATAAGTTCCTGAACACTTGAAGGCGCAAGAACTATCAGTTTATAGTCACCATGGCCCCCGCCTTTGGTCGCCTGAAAGTAATCTGCTTGCGAACCCTGTATTCCACCTAACCCGGGCCCGCCACGGACAATATTCACAAGCACACAGGGAAGTTCTGCGCCTGCCATGTATGAGATAGCCTCTTGCATCAAGCTAATCCCCGGACTTGAAGATGTAGTCATTACTCTGGCACCGGCGCATGCAGCCCCGTAAACCATGTTGCTGCCTGCGACTTCACTCTCTGCTTGCAGAAAAACTCCTCCTACCTCAGGCATACGCCGTGACATGTATTCAGGAATCTCATTCTGAGGAGTAATAGGGTAACCAAAAAAGTGCCTACAGCCGGCTAAGATGGCTCCTTCGGCTATAGCTTCATTCCCTTTCATCAGCACCTTTTCTCCCATGGGAATTCCGTCCCTCCTTTATCTGTATACTTCAATTGCCACCTCCGGACACATCCTGGCACAATACGTGCACGCATTACATTCTTCCTGGTTAAGTATGGTTGCCGGATGATATCCTTTAGCATTGAAATGCTCTGCCATAGCCAGGAGTTTCCTGGGACAAAAGGCGACACACAACTCGCAACCTTTACACTGTTCTTCATCAAATACAACTCTTGCCACTTTGCGTCACCTCCTACGTCTACATGTAGACCCTTACTTCCTCCTCGTGACGAAGCGCACGAAGACAGGCTTCAGCCAAAGCCCGCATCTCATCTTCACCCGGATAAACCATAACAGGCGCTATGAACTCAACACGAGCTTTGATCCATTCTACCAGCATTTCTGAATAAGCTACCCCGCCTGTTATGATTATAGCGTCAATATCCCCTTTAAGAACAGTGGCTTGGGCGCCTATTTCCTTGGCAATCTGGTAAGCCATGGCTTCATATACGAGGGTTGCATATTCATCTCCTTCCTTGATGCGCCGCTCCACTTCAACGGCGCTGTTTGTTTCAAGATAAGCCATAAGCCCGCCTTTACCCACCAACTTCTTCTTAATGTCTTCAAGTGAGTAGTTGTCTGCGTAACACATTTCCACAAAACCAAGAAGGGGAAGCCCTCCGCACCTCTCAGGAGTAAACGGCCCTTCTCCGTCTAAGGCATTATTAGCGTCGATGACTCTGCCATTCCTATGCGCACCGATAGTGGCACCGCTTCCCACATGGCATACGATGAAATTCGCGTCCTCGTACCGAACCCCCATGGCCTTGGCTGCCCGCTTTGCCACAGCCTTATGATTGAGCGCATGAAATATAGCAGTCCGTGATATCTCCGGAAGACCGGATAACCTGGCCAACTCACAAAACTCGTCAACTACCGGGGGATCTGCGATGAATGCAGGGACACTGATAATATCTGCAATCTCACGAGCCATCGGGGCTCCCAGATTGCAAGCATGAGGAATCTTGCCTGTGCCTATGAGATCGCTGATCATCTTAGAATTTACCTCATACACCCCACCCTCTATGGGCTTCAAAAGACCCCCTCTGCCAATTACCGCAGTGAAATCCGACACTTGACAATCCCGCTTGGCCAAGATCTCAAATATGTCTTCAATCCTCTTCTTGTACTGGTCCATCACATTGTCAAATACGGCAAGTTCCTCAGGCCTGTACCGGATGACCTCATCAAAAACCAGTTCATCGTCGTTGTATACAGCTATCTTTGTCGATGTTGAACCAGGATTTATCGCAAGTATCCTATGGGTAACCTGATAGGCGCCTGTTCCCTCAGGCATCGTCTGCTCCTTAGCTGACCCCATAACTCGTCTACCCCCCCCGGCAGCCAATTAATGCAACAGCACGCTGTCATAGTGCCTGTTAAGGCACGAATATCCTGTGGATTCCGCCTATCTTCGCGATCCTTTCCTCTGCAAGACGTGACGCTGCCAGATGTGGGGAAATTCCATCTCGTTTAGCTATTTCTATGACAGACTTGATTCTATCGTATATGCCGCCCGCTTTACGTAAGGCCCTTTCCCTATCGTAACCGTAGAGCTCTTCAGCTACGTTAATTACTCCACCCGCATTGATAATGTAATCAGGCGCATAGAGAATGCCTAAGTCTTCCAAGGCATTACCATGGCTTTCATCCTTGAGTTGGTTGTTAGCGGACCCTGCTACAATCTTACACTTTAGTCGCGTCACTGTCTCCCCGTTTATTACTCCGCCCAATGCACACGGGCAAAATACATCACATTCAATGTCATAAATCTCGTCAGGAGAGACAGGTTCCACGTCGAACTCCTCAACCACTGCATCTACCCGCTCTTTAAAGACGTCAGCAACATGAACTACGGCGCCTTCATCAGAAAGATGCTTCACAATGGAATAACCTACATTTCCAATGCCCTGAACTGCTATGCTTCTACCATTGAGTGAACTGTCACCGAATACTTCCTCCAAGCAGGCTGTCATCCCCCGAATTACCCCGTACGCGGTAACAGGGGATGGGTCGCCGCCTGCTCCGGGACCTGAAGGCAGTCCCACTACGTGCCGGGTCTCCATGTGAATAATCTCCACATCTTCTCCGCGAATTCCCACGTCTTCAGCGGTTATGTACCGCCCTCCCAATGTGTCCACGAATCTTCCGAATGCCCGCAATAACGCTTCACTCTTGTCTTTTCTAGGATCCCCGATAATTACGGCCTTGCCTCCGCCGAGGTCAAGACCTGCAGCTGAACTCTTATAGGTCATACCCCTGGCCAGCCGCAGCGCATCAATGATTGCCTCCTCTTCTGACTCGTACGGCCACATTCTACACCCGCCAAGAGCAGGACCCAGGGTAGTATCATGGATAGCTATGACTGCGCGTAACCCTGAGACCTGGTCGTTTGCGAAAATCAGCTGCTCATAGCCGTATTTAGATAATTCATCGAAGATTCTCATGGGACACCTATCTCCTTTCCTTTTAGGCTGGAATCTCCATGCCGGCTAACTTAAGACAATACCTAAAGCAAGGGAATAGAACTTCGATGCATGGGAATCTGATCTCGAAGTTAAGACAACAGGCGCTCCTGCACCTGTCACTACACTTGCGCAACACCCGTCTGCCATATATACAAGGGTCTTGTAAAAAACGTTTCCTGCTTCTATGTCAGGCATTATTAGGATATCAGCCCGACCTGCTACCGGGCTTCTGATTCCTTTGATTCTGGCAGATTCAGGAGAAATTGCGTTATCCAAAGCTAACGGGCCGTCAACGATACCGCCTTTGATCTGACCTCGCTCTGCCATTTTGCTGATACATGCAGCATCAATAGTAGCAGGCATATCACTGTTCAGATACTCAATTGCAGCAATTATCGCTACCCGAGGGTTAGTCATGCCTAATACATGAGCTACATCAATGGCATTTTGAGTAATCTCAGCCTTCTCTTCCAATGAAGGTGAAATATTCATAGCTCCGTCACTGAATATCACCAGTCTGTCACTTCCCGGCATCTCGAAGACAGACAAGTGTGATAGGAGTCTGCCTGTTCTGAGGCCTCCGTCTTTGCCAAGAACTGCCTTTAATACATTAGATGTGCTGACCAGCCCTTTTACTACCAGATTGGCCTTTCCTTCTGAAACCAGTTGAACGCCTCTACGCGCCGCAGTGGGCGGGTCATCTTCTTCTACAAGCTCATGTTTGGAGATGTTCACTCCGGCGGTATCAGCAGCTTCCTCGATTCCACGGAGGTTTCCTATGAGGATACTCCTGGCTATTCCATGAGTAACTGCTTCGTCCATGGCAAGTAGCACTTCAGGGTCTTCTGCGGCCACCACCACGCAAGTCTTGGTGCCTCGCGCCTTTGCCAATTCCACAATATCCCTGAGCGACCTTACCATATCCATATAACCCCCTTACACGTATGTCTTAACCTCTTCCTCGCCTAAGAGCGCTCGATAGGCGCCTTCAGCGAGAGCCTCCATCTCCTTTTCCCCTGGATAAACTCGGATCTCCGCAATAAATGAGACCCTCTCCAATATCATTGAAACAAGCAGGTCGGATCCGGCTAAACCACCGCATACCAAAATAGCCTTGACTTTTCCGGACAAGACTGATGCCATAGCCCCTATTTCCTTGGAAATTTGATATGCCATTCCTTCGTATACCAGACGGGCGTACTCATCCCCTGCCGCGATACGCCTTTCAATTTCTTGCGCGCGACTTGTGCCGAGATACGCTACAAGTCCTCCCTTGGTCAAGAACTTCCCGATGAGTTCATCCTTGGTAAAATCCCCGGAAAAAGCCAACTCCGCTACGTCCTTGGCAGGTAACTCTCCTGTTCTTTCCGGACTGAACGGACCTTGCTCGTTTGCGTTATTTGCGTCAATAATTCGTCCCCTTTCCACTGCGGCAACGGATATGCCGCCTCCCAGATGGGCAACGACATAGTTCACTCGTTCTGCATCACAGCCCAGTTCCATTGAAGCGAGTCTCATGGTGGCGCGGATGTTCAAGGCGTGGCTCAAGCTTTTCCTGGGAATCTCCGGCAGGCCTGACAGGCGTGCGAGAGGATGAAATTGGTCACATGATACCGGGTCCACTACATATGCGGGTATACCAATCTCTCCGGCAATAGCATCAGCAATCAGCCCCCCGAGATTTGACGCATGCGGACCTTGCACTTGGGCTCTCAAATCTTTCAACATCCTGGCGTTCACTGGGTAAATGCCGGGTTCAACAGGACCGACAAGCCCTCCCCGCGCTACTACGGCAGAAATGAGGTCAAGCCGCATTCCTGACTCTTTCATTGCGGAACTTACGTCATCGAGTCTTGCTGCAAGTTGCAAAGTGACATCAGGAAAAGCAGTCAGCATCTTAGTCTTATGGGTAATCGTCTTCTCGATAAGAGGGCCTGAAGGAGAGTAGATCGCGAGTTTGGTTGTGGTGGAACCGGGATTTACAACCAGAACCTGCATAAACCATCACCCCGCAGTTCGTCAATGGTCTTGCCTCGAAGCCGAAGCACTTTAGAATCGGGGTCAAGTGTTTGTGCCCTGACAGTAATATACCTATGCAAGTCCCGTGCCAAACCCTT
>CZCA01000405.1_pt1 | contig 71808 bp, 55 predicted proteins | sample 591981 | NCBI WGS metagenome assembly CZCA01 (sample SAMEA3556810, study PRJEB10932) | anaerobic digester metagenome | reverse complement strand
CCGCTGCCCACCAGCACACCGACGCCCGTCCCGCCGACCGCGACGAACACGCCGCTGCCCACTGCCACGGCAACACCAACGGCGTTGCCGCCGACGAGTACGCCGCTGCCGACGCCGACCAACACACTGGCGCCAACGAGCACACCGCTGCCCACTATGACACCAGCGCAAGCGACCGAGGTGGCGACCGAGGTGGCGACCGAGGTGGCGACCGAGGTGGCGACCGAGGTGGCGACCGAGGTGGCGACCGAGGTGGCAACCGAAGTGGCTGAAGAGGCAACAGCAACGCCGACAGAGGCAGGAGTCGAGGAGCCGACGGAAGCAGTAGCCGAGATGACCACAACGTCGCCAACAGAAGCAACTGTTGCGCCGACTGAGGAAGCAACGGCGGAAGTTGCAGCAGCGCCGACAGAGGAAGCAACAGCAGAAGTTACAGCAGCCCCGACTGAGGAACCAACGGCGGAGGCAGTCGTCACGGACGTCGCCACCGAAGAGGTTGGTGCAGAATCGACTGCGACCGCAGCGGAAGCAGCAACATCTGTAGCAACGGAGGAAAGCGCCACTGCGGCGCCAGAAGCTGTCGCCACCCAGACGCCAGACGAGATGCCAGGCACGGGTCTCGACTTGACTTCGGGGGGGACAACGCTGCCGGTTGTCGCCGTAGTGTTGGCAGCACTCGTGGTTGGTGGCTTCGTGACGCGCCGCCGCGAAGATTGACACTGTGCGTACATGGCATGATCGGTGTTGCTGCCCACCACCGATCATGCCTAACTGTCAATGAATGCCGATGTTTGCACCCCAGATTCTTCACAGGCAAAGCCGCCCAAGCCGGGGCCTCCGGCCAAGGCGCGTCGTTTCACATCCAATTTCGAATCAATTGAAGGAGGCTTTATGACCAAACAACGCATATCGGCTGTGCTGAGTGTTTTTGTGCTCGCGGCCCTGATCTTTGGCGGTTGTGTTGCCAGCCAACCGGCAGCGCCTGCAAGTGCACCGGCGGCAGGTGACACAGCAGCAAGTGCACCGGCGGCCGGCGGTGAAGCCGCTGCGCCAGCGCCAGGCAGCGCAGCGCAAATCCCGGATATCGAGGCGGGCAAATACAACGTTGCCTTTGTCTACGTCGGCCCGCACGACGATGGTGGTTGGTCGCAGGCGCATGATGTGGGGCGCCAGTATGTCGAGGCGAATGTGGAGAACGTGCATACCGCATACATCGAAAATGTTGCCGAGGGCGCCGATGCAGAACAGGTAATCCGTTCCCTGGCGCGCAAGGGCTTCGACGTGATCTTCACGACCTCTTTTGGCTTTATGGACGCTTCGGAAATGGTGGCGGAGGAATTCCCTGACGTGGACATCATCCACATCAGCGGCTTCAAGTCCAATGGCGCCAACTTTGGCAACCTGATGGGCGCCATGGAGGACATGAAGTATCTCGCCGGCATGTTGGCAGGCAGCCGCGCCAAAGTTGATGGCAACCCCAGGCTTGGCTACATTGCCACCTTCCCGATTCCGGAAGAACTGCGCCTGGGCAATGCCTTTGCCCTGGGTGTGCAGAAGACTTGCCCCGAATGCAAGATCGATGTGCGCTGGATCTACACCTGGCACGACCCCATCCTGGAGAAGGAAGCCGCTGCCTCACTCTTCGATTCTGGCGTGCAGATTGTCATGACAGGCGCCGACACTCCGGCGCCAGCAGAGGCTGCGCCCGCTGGCAAGTGGGGCATCACGTATGACTATTCTGGCAACTGCAAGGTTGATGCCTGTCTGACCTCGATGTACTGGAATTGGGGGCCGGTCTACGCCGACATCGTCGAGCGCTCACGCAACGGCGAATACGTAGGCGGCTCCGAGTACTTTGACGCCGACAGCGGGGCGTTGGGGTTGTACGGCTTCATGGAAGGCGAAACTCCGCAGCCAGGCGTGGAGGGTCTCCCTGAAGAAGACCTGCAGCTGATCCGCGACACTCTTGCCAAGATGCTGGCGGGCGAATTCACCCGCTTCGATGTCTTCAAGGGGCCGATCACGGACAATCAGGGAAATCTTGTCCTGGCGGAAGGCGTGAGCCTGGAGCAGGCCGATCTCGACGGCTTCGCCCAATTTGGCAGCCCGTGCAAGACCTGCATGTACTGGTGGAACGAGAACATCACGGCGGAACTGCCCGCCCTCGAGTAAAGCATCGACGGTGAGGTGAACCTCACCGTCGTAGTTATCTGCAAGACAGTTGGAATATTCACTCATGTGAAGCAATGGCGTCGAGGCTCCCCCCAAGACGCCATTGCTTCACACCAGGCCCAAAGACACAACCAACAAGAATCTACATGAGCGACTCACCCTATGCCGTCGAGATGCACGACATCGTCATCCGCTTCCCTGGCGTGCTGGCGAATGATCATGTCAACTTCACACTCAAGCGGGGCGAGATTCACGCGTTGTTGGGCGAAAATGGCGCTGGCAAAAGCACCTTGATGAACGTGCTTTCTGGCCTCTACAAACCGAACAGCGGCGTGATCAAGGTCAACGGACAGATTGTCAGCTTCAACTCGCCGCGCGATGCCATCGCCAAAGGCATCGGCATGGTGCATCAACACTTCATGCTGGTGCCGACGCAGACTGTCACCGAGAATATTCTGCTGGGGCTGAAAGAACCGCGCTTTTTCATGAACCTGCCACGCTTCGAACGCAAGGTGCAGGAGCTCCAGGAGCAGTTCGGGCTGCACGTCGACCCCAAAGCCAAAATCTGGCAGATTTCGGTGGGCGAGCAGCAGCGCGTCGAGATTCTCAAGACACTCTATCGCGGGGCAAATGTGCTGATCTTCGACGAGCCAACGGCTGTGCTGGCGCCACAAGAGATCAACGACCTGATCAACACGATGCGCGCATTGGTGGCACAGGGAAAGTCGATCATCTTCATCAGCCATAAACTGCACGAGGTGGAAGCCGTCGCCGACCGCATCACCGTGTTGCGCAAGGGGCGCGTCACCGCCGAAGGATTGCCGATGGCAGGGCGCACCCGCCGCGAGCTGGCGCAGTTGATGGTCGGGCGCGATGTTGTCTTCACCCTGGAAAAAGAGCCGCACACACCGGGCGAAGTGGTGCTCCAGGTGCGCAACCTCAAGGCGACCAATAACAAAGGCGCGCCAGCGTTGCGCGGGTTATCGCTCGACGTGCGCGCCGGGGAGATTCTCGGCATCGCAGGCGTGGCCGGCAATGGCCAAAGCGAGTTGGCCGAGTGCATCACCGGGCTACGCGTCTGTGACGACGGCGCGATCACGGTTTCGGGCATTGAACTGACCAATCAACCACCGCTGGCCGCAATTCTTGCGGGCGTGGCGCACATCCCAGAGGATCGCACCCGCGTCGGCTCTTCGCCCAACCTGACGATTACCGACAATGTCATCATGAAGACCTATCGCAGCGAGCCGATCGGCAACGGTGCCACGATCGATGAGAACCGGGCTGCCGAGTACGCCCGCACCCTGAAACAGACATACGACATCCTGGCGCCAAGTGTGCAGACACTGGCGCGCAAGCTGTCGGGCGGCAACCTGCAGAAGGTGATCCTGGCGCGCGAGATCACGACCAATCCCAAGGTCATCGTCGCCGTACAACCAACGCGCGGGCTGGATGTTGGCGCAGTTGAGGCCATCCAGCGCCACCTCCTCCAACAGCGCCTGGCAGGCACTGCCATTCTGCTGATCTCGGAGGAACTGGAAGAGTTGCTCGCATTGAGCGACCGTATCGCCGTCATCTACGACGGGCAGATCATGGGCATTGTCGACGCCGACCAGACCGACATCAACGAAATCGGGCTGATGATGACCGGCACCCGCCAGGAAGCCTTGCGCAGTAGCTGACTTGCGCAGTAGCTGACTTGCGCAGTAACTGAAACGGCGCTCGCTGTACAGAAAGACGAGAATCATGGCTCTACCGATTGCTGTTTCTGTCGAAAAACGCACCGAGGACATCCCCCGCTGGATGCCGGCCGCGACTTCAGTCGGCGCGGTGGTGCTGGCCTTTGTCGTCAGTGGTATGGTGCTTTGGTTGATCGGCGTCAACCCATTCCAGGTGTACAACTTTTTCGTGCGCGCCACCTTCGGCAGTTGGGCCGCCTTCTCCGACACGATGGTCAAGGCGACGCCGTTGATTCTGGTCGGCCTGGCCTGTACGATCGCCTTCAAGATGAAGCTGTGGAACATTGGCGCCGAGGGACAATTCTACATGGGCGCCTTCTTTGCCAGCCTGGTCGTGCTCGTGCCGCTCCTGCCAACGGGCAGCCCACCCGCCATTGTGATCCCGGCGATGATGATCATGGGCATGGCAGGCGGCGCAGTGTGGGGCTTCTTTCCTGGCGTGTTGAAGGCAAAATTTGGCGTAAACGAGATCATCACGACGCTGATGCTCAACTACGTGGCGGTCTTGTGGAACAATTTCTGGATATTTGATCGCTGGAGCGACGCCGGTTTCCAGATGACACCCACCTTTGCGCGCAACGCCTGGCTCCCGCGCCTTTCCGATTACGCCCGCGACTACCCCATCTTTGCAGGCATCACGTTGCATCTGGGCGTTGTCTTTGGGCTGCTGGCCGCCGTACTGGTGTGGTGGGTGCTGCAGCGTAGTCGCTGGGGTTACGAAATTCGGCTCATCGGTGACAACCCGCAGGCGGCGCGCTATGCTGGCATTAATATCGCCCGCAATATCATCCTGGTGATGATGTTCTCCGGTGCGCTGGCAGGACTGGCAGGCATGGCGGAGATCAGCGGCGTCGTTCACCGGCTCCAGGAGCGTATCTCGCCGGGCTATGGCTTCACCGGCATCATCGTGGCGTGGCTGGCGAAGCTGAATCCGTTTGGCGTCATCTTGGTGTCGATCCTCTTTGGCGCCTTAATCGTCGCTGGGCGTGAGGTGCAGCCCTCCGGCATTGCCCAAATGATCCAGGGCTTTGTGCTCTTTGCCGTCATCAGCAGCGACGTGCTTCTGCGTTACAAAATCCGGCTGATCCGCTCCACCGATCGCTCTGCCACTGCTGGAGAAAGCGCATGAATCTGGAGATCATTCTGCACGCCGGGCTGGCCACCGGCACGATCTTGCTGTTTGCCGCCATCGGCGAAATTTTGGCTGAACGCTCTGGCGTGCTCAACCTGGGTGTAGAGGGGATGATGCTGCTCGGCGCCATGACCGGCTTCAGCGTCTCGCTGGCAACGGGCAACCCCTGGTTTGGCGTAGCGATGGCCATGTTGGCAGCTGGCATCCTGAGCCTGGCGCACGCAGTCGTCACCATCAGTTTTCAGGCCGATCAGGTGGTCAGCGGCCTCTCGCTCACCTTTCTCGGCACCGGGCTGGCGTTGGTGTTGGGAAACGGATTGACCGGCCAAAATGCGGCGTTGATCCCCAACTACGACATTGCGGGGCTGGCTGCGATCCCGTTCATCGGCCCCGTCTTCTTCAAGGATCACAGTCCGCTCGTTTACCTCGGCTATATCTTTGCGCCGCTCGTCTGGTACTATATCGAAAAGACGCGCCCAGGCTTACATCTGCGAGCGGTCGGTGAGAAGCCGGTGGCGGCGGACACGATGGGCGTCAATGTCTATGCAGTACGCTACCTTTACGTGTTTGCAGGTGGTTGTCTGGCCGGACTGGCTGGCGCCACCATCAGCCTCTCGGTGTCGCCGGGTTGGTACAGCGCCCAGACAACCTCTGGGCAGGGTTGGATCGCTATCGGTCTGGTCATTTTTGCGCAGTGGAACCCGTTGCAGGCTGCGTTGGGCGGCTATCTCTTTGGAGCGTTGCGCCGCGCTATTCTGGATTTACAAGGACCGGCCACGCTACTAGGCTTCACGAATCCCTTGTACATCAACTCGAACTTTGGTTTCTTTTTGCAGATGACGCCCTACTTGCTGACGATCCTGGCATTGGTGATCGGCTCACGGCAGGCGCTGCGTAAGCGCCTGGGCGCGCCGGCGGCGCTGGGTGAACCCTACATACGCGGCGAACGTGGTCTCTAGAGGAGTGCTCCTTTGAGAATCGGTTTCTTGAGCACAAACCACCTTCGAAGAGCAATTCCAGAAGGCTCCTGAGGGTCAGGGCGCGGTCAAGGGTATCCTTTGCCAACTGTTGCGCAGATACAGCGAGGACAGCGACCTTTGCGACGACTGCCAATGATTGCGCTCTATGCGCTGCCACTGATCTTCCTAGCAGTGTTCTATCTCTATCCGCTGCTGGCGATTTTGCGCATCAGTGTGGGCAGCGGCGACTTTGCAACGCAAGCGGTGGCAGCGTTGACCTCAGCAGCGTTTTGGCGGCTGCTCTGGTTCACAACCTGGCAGGCGGCGCTCTCCACTGCGCTGACGGTGCTGGCCGGGCTACCACTCGCCTACATCTTTGCACGTTTCGACTTTCCAGGGAAGCGCATTCTACACGCGCTGCTGACCATCCCCTTTGTCATGCCAACGGTTGTCGTCGCCACTGCATTCATGGCGCTGATCGGGCGCACCGGCCTGCTCAACGGCTGGCTGCAGCACTGGCTGGCGCTGGACGCGCCGCCCATCCAGCTTGAACAGACAATCTGGCTGATCCTGATCGTCCATGTTTTTTACAATGTCGCCATCGTCATTCGCACCGTGGGTGGCTTCTGGGGCAACCTTAACCCACATCTCAACGAAGCAGCGGCGGTGTTGGGTGCAGCCCCCTGGCAGGTGTGGCGCACCATCACACTACCACTGCTGCTACCCAGCGTGCTTGCTTCCAGCCTGCTCGTCTTTCTGTTTTGCTTCACCAGCTTCGGCGTCATCTTGCTCCTGGGCGGACTGCGTTTTGCCACCATCGAGGTCGAAATCTATCGGCAGGCGGTCAGCTATTTCAACTTGCCGCTGGCAGCCTGGCTGAGCATTGTCCAACTTGTGCTGACCTTCAGTGTGATGATTGTCTACACACGGCAGCAGGCGCGCTTGAGCCGTCAATTGCGCGGACGTCGCCCAGCACGCAGCCAGCGTCCGCGCAACCGACGACAGTGGAGTCTGGTGATTGCCTCGCTGCTTGTCACGGCGCTGGTGTTGCTGGCGCCGTTGCTGGCGTTGACGGTGCGGAGCTTCACCCTCGGCGACCAAGGGCCGACGTTGCTCTATTATCAGGCGCTCACCGAAAATCCACGCCAGAGCGCGTTCTTTGCACCGCCGATCACCGCCGTCGCCAACTCGCTGCTCTATGCGTTGGCGACGCTCGCCATTAGCCTGCCGCTCGGTGTGATCAGCGCATACATGCTGGCGCAGCCACGTTCGCGCACTGCCGCCATACTCGATCCGTTGCTGCTGCTGCCGCTCGGCACATCAGCGGTGACGCTCGGTTTCGGCTATATCGTGGCAATGGGGCCGCTGCGCGCCTCACCCTGGCTGACGCCGATTGCACACGCCCTGATTGCGCTGCCCTTTGTCGTGCGCACCCTGCTGCCGGCGCGGCGGGCGCTGGATCGGCGACTACAGATGGCGGCGGCTACACTTGGCGCCAGCCCATGGCAACGCTGGTGGACGATCGACGCGCCATTGCTGGCGCGCGCGCTGGCGATCAGCGCGGCCTTTGCCTTTGCCATTAGCCTGGGCGAGTTTGGCGCAACCCTGCTCGTGGCGCGCCCCGACCGCCCAACCATGCCGATGGTAATCTACCAGGCGCTGGGGCGCCCCGGCTTGCTCAACTACGGCCAGGCGCTGGCGATGAGCACGCTCCTGATGGTGGTGACGGCGCTGGCGCTGCTTGCCATCGAGCGCTTTCGCCTGCCCGGCGAAGAGGAGTTCTGATGCTGGAAGTCGTGGACATTCACAAACGCTTTGCTCCCGACAAGCCGGTGCTGCAGGGCGTGTCGCTGACGCTGGCGCGTGAGGAAATTCTCTGCTTGCTGGGGCCAAGTGGTTGTGGCAAGAGCACATTGCTGCGCGTCATCGCCGGGCTGGAGGCGCCCGACCAGGGCGAGGTGCGCCTGCACGGCGTCACGATCACCGGGCTGCCCGCCCATCGACGCGGCATTGGTCTCATGTTTCAGGACTACGCACTCTTCCCCCATCTTGATGTGGCGGGCAATGTTGGCTACGGGCTGCGGATGGCAGGCATCAACGCGGTCGAGCGTCGCGCCCGCGTCGATGCCCTCCTGACATTAGTCAATCTCCAGGGTTATGCACAGCGCTCAGTGGATGAGCTGAGCGGCGGTGAGCAGCAACGGGTGGCGTTGGCGCGCACACTGGCGCCCAATCCGAAGCTTCTGCTGCTTGACGAGCCGGTTGCCAACCTGGATCGCCAGTTGCGCGCCGAGCTGGTGCAGGAGTTGCGCCGCATCCTGAAAACGCTGCAGGTGACGACGATCTTTGTGACCCACGACCAGGAGGAGGCGTTCGCCCTGGCCGATCGCATCGCTGTGATGCGGGCGGGGCGCATCGTGCAAGTGGATGCGCCGCCGCAACTCTATCGGCGCCCAGCAAACACCTTTGTCGCTGAATTTTTGGGTTTTCGCAATCTCCTGCCCATCACGGGAATGCTGTCGGGATGTCAGGCGTCAACAGCGATAGGCGTCTTCACCCTGCCGGAGCTACCGCTTGAGTCATTTGCTCCCGGCGCCCGGCTGCTGATTCCACCGGATGCGGCTGTGCTCGACGCACAATCACCTGGTGCAACGTATGTGTCGTTCACCGGCCGCGTCGTGATGACGACTTTTCGCGGCAGCATCTTTACCGTGCAGGTCACTCCGGAGACAGGTGCAACAGACGTTCTCTTGAGCTTCGAATTCCGCAATCGCGGGCGTGACCGCCTGCCACAAGTCGGTGAAACCATCAGACTCTGGCTGGACGCCGGCCAAATGCTCGTTATAAACGACGCAGCCTGACAAGTGATGGGTCCAGCATCACTCCACCGGCTCCAGCAGCGTCAACTGGCTGGTGTTGGCAGGCGTCCAGCCGCTGACACCGTTTCCGGTTGCGATGTACCACCACACGATAGTGTCGCTGTCGCCTGGCAGCCAGGTGGGACCGCCGGTAATTGTGGCGGTGGCGCCATTTTCCAGGAAACCGACGACTTCGCCCGCTTCTGCCCCCGGCGCGGAGCGCACAAACGAACGTAGACCGGGGCGGATGCGCACCTGCATGCCGACAGCAAGTGACGGATCGGCGTTGATGCTGGGTGGCAGTCCATTCGTATTGGGCTGAAGCGGATCGACCGTCTCGACAGTGGTTGTATCGCCGGCGGCTGTCGCAGCGCTGGCAGCCAACGGCGCCGTGCGCTCGGCGACGGCTGGCAACGCCACCGTTGCCAGCGTGGGGCGGAGCAGCGTCCGGTTGAGCAAGCCAACCAGCAGCAGCACAGCCACAAGCGCCGCGTACCCTATGGCAAAGGGCCAGATGCGCACGCGCTGCTCCGGACGATAGGTAGGATCGGGGTTGTTGTGTTGGATGACTTCCTGCGCCATCGGCTTGCCATCGATCACGGCGAGATCGGAACTGAGTCCATTGCCGAGATAGTTGCTCTCGACGATCTCCACTGCGCGGTCGAAAATTTCCTCCTGCACCGGCTCCAGGGCATGGTAGCGTTCGTAGTAGCAAAGCTCGGCGCGCAGCACGCGCTGTTGGCTGTCGAGCAACACCGTCAGCCCGGCGCGGCGGTGGCCGGTGCGATCCAGGATCTCGTAGTAGTGAGCGTTGGTAGGCGCCGGCACGACCTCGACAAATCCCGATTCATGCCCAGTCGATGTGGTCGCAGGTGAGTAGGTCATAGCTTCGCTTCTTCTTTGCTGCGTGTTGCGCGATGAACGGTGGTCAGTAGGCGCCAAGCTCTAGCAGGCGTTCGTCGCTGATACCAAAGTGATGGGCGATTTCGTGCAAGACAGTGCGCCGAATCTGTGTGCGGACGGCGTCTTCGTCGGGCGGACAAATCTGCAGGATCGGACCGCGGAAGATCGTGATCTTGTCGGGCAGCACCAGCCCGTATTGACTGGTGCGCCGCGTCAGAGCAACACCTTCGTATAAGCCGAGCAGCGTGCCGGCGCCTGGTCCGATCCCAACGCTTTCAAGTTGACGGCGTGTGGGCCACTCTTGCACAGTGACAGCCACATTATCCACCACCCTCCACAGCTCGTCGGGGATTTCTTCGATGGCCTCGGCGACCAACTCCTCAAAGCGGCGGCGTGAGATGTAGAAAGGTTGGGCAGCGGATGGCAGCATGGGGTCGGTGGGTCACTCCTCAGGACAGATAACCTTCTCGCCATCGAGCCGACTGTCGGTGTGGACAACGAGCGTGGCATCCGCCCCCGTAAGCACGACGCGATAGCCGGGTGTAATGACCGCTGCGTAGATCATGTCTGGCTGCGGGCAACCAAGCGCCGCGTCAGGCCAGTTGACTGCTTCCACCGCAATGACACGCAGGCTGCCGGGCGCCAGACCGAGCGTCGCCGCGGCAAAGTCAATGCTTGCCGTTGCGATTGCCGCCATCTCTGGCGCAAGGGCAGGCGTGGCGACAATCTCAGGCGCCGCTGCTGGCGTGGGGCGCACTGGCTGGCACGCAACCAGCCAGAGTGACGCCAATGCCAACAGCAACCAGGAAAAACTCTTGCCGGATTGCATGAGCTTCACGCCAGCGTTTGCAGCATCTGCTGCAAGATCATCAAAGCAAAGAAGACAACGATCATGGAAATGTCGATCGTCCCACCCAACGGCGGGATCAAACGGCGCACCGGCTCTAACACCGGCTCGGTGATCTGGTAGAGAAACTGCACAGCCGGATTGTAGGGGTCGAGGTTGGGAATCCAACTAATCAACGCGCGCGCCACCAACACCCAGCTGTAGAGTTGAATCAACATGGACAGGATCAGGAAAACTTCTCTCATGGGACATCCTTCTTCTCACTCAATGCGCCAAGCTCCTGGCTGCGCCGATAGGCTGCAAAGATTGCATCGTTGATGATGGCGCGAATACTCGCTTTTTCTAGCTCGTAGAGACCGGCCGCCGTGGTGCCGCCGGGGCTGGTCACCTGATTCTTGAGTTCAGCGGAGTGGCGGCCACTGGCGCGCATCAAAGCGACCGTGCCCTCGATGGTCTGGAGCACCATTTTCTCGGCGTCGCGCCGCGAGAAACCCATATGCACGCCAGCGTCGATCATCGCCTCGATCAGCAACAGCACAAAGCCAGGGCCAGAGCCGCTCAACCCGGTTGCCATGTCGAGAAATCCTTCTTCATCGACCTGAAGTTGCTCACCCATTGCCCCCAGAATCGCTTCTGTCTGCTTAAGCTGGCGGGCGGTGACATGATCGGTGGCTGTCCACACTGTCATGCCTTTGCCGAGCTGCCCAGGCGTGTTGGGCATGGCGCGCACAATGCGGTCGTGGTAGAGCTTGTTTTGCAGTGTACTGATGCGCGTCCCGGCAATGATGCTCAGCACCAACGCGTCGGGATGAATCTTGCTATGCAGGTCTTTGCCGACTTTGGGTAGCGACTGCGGCTTGATGCTTAACACCACGATCTCCGCGTCGCGCACGGCGGCGACATTGTCGGAGGTCGTTTCAACGCTGTAGGTCGTGTGGATGTACTCCAGCCGCTCTGCCCAGGGGTCACTGGCGCACAGACAAGCGGCGGTTGTCAGCCCCTGCGTCAGCAGCCCTTTGATCATCGCCTCGCCCATCACGCCGCTGCCGATGAAGGCGATTTTGGTTCCGTTGAGCATTCTTCCTCATCCATTCCTTACGCCGAAGATCGCTGAACCGATGCGCACGATGGTGGCGCCTTCTTCAATCGCGATCTCGAAATCGTTAGTCATTCCCATCGACAACTCGCGCCAGTCGCCAGCCGGGAAACGCAGCGCCAATGCATCGCGCAGTTGACGCAGCGCCCGAAAGACAGGACGCGTTGCCTCTGGTACAGCTTCGTAGGGCGCCATCGTCATCAGCCCGCAAATGCGAATGCCAGGCAGCGCCAGCAATTCGGCGGCGACAGCCAACACCTCAGACGGCGTAAAGCCATGCTTGCTCGCCTCGCCACTGACGTTTACCTCGAGCAGCACATCCAGTACGCAGCCAGCTGCCTGGGCGTCGCGGCTCAGGCGTTGGGCAATTTTGACGCGATCCACTGCGTGGATCAGCGCCAACGGACCCACAGCGTCGCGTGTCTTGCGGCTCTGGAGCGTGCCGATCATGTGCCAGCGAATGACGTCGAGTCCTTGCACTTTGGCGGCGGCCACCTTCGGCCACAGTTCTTCCAGGCGATTCTCACCGAAATCGCGCTGACCTGCCACATATGCTGCGGCAATATCGGCCAATGGGTAGGTCTTGCTGACCGCGACCAGGCGAACCGCAGCCGGATCACGGCCGCTACGCTCGGCCGCCGCCGCCATCCGCCGCCGCACCTCCGCCAGGTTGGCGGCAATTTCAGCAGCGCGCTCAGGATTGAGAATCATAGTGCTCGATTCTACCAACGAATCAGGCGCGGGGCAAGCTGTTGCGGATGCTCACAGCGGATGGTGAGAGGGGCTGCAATGCTACTCAGGTCTTACGCCCCGGCCCATCGACGATGCGTCCTGGTTTGGCGTTGGTATGGGCGCCGTCCGCCAGCACCTGCACGCCGTTCACCCATACGTCGCGCACACCGATGGAAAGCTGGTGCGAATCTTCGAAGGTGGCGCAATCACGGATCGTCACCGGGTCAAAGATGACGACGTCGGCGAAGTGACCGGTCTGGAGCAGTCCACGTTCGCGCAGGCCCAATCGCGCCGCCACCGACCATGTCATCTTGCGAATGGCATCCTCCAGTGGGAGCACTTTTTCATCACGCACATATTTGCCGAGGACGCGTGGATAGGTGCCGTAGCCACGCGGGTGCACCGGACCGTAGGCAGCGCTCCAGGCAGGGTCATGGCCGCCAGCGTCAGTCGAGATTTTGATCCAGGGCAGGGTGAGCTGACGCCGCACGTTCTCCTCACTCATCGAAAAGTAGATGGTGCTGATGCGATCTTCCTCTGACAAGAGCAGATCGAAGGTGGCGTCGATCCAATCCTGACCGCGCATAGCCGCAATTTCGGTGATGCGCTTGCCGACATATTGCTTGTTCTCTGGTTTCTGGAAACCGATCGGCATGACGCTGGCAGGGTCGCGGCTGCCCATTGCTTCCCAATCACCCGATGGTTGCAGCATCTCTTGCTTGATTTTGGTGCGCATCGCCGGGTCGCGCAGATACTCGAAAAGCTTATCATCCGCTTGCGCCCAGGGGGGGATCACAGCGGTCAGTCCGGTGCCCGAGGCGGCATACGGGTACATGTCCGCTGTAATGTCGATACCTTCTGCACGTGCGGCTTCGATAACGGCAATTGCCGACGTCATAAGCGGCCAGTTCGGTTTGCCAGCAGCCTTGAGATGGTACACCTCGACGGCGACATTGGCGCGGCGTCCAATCTCCACTGCTTCCTGCATTGCTTCGACCAACAGCTCAGCCTCAGAGCGGATGTGTGTGATGTAAATGCCGCGATAGGCGGCCACAACCTTGCAGATTTCCACCAGCTCATCGGTGTCTACATAGGCGTCAGGCGGATAAATCAGCGCGTAGGCAACGCCCAATGCACCATCCTCCATGGCCTCCGCCATCACTGTGCGCATCAGGTCAAGCTCTTCAGCAGTGGCCTTGCCCATCGCCATGCCCTTACCGACCATGCGCAACGTGCCGCCACCCAGAAAGGAGCCGATATTGGTCGAAACGCCTTGCTCGATCATCGCCTCCAGCCAGTGTCGAAACCGCGTCCAGCTTTTGGCGCGTTCACCCCATACCTCTAGCGGGTAGGGAAAGATGGCGTGATCCATCGGGTTGGTGTTGCGCCCTCGCATGGGCGCGGGCGTCCAGCCCTCGCCCATAATCTCCGTGGTGACGCCCTGAGTGATCTTGGAGAGCGAGCGCCCGTCCATCATTAGCGGCAAGATCGAGTGGCTCTGAATGTCAATGAAGCCAGGACAGACGACCATGCCAGCAGCATCGATAATCTGAACGGCGTCGGTGCGGGCAATCGCTCCGGGTGTGGTCACGGTGGCAATACGGTCGCCTCGGATCGCCAGGTCGCCGTAGCTCCAGGGGTTGCCAGAGCCATCAACCAGTTTACCATTGATGATCAGCGTGTCGTAAGTAGGCATAGAAAAGTTCTTTCTGTCGATGTTTGGCGGCTATTCTTTGGGATCAAGCGCGTCGCGAAGTCCATCGCCAACAAAATTGAACGCCAACACGGTGAACACGATCATCACACCAGGGAAAAAAGAGATGTGCGGATACCGCAGGATGTAGGCGCGTCCATCCGCAAGGATGGCCCCCCACGATGGCGCTGGCGGGCGGACGCCAAGGCCAAGAAAGGAGAGCGCAGCTTCCAGAATGATGATGCCACCGATGCCCAACGATGCCAGCACAATCACGGGGCCCAGTGCATTGGGCACCAAATGTCGCCAAATGATGCGCCAGTTGCGCACGCCGGAGGCGTACGCCGCCACAATGAAATCGCGTTCACGCAGGCTCATCACATCGGCGCGCACAACGCGGGCGTAACGCGACCAGACGGTGACGCCGATGACAACCACTGTCGTGAGCAGGCTTGGCCCCAGCACCGCCGCCAGCACAATCAACAGCGCAATGATCGGGAAAGACATCAGGGTATCAACAAGGCGCGACAAGATCGCATCAGTCCAGCCGCCCAAGAAGCCAGCCAGGGCGCCGACGACAACACCGATCGTGACGGAGATCAGTGTGGCGCCGATGCCGACAGTTAGGGCGATACGCGCACCATAGATGACACGACTCAACAGATCACGTCCCAGATGGTCGCAACCAAACCAGTGCTCTGGCGAAGGTGGACAGCCGCGCCGTGCAGTGTCCATATCATTGATTGGATCATAAGGGGCAATGACCGGCGCCAGGATCGCGATCAAAAGGATCAAGGCCAACATTGCCAGTCCAACCAGGGCAACGCGGTTAGTGCTGAATCGACGCCACGCGTTCTGTATTTCTGAGCGATGCTTCGACTCGACAGTCGTTGCATCCAGACGCGCCGATGAAGTGCCTACCGCCATGAACTTACCTTTCTCAACGGCTGAGACGGATGCGCGGATCGATGAAGGCGTACACGAGATCGGTCAACAAGTTGGCAACCACCACCAACACAGCCAACACGACCACCAACGATTGCACGACCTGATAATCGAGACGGAAAACGGCATCGGTAAAAAGACGGCCAATGCCCGGCAATGCAAAGACCGTCTCGATCACGATGGTTCCGCTGAGCAGGAAGGCGATATTGAAGCCGATCACTGTCACCAGCGGGAGCAGAGCGTTGCGCACAGCATGGCGTAGGATCACGGCGGAGCGCGACAAGCCTTTGGCTGTCGCCGTACGCACATAATCCTGCTTGAGCGCTTCGATGGTGGAACTGCGCATCACGCGCGTGAAGATCGCCATCTGTTCGACTGCCAGCACCACCACCGGCAGGATGAAGCCCTGCCAGGAACGCAAGCCGAAGGGCGGCAGCCAGCGTAGCATCAGCGAGAAGATGATGATCAACATCAGCGACAGCCAGAAGTTTGGCGTAGCAATTCCCACGACTGAGATCACTGAGGAGGTGTAATCTGCTGCTGAGTTGCGCTTCACCGCCGCTCCAATGCCCATCGGCACCGAAATCAACAACGCTAACAGCATCGAGTAAATGTTCAGCTGCGCCGTGACCGGGATTGCCTCGAAGATCATCTCCCGCACAGGCACGCCAGTGCGGATGATCGACTCACCAAAGTTGCCGGTCGCCATGTTGATCACCCAGATCAAATACTGCTCTGGATAGGCTTTATCCAGCCCCCAACGTGTACGAATCGCTTGAATCTGTTCTTCGGTGATGCGCACCTGTCCCTCACCCATCATCAGATAGACGGGGTCGCCCGGCATCATACGCATGACGACAAAGGTGAGAATGCTGATTAACAAAATGACGATGACGCCATGAAAAAGACGAACGGTGATGTAGCGTAGCATTGCAAATCGCTCGTTCGAACCTGGATGATCGGCGTAATGCGTGACAGTCACGCATTACGCCTGACGTTACTCATTCCAACCACCACTCATGAGCGCGGTAGAACCACACAGTCGATGCTTTGGGATCGACGGGTAGACCTTTGACGCGACTGCTGAAGACATTCAACCATTCATCGAACTGGAGATAGAGGCATGGCACTTCTTCGACGAAGATTTCTTGCACGCGATCATAGATCGGTTTGCGCGCCTCTGGAATGACGATCTTCAGCCCCTCTTCGAGGAGCTTGTCCATTTCCTCGTTCTTGAATTGATTGAAGTTGTTGCCGCCCTTCGAATGCAGCGTCGAGAATGCGTCTGGCTCAATGGCGCCATTGTTGTAGGTCCAGTTGAAGATTGAACTTTCCAACGTGCCTGCACGCAATCCTTCTAGAATTGACGCCACTGGGGCTTCGGCAAGTTGCACTTCGATGCCAACCTCCTTGAAGAGTTGTTGCGCCAATTCGGCGATGGGGCGCCGCGCCTGATCACCGGTGATTGTGGTGATGGTGAAGGCAAGCCGCACACCATCCTTCTCGCGAATGCCATCGGCGCCAGGCATCCATCCGGCTTCATCAAGCAGCGCTTTTGCTTTGTCGACATCGTACGGATATTGCTTGAGGACTGAATTATGGAAAAAGCTAGAAGGCGGAATGTTGGAATGCGCCACGCTGGCCGCACCCTGCCACAGGTCGGCGACAATTTGCTCACGGTTCAGGGCGTGCATCATCGCCTGGCGCACACGCTTGTCTGCTAGCTGCGGCAGTGAGTTGTTCAGCGGGAAGTGCTTGATGGAGTTGCCCAACGCCTTCAGCACAACGAAGTTCGGGTCTTGCGCCAGCGCCAGGCTGTCCTCGACCAGCAGCGGCCAGACAGTAGCGTCGGCATCGCCGGTCTGCAACGCAATCGTGCGCACGGAAGGCTCCGGCACCACGTCCAGCCGGATCACGTCGATATTGGGGCGACCGCGGAAGTGATCCTCGAACGCTTCCAGCTCGGTGAATTCGGCGGCGCGCCATTCCTTGAGTTTGTAGGCGCCAGTGCCGATCGGCGCTGTTCGATAGGTCGCCTCACCTACCTCAGCATGATAGACCGACTGCACAATCGGGAAGGCAGCCCACGTCGACAGGGACGCCGCGTTGATGTCAGACATCTTCACGACCACGGTGTAGTCATCCGGCGTTTCGACTGCTGTAACGTTGGTAAAATCCCCCGCATTGACGGCGCCATTGTCGGGGTTACGATAGTAGTCGTAGGTGTACTTCACGTCCTTCGCGGTGAAGTCAGCGCCATCATGGAATTTGACGCCCTGTTTTAGTTTGAAAGTGTACGTCAAGCCATCGTCCGACACGTCGTAGGAATCCGCCAAAACCAATTCCAGATCATTATACTCATTGTAATAAACAAGCGGATTGTGGATGTTGTAAATGAGCACAGACTGAACGTCGGGGCCTGTGTCGTCCGGGCTGAGACCGGCCACTTCCTGATGCCCCAGCCAGACCATCGTACCGCCCTGCTTTGGAGCACCTGCGGCAGGCGCTGTTGCTTCGCCGCTAACCGGCGCTGCTGCTTCGCCGCCAGTGGGTGCTGCTGCAGGCACGCACGCAGCCAGCAAAGCCGCCGAGCTGCCCAAGGCTGAGTAGCGCAGAAACGCACGTCGCGACAGCATACGTTTGCTAAATGGGTTGTCCTTTCCTGTCGATTTCATTGAGTTGCTCCTTGCTCAGTTGTTCCATGTGCGATGTTGCCACAAAGATGCCGTTGCGCGCCCACTATGGCAGACACAAAGACATCATCACCCGCTGACGACGCCAACGTGAGGAAGCCGTCATCAGCTCATACCAAGAATTGGATTTTCTGAGTCTACACAACTACACAGATTGACGTCAACCGGCAATTTTGCTGGGTGCACTTCACATTTCGGGCAAAACGATTTGCATTGATGCTTCCGCCTCGCATTGCACCCGGAACGGTGGTGCTAAGAACAAAAAATATCCACCACTTGCGATATACCCAATCGATACAAGTGGTGGATATTTACTGTGTGCACTGCCGAGCATACACACTATGTTACATTTTGGCGGAGACGACGGGATTTGAACCCGCGACCTACGGCTTGACAGGCCGTTATGCTAACCGCTACACCACGTCTCCATGTCGAAGCATGTAGCACTGTTCGACGGTTGAAAGCATATCATGCTGCCTGCGCGCTGTCAAATCAACCGACTTTGCAGAACACACAATTATCCTGCCGCCACCAGGCGTCCACGCCACAGCCCGCTGTCAATCTGCACGGCGTGCGCACCTGCTGCGAGTGCTTGCTGGATGCATCCGGCATGATGGACGCCGCCACACGCAATCAGCGCGCAACCGAGTTGCGCCGCCGCCACCTCACGCAGCGCATACAACATCAGCGGATACACGCCAGGCCCATGTAGTGCACCGCTGACAATCCCCGGCGCCTCTGTGATTGGAGCATTGTCAGGGGCGGCGCCTGGCGGCGCCTGGCCGACGACCACCCCAACCGCGCCTGCCGCCACGGCGTGCGCCGCCAGTGCCGCAGCATTGGCCAATGGCAGCTTTACCCAGATCGGTGCATCGCACACCCGCGTCAGTGCTCGCACGCCGTCGACGAGCAACGCCGGCGTTGCGGTTGGCGGCAGCTTCCACTCGATGGCAGCCACACCTGGCGCGTGCGCAAGGTGACGCGCCGACCGCGCCAGGTCAGTGGCTGTTGCGTCGACCAGGTGCACGATCACCGGGAGCGCCAGCCGCTGCCAGATGGCGCCATAGCGTTCCACGGCGCGGCGAGCGCTACGACTGAAGCCAGACCCCTGCACCACCAGCCCACCATCACTCTCAACCAACGTTGCTGGCCCGTTGTAGCCGCGCCCTGTCGCACTGACCGGCCCTACGATCAGAGCACCAATTTCCGTCAGCTTGAGGCCATATGGCAGCATATCCCCAAAGCCAGCAGCTTCTGGCGACAACAATATCGGTGAGGTCACCACCAGCCCGAGTTTATGACCAGGGGCCAGATCAATTTCACCCATCAGGTTGCGCGGCACACTTTCGCTCATGGCATACCTACCGCCGATCGCTGTTCGCTAGCACGGCCACCTCGCCAGTGTCCTGATTGCCAAGCAACACCGCCCCCTCAAAGCCTTGAATCACCACCGCAAAGTCGCGGGGCTGCGACTCAGTGGCAAAACCCAGCGTCTCCCAACGCCGATCCGCTTGCCACAACGCCGCAAAGCGATCCGCTGGGATGAAGCGTCCTTCGGGTGGCGCCGGCAGATCAGGCGGCGGCGCGCTCACTTCAGGGATTGGTTGGCGCTCCCAGGCATTAGTGGGGAAGTAGACGACATAGAGTTCAGGCGCCGTCACCAGCCCGACCATGTAGCCAGATTCAAAAGGCAACATCTGCGCCGGACCGCGTTGAGCGTCACCAATTGGGCAGCCAATCGTGCGACGCTCTTCAGCAGAGAGTTCGGACAGATGCTGGCGCAGCGCCTCGTCGACTTGGGGCAGACACGCCACCAGCGTTGCGTCCGGGTCGGGCATTGGGGTGGGTGCGATAGTCGGCGTCGCTGCCTCCGTAGCCGTCGGTGTGGGTGTTTCCGTCGGTGTGGGTGTTTCCGTCGGTATGGGTGTTTCCGTCGGTGTGGGTGGCTCGGTCAGTGTGGATGGCTCAGTCGGTGTGGATGCTGGCGTCGCCGCGACAGCCATTGCGGCAGCATCAGCGCTTGCGACAGGCGCAACGGAGGCCTCTGGCACAGCCGGCGTCAGCACTGTGCCAGCCAGGGCGACCGCCGAGCCTGTCGCAGACGCGGCGGGTGCTGTGAGTGTCAGTGGCGGAGCGCCGCCGCGAAAGAGGCGCGGCGCCTGCATGCCCAACAGCATGCCCAGCGCCATCACCAGCAAGCCGCCAACGATGACCAGGAAGACATTCCCCCACGTTGGCCGCGTGCCAACGGTCTGCACCGGCGGCGTAGAAGTGGGTGGCGTCACCACGGGCGAGGATGTTGTGGTGGGCTGTGTGCTGCGCAACAGTGGATTGACCGAGCGCGTTGCAAGGGCGCTTCGGGGCGCAGGCACCAACACGGTTGCCGAGGAGGTTGTCTCGGTTGGCGGGTTGACCACCGGCACAGCGGTCATTGTTAGCGTCGCAGTGCTTTCACCTATCGCAGTGTCAGGGCGCAGCGGCGTCCGTCCGGCTGCCAGCACCAGTGCATCAGCCATCTCATCGGCAGTGGCATAGCGCTCCTCCGGGCGTTTTGCCAGACTGCGCTGCAGCACCTCCACCATCAGCGGTGAAAGCTGGCGAAAAATGCTGTCCTCGATAGTAAGCGGTTCGTAGACGTGCGCGTGCAGAATCTGCGTCGTCGTACCCGTGAAAGGCAGGCGGCCCGCAATGCAACGGTAGAGCACTGCGCCCAGCGCGTAGATATCGGCGCGGCCATCAACCTCGCGGCTCCCTGCGCATTGCTCTGGCGCCATGTATGCAGGCGTGCCGACTGTGCGCCCCATGTTGGTCAACTCTGGCGCATCCAGCGCGCGGGCAATGCCGAAATCGGTCAACAACGGCACCACCGGATAATCAAGCGCTTCGAGTTGAATGCTGTGCGCTGCACCCGGACTGGCCGGACGCAGCAGGATATTGCCAGGCTTGACATCGCGATGCACCACGCCATGCCGATGCGCCTCCGCCAGAGCACGCGCAATCGGTTCAAGCAGATTGGCGGACTCTTCTGGCCGCAGCCGCCCTTGCTGACGGAGGAGGTCGGCCAGGCTTTCACCCTCTACCAATTCCATGGCGATATAGGCGACCTCGCCCTGCGGTGCAATGCCAATCTGCAGAATGCGCACGATGTGGGGGTGACGCAATGCGCCGGCCGTCATCGCCTCATTGCGAAAGCGCGTATAGGCCTTGTCATCGGCGCCAGGGAGCAGCAACTTGAGCGCCACGGTCTGTCCTTGCACCTGGTCATAGGCGCGATAGACCGTTGCCACCCCGCCGCTGCCTAGTCGCTGGCCGATCAGATAGCGCCCTAACTGTTTACCGGTCAGGTTCGTCAGCCCTGCACCTGGGCTTTGGCCATCGCCCTGCGTCCCTGTGGCGTCTATCGTATCCACTGAATCGAATGCTCCAGCCAGTTTGTCAACACGCCTTCGACCGCAAAGAGAGGAACGGCGGCGCCTCCGTCAATGGGTACGGCGTAGATGCGCCACACCCCGCCCCGGTCGCTGGCGAAAATCACCAGTTTTCCGTCAGGGCTGATAGCGGGCAACCCATCTTGCGCCGGATCATTGGTCAATTGTAGCAGCGTGCCATCGCGTAGGGATAACCGATAGACGTCCCAATCACCGTTGCGCGTGCTCATGAAGACTACGTTATTGCCGTTGGGCGACCATACTGGGCGGATGTCGTTGCCGTTGTCGGTAAGTCGTAGCCGATTCTCGCCAGTTGTTGTCATGATGTACAGTCCTGGCTGCGCGCCGCGGCTGTCCACGCCGTTGTAGATGATGCGGTTGGCGGCTGGCTCCCATGCCGGGTCTTTACCCAGACCGAGATCGACTTCTGCACCATCTGCCAGTGCATGAATGTAGATGCGCGACTGGCGATCGCCAGCGCGCACCGTGCTATATGCCAGGGCGCTGCCATCCGAAGCCCAGGCAGGCGGCGCGTCCCGCGCATCTTCCGGCGCCGAGGTGACTTGCTGCGCCCGTGCATTGGGATCGCGCGTCGTGGCGAGATCAAACAGAGCAATACCTGCCGCGTCCGGGCGTGTGCTGCGGAAGGCCAGCACCGGGCCGTTGCGCGGCGCACCAACCTGTGCGCCGTCGGCAATCAACAAGGTCGAACCGGAATTGACCTGCGCAGCCGCCGAATAGATGTTGTAGCGATCTCCCTCCTGAGTAGAGTAGAGAATACGCCCACCATTTTCGACCAGCAGCGCGTCAATCGCAGCCAACGCCCGCGCCTGCTCGCAGCCAGCGCGAAATTCGGTCAACTGCGTGTCGAGAACGCCATCGGGCCAGACCGCCAGCGCCGCTGTCAGCTGCGTCGCCGCGCCGCAATAGGCTTGCATCTGCGCCAATTGGTCAGCATAGTTCACCAGGCTCCCCCACAACACGCGCCGGATCGACGCCGCAGCATCACCTTCGGCGGCGATCAGCGCGCTGGCGGCCGTGCGGATGCGTTGCACCAGCTCGGCGTCGGGGCGCAACGCCAACGCCGCATCGAGCGCCTTGACTGCACGTTCTGGTTGGCCATCGATCAATGCCGCCGCTGCCAACCCCATCTGCACGTCGAAGAGCCGGCTGGCAAGCAGATCGCGCTGATAGTTGGCGTCAATCCGCTGCACCAGCGTGTAGAAATCAAGCGCCACTTGCCAATCCTGGTCGGCGTAGGCATCCTCCGCCTCGCGCCAGTACCCTTCGATGGCGCCAGCTGGCGTCGGCGGAGGTGGCGGCGACGTAGCGGTGGCTGTAACCATGACAGCTCCGCCTGGGGTGACATCCGGCGTTGTGGCCGCCGCGCCAGGGACAACATCAGGCGTTGACATCTGAGCGCCGGTGGGCGGCGTTGCAACGTCCGTGGAGACGGCAACCGGCGCTGCGCGTCCCAGCAAATTGCCCGGAAGTATGCTGAGCGCACCCCAAACCGCGCCGGCGATCAACAGGGCCGCCAGCGTCGCACCCAGGATCGCGCCAAGCCAGCGGCGACGCCCTGACGCCGTCGTTGGCGAAGCGACAGGTGCGACCGGCGCCGGCGAAGGCGTCACGGAAGGGGGGGTGTGCACGCCATCCTGTGGCGACGCCTCCAGGAGTGCATCCAGTGGACGGACGGTGGGCGCAGGCACCAGCACCTGCATCGCCACAGTGGGGCGCACTGCGGGCAGCGCGGGCATAGTCGCTGTGCTTTCGACGGCCGCCAGCGGCATGACCAGTTGCTCCAGCGCCGCCGCCATCTCCGCGCCGGAGGCGTAGCGATCGGCAGGGTTCTTCGCCAGTGAACGCTGCAAGATCGCAACGGCGGCGGTGGGCAATGTCGTCAACACTGCTTCGGGGATCAACAGCGGCTCATAAACATGCGCATGCAGTATCTGCGTGGTTGATCCAGAAAAAGGGGGGCGCCCCACCAGGCAACGGTAGAAAACCGCCCCCAGCGAGTACAGGTCTGACCGTTGATCAAGTTCGTGACTATCGGCGCACTGCTCCGGCGACATGTAGGTGGGCGTGCCGATCGTGCGCCCGATGCCGGTCAGTTCTGGCGCGTCCAGCGCGCGGGCAATGCCGAAATCGCTGAGCAACGGCGTCACGACGCCACCGATTGCCTCAACGAAGACAGCGCCCGGTTGCCCGGCTGTGGCGGCCTGTAACAACACATTGCTCGGCTTGACATCGCGATGAATGATGCCCTGGCGATGAGCGTAATCCAGCGCGTGCGCCACACGCGCCAGAATGGCCGCCGCGTCGCTCACAGACAGACGTTCTTGCGCCTCAATCAGACCACTTAGCCCGGCGCCAGCAACCAGCGGCATGACCAGATAGGTGAGACCGCTAGCCTCTTCGTAACCCTCGGCAAGGATCGGGACAATGTTGGGGTGGCGAAGTTGCCTGTGGGTGCGCGCCTCTTGCTGAAAGCGCGCCCGCACAACTGCATCGGCGTCGGGCAGCAACACCTTGACCGCGACCGGCGTCCCTGTCGTCAGCGACTCGGCGCGGTAGACAGCCGCCATCACGCCGCCGCCAAGTTTCTCGACCAGTCGGTGCTGACCCACTTGATAGCCGATCAGCAGCCCGCGCGCACTTTCGCGCTGTGGCGTGGGCGACGCCGCAGGGAATGCTGTTTCCTGCTCGATGGACGAACGTTCGGCTGACGACATGCTCGGCAGATCAGACCTGCGCAGACAGATACTTTGCGGGTTGCTCTGGTTACTGCTATAGTTTTCAACCTATAGGTTTTAGTTTTCAACCTGTAGGTTTCAACGATGTGCAGCGGACAAAAGATTCGCCATACTGCACTGCGAGTATAGCACAGCGATTGGGCGGAAGCTAAAGGAGTCCAGGCGTGAGCAGGTTTGGTCGATTGGTCTGTCTCAATGGCCCCCTGGCTGGTCAGGAGATCGAGTTGGAGCGTGAAGTGACAACGGTTGGGCGCGCCGCCGATGCCGGGGTGCGACTGGAAGATCAGTACGCCTCACGTCAGCACGCTGAGATTTTGCGTTTTGACAACGGCTACCAGGTGCGCGATCTGCACAGTAAGAACGGCGTATTCGTCGATGGCCAGCGATTGGCGCCGGGCGGTTCAGCCTGGCTCGCCGATGGGCTGGAGGTGCAGTTTGCGTCGACCCGCTATCGCTTCTACGACCCCGCCGCCACCGTGACCGCTCCCTCGCTCATTGCCGTCAGTGAGCCAGGTCTGCGTATCGACATCACCACGCGCCAGGTCTATGTCGACGGTCAGCCGCTCGACCCGCCGCTCAGCGTCAAGCAGTTCGACCTGCTCTGGTTTCTGTATCAGAATCGTGGCCGCGTCGTCAGTAAAGATGAGATCGCGCAGGCTGTGTGGCCAGAAGCGCAAGGCGATGTCTACGACGCCAACATCGACCGCATGGTCAGCCGTGTGCGCAGCCGCATTGAACCCGAACGCGAGGACGACCCGCGCTTCATCCATACCATTCGCGGCTACGGCTACAAGCTAGAAGTGTGACCGGGTGAACTTCAGATACGGGGCGCGTCGCCTTCGATTGAAATCGAGGCTGAAAGCGAAAGTCGGCTCAAGCCGACTCGGCGCGGCGGCGTCAGTCCACTTGAGTGGACTTGAGCTATCAGCCGGTGAATTGATTCACCGGGCGGCAGCGCCGCACGAATCCGCCCCCATCGTGAAGTACACCCGTGTGATCGGCGCCGACGGGAGTTCTCTGCTAAGTCCTACATAACGCAAACGATCCTGCGTCGGTTCCCCAAGCGTAGGAAAACAGTCCGACTTGCGTCCTGGATTTTTCAAGTCCGTCTAATCTTTCCCCGCTATGATGGTCTCATCTTGCGCATTCTGCGCGTGTGAAAAAAAGGAGAGACCATGACCTCCAATGCCAATTCGTTTCGCTCAAACGCATATCACACGTCTTCCTGGCAACCGGCCGCCGTTGCTGCAACGTTGACGTGGGACGCGCTGCCCGGCCAACGCCTTGCCGCCGTCGATAGCGCGATCCAGGCTGCGCGCCTGGGCGACGATGGCGCCTTTGCCGCATTGATCGATCTCTACCGCTCTGCCGCCGAGCGCGTCGCCCAACAGATACTGCACACGGAAGAAGCCGCCGCCGACGCCGTACAGGAGGCGATGATCAAGGCGCATCGCGCGATGGCGCGCTTTCAGGAAGGCAATTTTCGTTCCTGGTTCTTGCGAATTGTCACCAATACTTGCTACGATCATCTGCGCCGCCAGCGTCGCCGCGCCGCTGTCAGCCTGGACGAGCTGACCGAACAGGCCGGCGTCGACTACCTGGCCACCGACGAATATATTGCCGAAGACCCTGAGAGCCTGGTCTTGCAGAACGAGGGGATGCGCTGCCTGCTTTCTGCGATCGACGACCTGCCGGAGTATCATCGTAGCGTCGTTTTGCTGGTGGATGTACATGGTTACGATTACGCCGAAGCCGCCGAGATGTTGGGGCTGCCCCTGGGCACCGTGAAGTCACGGCTGAGCCGGGCGCGGTCGGCGCTGCGCGACCAACTGGTTAAAGCCGGGATCGTCGGCGCGCCGATGTAAAGCACCAAGCCACCGGTCATGATTGATTACCAGGCAGAGTTTTCATGTTTTCAGTGTTGCATGTTGCGTGCTACGTGTCGGAATCCCTCACGCAACACGTAATACGCAACACTGTGCTCATAAAATATCACTAGAAATCAGTAACTCGCCCTTTACCCCGCTGCGAACTCCCATCGACCCGGGCCATGCGTCGCCAGATAAAGCGGCACGGCTTTGTCGAGATCAGCGCGCACCTCCGCAGGCTGACTGCGCAGCCAAACGCCGAAATCGCTGCTGTACGGCTCACCACTTTGCGCTGTCAGCAAGTGCAACTCACCCACAGCGCCGGTCGCCGCTAACATTCCAGATGACGCATAGGCTGCTCGCAAGCCACTGTGGTCGTACTCCACCTGCCGAAAAGACGGCTTCCAGCGATGGATGCCCTGCTCTACAACCGCGTCGAGCAGCAGATATTGCGCACGTGGGTCGCCATTATAGGGCAAACCAACGCTGCCACCGTTGTAGATCGTCCAGCCACCGGTGCGCCGCGCCAGCGGACGGTGTGTGTGCGCACAGACGACCACCGGCTCGGCAACGCCATCCAGTAAGGCGGCAACCGTTGTACTCTCCATTTCAGGGTACAGCCCTACAAACATGTTGCCGGGCGAGCCGTGAAAGAGACGAATCGGCGGGAAGGGGCGCAGGTCGATACGACGTGCTGGCGGGAGACGGCGCAGCGTCTGCACATGGCGGGGTTGCAGCGTTTCCGCCGTCCACCAGAGCGAGCGAAAGCGCTGGCGATCGGTGAAGGGGGGCAGGTTGTGCGGCGTGTGAATGCGCCCCACCACCAGATCGTGGTTGCCAACAACGCCCGGCCAGCCGACATCCGCCAGCATGTCCATGACTTCGTTGTTCCACGGGCACCGGTTGACGAGGTCGCCGCCGAGAAAAACCTGGTCTGGCGCCTGATGGCGCAGGTCACAGCATACAGCTTCCAGCGCAGGCAAGTTGCCGTGGATGTCAGCAAGAAAAGCAAGACGCATTGTGCGAGGATTCCGTGTTAACCAGCCCAATCGGCATGAAGTGGGTCGGCCTGTCGGATTACTTCGGCGCGACCGCTCTCGGAGACATAACGACGGAAGACAGCTTGAAAGCCATCGCGGTCGGGGTCAAGCTCTTGTGCATAGGCCCAGCGATAGAAGTAGATAATTTCCGGTTCGGCGGTCACCAGTTCCCAATAAAAGAGCGTAGAAATCACGCCGCCCGCCGCCAACATGCCGGAGGTCGAGAAAGCCTCTAGCACCGGCCGTCGGTCATAGACGACTTCGTGATGTTGTGCGCGCCAGCCGCCATATTCAACGGCGTCATCGACCGTTTCCAGCATGGCAAATTGGGCCGTAGTGCGCTGATTCAAGGGCAGGCCCACACTGCCCGGGTTGATGACATGCCAGCGACGGACGACGTCAGCGGGCCGGTGCATATCGCTGTGCGGGTGGGTGCTCAGCTCACCGTTGACCTCGGGCAGCCATTGGATTTGCCGATCGATCTGAACGTGCGTGTGTGCTGTGACGAAGGTCGCTTCGCGCACCTCGGCCAGTTCCTGGGCAACCTTCTCGTCAGGTTGGCTGCGATAGATGCCGACGCGGTTGCGCCCCGGCAGCCCATGCGTGATGCGCAACGGCTGCGCACCGGGCAGGTAAAAGGTGCGGTCGTCAGGGAGCATGGCAAGATAGGCTGCCTGCGCCGGCGTAATGTGAGCGCACAGCCAGTGCAGTTGGCCCCAGCGTTCAGCGTCGTCGCTGCCCGGAGCCGCGCGTGGAGTGCCCAGGTCGAGCAAGTAAAACTCATGGTTGCCGCGCACAACCACCCAGTCGAGTCTACGAATGTGGTCGATCACCTCGGCGCTGAACGGGACGCCGTTGATCAGGTCGCCGTTGACGACTACATAGTCAGGCTGAAGCCGCTCCAGTTCCTGCACGACGGCCTCAAGCGCCGGCAAATTCCCATGAATATCCGCCAAAATCGCCAATTTCATTTACTAACCACCACTCTTCCAAACGCCGATGATACAGAACATTAGCTCAAGATGGCGCGTGCAATCACCATCCGCTGAATTTCACTGGTGCCTTCGCCAATCGACATGAGGCGCGTGTCACGATACATGCGCTCGACTTCGTATTCACGACTGTAACCATAACCACCGTGAATCTGGATGGCGTTGCGACAGACCCGCTCGCTGACCTCAGTGGCGAAGAGCTTGGCCATGCCTGCCTGTGTCGCAAAAGGCAGCCCCTGATCTTTGAGCCAGGCTGCATGGTAGAGCATCAGGCGGGCGGCGTGCAACTCGGTGGCGGCGTCGGCGAGCATGAACTGGATCGCTTGAAAGTTGGCGATGGGCTGGCCGAAGGCTTCGCGCTGTTTGGCATAGGCCAGGGCGCGTTCGTAAGCTGCCTGCCCGATGCCCAGCGCCAGTGCGCCGATGCTGATGCGCCCGTTGCTCAGCGTTGCCAACGTCTGCTGGAGGCCGCGCCCCTCCTCGCCCACCAGGTTTGTAAGCGGTACACGCACGTTGTCGAAAGTGACAGCGTGCGTCGGCGAGCCGTTTAGTCCCATCTTCTTCTCCGGCGGGCCAATGATCACCCCTGGCGTGTCGGTGGGCACAAGAATCTGGCTCAGGCTACGGCTGCCGCCAGCGGGGTCGGTGCGACAGAGGACGACGATTGTGTCGGCGATGCCAGCGTTGGTCGCCCACATCTTGGCGCCGTTGATCCGCCAGGCATCGCCGTCGCGCTGCGCCTGCGTGCGCACGCCGCCCTGCAAGTCGGAGCCGGCGCCCGGCTCGGTGAGAGCGAGACAGGCCAGCCGACCGCGACCGGTCGCCAGGCGCGGCAGCCATTGTGCTTTGAGCGCCTCGGAGCCAAAGGCCACGATCGGCCCCATACCCAGGTGATTGTGCGCCGAGATCGCCAGCGCCGTGGAACCGCACCCCCACCCCAGCTCCTCGATAGCGATGGTGGCGCACAGCGTGTCGAGACCGGCGCCGCCGTACTCCTCCGGCGTCTGCAGGCCGAGCATGCCCAGCGCCCCCATCTTGCGCACGGCCTCCCAATTGAACTCTCCGGTTTCGTCCACATGACGCGCGCGCGGGCGCACCTCTTTGTCAACAAAGTCGTGCACGACGCGCCGGAATTCGCGCTGTTCGGCGGTTAGTTCGAAGTTCATGGCATTCCTCCCGATTGTCACACCCCACACTAAGTTTGACGCAGATAGGGCAACGCGCCAGAATTGGCATATACTTGGTTCATTCAACCATGAACCAGTTGCGAACGTGTATCCGAGGTGTATCACCATGCAAGGCACTGTAGTCAAATTCGACGACAGGAAAGGTTTCGGCTTTATCCAACCCGACGGACAGGCGGAACAGATTTTTGTGCACGTCAGCGCCGTGTCCACGGCGGGACGGTTGACGCCGGGGCAGCGCGTCACCTTCGAGGTGACAGCTTCCCCCAAAGGGCTGCGTGCCAGCAACGTGGTGGTGGCGGGCGCGCTGGCAAAAACCGCGCCAATGCGTAGCACGACGCCGATTTCGCCCTACTGGTTCTTTGGCGGGCTGGCCGTCATCGACACTGCTATCGTCATGATGATCGGCATGTTTGTCTTCTCGCTGGCGTGGTTATGGGCGTACCTGATTGCGATCAACGTCACCACTTTGATCCTCTATGCTTATGACAAAGCGGTGGCAGGCAGCGGCAGCATGCGCGTGCCTGAACGCGTCCTGCATGTGGCGGAGCTGTTGGGCGGCACACCGGCCGGCTTCATCGGGCAGCGCGTGCTTCGGCATAAATCCGCCAAAGGCAGTTATCAACTCAATTTCTGGCTGATCGTGGTCGTTCAGGCGCTGATTGTCATCGGCCTCTACTGGTTGGGAGTGATGTGAGCATGAACGAGAGCTTGTTTGGAATTCCCCTGATCTTCTGGGGTGTGCTCTGTCTGGGTGTGGCGGTAGCGTACTACTTGATCTGGCCGCAGCCGGGGCCAAAACGCCTGGCGCCGCGCACGCGGCGTGAACACATCGTGCTACGTTATTTTCATTCCCTGGTGTGGGTGCTGCTGGCGGTCGGCTGCTTCCTGGGTGCGGGTGGTTACGGCGCGCTGGGTTGGTGGGTGGCGGCGCTTGGCATCCCGGTTTATGTCATCTTTTTGTTCTATGTCGTGCAAGATCGCAACAAGGAAGAAGCCGCGCGTAAGGCACAACGCCAGGGCGCCGGTGCACGCGATGCCGGCATGCCTCAATAAGTCAGGTGCACTCATGAACGTTGATTCCGTATTTCGTTCCCGTCGCAGCAACGTCCTGGCGCGGCGCGGCATGGTTGCCACCAGTCAACCGCTGGCGGCGCAGGCCGGTCTCGCGATTCTGCAAGCTGGCGGCAGCGCTGCCGATGCCGCCGTCGCCACCGCTGCCATGCTCAACGTCGTAGAACCGATCTCCACCGGGATCGGCGGCGACTGCTTTGCACTCTACTATGACGCGGCCACGCAGCAGGTCACGGCGTTGAACGGTTCAGGACGCGCCCCTGCCGCTGCGTCGATCTCTGCGCTCACCGATCTAGGCTACACGAAGATGCCCACATATACCGGCCACAGCGTCAGCATCCCCGGCACGGTCGCTGGCTGGAGCGACCTGTTGGCGCGACACGGGCGCATGGCTCTGGCTGATGTGCTCCAACCTGCCATCTGGACTGCTGAAAATGGCTATCCTGTCTCCGAGTTGATCGCTCTCGGCTGGCGCACGCAGGAACAGAAGCTACGTCGCGACCCGGAGTGGCAGAGCGGCGACATCGACAACGGGCCACCTCAGCCCAGCGGCAACGAGCTATTGATCGATGGTCGTGCGCCCCGCGCGGGTGAGATTATGCGTATTCCCACCCTGGCGGAGACGCTGCGCGGCATTGCGGCAGAGGGCAAAGACTATATTTACAAGGGCGACTTCGCCCACAAGTTGAGCGCTCACGTGCAGCGCTACGGCGGCTGGATCACGCCAGGTGACATGGCGGCGCACACCAGCACCTGGGACGAACCGATCACTGCCGACTACCACGGCGTGCGCCTCTACGAATGTCCACCTAACGGCCAGGGGTTGGCGACGATCATTGCGCTAAATCTGGTCGCCGGTGATGACCTGGCCGCCATGACAACCGCTGACCGCCTGCATGTGTTGTTGGAGGCAATGCGCCTGGGCTTTGCTGATGCCCAGCAATGGGTGTGCGACCCGCGCGTTCACCCGATCCCACTGCACGAACTGGCCAGTCGCGCCTACGCAGAGCGGCGGCGACAACGCATCGACATGCAGCGAGCGGCGCGCGCTGTGCCCTACGGCGCACCTATGGCCGGCTCAGATACGGTCTATCTGAGCGTAGTGGATGGTGACGGCAACGCGTGCAGCTTCATCAACAGCCTGTTCATGGGCACAGGCAGCGGGCTGGTCGTGCCGGGGACGGGCGTTAGCCTGCAGAACCGCGCCAGCCTTTTCGTGCTCAATCCCGAACATCCCAACGCGCTGGCGCCCAACAAACGCCCATACCAGACGATCATCCCGGCGTTGACCACTTATCGAGAAGGGGAGTTTGCCGGCGCGTTGCATGCCTGCTTTGGCGTAATGGGCGGCTACATGCAGCCACAGGGACATCTCCAGATGCTGGTGAATCTGCTGGCGCTAGAAATGTCGCCGCAACAGGCGCTCGATGCGCCGCGCTGGGCGCTGGCTGGCCCCGGCGACGGGTTGGGCGCGCAGGAAGAGGGCGGCCTCGTGTTCGTTGAAGAAGGGTGGGATTTTGCGGTGCTGGCGGAGCTGGCCCGTCGCGGCCATCGGCTGGCGCCAGTGACCGGCTTTGCGCGCAGTACGTTCGGCGGCGGGCAGATCATCTTGCGCGACCCCCAAACCGGAGTATTGACTGGCGGCAGCGATCCGCGCAAGGATGGGTGCGCGGTTGGCTGGTAACATATTACGTGATTTTGATTTGCTGCCAGTACAATCAGGTGCATCCAGCCAATCCACAAGTGATTTCAGATGTAGAGACATATGAGCACAACGCCCAATTTCACCCCTTTTGCCCAGAAGATGCAGACCGCCGGACTGTCGCAGACGTTCATCGATAACTTCCATTACTACTATAATCAGCTGGTGGAGGGCGCCACCGGCTTCATTACGCGAGATGAGGCGCAGCCAGTATCTGATTTGCCCAACTATGCGATGTTGCACGCAGCACATCGCCAGGCAGGCGCTGCGGCGTTGGCGCGCGCGGTTGTCCTCAAGCTCAACGGCGGACTCGGCACAAGCATGGGCATGGACGGGCCAAAGTCCTTGCTGCCGGTCAAGGATGGGCTGACCTTTCTCGATGTCATCGTGCGCCAGAATCTACACCTGCGCGCAACGACCGGCGCGCGCATCCCATTGTTGCTGATGAACAGCTTTGCTACGCGTGCGGCGTCGCTGGCGGCGTTGGCGCGCTATCCTGAGTTTTCGCAAGACATTCCTCACGACTTTTTACAGCACATGGAGCCGAAGGTCTGGAAGGATTCACTCTTACCCGCCGCCTGGCCAGATGACCCGGACAAAGAGTGGTGCCCGCCCGGTCACGGCGACATTTACACGGCATTGGTGGATAGTGGAATGTTGCAGAGATTGCTGGACGCCGGCTATGAGTACGCTTTCGTGAGCAATGCCGACAACCTGGGGGCCGTGCTCGACCCGGCAATCTTGGGCTTTTTTGCCGAAGCGCGCATCCCCTTCTTGATGGAAGTAGCCGAGCGCACCGCCGCCGACCGCAAAGGCGGGCATCTGGCGCGCAATCGCAGCGGACGCCTGATCCTGCGCGAATCGGCGCAATGTCCCCCCGACGAAGAAGCGGAGTTCCAGGACATCCAGCGCTATCGCTACTTCAACACCAACAATCTTTGGCTCAACCTGCGTGCGCTGGCGGAGTTGCTGTCCGCGCAGCACGACATTCTAGGGTTGCCGCTCATCCGCAACGAAAAGCCGATCGACCCAAGCAACCCCGCTACGCCACGCGTCTATCAACTGGAAACGGCGATGGGGTCAGCGATTGCAATCTTCGAAGGCGCCCAGGCGCTGTGCGTCCCGCGCAGTCGGTTTATCCCGGTGAAAAAGAACAGCGATTTGCTGGTCTTGATGTCGGACGCGTATCGACTCAACTCGGATTACACACTGACGTTGGTGGAAGAGCTAAACAGCAGGCCACCTGTCGTCACGCTGGATGACCGTTACTATCTGCTCTACACCGCAATGCAGGCGCGCTTCCCCGCCGGCGCGCCTTCTTTGCGCCGCTGCACACGGTTGACCGTGACAGGGGATGTCACCTTTGGCGCCAATGTCACCGTTGTCGGCGATGTGACAGTTGCCGCGCCACCAGGAGAGACGCGTCACATCGTCGATGGCGCTACGTTGGGCGCCCCGTGAAGTCAGCGCCCTCCATGACTATGCATCTGCATCATTCTCCACTTCGGGCGTCACTACGCGCAGCAGCACGGCGTCTTCGGTTGCGCCGAGTTGATATTCTCCCAACTCGGCGGGAAGCAGCACCCACTGCACGGCTTTGAGCTTCAGCGGCGCGGCGTCGGATGTGAGCATCACGGCGCCCTGCAAGACTGCCCAAATCTCAAACGTGGCGCCATCACATAAGCCGTAAAACTCTTGACCGGCGGGCAGAAAAATGCGTTCCGTCTCAAAATAGGGGCACGCCACCAGCTGCTCGATGCGCAACCCCTCCTCATCGACCAGCACAGTGGGTTGCGCCGGGCCAGGCGCCACGAGGTCGAAGTTGAGCACGTCAAGCGACTTCTCCAGATGCAGCGGGCGCGGACGCCCCCAGTCCCAGATACGATAGGTAGTGTCGCTATTTTGCTGAATCTCGGCGACCATGATGCCCGGCCCCAGGGCATGGATCGTGCCGGCGGGCACAAAGATCACATCGCCCGGCTTGACTGCCAGCCGATGCAATCCCTCGATGCTGGCGGCTTTGCCGATGACGGCGGCGTATTGCTCACGCGTCGTGCCCGGCGCAAAGCCGTAGATCAACTCGGCGCCGGGTTCAGCGTGCAGCACCACCCACATTTCGGTCTTGCCTGGCTCGCCTTCGTGCGCCAACCCGTAGGCGTCGTCTGGGTGCACCTGGATCGAGAGCCAGCGATTGGCGTCGAGAATCTTGATCAACAGGGGGAATTTGCCCGCCGCCAGCGCATCCGCGTTGCGGTCGCCCAACAACAGCTCACCGAGCAACGCCTGCACCTCGGGCAGGGTCTTGCCCTTGAGCGGCCCGGCGTTGACCACGCTCGATCCATTGGGGTGCGCAGCGATCTCCCAACTCTCCGCCACGATGCCGTCGGGGATCGTGCGCCCCAGTTTCGTCTCCAGGTTGCGCCCACCCCATGGGTAGTCCTTGAAGACCGGATCAAAAGTCAGGGGATAGATCATTGCGTCAGTCATATCCTCACCCATCGGCATATCCTTCCCATCAATTCAGTTACGGGATGGAACGCGGATATACACAGATCAAGAAAAATCCGCGTCATTCGCAAAATCCGCGTCATCCGCGTTCTATCTTTCACTCAAATTTGATGCCCTGCGCCAGCGGCAACTCGCGCGACCAGTTGATCGTATTCGTCTGCCGCCGCATGTACGCCTTCCATGCATCCGAGCCGGACTCGCGCCCGCCGCCCGTTTCCTTCTCGCCGCCAAAGGCGCCGCCGATCTCAGCGCCCGACGTGCCGATATTGACGTTGGCGATGCCACAATCCGACCCGGCGACGGAAAGGAAGGTTTCTGATTCGCGTAGGCTGTCGGTGAAGATGGCGGAGGACAATCCCTGGGTGACGCCATTGTGCAGGTCAATCGCTTCCTCCAGTGTGCGATAGGTAAGGATGTAGAGAATGGGGGCGAAGGTTTCTTCGCGCACGATCGCCGTCTGAGCAGGCATGCGGATGATTGTCGGCTCCACGAACTGGGGACCAATGTCGGGACGCGCCTTGCCGCCCGTGAGCACCTCGCCGCCATCGGCGACAGCGCGAGCGACGGCGCGCAACATCGCCTCCACAGCGCGCGTGGTGACCAGCGGTCCCATCAAAGTGCCAGGCTGCAGCGGATCGCCGATGCGCACCTGCTGATACGCCTTGATCAGCCGCGCCGTCAGTTCATCGACAACAGCTTCGTGGGCGATGATACGCCGTGTGCTGGTGCAGCGCTGCCCCGCCGTGCCCACAGCGCCGAAGAGAATGGCGCGCACCGCCAGGTCAAGATCGGCCTTGTCCGAAACGATGATGGCGTTGTTGCCCCCCAATTCCAGCAGCGGACGACCAAGACGCCCGGCGACCGTCTGCGCCACGCGGCGCCCGGTTGGGATCGAGCCGGTAAATGAGATCAACGGCAGGCGGCTGTCCTCCGCCATGCGTTGACCGATGTCGCCTGCGCCCACCGCCAGGTTGAAGACGCCCTTGAGTCCGTGATCGGCCATCACACGGTTGGCGAGATGCTGCACCGCCACGCCACAGAGCGGCGCCAGTTCGCTCGGCTTCCAGACCAGCGTGTCGCCGCAGACGGCGGCAATGGCAGCGTTCCACGACCAGACCGCGACCGGGAAGTTGAAGGCGGTAATGATTCCTATCGGGCCGAGCGGATGCCACTGCTCATACATGCGATGCGCCGGGCGCTCGGAGTGCATCGTCAGCCCGTAAAGCTGGCGCGATAGCCCCACAGCGAAGTCGCAGATATCGATCATCTCCTGCACTTCACCCACACCCTCGGCGCGGATTTTGCCCATTTCGAGCGAAACAAGCTCGCCCAACGGTTCTTTATACTCGCGCAGGATGGCGCCCAGGTCGCGGATCACTTCGCCGCGCTTAGGAGCAGGCACATTGCGCCAGGTGCGAAACGCCGTCTGCGCGTGGGCGACGACGGCGTCATAGGCGGCCGCATCGGCGGGAAGCACCTGGGCGATGGCCGCGCCCGTCGTCGGGTTGTAGGACGTGATTGGGTCAGCTGCGCTGGCAATCCAATCGTCCGGGCCGCTGCCGACGCCGTAATTTACGCTGGTCAAGTGGAGTTTTTCCAGTAACGTCTTCATGTGGACACCTCTTCGTCGTCTATTGAGTGGCGCCTCGCCAATGTAGCTTGAGGATAAGGTGGACTCGATGCCTTCCATCTTATCGCACGCAGGTAGCGAAGGCAAAGCGCTGCACTTCCACAGGGTGAAATTCACAGGGTGAAATTCGCACCAATACAAACTTACATACGCAGCAACATTTCTCCGTCAATTTATCTAACCTTTTCTGGAAGAAACTGCTGCTGCAAGGTGCTACTATCGCCAATTGACATCGTTGTGCAGCGCCCCGGGACGACAAAGATGCACGGGTGATCTTGATGCAGTTTTGATTTCGGTTTGATGAGCAATCAAGCTGACTCGCCTACCATCAGAATAACAAATGCTTTCATCATCCATTCTTCTGTTTATGGAGGAATACCTATGCAATCAGGTGCAGCTACCCAAAGAAGATTCTCAGTGCTGAGCATCCTCACGTTGCTGGCGATGCTGGCAGCGACGATCATGCCAGCCACGACACAGGCGCAGGGCGGCAGCCCCGTGCTGGCGCTGAGCCACAGCGTCAGCCAGGAGCCGTTGCTCAGCGGGCAGGTTGCGTTCACGCTGAACATACGCAACAATGGCGCTACTGCCGTGACCGATCGCGGCTACAACCTGACCATCACCGACACGTTGCCTGTCGGCCTCACCTACGTGAGCGCTGACCCGGCGCCGACCAATGTTGCTCGCCAGGCAGATGGCGCAACCGCATTGAGTTGGGACAATATCGCCGACCTGGAAGCCAACGAAAGCCTGAGCGTCAACATCGTGGCAACCCTGGCGAGCACGGTAACCGTGGCCAGCGACCTGATCAACCGCGCCGGCGCCAGAGTCAACACGATGCCCGACAACAGCGGCGCCTGGGTGACAGCCTTCAGTGAACTGTCCACCCGCCCACAGGCCATCGACATCGAAGCCAGCATCATCCAATCCACGGCGGACGAGCAGGCGACCGGCGCTGGTGAATACGCAAGAGCGCCCGGGCGGACAGCGGGTGCAGATTGGCCCTTCCAGGTGCGCGTCAGTGTGCGCAACAATAACGTCGGCGCGACCAGCAATGTCGTCGCCCGCGTCACGCTGCCGCCTGGCCTCGCCTATCTGGGCGAAGTCGCGTTCAGCGTCAATCCCAACGGCGTCTCCACCACGCCCACACTGGCGCTCAAAGCGGACGGTGCGCTCGACCTGACGTGGGCGCTGGGCAATCTCACCACGACGCAATACAGCACGCCGCTTGTGATCACTTTCAAGGTCGCCATCCCCTACCGTTACCGCACGAGCGGCGACAACCAGGCGCGCAACGGCCCCTTCGCCGGCCCGATGAGCGGTGAGATCATCGCCGAAGATACAGTGATGTCGGTGCGCTACGAGGCCACCGGCGTCTATGCCAACGTCCCCACTGCAGATGGCTCCGAATCGACGCCGGACGATGACCTGCCGGCGCAGACCACCGCCGAAATCATGACGGTGGACAAGAATGCAACACCCACCACCGTCGGCATCGGCGCCGAAGTCACCTTCTCGCTCACCTACTACGTTTCCGAGTATTACACCGTCACGAACGCGTCGCTAGTCGATGTGTTGCCGGACGGCATGATTTATGTGGAAGAGAGCGCCAACCTGACGCCGGTCAGCGTGACGCCAGGGCTGCCAGGCGCAGGCCAGACCACCATCGTGTGGGAGCTACCTGCCGCCGCCACGACGCCGGGCGCCACCGCCACCATCACCTTCCGCGCCCTGGTGGACACCACCTACGAAGCAGCGCCACTCACCGGACAACCTGTTGTCTCCGGCGACAGCCTGACTAACCGCGTGACGCTCAGTGGCGACTGGGCGGACGCCCTCGATGGGACGCGGCTGGGCGCCTTGACGCCGGACACTGCCTCCGCCACCGTGGCAACGCGGATGCCGACCTTCACCAAGGTTGTCTTCAACCCGACGACGCAGCAATGGGGCGCCAGCGCCGACGCCTATGTCGGCGACACCGTCACCTTCCGCCTGAGCTACGCCAGCGCCACCGACGTCGACGCCAAGAACATCATCATTCGCGACTTTTTGCCGCGCGGCATGACCTACGTCGATGGCAGCGCCACCCACACCGTCAGCGGCAACTTTAGCAACAGCGCCAACTGCACCGCAGCCCCGCAGGCGCCGACCTTGGGCGTCCTGGGCGGGCTGCAATATCTGGAATGGCGACTGTGCAACGCCGCGCGCGGCGCCACCTGGGAAGCGCAAATTCAGGCGCGCGTCGGGCCAGAGCCGAACGTCCAACCGGGTTGGATTGTCGCCAACTTTGGCAAGCTGAGCGGCGCCAACAGCTATGGCCAGAATTACAGCCAACGCGCAATGGCGATCACAAACTACAAGGCGCCGCACCTGGTGCTGACCAAGACCGCAACGCCGAGCAGCAACTTACAGGCTGGCAGCGTCGTGACTTATCGCATCTCGGTGCTCAACGCTGGCGACGCCACCGCCTACAACTTGAGCGTGATCGACAACGTGCCGGCGTCCCTGATTATCCCCAACAGCGGCGGCTCCGGCTCCCCAGGCGCAGCATCCTACACAGCGACTTCCGGCAACCCGGCGGCGGGTGCGGGAGGCGTGCTCACCTGGACAACCGTCGGCGCCTTGGCGCCAGGGCAAACGCAGACCTTCACCTATCAGGCGACAGTGGCGGCAGGGTTGCCAGCGGGTGCGTCGCTCACCAACCTGGCAAGCGTGGCGTACAACAGCCGCAGCGACAATCAGGGGCACGCTGTCGCACACAGCAGCAACATCGACGACGACCAGACCGACGACATCACGGTCTACATCAAGAACCTGGCGATCGCCAAGACGGGCGCCCGCGTGGGCGGCGAGGGAGCGACCGAACAAGTCACCATCGGCGACACCATGCGCTGGACACTGACTGTCACCGTGCCCACCGGCGTCATCGCCTACTGGCCCGTCATCGAAGAGAACGACCTGCCGCTGGGTTTCAACTACGTGGCCGGCAGCCGCGCCATTGCGGGCGCCAGCTTCGACGACGCGCATCATGCCGCCAATCCAAAGATCAGCACTAACCCAACCGACCTGCGCTTCTATCTGAACACAGTCGACAATACACTGGGGACAACGCCCTATGTCTTCACGCTGACCTTCGACACCATCGTCACCGGCGTGCGCGCCGACCAGCCGACGACCGTCTACTACACCAACAACACGGTGCTCAACGACGCCCTCAACACGACCTACATCGGCTGGTACGACTCGGCCAACGGCTACAATGGCAGCGGCTACGCCTATGACGCTGGCTTTGAGACCAATCGCATTGACCGTCGCAGCCCGCGTGGGCGCTTCACTGCCAAAGTGCGCCAGCCGTATCTAACCATCCAGAAGGTGGCGTCCATCAACCGCGTCGGCGCGGGCGACATCATCGCCTACACAGTGGTGGTGCGGAATCAGGGTTACGCCACCGCCTACGATATGAAACTGCGCGATGTATTGCCTGGCGATCTGTCATTCCTGGCGATTGACGCCATCACCAAACCCGACAACACCAACGTGACGCCAACCACTGCCAGCGGCGCAACCTACGCGTACTGGATCGACCGCCTGGACGCGGGCGCGTCGGTGACGATTGTCTACCGGGCGCAAGTAAATGCCAATGCACCGTCGGACTCGTCGCTCACCAACACGGCTTCGGTGGAGAGCTACTCCACGCAACCGGGCAACGCCACAGTCGAACGCAACTACAGTGGGCCACGCACGACGGCCAGCGTCCACACGCCTCAGGGCAGCATCCGCAAGAGTGTGACAGCCAACGAGCTCACCTACGGCGGCACACTCGTCTACACGCTGACAGTGCCGGGCGAGCCGATCAACGCCACGATGTACAACGTCGTCGTGACCGACACAGTGGACAGCCGCTTCGAGATTGTCAACGTCGTCAACGGCGCCGCCAACGGCAACGTCGTGACTGCGGCGTTCGCCGCCATCCCGCCGAACACGCAACAACTGGTTGCAATCACTGTGCGCCTGCCCGAAAGCAGCGTCGCAGCTGCCGACTTCGTGGACGCCACGCCTGCGGAGTTCCGCGATCTTGTGCTGCTCCAGAGTGGCAGGGTTGGTGCGGCATCGCTCGTCGATCCGCTGGCGCCAGGGACGCTGCTCTACAACCGGGCATATGTGCAATATGACAAAGGCGGCTTGAAAGGCTCCAACACCGTTTCCAACCGCATCGTGACGCCAGCGCTCGTCGTCGAACATCAGGCGGCGCAAATCGAGGCGGCGGCCGGGACGTTGGTCGATTACACCGTCAAAGTGAACAACGTAGGCAACGGCTACGCTGAGAATCTGCTTCTTGACGTAACGCTGCCCACCAACCTGCAGTTCGAGGCCGGCACAGCACAGCTCGACGGCGCGCCCTTTGCCATCAGTGGGCTAACCGGGTTGGCGCTGCCCAACCTGCCGGGCGAAAGCGCACACATTCTGACCTTCCAGGCGCGCGTCCTCGCCGTCGAAGCCGGCGTCGGCTATCCGAGCACGGCGCAGGTCGTCGGCACGGACAGTCGCGGCCAGGCCATCATGGCGGACAACAGCGCCCGCATCCCGGCGGACATCGATCCAGACGACACAGCATCAACGCGTATCTTTGGTCCTCTCGACTGGGACAACGCCACCACTTATGTCGCCTTCGAGGACCTGAAAAATGTCGGCTGGTCGGATTGGGATTACAACGACTTCATCGTGAAGATTGCCGTGGCGCGCGGCAAGACCAGCGATGGCAACCTGGCCGCCCTGCGCCTTGATTATGAAGCCATGGCGCGCGGCGCTTCCTACAACCACCGCTTCCTGCACGGGTTGCCCATCTACGGCGGCGGCAGCTATGCGCTGGCGGTGCGCAATGCTGACGATCAGCTGATCAGCAGCCAGAGTGGTGATTTTATCGACGACGAGCCAGCTTTTGCTATCTTCGAGCGCACGCAGCAGGCGCTGCCCTTGCAGAGCGGCATCACCGACAATCGCTACAAACTCTTCACCAACACGGCGCCGATGCAGACCTGGGTGCAGAAAGGCTACACTGCGCAGTTGCAGGTTGTGCTGGCCGACCCGACGCAGAATCTGATCGACGCGCTGCCGCCATTGCCGTGGGATCCTTACCTGGAGGTCATCAACACCAACCAGACGATTCATCTGGTGCAGCCTGGTCACACCGGCAACACACAGGTAGTCAACAGCAATTGGGACCCGAACAGCCCAATGATCGGCTTCGATCTGCCGCTGGCCTATGTCTTCAACACGCAATGGAAGTGGCCGCAAGAGTTCCTGGGCATCTGGAATGTCTACCCGGATTATGTACAGTACGAACTCTCTGACGGCTTCACCAATCAGAGCTGGTGGGACCCCACCAGCGCCACCACCCACATGGAATATGCCTGGATGGGCGGTGCGCTGGCGGCCATGGCTGCGCAGGCCAATCAGGCGCAGGTGAACCCGTCGCGCTACTACGCCGCGCCAGTGGTCGCCGATCTGGACGGCGACGGATCGCCCGAAATCATCGTGGGCAACCTGGTCAAGTGGCAGGTGGAAGTCTACGACAGCAACGGCCGCATGCGCAGCGGCTGGCCACAACTCCTGCGCAGCGGGGTGAAAGCAGCCGCAGCCGTTGGCGATCTCAACGGCGACGGCAAGCCGGATGTCGTAGTCGGCGACCTGCGCGGCTACCTGCACGCCTTCAACGCCGATGGCACGCGGCTTGCCGGCTGGAGCAGTCAGGGCGTCAAGCTCGGCGACCGCCCCGACGTCGAGTATCGCCTGCTGGCGCAACCGCAAATAGTCGATCTGGACCAGAACGGTGCACGCGAGATCGTCGTGGCGCTCTCCGACTCCAAACTCTATGTCTACGAGGCGAACGGCGCGCTGCGCGCCGGCTGGCCTGTCTCGTTGGGTGATGCGCCGGACATCTACGGCAGCCATGTGATCGACAGCGCGCCAGTGATAGCCGATATCGACAGCGATGGACAGCTGGAAATCATTGTCGGCTCCTACGACCACAATGTCTATGTCTACCGCGCCAACGGTCAGCTTGTCTGGAAATATGCGACGCGCGATGTGATCATGGGCACGGCGGCCGTGGGCGATGTGGCGCCCGGCTCCCCCGGTCTGGAGATCGCCATCGGCTCCGGCGACCGTTTCATCTACCTGCTCAGTAGCAGCGGGCAATTGTTGTGGAAGCGCGCCACCGGTTGGATCGTGCGCTCGTCGCCGCTGTTGGTGGATATCAACGGCGACGGTGCACTGGAAATCGTGGTCGGCAGCGACGACAAGAAAGTTTGGGCATGGCGCAACAACGGCGACCGGTTGGCCGGCTGGCCGCAAAGCACCAATGCGGCTGTCTCCTCATCGCCCATCGCCGGCGATATCGACCATGACGGCCAGCTCGAAATTGTGAGTGGTTCGGACGATGGCTTTGTCTATGTCTGGAATGCCGATGGTTCGACGGCGACAGACTGGCCAAAGGATGCCGGTTACCCAATCAAGAGTGCACCGGCGCTGCTAAACGCCGACAGTGACGCCGACTTGGAGGTTGTCGCCACCACCTACGAAGGCACGGTCAAGATTCTGGGAGGACCACTCCCGCTCTATCTGCCGATGATCCGCCGGTGAGCGGGTTGTGCAGCGGCGTTGCACTTGAATTTGCTTGAGGCAACAAACCAGGTTTCTACGCGAAACCTGGTTTGTTGATTACTGCCAGGGTTGCCGTGCGGTCAATCTTGCCGGTCGGCGTTTCGACAAAGCGCGGTGCGTAGATGATCTGCCGCGGGGCGTGGTGGCGGGGCAACGCCTGGTTTGCTGCCCACCGCAGTTGTTGCGCCTGATCTTCCCGCAGCGCAGTCCCCTCGATCACAAGCGTCACCACCTGACCCAGCCGGTCATCGGGCAAACCGCAGACAAAATAGCGGCGCCGCGCCAGCCCCAACTCTGGCTGGTCCGCAGCGATGGCTGCCAGCGCCGCCTCGACGCTTTCGACATGCACCTTGACGCCGCCACTGTTGATCACATTGTCCCAGCGTCCAATCCAGACAAAGGCGCCGTCGGGCTGCAACTCCACGAGATCGTTGGTCTGGATCATCACATCGTCAGTCATCGGGCCGCACAGGTGCAGACAGCCGCGCGCATCGACGCCGGTGACGACGCCGGGCAGCGGAACAAAGGCTGGCGACGCGCCCGGCCCGTTGAGCCGCCGCAGCGCCACGTGAGTGGCCGTCTCCGTCATGCCGTAGGTGTGATAGACAGGCGCAGCCAGCTGACGAATCTGCATCTCCAGTGCAGGCGTAAGCGGCCCGCCACCGACCAGGAGCGCGCGCATGGCGTCGAGCCGTTGGCGATAGCGAAAAGCCTGGGCAGTGTCGTCAGGAAAACAAGAGTCGTTGTGCGCCACCAGCGCCTGATCGAGCAGCGTTTGCAGTTGCAGCGGCACAAAGGCGGCGAAGTCGATGGCGATTTCATCCGGCAGCCCAGCCAACGGATCGGCGGCTGGCTCAACGATCACCAGATTTAGCCCCAGTTCAAAGCCGCGCACCAGCATCATGCGCCCAGCAATGTACTGCACAGGCAGACAGACCAGCGCCGTCATACCCGCTGTCAAGCCCAGGGCGGCGCCGGTGGCGCGCGCGCTGGCGATCATCTGGCGGCGACGCAATTGGATTGGCTTGGGCGCCCCTGTCGAGCCAGAGGTGCGCACTGTAAACTCGTCATCCCCGCGCAGCCAGGCGCGACTGAACGCGCAAACAGCGTTGATCTGTTCCCCGGCGGTGGAGTCTGCGTCGCATGCCACAATTTCCTCCGCGCACCGCCATTGTCCCTGGAACCAAAGCCTCACCTGCTGCCTCCTTCATCGCTGCAATGCTTGCTCATTGATTGTCTACCTTCCCGGAAGCTCGTAGCTTCCGGGAAGGTGGCGTGACCAGTGACGTAAGTCCTGGTCTGTATATTTATATTTTCGCATTAGATGGTGGGCGACGCACAATATGGTATGCTGTCAAGGATTGCGTCAAGTTATTTTTGTCCGTTCAAGTGGTAAACAAATTCAAGCGATAAAGTTGAGCAGTGAAGTAGTGAGAGGAGTCTGACAATGCAAGCGTGTGTGATCGGAGCCGGCGTCATTGGGTGCGCAGTGGCGCTGGAACTGCGGCGGCGAGGCTTCGAGGTCACAGTGATCGACAAGAACGGTGACGCCGGGCATGGTTCAACCTCGTCGTCGTGCGGCATTGTGCGCCGCTTCTACAGCCAGCCGGGCATGATTGCGATGGCGCATGAAGGCTGGCATATTTGGGCGGATTGGCGGTCGTTCGTCGGCGACATCGAAGGTGAGCTGATCGAGTTTCCACGTCCAGGCATGGTCTTTATCCCGCCCCGGCTGGATGAAAGTGTGCTGGCAACGGCAAGTGAGATGCAGCGGTTGGGCATCAAGGCGCATGTCCTGTCACATGCTGAAGCGAAGGCGCGCTTCCCCTTTCTCGATCTGAGTTCTTTCCACCCTGCGACGCCGGTCGATGATCCGCGCTTCTTCGAGCCGAGCGAGCGGCAGTTGGAGGGCGTAGTGTGGGAGGAGGACGCCGGTTATGTCGTCTTTCCCGCGCTGGCGGCGCAAAATCTGCGCCAGGCGGCCACGCGCGCGGGCGTCGTTTTCCGCTTTCATCAGGCCGTTGCCGGGATCGAGCCAGGACGAGCGCAGCGCTTCGATGTACGTCTGGCGAGCGGCGCCACCCTGGCAACAGATGTTGTCGTCAACGTTGCCGGGCCGCACTCAGCTATCGTGAACCGCATGGCGGGTGCAACGCTGCCACTGGAGACGCGTCCGCTGCGCCGGGAAGTGCACGCACAGGCAAATCCACTCTTCGAACGCGGCGTCTCCCTGCCCATCGTCGGCGACCTGGACGGCGGCATCTACTTCCGGCCCGAATCACGCGGTCGTGACATCATCGTTGGCTCCACCGACCCACAATGCGATGTGCTGGAGTTTGTCGACGATCCCGACGCCATCGACCGCAACGTGACGCAGTTGTACCGCCAGCGGCAATCGCTACGCCTGATGAAGCGCATGCCCAGTGTGACGATGGGGCGGCCGCGCGGAGTGGCCGACCTGTACGATGTCACCGTGCAGGACTGGTACCCGATCGTAGACCGCACCGACCTGCCTGGTTACTACGTCTGCATCGGCACGAGCGGCTCATCGTTCAAGACTGCGCCTGTGCTCGGCATGTTGACGGCGCAGATCATCGAGGCATGCGAAAACGGGCGCGACACCGACGCGATGCCGCTGCAATTCGAGCTACCGCGCATCGGGCGCACAGTGGATACGCAGTTCCTCTCACGCCATCGCGGCAAGCTGCAAACGACCGCCACCGTGATTGGGTAACGGCGTTCTGTCTTCGGGCTATGCGGCGTCGCGTTGACGCACGGCAGCCAGGGTCGGCTCTGGCGCCCAGGGTAGATCGGCAGCGCGACGATCGCAAAACTCCCGGAGAAAGCCTACAAAGGCGTAGACATCAGCAAAGTTCGACGCCACCCCCAACGAGATGCGGAGTGTGCTCGGCGTTTTGCCGGTGGCGACATGCAGGAGATCGTAAAATTCGTAGAAAGAGGAAGGCGGAGCGCCGGTGAAGTAACAGGCCATCTCTGCGCGCGTCAGGCTGTGCGCCACCTCCCCGTCACCGGGATTGCAAAAACAACCCGTGCGCAGCGAGATCAAACGCTCCGCCGCCGCTGCCTCGATGCGGCGAAAGTCGAAATCTTCCCCTGTTGGGTCGCGCAGCGTAAACGCAATCGTTCCACCGCGCGCTTCGGTCTGCGTCGGGCCGAAGATGTGGACGAGCGGCGCGCCGCTGCTGTGCGCCAGCGCCGTCATTTGCTCCAGCAGCCAGCCGGTTAACGCCATGACGCGCGCATGAATGGCGTCGATGCCGATGGCCTCGATGTGACGCAAGCCGATCTCCACTGCCGGCAGGTTGAGATAGTTGACCGTGCCATCCTCAAACCCGGCGGCGCCAGGGATCAAAGAATGCCAACCCTCACCCTGCACCGACGTGATTGTGATCGTCCCGCCAGCAAACCAGGGACGGCGGAGTTTGGCAAGGGCATGGTGACGCACCAGCAGCGCGCCGACGCCCGTCGGATAGCCGAAGATTTTGTAGAAGGAGAGCGGCACGAAGTCGGGCTTTACCCGGCTGAGATCAAGGCGGTTGGTCGGTGTGAAGGCGGCGCCGTCGAGCAACACATCCCACCCGTGTGCGTGCGCCGCCTCCGCCCACTCCAACGGATGTTGCACGCCGCTAAAATTAGATTGCGCCGGGAAAGCAAAGAGATTAGGCTGCGCCCGGTCAGCCGTCGCCAACACAGCGAGCACGCGCGGCGTTGGCGCGCGTAGGTCCGGCAGGCTGACCGGGATATAACTGACTGCCGCGCCGCGCGCCCGCGCGAACTCACGAATGCCGTTGACCGAGTTGTGGTTGTCATAGAGCAAGGCGTAGCGACCACCCGGCGCAAAGGGATAGGACTCGCCCACCAACTTGAGGGCGCCGCTGGCATTGGGCGTAAAAATCACAGTGTACTCAGCAGGGTCAGCGTTGAAGAAGTGCAGCACGTAAGCGCGCGCCTCTTCGACTAGATGCGTCATCGCCAGTGAAGTGGGATTTTGCGAATGTGGGTTGCCAAAGACATTGTTGGCCAGCAGTTCGTGGTGTTTGCGCAATTGTGACTCGGCATAGAGACCGCCACCCGTATAATCCAGGTAGACATGTCCGGTGCGATCCAGCCGCGCATAATCGGTGGCGCGCAGCGCGTCGAGGTGGGCATGGGCGGCGTAATCTGGGTAACGACGCGTAAAATCTGTCAGCGCCGCTGCATAACCAGTGGGCAGCGGGCGTGGAGTAGTCTGTGTCATGAGTGGCGTCCTTCCGTCAAGTAGGATGAAATCATTGGCTGAATTCTAGCATGGAAGTGTCTGCCAGTAACCTGCATGGGCGTCTAGGCATCAAATCATTGGTGACTTTCCAGGATACAGCGGGCATCACATGACATTTGAATCAATACGGTATAATCAGGTTATAGCCAGGTCTTGCTTCAGCAAGCGGGCAGAGGAGAGCAAAGTATGCGACGAGTTGGCGTATTGGTGCTGATATTGTTGATAGCAGCAGCGTGCGGCGGCCAAAACGACAGCAAGCTGCCGGCTGGCGCCCAGCGCGTGGGGTTGGATGAGTTTCCCACCACGATTGGGCGCGGCTTTCCACAGGCGATACTCGACGAAGCCGGGCCGCCAGAGTTGCTCAAACTTGGGCAGACCCCGCCCAACTTCACCATGTTGCTCCCCGATGGCCGCCATGCTTCACTGGCGGACTTCAAGGGGCGCCCGGTGCTGATCAACTTCTGGGCAACATGGTGCCCGCCCTGTCGCGCCGAGATGCCGGAGTTGCTCCAGGCAGCGCGCGACTACCCAGACCTGGTGTTGCTCGCCGTCAATGCCAACGAATCCGCGGACGTGGTCAGTCAGTTCGCAGAGCAATTCCGTATGAATGTGCCGGTAGTCATTGACCCAGAAGGCTCAATCAGCAATCGCTACAACGTAAGTGGGCTGCCCACCAGCATCTTCATTCACCCAGACGGAACGATCATCGATGTCCGCCCAGGCGCCATTAACCGCAGTGTGATCGATGCCGTGTTGGGACGATCCAGTGGCGCGCAATGACAGACAAACGCACCCAGGCTTTGCGACTTGCCGCTGAATCGACGCACACCCCAGCGCGCTCCGCCATTAGTGGCCGCGCCGTCAGCGTGATCGAACGCTATCGCCTGCAGCCGGACGATCTGCCAGGCGGCGAATGGGAAGGACGCATTCACAGCGTCAACACCCAGGGCGTGGAAGCGCTAACGCCGCTGGCCTTCATTGAGGGATTGGCGAAACCAATGGCGTTGAGCGACGAGGATATGCACACGCTGTTGCGCATGACGGATAGCCCTTTTGCCAACGACTGGATTGGCTGCAAAGTTGTGGTGCGCGCTGTGCGCATCGACGCGCAGCGCGTGTTACGCCTCTACGCGCCAGGCATGGTCGGCTTGCCGGTGGACATTCCGGTTGCTGCCTCACGCCCCCGCCACCGACGCCCCTGGCTGGCAGTGAGTTTACTGCTTGCCTTGATTGCGCTCAGCGTGTGGCTCGTGTATGCTGTGGAACAGCGCACGCTCCTCTGGGCGTTCCTTCAGCAAGCGGTCACCACGCCGGGTGCACCGCCGACGCCGTAACGACAACCTGTAAGTGGGCAAAGGTGAAAGACTGTGGCAAATCCTGATGACTTTGAGATCATCCCAGATACAAGCGGACAAGGCGCACCGCCGTCGCGCCCGCGCTGGTGGCTGTGGCTGGCGGGCGCTGCATTGCTGTTCGTTTTCGCATTTGCGGTCGGCGTTGGCTGGACAACTCTGGCCGACCGCCTGGGGGGCGCGGCGACGGAAGCGCCGCTTGTAGCCGTCACGTCGCAGCCAGTCGCCACGTTCACCCCGACCGTTGCAGCGTCGCCTGCAGCAAGCGCTACAGCCGGCAACATCACGACGCCGCCCACAGCAAACGCCACACCGCTCGCAACGCCAACGCCGCTGCCCTCGCCCTCACCCACTGCGCCACCTCCCACGCGTGTCTGCGCCGTGCCGCTCGACCCACAATTCGTCGCCAGTTTCGATCCGGGGGTGCTGGGCTGCCCGGTGGCACCAACCAGCGTCGTCTGGGCTGCATACGAAAGCTTCGAACGCGGCGCCATGCTCTGGCGCAGCGACACCAACCTCTCCTACATTCTGTTTGGCGACGGCAGCTGGGCGCCTTCAAACGAAACCTGGAATGGACAGGAGCCGCCCTGGCGCGGCGAAACGCCCGCAGGCCTCTACCGCCCGGAGCGTGGCTTTGGCTACATCTGGGGTGTGCGCGAGGATGTCTTCACACGCCTCGGCTGGGCGACGATGCCGGAAAAAGGCTTCTGCGCCGCCGTGCAGAGTTTCGAGCAGGGCTTTGCGCTTGCCAGCGTCCCTGTGCCCAGTTGCACCGCTGAAAATCTCTACAATCAGGCAACGGACGCAAGCTGGCGCCCATTGCTCTTGACCTTTGCCAATGATGGACGCTGGCGCAGCGGCGCACTGACGGGAACACCTGGCAACGTCAGCGCACCCGCTGCGACCGCCACCATGCCGGCCCCTGCCTCCGCGACCCCATCCATCGCCGCCGCCGAGATGCGGCCCTCCCAGAACGGCGTCTTCTCTGCGCGTCGCGGCCAGCCCATTACACTGGACGGGCGTTTCGAGGACTGGCCTGGCCCCTGGCAACCTGTCAGCGCCGTGATTCAGGGGCGTGAGCAATGGAGCGGTCCCAACGATTTGAGTGGCGTGATGCAAATAATGTGGGCGCCGGAAGGGTTGTATCTCGCCGTGCAGATCACCGACGATGTATTGCGTCCTGGCCCGGATGGCAGTGACCAGTGGCAGGGCGACGGCGTGGAACTCCAGTTCGACCGGCGCCTGACCGACGATTTCGCCGACACACGCGCCAACGACGACGACACGCAAATCGGCCTGGCGCCAGACGCTGAATTTCAGTTTGTACGTGGTTATCGCTGGCTGCCGCTGGCGGCGGAGAGCCGTTTCGACCCGCCCGGCGTGGTAGCTACGGCGACGGGTCAATATGCGTTGGAGGTGTTGATCCCCTGGCTCTACTTCGACGTAAGCGCCGCCGAGTTGCAGCCGGGGCTACGTTATGGCTTCAACCTCAGCATCAACGATAACGACGGCGACACACCGGCGCAGCAGACTGTCCTCTCCGCTTCGACGGCGCGCACCACCCACGACAACCCGACCGAATGGGGCACGCTAATGCTGGGGGATTGATTTCGAGACATTTGCAACCATTCGGACAAGGGCGGGCAATGCCTTGTCAATCCGCCCCAATGCGGCTATAATGTAGTCCGTAAACCTGTTTCCCAACTGCCGCATCTATTCGTCAGGTAAAGTTAACTCACCTGGCGATTGGTTGCGGCTTCTTCTTATTATTGATCAGGGGAGCTGGCAATGGGCAAGCACGGGCTGGCGCAGCCGCAGCCACAGCAACGATCGACAGCATATTCAGGAGATGCCCCACGTCGTCCCACGCCGCCGGAGGATTTGCTCGATCAGGCCATGCAGATGGCACGCGTGGGCGCTTGGGTGCTGAATGTGGCCGACCAGGCGCTATATTGGTCGGATGTAACGCGCGAAATTCATGAAGCCCCGCCTGATTTTACGCCCGACCTGACAAACGCCATCAATTACTACAAAGCCGGTGAAGCACGCGAGACCATCGCGCGCTGCGTCTCCCGCGCCATTGAACACGGTGAACCTTTCGACGTCATTGCCCAACTGGTCACACTGCGTGGCAATGAACGCTGGGTGCGCGCCATCGGCAAAGCCGAATACCGCGATGGACGCTGTGCGCGCGTCTTTGGCACGATTCAGGATATTCACGCGCAAAAGCTGGCGGAGGATGCACGCCGCGAGAGCGAAGACCGGTTCCGCCAGATCGCCGAAAACGTGGGCGAGGTCTTCTGGCTCCGCACTGCCGAGAATGATAAGATACTCTATATTAACCCTGCCTACGAACAGGTCTGGGGACGTACATGCGAGAGTCTCCACGCCGACCCGCAATCGTTCATGGAGACCATCTATGCTGCGGATCGCCCGGCGGTCATGGCCGCCTTTGCTGCGTATGCCAGCACCGGCGTCTTTGATATGGAGTACAGAATCGTGCGCCCCGACGGCGAAATTCGCTGGCTGCATGCCAGGTCCTTCCCGGTGCGCGACGCGAGCGGAGTAGTCATCCGCCACGCTGGCGTTGCCGTCGATATTACCGAGCGCAAACAGATCGAGGAAGAACTGCGGCAGCAGACGCGACTGCAAGAGATGTTGATGGAGATATCATCCACCTACATCAGTATGCCGCTCGACCAGGTTGACAGCGCCATCGAAGCGTCGCTGGGTGAATTGGGGACATTTGTCGGCGCCGACCGCGTCTATCTGTTCGATTATGACTTCGAGCAGCAAACCTGTAGCAACACGCACGAGTGGTGCGCCGACGGCATTACGCCGCAGATCGATCAGTTGCAGGAGGTGCCGTTGGCGCTGGTGCCGGATTGGGTAGCCACCCATCAACGTGGCGAGACGATGTATGTACCTGATGTCTTCGCCCTGCCCCCCGACAGCGGAGTGCGCCAGGTGCTGGAGCCACAAGAGATCAAGAGCCTGATCGCCGTCCCCATGATGGATGGAGCACATTGTCTGGGTTTTGTTGGCTTTGATTCGGTTCGGCGCCACTACACCTACTCTGCAGCGGAACAACGGCTGCTGACGATCTTTGCCCAAGTGCTGGTGAATATCCGCAAGCGCCGTGAGATTGAGCAGGCATTACAAACCGCCACCGCCCAGGCGCAAGCCGCCAGCAAAGCCAAATCCGAATTTTTGGCGAACATGAGCCACGAGATTCGCACCCCTCTCAACGGTGTGATCGGTTTCACCGAGTTGCTGCTGAAGACGCCGCTGACGCCCGTGCAGCAACAATACGCCCAACATGCCCACACCTCCGGTCAGGCGCTGCTCGGCATCATCAACGACATCCTGGACTTTTCGAAGATCGAGGCAGGCAAGTTGGAATTGGAGATCATCCAATCCGACATCGTCGAACTCATGGAGCAGACCGCCGACATCATCAAGTATCATGCCAGCCAAAAACAGCTTGAACTGCTGCTCAGCATTGCGCCAGAGATGCCGCGTCTGGCCGAAGTCGATCCGGTGCGTTTGAAGCAGATACTGATCAATCTGCTCAGCAACGCCGTCAAATTTACCGAACATGGCGAAGTGGAACTGAAAGTTGCTTTTACGCCGCTCGACTTGACGCCGCTCGCTCGGTCACGCGGGCGCTACACCTTCACGGTGCGCGACACAGGCATCGGCATCGCACCTGACCAGCGACAACGACTCTTTCAGGCCTTCACCCAGGCCGACACATCCACCACACGTCGCTTTGGCGGCACCGGACTGGGGTTGACAATATCAAACCTGCTCGCTGAAAAAATGGGCGGGCGCATCGAAGTGCACAGCGAACCGGGTAAAGGTTCGATCTTCCAGTTTGCCATCGAGACCACCTATGCACGTAACGGTGACGACCGGCCCAAACCACCGCCCGTCCAGCGTGTGCTGGTCGTCGACGACAACGATAACAACCGCCTGATCCTGGAACACAACTTCGCCTATTGGGGCATCGAGTACGTCGGTTGCGAAAGTGGCGCTGCAGCGTTGGCGCTATTGACCAACACACCGCCCTACGATTTGCTGATCATCGACTATCACATGCCCGACATGGATGGCCTCGAAACCATTCGGCTCATCCGCGAGCAACTGCGCCTGTCGCCTGAACAGATGCCCATCATCCTGTTGCACAGTTCATCCGACGACCCAACCCTGCGCGAAGAATGCAAGAAGCTCGGCGTCCGCTTTAACCTGACCAAACCGGTCAAAGCTAGAGAACTCTATGATTTCCTGTGCAACCTTCACAGCCACGAAAGCCGACAGCACGCCCCGCTTACTCAAGCGACAGAGCCAGCCGCGAGCATAGCCGAAGAGTTGCCGCTCACCGTGCTGGTGGCTGAGGATGTCGCCACCAACATGATGCTGATCAAGATTCTCCTCAAAAAAGCGATCCCCGGCGTTGAAATCCTGGAGGCGCACAATGGCGTCGAGGCGGTGCAACTGGCGAAGGAGCACCCCGTTGACCTGATTTTGATGGATGTGCAGATGCCTGAGATGGACGGTCTGGCCGCCACCCAATTGATCCGCCAGGCAGAACAAGGCACGTCACGACACGTTCCCATCATCGCCTTGACTGCCGGCGCGCTGCACGAGGAACGCGAGCGCTGCCTGGCCAGCGGGATGGATGACTTTCTGACCAAGCCGGTGCAGCCAGCGGCGTTGATCGAGATGAAAAAGAAACATCTCGCCGTCGCCAACACCCTGTAAGCCAGGCGCTGTCGCCTATTGCAGCGCAGCGCGCACGGCGTCCAATGTCGGCGCAATCACCCGCACTTCACCCGTCACTTCCATCGCCGCGCGCACATCTTTGAGGCCGCTGCCAGTGTTGATCACCACGATCGTTTCATCGGCTGTCACCAACCCATCGCACCACGCCTGCAACAGGCCGGCATAGGCGGTGGCGCCTGCCGGTTCGGCAAAGACCCCGCCCAGGCGCGCCAGTGGGAGAATCGCCTGCAAGATGGCGGCGTCCTCCACCAACACGTAAGCGCCACCGGTGGCGCGCACCGCCGCCAGGGCCTTGACCGCATCACGCGGGGCATCCACACTGATGCTGTCGGCGCGTGTAGTCGCATGCACAGGCTCCGGAATCTCAGCGCCAGCGCGCCAGGCATTGTACAGTGCTGGGCTTAGCGTGGACTGCACCCCGTAAATGCGTGGCATTCGCTCGATCCACCCCAACGCCAGCAAGTCGCGGAAGCCCTTGTGTACGCCACCGATGATACATCCGTCGCCCACCGAGACAAAGACTGCGTCTGGCGCCACCAGCCGTTCGGGATTGTGCGCAGCAACGCCCATTTGCGCTGTCAGTTGCAAAGCGATTTCATAGCTGACGGTCTTTTTGCCCTCCGTCATGTAGGGGTTGTAGCCTGTGCTGCGGTTGTACCAGCCGAATTCCAGACAGGCTTCCGTGCACAGATCAAAGGCATCGTCGTAACTGCCATCGACAGCCAGCACGGTGCTGCCATAGACCAGCAGTTGCGCAATCTTGGCGGGTGGCGCGCTCTTGGGCACAAAGATGACCGTCGCCTGCCCGGCGGCGGCCGCCTGTCCGGCCAGCGCCGCCGCCGCGTTGCCGGTGCTTGCCGTAGCCACAATCGCACGCCCGGCCGCCTGGGCGCGCGCCACCGCAATCGCTGACGCCCGATCCTTGAACGAAGCGCTGGGGTTACGGCCGTCATCTTTGATCCACAAATTCGACAGCCCTGTCGCAGTGCGCAAGCGTGGCGCCGCCAACAACGGCGTGCCCCCTACTGGCAGCGGCGGCAGGCTGGCGCGGCCAGGCAGCGGCAACAGCGGCCAGAAACGCCCAATCGACCGATCGGGGTCGTTGCGCCAGACAGCAGGCGTCACCGCGCGCGCAATCGCTGCGTAATCATACAGGACATCCAGTGTACCAAGATCGCTGCCACGATTCGGACGACAATTGCATACATAATCAACGGCGCCGGGTGCATATGTTGCGCCACAACGCAGACAACGCAATCCGGTGACAAAAGGCGATTCAACTGACGTCGCCCCCGCAGACGCATCCATAGGTGTTCTCCAATAAATGCAATATTTCCTGACGTTCTGAAAGGTAATTGCAATCATAGATTGCAGCGCGCTGGACTACACTGGGGCTTAGCGGTCGGCGCTCTCGCCCTATGCAAAGCGCTGCAATCGAGCGTCAAGCGTAACGCATCTGCCACGCGTTGCCAAACCGCCGCATTCGGCGTGGGCAGCGCCGTTGGCAAAAACAGGCATGTGGGTTGCGATAGCCCCCAGTTTCCACAAGCAATAGACATTTCGCCAATCTTGTGGGATAATTCGGCCACAGTCATGCAGAGAGTCAGGAGAAAAAGTACGTATGGGAAAGTCAGAACGGTATCCAAGCTATGCGACCTGTGTAGCGCGGGCCTTGAGTGCGTCGCAACAGCCGCTCACTATTGATGGGCTGCTGAGCGTGATCGGGCGTCAGCGTCCACTTGGGGCCGGTGCGCGGCGTGCGGTCTATCGCGCCGTGCGCGAGATTTATCAGGCCGTGCCCGTTGCTCCCAGCCGCATTGGCTGGTTGTCACACCTGCTGCAGGGCAACACCTTCCGGCACCCCCTGGCCGCTGAGGAAGTGCGTCGCGGCTATCTCCTGCTCGACGAGTTGGAGCATGCCGTGTTTTTCCCACAGTTTTTCCAGAACCACCGCCCCGACCTGCGACGCCTTACCATCGAGTTGATGGGTGGACCGGTGATCAACGCAGAAGCGGCGATTGAGCGCAAGATGTGGTCGTTGCGTCTGGGCAGCGTCTTCAGTGAATGGATCGATGCGCAGGGCGGGCAAAGTCGTGACGACATCATGATCACTGTGCGGGACGCGGTGGCGGGAAGCTACCTGGTGCGCCTGCAACCACGTGAAAGCCGCGATGAAGAGGCGATCCAGGAGCAGAACCGGCGCCTGGCGTTGGCGGCTGAGGAGATCGTCGCTTCGCTGCGCCGCGCCGACAAAGTCATCCCCACCTGGGAGCTAGCGGCCCTGCTGATCGGGCGCGATCTCTATCGCGGCGCAGTCCCCCCGGATGATCTGCACATGGTGTTGCACAAGTTCAGCATGCTGCGCATCCAGAAAGATGGCGCCAGCTACGCCGTCGAACCGCCGGTCACACCGACCATAGTGGGGCGTCAGCCCTCAACCCGGGTCAGGAGCGGCGACCAGAATCGTGGTGAATTGCGCGCCGCCCCCCAACGCGACCTCTCGGAGCCTACCGCGTGGATCGATGACGAAGACAAACCCTTCGAGATGGAATCAGGTGAAGACACCTGCCCGGATTACGAATCCTATCTCGAAGGTCATCGCATGGCAGGCGAGCCAGGCGCTCCGCTTTCGCACAGCGACTATCATCTACTTGAAGCCGAACTGGAGACGCTGTTGGGGCTGGAACAGGAATTTGGCTATTTGCTTCCCGAACAGAGCAAACGCGTGGACGACCTGGCCGAACGTCTATTCATCGATCCCGAATCACTGCGCGACCTCGATGACGCCGGTGAAGACTTCGATGATGACGACTTCGATGATGACGACTTCGATGATGACGACTTCGATAACGATCAGTCACCCTTTTGGAAAAATTAACGACGCATCGGGGACGATACACTCACCCTGCACGGTTCGAGACCGCACCCCCCTGCGGTCTCCTTTGTTTTTTGGCAACTACACATCATGAACAAGCCAGTGAACTGCCGCTATTTCTACGGCGATTACTTTCGTGGGAAGAACAAGGAAGAATGTCGCCTGTTGGAGGCCAACCCCGACAATCCGCACGCATGGAAGCGTAGCTATTGCGACAGCTGCCCTGTGCCCGAAATCCTGATCGCCAGCAACTCTCGTGACCTGGCATTGGAAGCGGCTGTAGTGAAGCGCTTTCTGCGCGGTCAGGTGGAGGTGACTTTCGCCGTCTGCACGAAGCACATGGAAGAACTGGCCGATCCGCGCTTCTGCCCCAAGTGCGCAGAAGAACAACAGCGGTTGGCGGGAGCGACGCCATGAAGCGCGCCTTTGTATTGAGCGGCGGCGGCTCACTGGGCGCCATGCAGGTCGGCGCCCTGCGTCTGCTGCTTGAACATAACATCATCCCAGACTTTGTCGTTGGTTGCTCGGTTGGCGCCCTCAATGCTTCGTTTGTCGCAACCGCACCGACCCTCGATGAAATCGAAAAGGCCGTCGGTGTTTGGCGGCGCGTGACAACGGAACGCGTCTACCCTGGCGCTAAACTCCGTGTACTGTGGCGCTTCCTGAGTGGTCAGGACAGTCTCTATGATAATCGCAGCTTCTTCGAGTTTCTCCAGGAGAACGGTTGCACGCCGGCGCTCACCTTTGGCGACTTGACCGGCTGCCGTCTCTACGTGACTGCCACCCATCTGCGCAGCGGGCAACTACACGTATTTGGCGACAACCCACACGACCGCGTGCTCGATGCCTTGATGGCCAGCACGGCCCTAACGCCCATGCATCCGCCCTGGGAGATCAACGGCGAGCGTTATGTCGATGGCGGCACCGTGACACCGCTGCCATTACGCGTCGCCCTTGAACGCGGCGCCACCGAAATCTATGCGCTCCACCTGCATCACCCTGGCAAGGCGCCACGCACCGGGCGGCTGCATGGTGTGGCCGCACATATCAACCAGGCCGTCTCCACGATGTTGCGCCTTCAGGCCGACCACGACCTGCACCTGATCGAAACAGCGCGCCGTGTGCGACTGCACTATCTGCCACTGTGGACGGAAGACCCCGTTGAGCCGGCCGATTTCGGGCACTCAGCTGCGCTGATTGAGCAAGGCTATGCCCAGGCGGCGGCATTGATCGGGCGCAACGACACCGGCGCCCTGATCGACGCGGAGACGCCCGGCCGCCACCGGCGCCAGGGCTGGCGATTCGTGACGCGTCATGCGTAGAAAACGCGTCAGGCGTCCCTGGATCCATGCATCAACCCGGCAACGGCAATTCGGGATACTTCTTGCCGCCAGCGGAAATATCAGCAGCGCGCCGCTGTGCTTCAGCCTCAAGCTCGGCAGTGGTGCGTAGCCGCGCCTCGTACCGTTGACGCTCCGGCCGCTGCCAGCGCCCCATTTCCTCGCCAGCATCGATTGCGCGCGCAAAGACAAGATAGCCTGTATGACCGATCAGATTGTCGTCCGGGCGGAAGCGGTCGGGCGTAGGCTTGTAGGGGCGCAACAACAACTCTTCGACTGCAACATCGGCAAAGTGATATTTGTCGAAGCCTGCCAGCAGATCGATCACCTGGTTGGCGGTGGGCAGCAGACTGGCAAAAAAGCCACCGGGACGCAGCGCCGCGCGCACATGAGCAAGATAGCGCCAGGGTTCGCGCACGTCGAGGAACACGGCATCAACGTCGCTTGCCTGAAAGCCCCCCTCGATATCGGTCAGAAAAAGCCTGACATAGGGCAATAACGCCACGCGCGCCAGATTTTCGCGCGCAATCTGGTGGATGTCGGGGCGCACTTCGTGCGTAAAGACCATGCCAGTTGGCATCACGGCCCAAGCCAGCGCCGTCGTGAGGCCGCCACTGCCTGTGCCAGCCTCGATGACGCGGCTGCCAGCATGCAGACTCAGCCGATGCACGATATAGGCCGCATCTTTGGGATAGACAATCTGCGTGCCGCGCTTGAGCGTCTTCATCAAGTCGGTAAGCGACGGCTGGAGCAGCAGCGCCTGGTGACCGAGCTGACTCTGCACAGCCGCGCCCCATGTCTGCCCGATCAGCGCCCGATGCCAATAGACGCCAAGATGGGTGTGCGTGGCGCCATCAGGATGCAGTTGCACCACGTAACGTTTATAATCCGAGGTAAAAAGCATGGCGAGATCGCCAGCCTGGGCAGTGTGATGTGTGGTCAGCGGCGTGGTGGCATGCGACGACGATGGCAAGTGTTCAGTCATAGGATAGGGATTCACTCGGATTCGTGGAATTGCCCGGCATACACCTGTGCTTGCTCTTGCCTGCGCATTGGGCAGCAAGGTAGGCTTCCGGGAAGATGTGTAGTCTGACGCGCACCGGACATGATGCTCCTTCACCGGCGTACTTCCAGTTGGGGACGCGAGGCGCACTTTGCCCGCGCACGAAGTAGACCTAGTATACCACAGACGTTTGACAGAGTACCCTGGCCAAAGTAGAATCCAAGACGAAAGTCGACATTTGCCCGCAATCCAAAATCAATCAGGAGGAAATCTCATGCCTGTCAAGCGTTTCTGGCTCCTGGCTGCTCTGGCCGTTTTTGCCGCCTTCATGCTGACCGGTTGCGGCGCGCGCGCCGGGGCCGGCGAAACTGCCGCCACGACCACCGATGCTGCGTTGGTCGTCGATCTACCGGCGCTGACGATCGATTTTGACGGTGACGGCGCGGCCAGTCTGGGGGGTGTGCCACTCTCCAGTTTTGGCGCACTGCTGCCCGCCGCCCTCACCGACCTCAAGCTCGACAAGGCGACTATCGATCAATTGACTGCCGCCAACATTCAGCACATTCAGATAACGACCGTGCCAAGCGGGCTGCTGATCATGGTCAACGGTGAGCCAATCCCCTCGATGCGCTGGACCGACGAACAGTTGGCAAACCTGGGTGATCTCGTCGAGTTGCTGGGGCCGAGCGTGCCGTCGGCTGTGAAGGCGGTGCTCCCCATCATCACCGATGTCGGCGTGGGCGTGGCGCTGCGCTTCCCGGTGGCGCAAGGTGCCGAGATGATCCCGATGCAGGTGGCAGGGGATGCGTCGGCGGCGGCGGCAGCGCAGGCTGCGCAGCAAGCCTTCATGGCGGAAGTGGGTGTGGCGCCAGTGATCCGCATCCCGGTGATCTACGATATGGAAGGCAATTACACAGTTCAAGGCATTAGCGACGCTGAGTGGCAGGCGTTGACCGGCGCGCCCTTTGGACAGTTGAAGTTGGATGCGCAATTGGTGCAGGATGCCGTAGCCGCCGGCATCACCAACGCCACCGTGCGCACAGATGCCGCCGGCATTCACATCGCTCTGAACGGCAAGGAACTCCCTGTGTTGGGATGGGCGCAAGGGGAGCTAAACCACCTGCTCAAGCTGGCTGCCGGCGCCGGTCTGTTGGACAGTACCGGAATGGACAGTGCGGCGGTGTCAGGATTGGTCAGCGCCCTGTTGCCAGCAATCCAGTCGAGCAACGTCGAGATCAACGTCACCTTCCCGGCGCAGTAATTTTGGCTCACCGCCATCCTGGCAGGTGAGCGCCTGTCAGGATGGCGTCACAGGTTCGACATTCCCCAGACGCCGTGCTTGCCACATCAACTCAGCGCGGCAGCGCGGCTCGCCCTACAGCACGCACAGTGGCGATCAGCGCCGCCGCCTCAGTCGCCCGTAGCCCAGCGCCATGCAGCACGATCTCTACGTGCACGTCTTCGCGATCCGCAATGACGCTGACGCGCTGGAGCAGCGCACCAAAGCGCGCCTGCAGATCGACAAAGACGTGCTCCAACGCCGTCGTATCGGCGCCGCGCACAGCGTACTCGCTGGCAATCAGATCGGAACGACGCTGCACCCAGAGCGAGACGCGCGCCCGCCGCGCCAGCGCCCGATCGGGAATCCGCCCGCGCGCCCATATCAATTCGGCGGCTGGGCGTGTGTGGAGCAGCCCGCGCACGATCAACACATCGTTGCCGCGCAGTGCGCGCAGCAGCAGGCCGATGGGGTCAACGGTCGTGCCGCCGCGATATACCAGCGACAGGTGTTCGAATGGCTCTGGCGCCGGCTCAAAGCGGGCGTCGAAACCACCGGCGGCAGGCGGGCGCACAAAGACCAGACGGCTGCGGGTGCTATCGGCAAAGGCCTGCGCTAGCCCTTGATTGCGGCGTCCCGTTTGCAGGCGCGCCGCCATCCAGGCGATGAGAAGCAACGCCGCCGCAGCTACGAACGTAACCAGCAAAAGACGGTCGGTGATCATACGTGCACCTGGCCAATACTCCAGCAGGGATCAATACTGCCAGAAGTCGAACCTCTGGAAGCAGAACCCTGGAAAGCAGAAACTCAGAAAGCAGAAACTCAGAAAGTAGAACGTTGACGATGGTCCCACAGTTCAAGAATAACGTTACTCGATTTCTCGACAGCAAGAAAGTCGCGTATCAAGTCTACACTTACGACTACGACGCTGGCATCCATTCAGCGGTCGAAGTGGCGACGGCGATTGGCTTACCCCCGGAACAGGTCTTCAAGACGCTGGTGGCGTTGGCGGACGAGCCACGACGCAAACCATTGCTGGTGATCGTACCTGGCCCGGAGACGCTCGACCTGCGCGTGTTAGCGAAGGCAGTCTCTGCCAAGAAGGTCAAAATGGCGACGCATGACCAGGCCGAGGCATTGACCGGGTTGCAGACTGGCGGCATCAGTGCGCTGGCGTTGATCAACAAAGGCTTCGACGTCTATCTCGACGACCGCGCCCAGCGCTTCGAACGCATCGCCATCAGCGCCGGACAGCGCGGCGCCAACATCCTATTACCGGTCAAGGAGTTGATCAAGCTGGTGAACGCGCGCCTGATCAGGCTGTGGGAGGAAGCCGGATAAGCGCTTGACCAACAAGATCGGAACAGCAACAGAATCATGCAGCGATTGAATAGACATAGAGCCTCGCCCGGCCCCAGTCGGCGGCAATTGGCGTGAAACGAAGCTAGACAACCGTTCATACAACAGAGGAACTTGCTCATGTTAGCCACGATGGTGGAACAGAATTCCGGTCTCAATTTTGATCTGACCGACGACCAGGTGATGCTGCAAAACCTGGCGCGGGATTTTGCGCGCAAGGAGATCATCAACTCCGGCGCCGCAGAGCATTACGATGTTTCCGGCGAATGGCCCTGGGACTTATGGAAGAAGGCGCTCAAAGTCGGGCTGGTCAATCTGAACATCCCCGAGGAATATGGTGGTGTTGGCGCCAGTGTGCTGGAGGAATGCATTGTCGGCGAAGAGCTGGCTTACGGCTGTTCCGGCATCCAGACGGCCTTGATGCTCAATCAGTTGGCGGCTTTACCGATGCTGATCGCCGCCAACGCCGAACAGAAGCAGCGCTACTTCCCCAAGCTGACCGAAGAAGGCAAGATCATGGCCTACTGCATGACCGAGCCGGACGCCGGTTCTGATGTGGCAGGCATCAAGACGACGGCCATCCGCAAGGGTGACCGCTACATCCTCAACGGCGCCAAGACATGGATTACCGATGGCCCGGTGGCAAGCTACTTTACTGTCTTTGCCAAGACTGACCCAAACGGTCGTCACAAGGGCATGAGTTGCTTCATCGTTGAACGCGAGTGGAAGGGCGTCAGCACGAGCAAACCGCTAGAGAAACTGGGGCAACACGCAGCGCAGGCGTGCCAGGTCTTCTTCGAGGATGTCGAGGTGCCCGTCGAAAATCTTTTGGGGCGTGAGGGTGACGGCTTCATGATCGGCATGAAGGTCTTCGACAAGAGCCGCCCGCCGGTGGCAGCGGCGGCGACCGGCGTCGCCCGGCGCGCTCTGGATGAAGCCGTGCGCTATGCCAACGAACGTCACGCTTTTGGCCAGCCGATCCACAACTTCCAGGGCGTTGGTTTCATGTTGGCCGACATGAAGATTCGCGTCGAAGCGGCGCGCGCGCTCACCTGGAAGTCGGCGTGGCTGATCGATCATGGCCGGCGCAACACGACCGAGGCCGCCGTGGCCAAAGCCTACGCCGCCGATGCAGCCGTGCTCAACGCGGTCGACGCCGTCCAGGTCTTTGGCGGCAACGGTTATAGCCGCGAGTATCCAGTCGAAAAGTTGATGCGCGATAGCAAAATCTACCAAATCTACGAAGGCACAACGCAGATTCAGAAGGGGATCATTCTGCGCGAACTCTACAAAGCGTAGCCGCTCAGGGCTTTCTTGCCTTCAAGTAGAAGAGACGCTGGTCAAAAATCAATTTGTTGGCTTGCCGCCGGGCGTGCAGTCCGGCGGCATCTGTTTCCAGTCCAGCCTCAATCATCTCCCGCACGACGGTGCGCGCGCCCGGCTCCGTCTGCATATCGGCCAGCCATTCATCCAACTCGCGCTCAAAGACGGCAATCTGCTCTGCCTCAATCACAAAGCCAACACTGGTGACCAGCTTGCGCACTTGCTCCACGCCAAAGACGCCGACATGGCTTGGGTTACGCTTTTCTTCGATGGCGTTTTGCGTGGCGCGCTTCACCGGATCATCGGCGCTGAGCAAATCGGCGATGAGCAGAATGCCGTTATGCTTGAGCAGCCGCATCAGTTCGGCTAGAATCACCTGGGGCTTATGGCTGTGGTGCAGCACCAGGCGACAGACGATGACGTCGAACCGTTCGTCGCGAAAGGGCAAGGCGTGTGCTGGCGCCAGACGAAAACTCACCCGACGCGCCACCTGTGGGCGCGAGCGCAAGCGTTGTAATTCAGCCGCCTCCAGCATTGCCGGGCTGATGTCGATGCCCACCACCTCGCGCGCGCCTTCTTCTGCCAGCAGCAACGCCATCTGTCCAGTGCCCGTGCCTACATCGAGCACACTCACATCCTTGGGCAACTGTGCAAACTTGAGCAAATGCTGTAGTCGCTGCAGCCGCCTGGCGTCCGCCTGTTCCTCACCGTGCGGAGGGATGCGTGCGTAGGTCGCAACCACATGTGCGACATCGCGGGCAATCTCGCTATTGGTTTCGGCGTCTCGCCCGGCGCCGCGTTGGCGTTGCACCGGCGCCACCCCCAGCGGTAGATGCTCACGGCGATTCACGCAGACCAACCACCAGGCGCCGTCCTGACGCCGCAATTCGGTGATCGCCGTATGGCTCACGGCAATAGATAGGGCGTGGCCGCCGGCAAAGTGGCGCACCGCTGTCGCCACCCCATTCCCACTCAAGACCACGGCGATCGTCTTGCCCCAGTTGCTCAGCACAATCGCGTCAAGCGCCTCCACCAGGCTGTGCAGGTAGATGCCATAGGGCGAAGCAGGATCGATGACTGGTGGTGCGTCGAAGTGTGCAATCGAACGCTCGCTGCGATCCCAGGCTGCGGGGAGGGTCAAGTCTGGCGCCAGACGACCAGGGAGGCGCTCGTCCACCGTAACAGGGATGCCAAGCGTCTGGCCGATGCGTTGCGCGGTCAGACGGCTTTGCAGCAACGGCGCCGAATAAAGGACATCAATGCTTTCGTGCGTCGCCAGCCACTGCGCCAGCAGGCTCGTCTGCTCCCAGCCAAATGCGGTCAGACCGCTGTCGGCGGCTGGTTCAACACCCTGTAGCAATTCAGTGTAGCGATTCTGCATCCCTTCGGCATGACAGATCAGGAGGAGGCGGACTTCCTGCGGCGAGAGGGAGAGATGATCGATGGACAGGAGGGTCATAGATGGTGCTGACAGTGGAGTCCTCCGCGCGTGATTAAGTCTTGTCGATTGCTATTGATTTCTGGGTTGCAACATCATATCGTTCACAATCTTCCCGGAAGCTCCAAGGCTTCCGGGAAGATGATGGCTAACCTAGAGGTCAGTAGCTTCTTCTCTGGGCATCTCTGCAACCTGGCGTCCGAATTGGTCAGAACTTACGCAAGCTCTCGTGCACCCTTTCCTGGAAGCGCGTAACTTCCAGGAAGGTTGCATGACCAGTGGTGTAGGTCCTGATGATGACGCATGACTGACACAACAAGGTTCATCTACGAGGTCAATCTACGCCTCACGGTGTTGCGCTAAGGCGCGCAACGTGGCCTGACGCAAGGCTTCCCGCTCTTGTTGCAACTTCTCGGCTGCGTCCTTAAAGGCGTGCACCTCAGCCGGGTAATGTGCCACTTGCTTGTTATTGCCAGGCGGCGCTGTAAAGAGCAGCCGCGTCACAACCTGATCGCCGACAAGATGCTCATTGACAATCGCATCGACATCCTCGACCTGAACATGGGCGTACCAGGTGGCTTCAGGATAGACGACGACCATCGGCCCATGCCCACATTGATTGAGGCAGCCCGCACGATTGACGCGCACTTCCTCATTCAGCCCATGCGCACCAACCTGGCGCTTCATGCGTTCAAAGATTGCTTCCGTGTCACCGTCAAAACCACAGTAGGGGCCTTGAGTACAAATGAATACATGCTTCTTGTATTGCGACATAGCGTGATGATACCAAAGGGCTGACCACGCCACAAACCGCCCACTTTCATATGCAGCATTTTCCTGCGGGACGCACCGGTTGTTGTATGCTTGACATACAATCTCGCGCCGGGCAACAAATGTCACTCGTTACACCCAACAAAGGAGGTCAACCATGCCGCCACGCCCTATCCGCGCGCCACGGGGGACGCAACTCACGTGCAAGAACTGGCTAATCGAAGCGCCCTATCGCATGTTGCAAAACAACCTTGACCCTAACGTCGCCTTCGATCCAGACAATCTGATTGTCTACGGCGGGCGGGGACGCGCAGCGCGCAACTGGGAGAGCTTCGACGCCATCCTGCGCAGCCTGGAACAGCTAGAACCTGACGAGACGCTGCTCGTCCAGTCAGGCAAACCGGTGGCGATCTTCCGCACGCATGAAGATGCGCCGCGCGTGCTGCTTGCCAATTCCAACATTGTGCCAGCATGGGCAACGCAGGAAAACTTTGAGAAATGGGAACGCGACGGCCTGATCATGTACGGGCAGATGACCGCCGGCAGCTGGATCTACATCGGCACGCAGGGCATCTTGCAGGGCACTTATGAGACCTTCGGCGCACTGGCGCGCCAACACGGTTGGGGCACGCTGGCGGGCAGACTCGTTATCAGCGCCGGGCTAGGTGAGATGGGCGGTGCACAGCCGCTGGCGATTACCATGAACGGCGGCGTCGGACTGCTTGTCGAGGTTGACCGCTGGCGCGCGGAACGGCGTCTACACTTGCGCCAGATCGACGCCATCACCGACAACTTGGAAGAGGCGATGACTTGGGTCGAAGAGGCACGCGCTGCGCGCCAGCCCAAATCCATCGGCTTGATCGGCAACGCCGCTGAGGTGCTGCCCGAACTGGTGGCGCGCGGCGTGCAGCCGGATGTCGTCACCGACCAGACCTCAGCGCACGACCCACTCTACGGCTACATCCCCGCCGGCATGACGCTGGAGGCTGCCGTCGCACTGCGCCAGCGCGATCCACAGGCGTATGTGCAGGCGTCGCTTGACTCGATGACGCGCCATGTGCAGGCGATGCTCGCCTGGCAGGCGCGCGGCGCGGTCGTCTTTGATTACGGCAACAATCTGCGCCAGCGCGCGTTCGACAACGGGCTGCGTGAGGCATTCAGCTACCCTGGCTTTGTGCCCGCCTACATCCGCCCACTCTTCTGCGAAGGCAAAGGGCCGTTCCGTTGGGTGGCGCTGTCGGGCGATCCAGAGGACATTTACGTCACCGATCGCGCCATCCTGGAGTTGTTCCCTGAAAACGAACACCTGGCGCGCTGGATCAAGCTGGCGCAGAAAGAAGTCGAGTTCCAGGGGCTGCCCGCGCGTATCTGCTGGCTGGGCTATGGCGAACGCGCCCGCGCCGGACTGAAATTTAACGAGCTGGTCGCCAGTGGCGCGGTCAAAGCGCCCATTGTCATCGGGCGCGACCATCTCGACAGCGGCTCGGTCGCCAGCCCCAACCGTGAAACCGAGGGGATGCGCGACGGCTCCGACGCCATCGCCGACTGGCCGCTCCTCAACGCACTGATCAACGCCGTCAACGGCGCTACGTGGGTCAGCATCCATCATGGCGGCGGCGTGGGCATCGGCTACAGCATCCATGCCGGTCAGGTGATCGTTGCCGACGGCACCGACGCGGCCGCGCGGCGCCTGGAACGCGTGCTCACCAGCGACCCCGGCATGGGCGTCGCCCGCCACGCCGACGCCGGCTACCCGGAAGCGATTGCGTTCGCACGCACGCACGGCCTCAAGTTGCCGATGGTGGAAATGTGATAAAATGGACAGGCTGTTTCCGGCGCAATTTTGCAACGTTCGTTTCCAAGCATCTCAACAAGGAGAACATCATGCAACCTGGCAAGCGTCTCTGGATGATCCTAAGCCTGCTACTGATGGCGACGCTCGCATTGACGGGCTGCGCTGTGCCGGTCGCACCGGCAGCGCCAGCCGCCGAGAGCGGCGCCAGCGCCCCCACCACCGAGGAGCCGGTCACGATCCAAGTCTTTTATCCGGTGGCGGTCGATGCGCCGATCGCCCAAATCCTGAACGGCTACGTCGAGGAGTTTCAGACAGCAAACCCGAACATTACGGTCGAGCCGGTCTTTTCCGGCGGCTACGGCGATGTCAAGACCGCCATCCAAACCACCATCGAAGGCGGCGGCAAGCCACCGGCGCTGGCCGTCATGTTGGCGACCGACATCTACGACCTGGTCAATGCTGGCTACATCGCGCCGCTGGATGACTTCATCGCCCAGAGCGACCCGGCCTACATTGCGGACTTCCTGCCGGCGTACATGGCGAACTCCACCTACGACGGCCATACCTGGAGCATCCCCTTCCAGCGCAGCGCGGTCGTGCTCTACTACAACGCCGATCTCTTCAAGGAAGCGGGCCTGGAGCCGCCGACCGACTGGGCGAGCTGGGCTACGGCGGCGCAGGCGTTAACCGTGCGCGAGGGTGACAATGTTACACGTTGGGGCATCGAGTTCTCGTCGGACTGGCCGTACTGGCTCTTCCAGCCGCTAGCAATTGGCGCCGGACAGAACATCGTAGGCGATGACCCAACGCAGGTCTTCTTCGACACGCAGGCGATGCGCGACGCGCTCCAGTTCTATATTGACCTGTCGGAGGTCTACGCCGCGACGCCGGCTGGTGTACAGGCAAACTGGGGGAGCGGCCCGGCTGACCTGGCCAGCGGGCAAACTGCTATGATTGCGCATTCGACCGGCAGCCTGAGCAGCATCCTCAAACAGGCTGACTTCGAGGTGGGCGTGATGCCCTATCCGGGCAAAGAGGCCGGCACGTTCGCCAGCGTGCCCGGCGGTGGCAATCTCTACATCATGGATGGCGCCAGCGACGCCGAAAAGGCCGCCGCCTGGAAATTCATCCAGTTCCTGACCGAGCCGGCGCGCGTGGCCGACTTTAGCATCCAGACCGGCTATATCCCGAACCGCGCCGCCGCCTTCGAGACGCCAGCGTGGCAGGAGTACGTGGCTGCTACGCCACAGGCGCAAGCCGCTGCTGACGCGCTGCAATATGCCCAAGCCGAGTTCACGGTTGAGAATCTGGGCCAGGTGCGCACAATCCTGCACGATTACATCCACAAGGCGATCAACGGTGAGATGTCCGTGGCCGATGCCATGGCCGCTGCGCAGGCTGACGCCGACGCAGCACTTGAACCCTTCAGGCAGTAGCAATTGAATGAGCGCGGATGGCGCGAGCACCTCTGCGCCATCCGCGCTCAACTTTTCTGCTCACAAGGACTTCGCCCATGCCTGCTTTCGCCCGCCTACGGCGCCGGCGCGCGTCGCCGCTGCCCTATCTCCTCATCCTGCCCACCTTCCTCTTTGTGGCGCTCTTCACGATCTGGCCGATGTTGCTGGCAAGCTATCAAAGCCTTTTTCTGCAACGTCTCAACATGGCGCGCTATCGCACGCCAACCTTTACCGGCCTCCAGAATTATGTCGAGCTATTAAACGACGATCGCTTTCATCAGGTCATGCTCAATACACTGATCTTCGTGGCGGGAACGGTGCCGGTCAGCATCGTGTTGGCGTTTCTCTTTGCGATGTTGGTTAATCAGGCGCTACGCGGCATTGGCATCGCCCGGCTCTTCTTCTTTTATCCAACGATCCTGCCGCTGGTCAGTGCGGCGACGATCTGGATGTTCTTCTTCACACCGGACTACGGCATCTTCAACACGGCGCTGCGGATGCTAGGCTATAGCGGGCCGCAAAACTGGACGAGCAACCCCAGCCTGGCGCTGCTCTCGGTGATGATCGTGGCTGTGTGGAAGAATGCCGGCTACTACATGATCTTCTATCTGGCGGGGCTGCAGGGGTTGCCACAGGATGTCTACGAGGCGGCGGCGCTCGACGGCGCCAGCGGCTGGCAGATGTTGTGGCGCATCACCTTTCCGTTGTTGCGGCGCACCACGCTCTTCATCACTACGATTGCTTTCATCAGCGCGTTCCAGACGGTCGACCACATCTTTGTGCTGACACAAGGCGGGCCGGCGGGTGCGAGCACAGTGCTGCTCTATTATTTGTGGGAACAGCGCTTCGAGTTTCTCAACGTTGGCATCGCCTCGGCGCTGACGGTGGTGCTGATCGCAGTGTTGTTAATCTTCACGCTGACCAACTTCATGCTGTCGGAACGCAAGGAGGATGCCCATGCCGGGTAATGTGATGGGGGGCGGCTGGCGCGCCCGAATTGGTCGCAGCGTGCTGTACGCCTTTACCTTTGCGTTGGCGCTCTTATGGGCCGTGCCGATGGCGTGGGCTGTCGTGGCCTCGCTGCGCCCAGCAACAGACCCGCTGGGGCGCGGCGATGTCTGGTTCGCCTTTCCGTTGACGCTAGAGAACTACACGCGCGCCCTATCATTGGCGCCTTTCGGCCAGTATTATATCAACACAATCGTGGTCATTCTGATGATCCTGGCAGTGCAGATGGTGACGATCACGCTGGCCGCCTTTGCCTTTGCGCACTTTGACTTTCCGGGCAAGCGTGTGCTCTTCTATCTCGTGCTCCTGCAATTGATGATCCCGACAACTGCGCTGCTAGCGCCAAACTTTGCGACAATCCGCGCCCTGGGGCTGTTCGACACGCGGCTAGCAATTGCCATCCCCTACTTCGGTTCAGCCTTTGGCACATTTTTACTGCGCCAGGTCTTTTTGGACATCCCCCGCGACCTGGTGGACGCCGGCGTCATGGATGGCTGCCGCTGGTGGCAATTGCTACGCCATATCTACCTGCCGCCCGCCGTGCCGACGCTCATCGCCTTTGGGCTGTCATCGACGGCATGGCATTGGAACGAATTTCTGTGGCCACTGGTGATCACCAACAGCGACAAGGCGCGCCCACTCACCGCTGGCCTGGTGCGCTTCACGCAACTCGGCGAGATCGGCGCGCAATGGGCGCTGCTCTCTGCCGCCACGCTGATCGTGATCCTCCCGCTCTTTGTAGTCTTCCTTTTCTTCCAAAAGCGCTTCATCCAGAGTTTTGTCTATTCAGGGATCAAGTAGGGCAAGATACTGGTGTTGTTCAGCCGCTCATTCATTACACCGCAAACATCTGGTCGCGCTCAGGCCCGACCGAGACATAGTCGATCTTGATTCCCGCCAGCTCGCTGATGCGGTGCAGATAGGCGCGCGCAGCTTTGGGCAGGTCATCCCAGTGGCGGCAGTCGGAGGTTGACGTCTGCCAGCCGTCCCACACTTCGTAAACGGGCGTGACCTGCATGAGCACGGGCGTGTCGGGCATCGACTGCGAGATGATCGCGCCGTTGGGCAGCTTATAGCCGGTGCAGATTTTGATGATCTCAAAGCTATCGAGCACGTCGAGCTTGGTGATGGCGAGACCGGTCATGCCGTTGAGCCAGGCGGCGTAACCGATCGCCACCCCGTCGAACCAGCCGCAGCGTCGCGGGCGTCCGGTCGTGGCGCCAAATTCGCCGCCGATCTCGCGCAGTTTCTCGCCGTCGCCGTCGTGTAATTCGGTCGGGAAGGGGCCATCGCCTACGGCTGTGCTGTACGCCTTGACGACGCCGATCACGCGATCGATGGCGCGTGCGGGCAGCCCGGCGCCTGACGCGGCGTAGGATGCAGTTGGGTTGCTGCTGGTGACGTAGGGATAGATGCCCCAGTCCAGGTCGCGCATCACGCCGAGCTGCCCTTCGAGCAGGATGTGCTTCTTCTGCTCGATGGCGCGGCGGGTCATCGGCAGCGTGTCGATGATGCGGTCGCCCAACTTCTCGCGGTACTCCATGCAGAGCGTGTACACTTCTTCGCCCTTGAACGGCTGCCCGCCGAGGATTTCGATCTTGCGGTTGACCGTGCGCAGTGCGTTGTCGAGCCGCGTCTCCAGCCATTCGGGCTGCAGCAGATCGCCCATGCGCAGGCCGGCGCGCGCCGCTTTGTCGGCATAGGCGGGTCCGATGCCGCGCTTGGTGGTGCCAATGGTATCCTTGCCGCGCGCCGCTTCCTCGAGCACATCCAGCTCACGGTGATAGGGCATCAGCATCTGCGCGCGGGTGCTGACCCAAAGATTGCCCAGGTCGACGCCGGCGGCTTTGAGACTCTCCATCTCGTTGAGCAGCGACTGCGGATTCACCACACAGCCGGAGCCGATGATATTCTGCGTGCGCGGGTTGAAGATGCCGCTAGGGATCAGATGCAGCGCGTGCTTGCCATACGCGTTGATGACGGTGTGGCCAGCGTTGTCGCCGCCCTGAAAGCGGATCACGACATCCGCCTCTTGCGCCAGGTAATCAATAATGCGGCCCTTGCCCTCGTCGCCCCATTGGGCGCCGACTACGGCGGTGACAGTCATGGGATCCTCCTTTTTGCGTGGGTTTTACTTTGCCGACTCGCCGCCATCCACCGTCAACACCGCGCCGGTGATGAACGCGGCGTCATCCGAGCAGAGGAAGGCGGCGGCGCGGGCGATGTCTTCGGGCGCGCCGATGCGACCCAGCGGGATCAACGGCAGCTGCGCCTCAAAAAATTCGGCGGGCATGGCGTCGAAAGCAGCGGTGTGGATCAGACCAGGCCGGATCACGTTGGAGCGGATGCCATAGGGCGCCAGCTCGATGGCGAGACGGCGGCTGAAGGCTTCGAGCGCGGCTTTGCTGGTGACATAGGCGATGTCGTCGAACTCACCAACGACCACGCCGATGCTGCTGATGTGCAGCACGCAGCCACGGGTGTCGATCAGATGTGGACGCGCCGCCTGCACCAGGCTGAAGGCAGCGTCCAGGTTGATAGCCAGCACTTGACGCCACATCTCCATCGTCATCTCGTCGAGATCAAGCCCGGCGGAGATGGCAGCGTTGTTGACCAGGACATCCAGCCGCCCAAAGTGCTGGATGACCTGGCGCACGAGATTGGGCGCCTCAACCGCCACATCGCCGCGAATCGGCAGCGCGTTGTAGCCACTGGAGCGCAGCGCGTCGGCTTGTTTTTGCACGACATGCCCGCGTCGCCCAATCAGCGCCACGGCTGCGCCCTCGGCGGCAAGCTGCGCCGCAATCGCGGCGCCAATACCGGTGCCGCCGCCGGTGACCAGGGCGACCTTGCCTGTGAATCGACGATGAATTTCGGCTGTCAATGCGCACTCCTTTGCGTGGTGTATCGCAATGCTGAGCTTCGGGCGTAGACACCGCTCGCAGCGGCGTGCTCTCGCCCTTCGGCACGCGTTGCGCTGATGCCAAGAACCTGCGGCGGCGAGCTGCATCTACGGACGCACGCCCTTCGCAACTCCTCACCCTCTTCCAATCGACAGCTGATAGTTCGGCGCCTCTTTGGTGATGATGATGCTGTGCGGGTGGCTTTCCTGGAAGCTGGCGCGGCT
>CZCA01000074.1_pt1 | contig 72139 bp, 59 predicted proteins | sample 591981 | NCBI WGS metagenome assembly CZCA01 (sample SAMEA3556810, study PRJEB10932) | anaerobic digester metagenome | reverse complement strand
ATAGGCATCTGGGGCAGCCGAGGCAGCGATGTATGGGTGTCCACGACAACGACAGTGTTTCACTATTCGCCACTTACCGGCGACGTCTCAGAATATGCGCACCCATTTGGCGATGCCAGCCTTGCCATCACGGATATCTGTGGTTTTGTGGGTGAAAGTGTGTGGGTGGCATCGCATGGTGGAGGCGCCGCGCAGTTTCGGCTAGCGGACGACGCGATCGTCAGTATGCGCAACTGGGGTGGCTCTGCGCAAGGCGGCTTGAGCGCCAATGACATACGCGACATTGCAATAGATGAGGATGGTTCAGTCTGGTTTGCAACCTCCATTGGTGTTTTTCGTTACCAACCCTGGGCATTTCAGGCAGTCGACGAGCGTCCCTTTGCGCCGCCAGTGAACGATTTGCTCTTTGATCGCAAAGGGAATTTGTGGATAGCAACCGCTGGCGAGGGCGTCCAATTGCAGGCTGGACGTTATCAGCGCACAACGATCTTTGCGCCAGATAATTCCGATCTGCTCGATGGGATGGTTTTCGATCTGGAGGAAGACCCGCTTGGGCGTATCTGGGCGATCACTGGCGCTGGTGCGACTTACTTTGACGCTCAACGCTGGCGGCAGCCGGCAACCTTACACCAGCTTGGCGCAACGTCGATTGGGGTGCTGAAGACAGACGAATTGGGTATGTGGATTGGCACGGCTAAGGGACTTGCCTATTTTCGCTTTGATGACGAATCGATGACGTTGGTGCAACCGCTGGCAGGGCGCTCTATCAACGCCATCGAGCTTGACTCGCTGAGCCGCCTCTGGGTAGCCGATGCCGAGGGGGCAATCTGGCGACGAGATGTCGACGGCGCCTGGAAGCCTGTCGGCGGTCTGGATGGGGTCACTGCGCCTGTGACCGCATTCCACCCAGAATCAGAACCTTCCGGAGCGATGCTTGCAGCATTCAAGGGCTACGGGGTTTATCGGACGCGTGGTGTAGGCTGGGAAGCGGTCGACAAAAACCGCCGTGTGAGCTCAGATCGAATCTTTGCCGTGTTGGAGGATGCCACGTCGATTTGGGTTGGCAGTGAAGCAGGTCTCATCCACCTCGATCCATACGGCAGTGTGCTCTACGATGCGCAAGATGGCTTGGCGCCTGGTGCAATCCGCGCCATTGCGCAAGACATGGCCGGCGCCTATTGGTTCGGTGGCGACCGCGGTATCTTTTATTACGTCCCGGAACGGGGTCGGCCGTGGATTCAGCTGTCGGGCATCAGCGGGGAAGATGTCAGGGCGGTTGGCAACCAGTGGCGGGTCTCGGCAAGTGAGCCGATAGAGATCAATTTCGTTTATGGCGATTTGCAGACTACGACAAGCAGGCTGCGTCCGTTCGTGCGCGTGGTCAACGGCGAAGAGGCTGGACCGTGGCAGCCCATTGCGTCAGGCGTTTTTCGGACCACATTCCCCACGGCTGGCGACTTTACCCTGGAGTATATGGTGCGCGACCAGGCGCTCAATTATTCCTCGATCCATGCCGTGGAGGTGAGGGCGGCGCCAGCGCGTGAGTACCTGGTTGTGCCACTGCTTGGAAAAGTCGAGCATCGTATCTTTCAGCTTCTCGTCGTCTTTGCCTTCCTGGCCGTGATCGGCTTCGGCTATGTGAGTCTGGAAATCGTGCAACATCGCCGGCGCGTCAACGATGCCGTTGCGCGTGGCTACAACCCCTATATTAGCGGCGAGCCAGTGCGCCGCGAGGACATGTTTTTTGGTCGCCACGAACTGCTGCAACGCATTGTTTCCACACTCCACAACAACAGCATCATGATTCATGGGGAGCGGCGCATTGGTAAAACCACGCTGCTCTACCAGCTGGCCAATACGCTGCGTCAGATCGATGACCTGGAATACTGGTTTGTGGCGCTTTACATCGATCTCGAAGGCACAAGCGAGGAAACCTTCTTCCATTTTCTGATGGATGAGATTGTCCAACATGTACGTGCGCTCGAAAAAGTTGACGAGGCGCAACATCAGTTGCTCGATGGGTTGGTTTTTCACATGACTTTGGCGTCAGAATACACCGATCGCGCATTTAGCCGTGACCTGCGGCAGGTAGTCCAGCTGCTGGAGGACTACAGCGTCAGGCATTGTGGTGGTCGACAGGTGCGCCTGATTCTGTTGATGGACGAAATGGACACATTGAGTCGCTACAATCATCTAATTCAACAGCAACTGCGCCGCATCTTTATGCGCGAATTTGCGGCCTCGGTCGGCGCGGTTGTGGCGGGTATCGAAATCAACAAGGAGTGGGAACGCGTCGAAAGCCCTTGGTTCAACCTTTTCAACGAGATCGCCATGCAGCCTTTCAGTCGCGAAGATGCCATTCAATTGCTGGTTGAGCCGGTGCGCGGCTACTACATTTTTGAGCCGGACGTCATCGATTTCATTTTGCAACAAAGCGACGGTCGGCCACATCGCATTCAGCAATATGCGTTGGAGGCTGTCAACGAAATGCTGCGTCATAAGCGACGCCGCATCACGATGCACGACGTGTTGACTGCACACGCCATTATTCAGTGGGATAGCCAGGCGGGCACAGCGCAAAGCGGCGCTTCAGCACCGGAGACGCTGCCGTTGACTGCCCCATCCCCTGGACCAGTTTGACGCACCGCCGTCACCACGTAGCGTGTAAAGGAGGAGGGTCATGCGTATTCCCTACATTGTTGGGCGCTGGGTCAGTGCTCATCACCACTACGGGCGACAACGCTTGTTTGCCTATTTGCTCGACACACCCGACACGGCTATCTGGGTTGTCGGCGCCCGGCGTATGGGCAAGACCTCGCTTCTGCGTCAGTTGGAGTTGCTGACCAGCCAACCCGACAGCGAGCTGACGCCGCTTGTCTGGGACTTGCAGGGCTGCGAGACAAGCGGTGACCTCTCCGCCGAACTCTATCTGGCGCTGGAAGATGTGAGCGAACGCTTCGTTGCATTGGGCGTCAATGTCCGTGACCTGGAAGGTCTCGACGCGTTGATGATTTTGCGCCGCCTAACGCGGACCCTCTCCAGCCAGGGGCGCAGGCTGCTCCTGCTGATCGATGAGGCTGAGGCGCTCATCAACGTTGCCCGCACCGAAGCGGCCTGGCTGGCGAGGCTGCGGCGCGCGTTGCAAGATCCGCAGCAAAAGACAATCATCGCCTCCACAAAACTACTGGTTCAGCTCAACGAGTTGACGACGGACTGGCCGACCAGCCCATTCTTGTTTGGCTTCAACCTTGTCAATCTCTGGAGCCTGGATCAGGAAGCAGCAGTGGCCTTGATCGAGCAGCGACAAGCAGAACGTCAGGTCTATGTTGATGCTACCGTGCGCGAGGAGATTCTGCTGCACACGAACCGGCACCCGTATTTGCTCCAGTTTCTTTGTCAACGCCTCTACTGCGAAGACGAGGCCGGGCAGGGCTATCTGCGGCCTCCCGTTGACGCTGACCTTGATCCTGATCACCTGCTGGCCAGCTTTTTCCTGATCGACTTTCAGCACCTGACGCGGCTAGAACGGCGCATCCTGCTCGCCATCGCCCGACGCACATTGACGACCGAACAGGAGGTGTTGGCTGACCTGGCCGACGAAAACCCACAACGGATTCGCACGTTCCTCTGGGGACTGGAAAAACTGGGACATGTGCGCCAACTGTACGGGCAGTTGACCGTCGGCAGCGAGTTTCAACGGCGGTGGATGCAGGAAGAGTGGGAGCGCCTGGTGCAGATGACGGAAACGCTGGTCGCCGAGGAGAGCATCGAGCAGTTGCTACAAATTGGGCGGACGCTCGAACCCGCCAGCTTTCGCGCCGAGATCACACGGATCGAACAAGAGTATGACAACGTGCGCCGCCGGCTGAACAGCAGCACCAACGGCCAACGCGCTGATCTGTTGAGCGAACTTGACCGACTTAACCGCTTGTTGCTGACAGCGCGCACCGACTACGAGCAAGCGCTGGCGCGGCAACGTCATTGAAGCGGCTACCTGGTGGACTGCGCTCCTCTGCTCTTCTCGTCTGCGCTTGCCGAATCTCAAACCCTCAGCGCACCCCGAAACCCTCTGGCGGCATAATATGACTGCGCGCCGTTGTGGTAGATAAAGACGTGATCATAGCGACGATCGCCAAAGATGGCGCCGCCAAGTTTTCTGATCGCAGTGGGCGTCTGTAGCCAGCTCGATGTTTTGGTGTCGAACTCACCCAACGTCTGCAATTCGCGATATTGCGCTTCGGTTAGCAGCTCGATGCCCAGCGCTGCCGCCATATCAACCGCGTTGTGTTCGGGGCGGTTCTCTTTTCTAGACATTTGTCCGGCGCGATCGTAGCAGATGTTGCGTCGCCCGCTTGGGCTTTCCGCAGCACAGTCGTAGAAGATGTACGCACCAGTCGCCTGCTCATAGCCGACGACATCTGGTTCGCCGCCGGTGCTTTCCATCGCGTGCAGCGACCACAGTTTTTCAGGGTTTGCTTCCAGGCGCGCCTGCACATCGGCCCATCTCAACCCAGGGTGGCGGTGCATGTGTTGCTCGAAGCGAGCTTTTAGGCTGTGGAGCAGCGCTTCGCGTTGTTCCGATGACAATGTCTGGACAGTTTCAAAATCTTGCATCGTGATTCTCCTGATTCAGGTCACGCCGCTGATGCTGCAGGCAACTCCAACGTAACAGTCGTACCGACCCCAACTTCGCTCTCGATGCGAATGCGCCCTTGATGTAGCTCAATCAGTTGTTTGACGATAGCCATCCCCAACCCTGTGCCGGGAATGTCTTGCACATTGGCGCCGCGATGAAATGGCTCGAAAATCTGGCGTAAATCGGATGGCTCGATGCCGATGCCGTGATCCGTCACGCTCAGTTGCACATCTGCAGCGGTTGTAGCCAGCGTAACCTCAACCGGCATGGCGTTGAGCGTATATTTTCGGGCATTGGCAATAATATTGTGGATGATGCGTTGGAGTAGCACTGGATCGCCTTGCACCCAGACTGGGGCTGGCGGCGGCTCATAGCAGACCGATGGCGCGTCGGATGGCGCGAGCTGGAGTTGCCGGATCACGTCGCGGCAAAGTTCGGCAAGGTTAAGTCGCACGGGACGAAAGGCAACTGCGCCAGATTGGATGCGCGATAATTCCAGCAGACTCCGAACGATTTCGTTCAAGCCGGTCACCTGCGCCTCTATCACAGCCAGCCGACGATCAACTATTTCCGGCGGCTGGCGACGCCACATCTGCTGGAGCAATTCGACATTGGCGAGGATGACGCTCAGGGGGTTGCGGAACTCATGCGCAGCCATGGCGACGAAGCGCGATTTCATCTCGCTGAGTTCCTGTTCGCGATGCAGCGCTACACGTAGCATCGCTTCCGCCTGTTTGCGTTCGGTGACGTCCAGGGCAATCCCAACAATGTACGGCGCATCGCCGGCGCGAGGAATCAACTCTGCACGCACCAGAATATGGCGCAAGGCGCCATCTGTGCGGCGACGGAAGACGACTTCGGTCTCGATTGGCCCCTGCAAATGTTCAATCTGTTTGATCACTTCCCAAAATTGCTCGCGTTGCTCAGGAATGACCATCTCCTGGAGGAACTGTGGGGCAGGCGGTTCTGCAACGGGTTCAAGGCCGGCGATGCGATAAAGTTCCTCCGACCATTCCACTTGCTGCGTCGAGGGATCGACCACCCAACTACCCAGGTGAGCAATGCGCTGTGCGCTGCGCAACAGTGACTGGCGCAGTTCCAGCGCCGCCCTGGCCTGCTCCAACTCGGCCGTGCGTTGGGCCACGAGCTTCGTCAGCACCTGATTCTGAAAGACGTTGCTGAGCGCCAGCCCAGCGTAACGGCAGAACAGCTGCACGCGCATCACATCGTTGGGGGTGAAATGTCCCGGTGCGCTGCTGTCAATTGCAAGCAGGCCGAGCACTTGGCCGTGTACAACGATCGGGGCGCCGATGCTGGCGCGAATCCATTCGGTGCCGGGGATCACCACCCAGTTGGGATCCTGGAGAGCATCTTCCACCAGATATGCTTCACCGGATTGGATGATGGCGGCGAAGTGTGATTGTGTCAACGGAACCAGGTGATCCTTGACGCGATCGATCACCTCCGCTGCAAATCCACGTGCATAGGCGATGCGCGCCTGGTTCTGCTCAAAGAGTATGATCGTAGCAGCGTCGTAGGGCGCTACGCTGGCGAGCGAATCCAGAATCTGCTCCATGACGGCGTCGACGCCAGGAGAACTGGTCAGCGCGATCAGGCTTTCCCGTAGCGCAGCGGCCAACGCAATTTCTCTACTCTGCCACTCCATGTCGTCGCCCCCGAAGGTTGGTGCGACAGCTTGTCCGGTCAACGCAGCGGGAGAAGGCGTCTGGGGCGATGACCAGACCGGCGATGGATCGGAAAAATCTGGTGCTTGCATGGTTTTCTGACCGAACTTTCATCGGTAATGTTTGTGCATAGATTGTCCCATATCTCTGGCATTTTCACCAACGTGATTGATCGATTGTCAGATGGTTGCATGTCTGTTGCAAGGAGGTTGTTGGTCGGTCACCGCCCCTGGTGTGACGACGCATCATGTATACAGCATGATGGCAAGCGTGCAGCACAGCGCAGAACCCACACGCGCAATTGCAAAGGAGCGGAGTTCGGCCAGGCAGCAGGGTCTGCCGGACTCCGCTCCTTTGCAATTATGCCGCGTCTATTCTGCCGGCGGCGCCCCCGCCACGACCACGCCGTCCACCTCCGCCCACACCGCGTGGGTGGCGGCATCGTAGCGGAAGGTTACTTCGGCGTCGGCGGCTAACGCCAGCGGGATGTTGGCGCCGCCAGGCTCGCCATTGAGACCGTAGTTCTCGTCCCACGACCCGTTGATCGCAGCCTTGAACTCGTAGTCGCTGGCAGGCAACTCGGCAACGAGCGACCAGACGCCCAACCCCTCGCCCGTGGCCTGCACCGCCGGATCGTCGGGCGCCCAGTCATTGCCGCCCAGCGCCGACCCGATCGTGCCGGGGAAGCTGACTCCTTCGGGGGCGGAACGTTCCTCATCACCGCCGGCGGCAGCGTTGATCTCCTCGATTGGCGGCTGTTCGGCGCGAATCCCTTCCAGCGTCAGGTCCATGTCGGCAAAGCGCCAGACCATATCCTCGGCCACGTCGGCGGCCATGAAGACCGTGGCACTGCGCGCGGGCACGGTGAAGGCGCCGGTTTCGGCGTCGTAGCGGGCGTCGGCGTAGCGCGTATCGCGGCGCGCAGCCAGCACCGGATGCACTTCCAGCCCCATGCCCGCCAGCACGTCGTCGGTGAAGGTGATTGCGTCTGGTTGGGCGTTGAAGAGCACGACCGCCAGCTCGTGGTCAGCGTCCACGTCATCCTCACCCTCGCCGATGTCGGCGATGCTCATCACGATCAAGCCGGGGATGGCGTCTGGCCCGACATTGTGGAAGTGCAGCATCTTCAGCACCTGGTCGTCAGTGTGCAGGCGGAAGAGCGGCGAGCTATAGCGAATTTGCAGGAAGTCGGTGAAGTTGGCGATGGTCGCCTGGATCAGCTCCTCGCCGGGCTGCAGATCGGTGTTCGCCAACAGCGGCTGCATGATGGGCCAGTCGTTCTCGTTCTTTTCGGCGACGGGCAAGCCACGGCCAAAACCGTTGTCCTGATAGGTGAAGTCGAGGAAGTTGAACCAGTCTCCCGAATTGTAGGAGTCGCGGTCGAAGCTCTTGGAGCGCAGCATCTCCGTGCCGGCCTGCTGGAAGGGGACGCCCTGGCTCAGCAGCACGATGGCGTGCCCAAGCTGCGCCATCTGTGCGCGGTCGGCGATGGTGGCGTCGGCGGGCGCGGCAAGCTGCACCACATCGAAGAGCGTCTGGTTGTCGTGTTTATCGGCGTAGACGATGTTCTCCTGTGGATCCAGCGTGTAGCCCACCGGTGCGCCGTTATAGTCGATCTCGGCGCCGAGCAAGGCATAGCCGCGATGGTCGAGCAGCAGATAGTCCTTGAGGTTGCCCGCCAACCCGACTTTGATCCAGTCGGTGAGCAAGCCGAGACGCGCGGCGGCTTGCTCGCCGCCGCCCCAGTCGTAGTCGTTGGGCTGAACGCTCAAACCGGAGATGAAGCCCTGGCGTTTGAGATTCTCGCCGTTATCGAACGGCCCGACGCCGCGCACCGCATCGCGCAGGCGGTCGTTGAAGGTGCCGATGCCGACGCCGCCCAGGTTGAGCTGCGTGGCGTTGACCCCGCGTGCGTTGTTGGCGACCTCGCCGAAGTTCCAGCCTTCGCCGTAGACGTAGATGCTGGCGCCGTCCACGCCGTCGTTCTCCAGCGTCAACCCGTCCAGCATCTCACGCACGGCGATCATGTCGTCGACCATGTGGTGACCCATTAAGTCGAAGCGGAAGGCGTCGATCTTGTACTCGGTCGCCCACACTTTCAGCGCGTCGAGCATGAGCTTGCGCATCATGTTGTGCTCGGTGGCGGTGTTCTGGCAGCAGGTGCTGGTCTCGACAAAGCCGTCGGCGCTGAGGCGATGATAGTAGCCGGGCACAATGCGGTCGAGCACCGACTTCTCGTTTTGCCCGCTGGCGTTGGTGTGGTTGAAGACCACGTCGGCCACCACGCGCAGCCCCATTTCATTGAGCGCCTGCACCATCTGGCGATATTCCAGGATGCGCGCTGGCCCGTCCGGGTTGGTGGCATAGGCGCCTTCGGGCGCAAAGTAGTGGAAAGGATCGTAGCCCCAGTTGAAGGGATCGACGTCCTTTGTCTCAGCGATCAGCGCCTGCTGCTCCTCGGAATCCGGCGGCAGCGCGGCGAGGGCGGCGGGATCGGGTGTCTCCCAGTTCGTCTTGTCCTCGTCGATGGTGGCAATGTCGAAGGTGGGCAGCAAGTGCAGATGCGTCAGCCCGGCGTCCGCCAGCGCCTGAAGATGCTGCATCCCGGCGGTTGCCGGGTCGGTGAAGGCGAGATAGGTTCCGCGCAGCTCAGCGGGCACGCTTGCGTCGAGCGCGCTGAAGTCGCGCAGGTGCAGTTCCCAGACGGTGATATCTTCCGGCGCCGCCAGTTCTGGCTTGGCCAGGTCGTCCCACCCCTCCGGCTTGAGCGCCGGATCGGCGAGATCGACGATCTGGCTGCGCGTGCCGTTCATCGAGAGGCTGAGCGAGTACGGGTCGGTCACCAGGTTCTTCTCGACCTTGCCGGTGGCGGGAACCATCACGTTGACTTCGTAGAGATAATACTTGTCTTTCCACTCCGGCGCGCCGGCGAGCGTCCACACGCCGTTCTCGTTCTTCATGGTGAGGGTCTCAGTCGGCTCCGGCGTCGTGCTGTCGTCGAAGAGCAGCAGGCGCACACGCTTGGCGGTTGGCGCCCACAGCCGCAGCGTCGGCGTCCCGTCTTCCCACGTCACGCCCAGCGGCCCGTCGTAGGTGTAGAGTTCATCAATCACCCCGGGGAGCTGCACACCGGTGGCGTCGAGCATCACGCCGTCGGCAGTCGTCACCTGTACGGCGAGCTGGCTCTTGAGCAGCGCAGGTACGCTGTTGAGCTTGTTTTCTGGCAGTTTGAGCGCCAGGTAACCGTTGAGGTGCGGGAACCTGGCGAGCACTTCTTCCGGTAGTCCGGCTTCGTCCAGCGTGAGCAGCGTGCTGGTGACGCCATTGCCCAGGATGCCCTCTAGCGTCAACTGCATCCCACCGCTGGAGGCGTCGAAGAGACTGAAGACCGCATCTTCGGGCACGTTGTCGGCGGGGTAGGCGATGGTGTCGCGCGTCACCCAGTGTGCGCGCAGCTTGTTGAGATCGCCGACCGGGCGGGCGTTGGGATCGGGCTGTTCGGTGTAGACGAGCAGGTCGCCAGAGATCACCCACGCTGCCTTGGCCTGCGTCAGGTCAAGGAACATATCGGGGCCGGGGTCTTTCTCATCACCTTTGTGAACGATGAAGCCCAGCCGGGTGGCGTCCGGCTTGATCGGCACTTCCCAGAAGATGCCGAAATCATCCTCACCAGTCGGCTCCAGTGGCTTTGACCACTCCACCGTGACGGCGGCGCCATCCCAGGCGTGGAGACCCCAGCCGGCATAGTCGCCGTCGGGACGGAAGTAGTGGATGGTGGCGATGTCCTGCGCCAGTGCAGCCGGGGCAGCCGGCAGCAGAATGGTCAGTAGCAATAGGAAGGTGGTCAAGAAACGAGTTGACTTGTAAAGCGAAGACATGTGTGCACCTTTCTTGTGTTCGGGTAGTGGAGACAATTGCGTCAACGCCGCGCGTTGACTGGGTGCATCGTGGACCGATGCGACGACCGGGAGCAACGCTGCTATTGTACCGTCTATGCGTCAGCTTCGCCTAGTTCGATTTTGGTCCGAGCCGTGCTACAATTCGCCGCCATGACAACTCTTTGGACACCGATTGCCCAACGTATCGTCGCCGGACTTGGCGTGCAGCCCGGCGAGCTGATCCAGGTGCGCGACCACATCGACCGGCCCGACGTCATCTACGAAGTGCTGCTGGCAGTGGATCGCGCTGGCGCTACGCCGCTGCTCGACCATCAGTCACCTGCCTATCTCAACCGTTGGCTGGCGGAGGCGACTCCCGACGCCATTGTGCAGAGCAGTCGTCATCGCCTGCACTGGCTGGAGCAGGTGGATCGCGTCATCACACTCAGCGGCGGTATACCGGATTTCGCATTGGCGACGCCTGCAGCGCTGGCCGCCTGGGAAGAGCTGGATGCCAGCCTGACGCAAATCGAGGAGACGCGGCGGCTGCCGATCATGGTCGTGGCGGCCCCCAATGCGCAACGCGCCGCAAAATTGGGGATGACACTGACGAATCTGGAAGCGCACGTCCTGCCAGCGTTGCAGATGGATATTGATGCCAGCCGCGCCATCATCGCACAGGCGCAGCGCGCAGTGGCTGGCGAGCACATCGTCATCGGCACCGGTGCTGGCTGCAAGCTTCACCTGGCGCGCGGCGAGCGCATCTGGCATGGCGATGACGGCGTGATCGATGACGAAGATCGCCGCCGCCAGACGATTGTCAGCAATCTGCCCGCCGGCTCGATCTATACGACGGTGCTCGAAACACAGACGTACGGCAGCCTCTACTTGCCGAGCGCACCGGAAGCCAGCGAGGTGGTGCTGCACTTCGAGGCGGGGCGCATTGTTGACATCGAAGCTGCGCACGGCGCCGACGCGCTGGCTCGCTGGCTGGACAGTCACACCGGCGAGCCGCGCCGCATCAGCCACATCGGCGTCGGGCTGAACCCGCATCTGCGCACGCCGATCGGTTGGACGCTGGTGGATGAGCATATCGCCGGTGCGCTCTTCCTGGCGTTGGGTGAGAATCGCTACATGGGTGGGGAGAACGCATCGTCGCTCAACCATGACTTCGCCCTGTTCGGCGCGTCGTTATGGGTGGATGCGCGTTTGGTTGTGGAGCAGGGTGTGTTGCAGATCGCCGGCGGGCGCACATGAACGGGCAAGATAAAGACGTCGATCTGGCGCAGGTGTATGCGGATCTCTGGCGTTCGGCGCGCGCCGCCTTTCTGGGCAACGCTGGTCAGATCGACCCGCTGTTACAGCGTGGCGCGCCTGACGCTCGCCGCGGGCTGACCGTCATCTTCCGGCCGCAACCAGTAGTGGCGGCGCAGGTGGCGGCATGGCTGGCGCAGGTGGCCACCGATGCACCAGCCCAGTATGTCTACACGTCGGAGCAACTTCACGTCACCGTGCTGTCGCTTTTCACCGCCACGCCGGACTTTGCTCCCTATTTTGCCCGTCTGCCGCGCTATTTGGCGGCGCTGGATGTGGCGCTGGCGGCAATCCCGCCCTTTGCCGTCGCCTTGCGCGGTGTCACCGCCTCGCCTTCCACCGTAATGGTGCAGGGCTTTCCTTGCGACAACACGCTGGAGCATGTTCGCACCGCCCTGCGCACTGCGATCGCTGCAGTGGGGCTGGGCAGCGATCTGGATCGTCGCTATCGCCTGGTGACAGCGCATCTTTCGGCGCTGCGCCTGCGCGCGCCACTGACCGATCCGGCCTGTTTTGTGGCGCACCTCGAACGGGCGCGTAACCTCGATTTCGGCGTGACGCTGGTCGACGAGTTGCTGCTGGTCGCTAATGACTGGTATATGACGCCTGGCGTCGTCGAAGTGCTGCGCCGTTACCCACTCACTTCGACGCAGCCGGTTTCTGCCATCACGCGGCGTAATGCCTTGACAGCGTAGGCCATGCCTTCCGGCCCGCTGAAGCCGCTGCTGTGGCCGGCAAGCGCCAGGTGCGGCTCCAACGCCAGGAAGCCTTGATAGCCCGCAGCGCGCAGGTTGCGCAGCAATTCCGGCACCTGACCGTCACCCTCACCTGCTGCGCATACGGTGGCGTCGGCCAGGAACGCATCCTTGATGTGGACATAGCCGATGGCGTCGCCCAGGAGCGGCCAACCCCGTTCTGTCACCTGGTGCTCACCGACCTGCACGAAGTTGGCCGGGTCCCACACAAAGGTGACGTTGGGGCGGTTGAGCAGGCGCAGGATGGCGGCGCAGCGAGCTACGGTGTCGCCGACAATCTCCTTCTCGTTTTCCAGCATCAACGTATAGCCGTGACGGGCGGCATGGTCGGCCAGTTGCGCCAGGCGCTCAGCCGCGCTTTCCACATACTCGTCATAACGCGTGTTGGTCGATATATCAGGTGGATAGTAGGAGAAGACGCGCAGTCGTTGCGTGCCGACGATCTCTGCCGTGCGCATGATGCGGTCCAGCTTGCGCAACTCCTCCGCCATTGGCGCCGTGATCGGCGACTTGCCGAGGGGGCTGCCGATGGCGCTGACGCGAATCCCGCGATGGGCGCACAGCCCGGCCACTTTATCCGCCTCGTCGTCGTCGAGGTCGAGCACATTCTTGCCCCATGCCGTGCGCAACTCCAGGTAGCCGATCCGGAGGTCGACCAGTACGTCCAGTTGATCGTGTAGTTTGACTGCGATCTCGTCGCCAAACGCACTGAGGGTGAAAATTGCTTCAGTCATGAAAATATCCTTTCCTGCCTAGCAACCGTCTTGGTCATCGTAGGTTCGGCTTCCAGCCGGGCGCGTTCAACAAGCTGGTACTGTCACGCCAGAGGCAATGACCTGCGGCTGGCACGTCGCCCTGCAGGCGGCTGCACTGATTGCCGGATTGTTTTGTAAATCTTTATCATCACACCTGGCGCGACTCGGCCTGCAACGCCGCCAGTAATTGAGCATAGGCTGTGCGGTCAATAGGGAAATCGACCGGCGCATCGGTGCGGCTCGACAGCGTGATCGCGTTGGCGACTTCCAGCGACATGCGTGCGGATTCGCCATCCGCCAAGAGCTGCGCACCCTCGCGAATGGCGGCGTAGACGTTGGTGTAGATGTCATTGTGACTACCGGTCATGGCGGGCAGCGGCGTCTCCACTGATTGCTGGCGCGGCCCACTGTAGATTTCCTCGGTGGTGGGAAAGAATTCGCGCAAGTCCTGGTCGAAGCGGTCGAAGCGCAGTCCTCCAGCCACGATCTCCAGGCGACCGGCGGTGCCCAGAATCTCTATTCGCTCCGGCTGACCGGACTCGGCTGTGCTCACGTGCAGCGAGCCGATGGCGCCGTTCGGCCACTCGAACATCGCCTGCACGGTGTCCTCGGTTTCAATGGGGTGGAGCGTGGTGCGCGCCCAGGCGACTAGACGCCTGGGCAACCCGATCAGGTGACAGATCAGATCGAGGTTGTGCGGCGACTGGTTGAGCAGAACGCCGCCACCTTCACCATTCCAGGTGCCGCGCCAGGTGGACATGCGGAAGTATTTGTGCGAGCGCGGCCAGACGACAACCATGTTGATGTGTTGAAGGACACCCAGCGCACCGTTTTGAATCAAGTCGTAGGCGGCGCGCACTTCCGGCCGCGCTCGATGCTGGAAGTTGACTGCCAGGAGGCGCCCTGTCCGTCGCGCCGTCTCGATCATGGCGTCAGCATCGGCGACCTGGATCGCCATTGGCTTCTCGACGAGCACGTGCGCGCCTGTCTCCATCGCCTCGATAGCAATGTCAGGGTGCGAGGTGTGCGGCGTCATGATCACGACCAGCTCAGGCTTCAACGCCGCCAACAGATCATGATGGTTGGTGAAGAAAGGGACGTTGTGGGCGTCGGCGCGCGCTTTGGCCTGGGGATCGATGTCCGCCATGCCGACAAGCTGAAAACGGGCAGGGTCGGCGGCTTTTTCATGGAGCGGGTAGATGCTGGCGCCGTTGCCAACAAAGACGGTGCGCAGCGGCTGGGTTGGTTGGATGCGTTCGGTCATTTGCTTTCCTCAAACGAAGTTGTGTGGCGGTGACAACCACTTCCCAAAGCGGCTGTCGCCTGAAGGTCATTGCGCCGCGTTGTACACGCGACGTAGAAATGTCAGATTTTCGCGTAATGCAGTGCGGGAGTCATATGCCTGGCTAAAGTCCTCGACGACGACCCAGCCGTCATAGCCAACACTGCGCAGCGCGGCAAAGAGAGCAGCAAAGTCGACGACGCCGTCCTGGAGTGGCGCCCAGCGCGCACGCCAGACGCCGCCGATGGCCGGTCGGTCGTAGGCCGCATTTTTGACGTGGACATGCGCCAAGTACGGACCTAACGTCTCCAGCCCGCGCCGATAATCTTCATAGCCTTCGAAGACCATGTTGCCGCAGTCGTGTATCACACCGATGCACGTAGGATCAAGGCCATCGACCAGATGCCGCGCGGCTGAGGCGCTGGCTGCGATCGTGCCGTGATGCATCTCGATCAGCGCCTTGACGTGATGGCGCCGACTCAAAGTCTCGACCTCCTGCAGAAATGCGCGGCTTTGTGTAAAGAGGGCGTCCACGTTGCCAGGCTGGTCGTTACGCGCAACGCCCACGCGCACGGCAGGCGCGCCTGCCGTCACCGCCAGCTGCATGGCGTTCGCGACTGCCGGCAGGTCACCCACTACGATGTACGTGCCGAGGTTGGGGATCGCCAGCCCAGCGTCAGCCGCCAGCGCCCGCCCACGTTGGGCGTCTGCTGGCGTCGGCGCCAGTGTGCAGAGATTGTTGCCCCAGAATGATGGTGGGTCATTGCGCACGTTGGCTGGCACAGTCGCGACGCGCCATTCGACGCCGTCGTAACCTGTCGCGCGCAGCGCTGCAACCGCTGCTTCCGGCGTCAGATCAGGCAACATCACGGTAAACACACCGAATTTCACAGTTGCAGTTCCTTTCAATCATCAAGCAGTTGAGCTGCTTGAAGGAGCGAATCGGGCAAGTGCGCGTGCCGCGTTGCGTCCGCCATCGCCAGCTGTACCTGAGCCTGCCACAATCGGTCATGCCACGCGGTCGCGCAGGCGGAACCAGGTCGAAACGAGCGGCAGGTAAAGCTGATCGTAGGGCGTAAATGGGTAGCGTGGATGGCTGATCTGCGCAAACAAGGTCGTGGTGCGCTGTCCGGCCAGCATTTCGCCCACCTCCTTGCCCAGGTAGCTGGCAACCGCGACGCCGTGCCCGGCGTAGCCATAGGCGTAGTGAATGCCCTGCACTCGCCCGGCGTGCGGCATCAGGTCGAAGGCGGCGCCCAGCTTCCCCGTCCACGAATGTGTGATTGGTGCGCCCGCCAGCTGCGGAAAGACCTCGATCATGCGCGCCTGCATCTGCCGTGCGCTGGTGACCAGGTCAACGGTGGTGGACAGATCATGCCGTCCCCCAAAGAGCATACGACCATCGGCAGTCAGGCGGAAGTAATTGAGAAAGTTTTTGCTATCGTAGAACATGCGCCCGCGCGGGCTGAGTTCTTGTTGCAATGCTGGGGGCAGCGGCGCAGTCGTGATGATGTAGCTGCCAAGCGGAAAGATGCCGCGCCGCAGCGGTTTGACCACGTTCGTCGTGTAGCCGTTGGTGGCGACCAGCACCTCGCGCGCGTTCAGCGCCCCTTTGCTGGTGTAGAGCAGAAACCCTGGTCGCGTGCGCTTGATTCCCGTGACTTCGGCTTGCTCGACAAGGAGCGCGCCACGTCGCGCTGCCGCCTGCGCCAGCCCAAACACATAGCGCGCCGGGTGCAGCGCTGCGCTATTGCGGTCGCCCAGCCCACCAAAATAGGCGTCGGTGCCTACCTCATAACGCAAGTCGGCTTTGTCCACCACCCACAGATCATCGTAGCCCAACGCATCGCGGAACCAGCGCACCTCCGCCGCGAAACGGTCGAAGTGACTCGGCTTGAACGCCAACACCACATGTCCCGTGCGCGCAAAGTGGCAGTCGATTCCCTCCTCAGCGATGGTGCGTTCGACGTAATCGACCGATGCCAGCGCCCACTGCCAGAGCGCCCGTCCCATCTCAGCGCCGTAGCGTTTGAAGACGACCGGCATCTCTTCCTTTAGGCCAGTCAGCGCCATCCCGCCGTTGCGGCTGCTGGCGCCCCAGCCGATGGTCGCCTGCTCCAACACTGCCACCGACGCCCCAGCCTTGCGCAGCGCGATTGCAGCATGCAGCCCGGTGTAGCCGCTGCCGATCACGGCAACGTCGATGGTTTCTGGCAGCTCGCTGACGGCCAGGTCGGCAGGGCGCGGGTAATCTTCAGTCCAGAATACGGTGGTCTTCATGGTGGCGCTCACAGTGGCGAGTGAATCGAAACAACGACGCATAGACTTTACCCCATCCGCGCCAAAGGATCAAACCTGCGTTTCAAGTGGGGGCTACTTCCCGTTGGAGGCAAAGTGCAGCTTGAAGTGCATCTTGTCGATCATCGCCTCTGGCGTGACATCATGGCCGATCGGAAGCGTCCGGGCGGAAGCCGAACCTACGATGACCACATTCGTTTGTGAGTCCCTATTCAACCTAATAGATAGCACAATCAAACATCGTACATCCGATATCTTCCCGGAAGCTCTGAGCTTCCGGGAAGATGAGCAAAGTCTATTTGTGTTGTCTATAAGGCTGTGCGTCCCGAACTCGAAATAAGCCCAGGCCTGGCCGAGGTTTGACGCTGACGCTATCTCACGCTAGGATGCAGGTTGATGTGTGCACCTTTACCTGAAGCGCGCTGAGGAACGCAGTGATTCCTGCATGACGACGACTCCTTCTCCGACCTCTTCTCCGCCTTCTGTTCCGCCCGGCTGCCTGTCATGGCTGCGGCGCCACCTGCCCGAAGTGCTGATCCTGACCCTGGCAGCGGTGACGCGCTTTTGGCAGCTGGATTATCATTCCTTCTGGTTCGACGAGGCGGTGAGTCTCGATTGGGCAGAGGATGGCCCCGACTTCATCTGGCAAAGCACCTTCCCCCTGCTCAAGGACAAACATCCGCCCGGCTACTATCTCCTGTTGCATGTCTGGCAAAATTTCTTGGATTTTTTTGGTCTGGCGCACAATGATGTGGCGTTGCGCGCATTGGGCGCGCTGCTAGGTGTGCTGACGGTGCTGGCGTTGCTCTTGCTGGCGCGACGGCTGAGCGGGCGCAGCACGGCGCGGCTGACCGGACTGCTGGCCGCGTTGGCGCCTGCGCTGGTTTGGTACAGCCAGGAATTGCGCATGTTCCAGCCTGCTACGACAGGGTTGGTGTGGGGCGCCTATTGCCTCCTGCGCGGCTGGCAGGGTGAACACCGGTGGGCGCGCCTGGGTTGGTGGCTAGGCATGATCGGCGCCTTGACCTTTGCGCTCTACAGCTACCTCTTCAGCGCCCTGGCGTTGCCCGCCGCCGGGTTGAGTCTTCTGGGACTTTGGGTAAATGCGAAATTAGAGGCTGGAGATTGGAGATTGGGGTTGCCAACTCATCCAGGTGTCCACCCCTCGACAAAGCCGACATCCACTCAATCTCCAATCTCTAATCTCCCAATCTCCAATCTCCCAATCTCCAATCTCCCAATCTCCCAATCTCCCAATCCCTCAACCTCTCAAAGCCTGAATCTCCGCCTCGTTGAAGGCGTTCTCGCCCTCTGCCTCACCGGCCTGATCTTTCTGCCGCTGGCGCGCAATGCCTGGCTGGTCAACGCTGGCGAAGGGACGCCAGGACAGGCCTTTATGGATTTTGGGGAAAATCTGCAACGCCAATTGCGGATTTTCACAATCTGGCGTGCACCCTGGCCGACGGAAGTGGTGACCGCTGTGATAGTGTTGTTTGCCATGCTAGTCGTGATTGGGCTGCTGTGGCCGTGGCCGCAACGCATGAACCGGACTGCGCCGGGCGTCGGGCTAGATCAGCTGTGGTTGCTATGGTGGATCGGCGCACCGTTGTTGATCGGCAACCTGCTGCTGGCGACGAGTGACACCGTTTTCAAGGAGGATCGCTACTTCTTGTTTCTAGCGCCCTTTGTTTTATGGGCGGCGGCGCGCGGTAGTGTGGCGCTAGGGGCATGGTGGCGCCCGGCAGGATGGGGACGCCTGGCAGGGTGGGGATTGGGCGGTGTGGCGGCATTGTTGCTAGCGGCGGCGCTGCCTGTGCTGTGGTCGCCAGCCATGTTGCGCGAGGATTGGCGCGCCGCCGCGCGCTATATTGCCGACTATCAACAGACCAGCCCACCATTGCCAGGCGCCATCTTCAGCCACGCCGATTATACCCACAAGGCGCTTAAGTGGTATCTGCGCCCGCTGGCCGATGACACGGTGGCGCCGCTCTATTTCCCTTACAGCGGCGTGTTGACGGGCGATGCTGGTGAGCAGATCGTTGCGCCGCCGGTGCGTGGGTTGGAGGCGGCAGGCGTAGCGACGTTGTGGTTGGTGCAAAGTCATTTGGACGGCGTCGACGACGCACGCGTTGTACAGAATTGGATCGGCGCCAACTATCCAGTCATCACCGAACAGTATCCTACTGGGATAGAGATCACCGGCTACGCCTTGCAACATCGTTTTGCAGCGCTGCCTGTGCTCGGTTCTAATGCGGTGAAGCTTGACGCCGAGCTGGCGCCCAATCTGAGGTTGCTAGCGTGTGAAATCATGACGCCAATGCTTGCGGCGACGGACACAAGGCTGCATCCGCCCAGTGGATGGGTGCATGTGCGGTTGTGGTGGCAGGCTGCCGGCGCCATCGCGCAAGATTATTTTCCCAGTGTGCAGCTGGTGGGGCCAGAAGGCGTGTGGGGTGAGCGCCTCTATCGTGACGGCGAGGTGCTGCGTCGCGACCCGCCGACGCAGTGGCCCGCAGGCGTCATCGTGCGTGACGAAGTGGACGTGAACCTCAACCCGGTGACGCCGTCAGGCGTATATCCCATCGTTGTTGGGTTGCGCGATGGCGCTGGCGTTGATGTGGGCGCCAGGGTCGAGTGCGGGCGCGTGGTGATCGAATGAGGTGGCGCTGGCGATGTGGCAATCGGTAACGCACTGTTTGCGTCGCATAGAGAGGAGCTCTGGATGGCAGAGGAAGTCAGGCCGCTGCGACTGGCGCGGCGCATAGTCTATGAGAACCCTTGGGTGTCGCTGTATGTGGATCGCGTGCGCTTTCCCGGTGGGCGATTGATCGAGGCGCATCATGTACTGCACTTTGACAAGGAGGCGGTGGCCTCTATCGTGGAAGATGGCGACGGCGGCGTGCTGCTGGTCGAGGCGTATCGCTACGTCGTCAACGCCATTCAATGGGAACTACCGGCTGGCAGCATTGATCTTGGCGAGTCGATCCTGGCGGCGGCGGCGCGCGAAGTCCGCGAGGAGAGCGGTTATCGCACCATCGACCATCGACTGGTCGCTAGCTTCGAGCCGATCAACGGCATCGGCGACAAGGTGCATCATCTGGTGCATTGCCGCGCGGTGGGTGAACCAGACAACTTTGACGAAAACGAGGTGCGAGCGGTGAAGTGGGTCAAGCGGGATGAGGCCCAGGCGATGGTTCGCAGCGGAGAGGTGCGGGATGGTTATACCCTGACTGGGCTGCTGTGGTGGCTGCTAGAGACGGCGCCACCTTTGGCGTCGTAGACTCATTCGTAGATGAGGTTTGCGAACGTATCTTTAGGGGACAACCGTGTTACACCGGGGGGATGCCCTACGTGAGGTGATTGTCACGGTCGCAGCGTGTGGCAGCAAGTTGCTTTTCCAGTTCAGCGATGCGCGCTCCCTGTGTGACGATCAACTCTGCCAGGAAGCCGACAAGAATCAAGAGTACGCTAAGGATGGCGAGTATGCCTGCAGCGATGAAGATCGGCCGTTGCTGCGTCTGGGCAAACGCGTACAGCAAGATCAGGTAGAGAAAGATCGCCGTGCTAAGCAACAGACCGACCAGTCCTATGCCGCCGAAGAAACGCATCGGCGCCTCGCTGAAGGTCAGCAGAAACTTGAGCACCAGCACATCAAGGAAACTCTTCGGGATGCGCTCCCAACCAAACTTGCTGCTGCCCGCCGGACGCGGTTGATAGAAGGTTGGAACCTCACCGACGCGGAAGCCATTGTGCACGGCGATCATTAGCAGGAAGCGATGCCAGTCACTGCGCAGCGGCGGGAAACTCGCCACCACTTCTCGACGCATCGCCTTGATCCAGTTGCCATCGTGTACGTGCACGCCGGCAATGCGATCCATCACCACGTTGTAGATTTTGCTGGCAAGGACTTTGCTATCGCGCCGTCCCTGTCGCCAACCTGCCGCCACATCCAGATCGTTGGCCTCCAGTGTCCGCACCAGCGTCGGCACATCGCGCAGCGGATCGGATTCCATGTCGGCGGGGATCAGGATCACGATCTCGCCCTGGCTGGCAGTGAACATCCGTTGCAGCGCGGCGGTCATGCCCCGGCTGCGGCGGTGGGTGAAGATGCGCAAATGGGGGTAACGCGTCTGTAGATCGGCGAGAACGGTCGCCGTGGCGTCGGTGCTGCCGTCGTTGACGACCAGCACTTCACCGGTGCGTCCCAGTTCATCGAATGCTTGAAAGGATCGTTCGACGACAGCAGCGATCGTCGCCTCCTCATTGCGCGCAGGCACCACCACCGAAATCGAGAACGCGGATTCAGAAGCCGCCATACTCAGTCACCAAAGAAAGCGCGGATCGTCGCGACGACGTACTCTTGCTGGGCGTCCGCCATCTCTGGATAGATGGGGAGGCTGAGACAAGTGTCGGCGACCTCCTCGGTGATCGGCAGCGCGCCGCGCCTGTAGCCCAAGTCAGCGTAAGCCGGTTGCAAGTGCAGCGGCGTTGGATAGTGAACACCTGCGCCGATGCCGTGCTGATTCAGATGGGTGAGCAGTGCGTCGCGCTGCTGCGTGCGAATAACGTACAAATGCCAGACCGGGTTAGCTTCCGGGTGCACGAAGGGGAGCACGATCTCACCTTCGAGGTCGGCCAACAGCGCTGTGTAGCGGGCTGCCAGGCGGCGACGCGCCGACGTCCACTCCTCCAGGCGTCGAAGTTTGACTGCCAGGATGGCGGCCTGCAAGGTGTCGATGCGTTCGCCAAAGCCTTTGATGTCGTGAAGATATTTGGAGTGGCGCCCGTGGTTGCGCAGCAGACTCACCATCTCGGCGACGCGGGCGTCATTGGTGGTGACAGCGCCGGCGTCGCCATAGGCGCCAAGATTCTTGCCAGGGTAAAAGCTGAAGCAGGCCGCGTGACCGAGCGTCCCCACACGTTGGCCGCGCCAGGTGGCGCCATGCGCCTGCGCCGCATCCTCGATTACGATAAGATTGTGTCTCTCCGCCAGGCGCATCAGCGAATCCATCTCAGCAGGCTGGCCGTAGATATGGACAGGCAGGAGGGCGCGCGTGGCAGGCGTCAGCGCAGCGGCTACGGCTGCAGGCGCCAGATTGTAGGTATACGGATCGATTTCAACAAAGACTGGGCGCGCCCCGACGGCGCTGATCGCTTCGGCTGTGGCAATGAATGTGTGCGCTGATGTGATCACCTCATCACCCGCACCAATGCCGTATGCGCGCAGTGTCAGTTCCAGCGCGGCAGTGCCACTGGCGACGCCGACGGCGAAACTTGCGTTGCAATACTCTGCAAAGCGCGCCTCGAACTCGCGCACATCCGGCCCCATGATGAAGGCGGAACGCGCAATGACTGACTGAATCGCAGCGTCAATCTCGGTACGAATTGCAACATATTGTGCATTGAGATCGACCAATGGAACCGATTGTTTCATGGCGGGTGCTTCTTCGTCTCAAAAAAAGACTGAGCGCTTGCGCTCAGTCACGGTGTGCATCGTGCAGACAGATTCATGCTTCGATTTTACCCCACCCTTACCGGTTGCCCAAAGCCCAGGGGCGTACGATGATGGGCTGTTGACGACGCGTCTTCATTGACCAGAGCTATACAAGTGGCTTACCACTGCACACACGCTATACACACAAAGACCGCCTCGCTCACCTCGACTACGGCGCCGAAGACATCACCAGTGACGCCGCCTAGCCGCCGCTGCGCCAGCCACAGCACGCCCAGCGCCGCCAGCACTGCGCCTCCCGCCGCTGCCAACACCGGTGCGTGCCACACACTCACGCCGCCGGTCAGCACCAACGGCAGCAGTGCGGCGAACGCCAGCCGCGGCGTATCGAGCACCGGCCCCAGACTGGCGCCCATTCCCTCCGGTCGCGCCGATGGTTGCCGCGCCGCTGCCAGGATCAGCCAGCGCGCCCAGATCGGCGCCAGCAACAGCGCCGGCCAGGTTGCGGTCAAGCTTGCCAGCGCCGCCGCCTTGAGCAGCAGCGTCAGCACAAGCACGGTCACACCGAACGCGCCCACGCGCGGGTCACGCATGATCTCCAGCCGCCGCTCACGGCGCACCGGCGGCAGCAGTCCGTCGCCGCAGTCGGCCAGCCCGTCGAGGTGAAGCGCGCCGGTGAGCGCCGCCCACAGCGCCACGACCAGCACTGCCGTCACCGCCGGGGGGAACAGCCAACCCAGCCCCCACGCCGCTCCCGCCAGCAACGCGCCGATCAGCAGCCCCACCACCGGAAACCAGACCCCGGCGCGGCGCAGCGCATCAGGCGGCAAGGTGTGGCTAGGAACTGGCAAGGTGGTCAGGAAACCGATGGCGCACCATACACTATCCATACGTTTCATCCTTCTCCAAAGTGCAAGATGCGCCGCCAACGCGATTCACTCCACAGAAGTTGCGCTGCTCGCCCATCTCTCCGAACGTTCTGATCTGCGGGAAAGGCATACACCGACAGAAAAATGACCCGACTGTGTGGCTGCTACTCAAGTGTGGCTCCAGCGTTTTTGTGATGTCATGATACGATGTATCATAACAAGAAATTGATTCCCTACCACAGTTAGCACTGAGCAACCATGATCGAATCCTCGAACCATTCGACACATGCAGGGGATGCCGCCGCGTTCTGGCTAGTCGGCGTCGATGTCGGCGGCACCACCGTCGCCACCGTGCTTCTGGATGAGACATTCCGCGCGCATGGCGAGTTGACCCTTCCGACCGACCTGTCCAGCCCTGACGCCACCATGCTGGGTATTGTCGCCGCCATCGAACAGACGTTGGCGTTGGCGCCCGACTCACCGCGCCGGCTGGCCGCCATCGGTCTGGGCATCCCTGGTCAGCAAGACCCGGTGCAGGGCATTGTGCGCATTGCCGTTAACCTGCACTGGTACGATTATCCGCTCGTCGCCCGGTTGACCGAACGCTTCGGCGTCCCCTGCGTCATTGAGAACGATGTGCGTGTGGCGACGCTGGGCGTCTATCGTTTCGACAACCCGGCGGGCGATCAGAATCTGGCTTACATGAGCATTGGCACTGGGTTGGCGACTGGTGTGATTCTGGAGGGTAAGTTGTTGCGCGGGCGGCATGGGCTGGCCGGTGAGTTTGGCCATATTATCATCGACCCAAACGGGCCACTGTGCAACTGCGGTGCACGCGGCTGTCTGGAAACGCTGGTCTCGGCGACGGCGGTCGTGCGGCGGGCGCGTGAAGCTGTCGCTGCCGGCGCCACCGGCGCGCTCGCCGCCATGCAACTCATCACGGCGCGCGCAGTCTACGACGCTGCCGCCGCTGGCGATGAAGCCGCTCAACAGATCGTCGACGACGTGGGTGCGGAACTGGCGCGCGCACTGCGCAGTGTGGTGCTCGCCTATGATGTGGACAGTGTCGTGCTGGGCGGTGGTGTGACGCGCGCTGGCGACCGCTACCTGGCGCCGATCATCGCCGAATGGCGGCGCCAACAGGAGACCTCGGCGCTGGCGCGGGCTGTGCTGCGCCCGGAAATTCTACGTATCGCCGACCCGACGCGCAATCTGGGGGCGTGGGGCGCGGCTGCGCTGGCAGCCGATCGGGTGATGGTGAACTATTGATTTCCAGGTTGGAATGTCCCGTTGTTCACAAGCTTCCTGGCAGCTCCCAAGCTGCCAGGAAGCTGAACAGCTAACCTAGAGGTCAGTAGAAAATTGATTGAGGAAGTGGTCATTTTGGCGCAAGGACACAAAGCTACAAAGTTGTGCAGAGAAAAGAAATGCGAATTGGAGTCTCGTCCCCTGCGCACCTTTGCGCCTCTGCATCCCTGCGTCAAACCGTAGACGATAGACACAGGTGAATCCTATGTTGTGTATCCGGCGGGCGACTTTATTGACACCCGACGCGCAAATCGACGATGGCGTGTTGCTGATCGAGCGTGGTCGCATCTTGGCCGTAGGCGACGCTGCCAGCATTGCCGCGCCGGACGACGCCGAGGTGATCGACGCCGTTGGCCTGATCGTGGCGCCGGGCTTCATCGACCTGCAACTCAACGGTGCGTTTGGCGACGATTTTACCCTCACGCCCGATACAATCTGGCGCGTGGCCGCCGGCCTGCCGCGCTGGGGCGTGACGAGCTTCTTGCCCACGATCATCACGTCACCGCTGTCACAGCCAGCACAGGCGCAGGAGACGTTGGAGAGTGGTCCGCCGTCGGGCTGGCGAGGCAGCATTCCGCTGGGGTTGCACTGCGAGGGGCCATTTCTCAATCCACAAAAAAAGGGCGCCCACAATCCTGCGCACCTGCGCCCGCCCACACTGACGGATGTGGCTGCCTGGTCGCCCGAAAACCATGTGCGGCTGGTGACGCTGGCGCCGGAATTGCCGGGCGCACTGGCCGTCGTGGCTGGGCTGGCAGCGCGCGGCGTCGTGGTCAGCGCTGGCCATTCGCTGGCGACTTATCGAGAAGCCAAAGCCGGTTTTGCCGCCGGCATCCGCTACGGCACCCATCTATTCAACGCCATGCCACCACTCGACCACCGTGAGCCAGGGCTGCCCGGCGCACTCTTGGGCGACCCGGCGTTGACGATCGGCATCATTCCTGATGGCATCCACGTACACCCGACGATGGTGGCGCTGGCGTGGGCTGCCAAAGGTCCACAACGGCTGACGGTGGTCACTGATGCGATGGCGGCATTAGGTATGGCGCCCGGGCGCTACACTATCGCCGATCAGGAGGTTATTGTTAGCGCTCACGATCAGGGCGTCAACGAGGCGCGGCTGCCGTCTGGTTCGCTGGCCGGCTCGGTGCTGGCGATGGATGAGGCGCTGCGCCGATTGATCCGCTACACCGGGTGCAGCCTGGGTGACGCGCTGAGGACGATCACAGCCACACCTGCTGATTTGCTCGGCCTCGGCGCAGAACGGGGACGTTTACGCGCCGGCGCCTGGGCCGACCTGGTCTTTCTCACGCCGATGCTTGAGGTTGTGCGCACAGTGGTGGCGGGTGTGGTTTGTTATGAGCGTTGAATGATCGGCAGACTGGGAGATTGCAGACAGGGAGATTGCAGACAGGGAGATTGCAGACAGGGAGATTGCAGACAGGGAGATTGCAGACTGGGGGATGAGAAACTTGTTGGCGCGTCCCTTCTCACCGTTTTCTCCCCTATTTTTTGTGAAGGAGATGGAATATGGCGCTGGAGCAGTCACACCTTTATCGAGAGATTCATGAACAGCCCGCAGTGTTGCAGGCCTTGATTGCGCGCGAGCGACCGGTCATCAAACGGCTCGCCAGCGCCATCCGTGCGCGCGAGATTGAGTATATCGTCATCGCCGCGCGCGGCACCAGCGACAACGCCGGACGCTATGCCCAATATCTCTTCGGCGCCATGAACCAATTCATGGTGGCGCTGGCGACGCCCAGCCTTTACTCCATCTACCAAAGCCCGCCGCGCTTTGGCAAAGCGCTGGTGATCGGCATCAGCCAGAGCGGCAAAAGCCCGGACATCGTCTCCGTGTTGAATGAAGCGCGCCGTCAGGGCGCGATGACGGCCGCCATCACCAACTTTCCCGACTCCGACCTGGCGCGGCAGGCTGAACATGTGATCACCCTGCATGCTGGCGAGGAGCGTTCGATTGCCGCTACCAAAACCTACACTGCGTCGTTGGCGGCGATTGCAGCGCTAAGCACCGAACTCAAGGACGACGAGCAGATGCGCCGGGCGTTGGCGGTGATTCCCGATAAGGTGAGTGAGCTGTTAGCGTTGTCGCCACAGATCGGCGCGCTGGCCGAACGCTATCGCTACATGCGCGATTGCGTGGTCTTGGGGCGCGGCTTCAGCTATGCCACTGCCTTTGAGTTTGCGCTGAAACTAAAGGAACTGACCTACACCATCGCCGAGCCGTACAGCAGCGCCGATTTCATGCATGGCCCGCTGGCGCTGATCGAACACGGTTTCCCGGCTTTTGTCGTGGCGCCGTCTGGTGTGCTGCTGCCGGAGATGAAAGAGTTTGTCGGCACGCTCAAAGCCCGTGAAGCAGAGATCGTCGCCATTAGCGATGACGCGGAGATGCTGGCGCAAGGTCGCGCGGCGATCCCGCTGCCTGTCGGCGTGCCCGAATGGCTCTCGCCGCTGACTGCCATTGTGCCGTGCCAGCTTTTCGCCATGCATCTGGCCGCCGTGCGTGATTTTGACCCCGATCACCCGCGCGGGCTGCGCAAAGTGACAGAGACAAGATAGCGCAACAGATGAGCAACGATAGCATTCGCCGCCGTTATCCTGACGCGCCGCTGGTGGGCGTAGCTGCGGCTGTTTTTGACGATGCAGGACGCGTCTTGCTGGTGCAGCGTGGACGCCCGCCGCGCGCCGGCTCCTGGGGCTTGCCTGGCGGGCTGCTGGAAGTGGGCGAGAGGCTTGTGGACGGTGTGCAGCGCGAGGTCCGCGAGGAGTGCGGTGTCGAGATAGATGTCGGCGCAGTTGCGGGCGTCTTCGAGCCGATCACGCGCGACGCCGCCGGGCGCATCGAATACCACTATGTCGTCATCGATTTCTGGGCCAGATGGGTCAGTGGGGAAGCACAGGCGCAGGATGACGCCGCCGCCATCGCCTGGGTCGCGCTGGATGCGCTCGACCTTTACGACCTGTCACCGGATTCGCGCCGGGTGGTCGAGCAGGCGCACGCGATGTGGGTGGATGCTGGCTGCCGCAATGATTGATTTCTAGATTGTTACGGCATATCGCTCACAACCTACCTGAAAGCTCCAGAGCTTCCAGGTAGATGAGCAGCCAATCTAGAGGTCAGTAAGAAACTGGAGCTACAGCAAGTATTTCCAGGTGCGCCAGAAGTAACGGTTCATCCGCATCCCATTGTTATCGGTATATTTGAGGCGTTCGAGAATGCAGAAGTTTTCCCAGAGTGCTCCCAGGTCTGTGCGTAGCGCCAGCGGTGCGAATGCCTGCAGGATCGCATTGCGCACCCCCAGATCATAGAAATAGATTTTCTGTGATTTTGCGATCTCGTTTCTCAGGTTCCGGCTGAACGCGCCAAGCCGGAAGACGACAAAGCATTGCTCCAGCAGATCGATGTAGTTCTGCACGGTGTTGCGATTGACGCCGAGTTTGTTGGCAAGCTCGTTGTAGGAGACCTCGCTGCCAACCTGCAACGCCAGCAGCCGCACCAGATCGCGCAGCACCGCCGGCTGTCTGATGCCGCCAAACGCCAGGATGTCTTTGTACAGGTAGCTGGAGACCAACTCATCGAGTTGGGTGCGCTTCTTCTTCGCTTTCCCCAAAGATGCTCGGATACAAGCCAAAGCGCATGAGATGCTCCAGGCGCGGCTCGATAACGCTGTATCCATCTTGCCCTGCAATCTCTTGCAGTGATAGGGGATAGAGCGTAAATGGATAGACGCGCCCCGTCAGCGCCGCACTGGTCTTGTCAGCAAGCTCGAAGGCGGAAGAGCCAGTGGCGATGATCTGCATCTGCGGGTAAGTGTCAACAAGGATTTTCAGCACTTTGCCAATCTCAGGGATGTTTCGCGCCTCATCGAGCACAACTAGATCCTGGTCGCCCAGGAACGCCTTGAGTGGCTCCGCTTCCTGCACTCCCAGACCAAGCTGCACTGACTGAAGATCACAGTTGAGGTAGCGCGCGCCTATCCTTGTGCTGAGCCAGAATCGCCTGCACGAGCGTCGTCTTGCCGACACGGCGGGCGCCATGAATGCTTACCACGCGGCCACGAAAGAGCTGCTGAATGATACGGTGCTCGATGCTACGCTGGATCATGAGGTTTTTTAGAAATTCTCCATCCCGATTTTGTCTTTTCCGTGAAATAGAATGCCTTACCATCAAAATTTACAGAAATTTTGATGGTAAGGCATTCTATTTTGCAGAAAATCATATCGGTCGGCGTCTAGTCGCTGACTACGATGGGAGTCGCAGGCGACAGCTTGATTACGCCGGTACGAGCCGCAGCGTCACGATCTCAAAGGGGCGGATATCGTAGCGCACGCTGTTGTCTGTCACGGCCAGCGCAAACTTCTCCTCCTCCAGCAGATTTGTGCGCGCCGCCGCCCGCAGCGGGAAGCCGGTCGTCAACGTGATCGCGCCACGGCGACGCTGCGTCTCGTATAGCCGCACGATCACGCCGTTGCCATCTTCTGCTTGCTTCACCGTTTCGATGATCACGTTCGGGGCATCGCAGCGCACGAGCGAGGTTGCAACCTCGCCCCGCGCCCCGCGTCCCGCGCCCCTCCGCACGATCAACGGGTCGTTGAGCGCGTACGCCGCCTGCACCGTGGCTTCGTTCCAGCCGCCGGCGTGGGGCAGGATGCTGTAGCTGAAGGTGTGGTGACCGAGGTCGGCGGTCGGGTCGGGCGAGCCGGGGCCGCGCAGCAGGCTGATGCGGATCACATTGTCTTTGATGTCGTGACCGTATTTGCAGTCGTTGAGCACGCTCACGCCGTAGCCGCCTTCGCTCAGATCAACCCACTTCTGTGCGCACGTCTCGAAGCGCGCCCAATCCCAGCTTGTGTTCCAGTGCGTCGGGCGCTCGGTGTTGCCCCACTGAATCTCGTAGGTTGCCTTCGGGCTGAGTACATCGACCGGGAAGGCCACCTTCAGGAAAATTGCGCGTTCGCGCCAGTCGATGTCGGTCGTCACGTCGATCTGCGCACGGTTGTGTTGCAGGCTGATGCGCTGCGTGTAGTCGCTGCTGAGGATGCGTCGCTTGATCTCCAGCGTAGCCCGCAGCGGCCCGGCCTCCACAACGGTGATCGACGTCGCTGGCTCCGCCAGCCACATCTTGTCGCGCAGGAAAATATCTACATCCCACGCATCCCAGTTGAGCGGTCGATCTTCGTGTGCCTGGAACTGGTTGGCGACCGCGCCTGGGGGCAGCACCTCGCGGGCGTTCACCTTGTCGTAGATGCGCGTGATGTCGCCGGCGCGGTTCAGCTCGATGCGCACAAAGGCGTTTTCCAATCGATCGGCGGCGACTTCCAGCGATGAGGGCGCGGTTGCCCTCGGCGCGGCTTCGATTGCGGCAACCAGCGGCGTTACCGAGAAGGGCGGCAACTCGCCCGCATCGATCAGCAGTCCCTCTGCCGTGGCCTGCACCGTCACTGCGCGCCCGGCGATTGCCAGCGACAGCGGATTTTCGGCGCCTGGCCCCTCGGTGCTTGTTCCGCCCAGGAACGCCAAATCTGCGCGGGGGAAGCTCGACGGATTCACGATCACGCCGTAGACACCGGCAGGCGTCAACGCTGTCAGCGCTGCGTCGATTACGCCTTCCGCCAGCTTGCGAATCTCGGCGTACTGCGCCTGCGACTCGACATAGACGGGACCAATCGAGCTGCCGGGGATGATGTCGTGGAACTGGTTGAGGCAGACCAACTCCCACGCCCGATGGAGCGCCTCACGCGGATAGGTGTAGTCGCCTTCCAGAGTTGCCAGCGTCGCCAGGAATTCAGCGTCATGGAGCAGAAACTCGCTCTTGCGATTGGCGCGCTTGTTGCGGCTTTGCGTCGTGTAGGTGCCGCGATGTAGCTCCAGGTACAACTCGCCATTCCACGTCGGCAGCCGGTCGCCCGATTCGGCTGCCAGCTTTTGGTAGAACTCCTTGACCGAGCCGTTGCGCATCTTGGGCAGGCCCGGGAAGTTGCCCATCTCGCGGATGTTTTCGAGCATCTCGCGCGTCGGTCCGCCGCCGCCGTCGCCGTAGCCAAAAGCCATCAACAGCGTCTGCTGCAATTCTTTTTGCTGGAAATTCTGCCATGTCCCTAGATTTTGCGCAGGCGTCGCCATAGCGTTGTAGGTGCTGGCGTAGGCGCCAAAGTCGGGCGTGGTGCTGAAGTGAGTGAGCACCTTTGTGCCGTCCAGCCCCTGCCACCAGAAGGAGTCATAGGGCAGGCGGTTGTATTGGCTCCAGCCGATCTTGATCGTGAAGAAGTATTCCAGCCCGGCTTCCTTGATGAGCTGCGGCAGGTTCCAGGCATAGCCGAAGACGTCGGGGAGCCAGAGCACGGGCGTATCGGCGCCGGCGCCGAAGTGCTGGCGGAAGAAGTTGCGTCCGAGCAGAAATTGGCGCGCCAGCGATTCGGGGCCGCTCAGGTTACAATCCGCTTCGACCCACATGCCGCCGATGGTCTCCCAGCGGCCTTCGGCCACGCGCGCCTTGATGTCCTCGAAGAGCTGCGGATAGTCCTGGCGCACGTAGTCGTAGAGCTGCGGCTGGCTTTGGGTGAAGTGATACTCAGGGAACTGTTCCATCAGGCGCAGCACGGTGTGGAAGGTGCGCCCGGCTTTCTGCCGCGTGATGCCGAGCGTCCACAGCCAGGCGACGTCGATATGGGCGTGGCCCGTGCCGATCACCTCGACATCGAGCGCAGGGCCGGCTTTGGCGATGCCCGCTTTTAGCGCAGCGTGGGCGGCAGGCACGCTGGCGTAGAAGTTGTCGCCAAACGCAGTGTGGCTGGTGGGCACAAAGGAGAGTCCTTCCAGGTTCTGCACCGCCGGCGCGCGCGTGTCGAGCAGCTTGAACGCGGCGTCGAGCGCGTTGAGCAGATGTCCTTTTGCCGGTTCGTTGTCGTCGAGGCGCGTGGCCGTCTCCAACGCCACGCGAGCCGTGACCAGGAAGTCGCGCGTGGGCTGGTCGATCAGCACGACCTTGCATGGACGCATGAAGAGTGCGCTGGCGCTCGGATCGACGGCGTCGCCGAAGAGACCGCTCCAGCCGTGCAGGTCGAGCAGATGCTCAGCGCCATCGCACCAGGGCGCGGGCAGGCGGATTTCCTGGTGATGGCGGTCGCCGGCGGCGTAGGCTACACCGTCGATGTAGGCGAGCGTCTCCGGGTGGCTGAAGTCGCCCGACTCGCCAAGCGGCAGGTAAAGGGCAATTGGCGCGTCGGTGGGCCAATCGGTCGGCACGCGAAAGGTCGTGCTCAGCATGAAGTTGGTGTAGCGCGTGCCCCAATAGCTGTTCGGCTCGATCACCGTCCACTGCGAACGATCGATCGCAGCGCCGACCAGAGGTGGGGCCGACTCAAAGCTGGCGGATGAGAGTTCCAGGTAGCGAAAAGGGGGCAGCGTCACCGTCCGCCGATAGACGACCTGGCTATCCTCCAGCAGTTTGATGCGACGGCCGATCTTTTCGGCTGTCCAGAAAGTCTTGTGGATCATTCCTGCAACTCCTTTGTTTGGTGGATAATGAATTTCATTGTCTATGAATGTCTGGGCGTGGGTGCGACATCATTTCTTGCACGGAGCAGGCGCGTCAAGCAGAACGAGGTGCAATTACCCCAAACATCAATCCCATCTCGTTCCAAGCCAGCCAAAACTCCTCAATCGGCACGGCGATGACAACTTCTGACTGGGCGGGGTCGACGACATAAACCAGGCGATCAACTAGACCGACAACGAGGACGGCATGTTGCGCCGTTTCACCGCCCCAATAGGTCAACTGGTTGGTTTGAACAAACACCACGACAGGAAAACGATGCGCGAGCCACTGGCGGATGATCTCAAGTTCCGCCTCGACACCAAAGAACACATCGATTGTTGATGAACGCAATCTGAGCAGATTCGAGGCAGGCGCACCAACATATCGCTGGACGCCAAGCAGATGCGCAAGTTCGTGCTGCGAGCGGGACGCGCCTAGATAAGCTAATGCCATCTGTGCGCACGCTGGCAGACAGTATCCCTCTTCTATCTGATGGCTATACGGGAGGTCGATAAGCTCGTGCACGTTCGTAGAGAGTAACCTTAGTTTGTTCGCGGTCGAGAATCTCTCCCGAAGCGGCATCGATCTTCAGGACGCCAAGCGGCCCCCAGGGTTTGCGACCGGCTGCCGTGCTGAACACCTCAAACTGCCATACCCAGCCTGCACCGGACCGAATCAGGGTTCCATGATCCGCCATCAGCAGGTTGCCTACTTCGCTGACAAGCCAGCAGTTGGCGATTCGCTTTGCAGCGGGCGCCGAAATGGACGTAGAGGCAACAACATAAACTTCAGCACCGTCAGGCAACTCGATGGTATCCGTTGTCTCAACTTTGCCACGGTGAATGATGCCTCGGTAAGTGGTTACGGTCATGACATGCCTCTCAACGGTACGCAGTCTCACGCAGCACGGCCGTTCTGTCATTGAATTTGCCGGTCGTACTGACATGATTGTAGCACATCTTTTTCTCGTTCGTGCGATTCTTGATCATGCTTCCCCTCATGGATAACCGTCCGGGAGTTGCGCGCCCGCCAGATCAGCGTTCGTCAGGATCGCGTCGGTCAACTCGGCGCCGCGCAGGTCGGCGTTGCGCAGATCGGCGTCGCTGAGATCGGCGCCCGTGAAATCGACGCCGATCAGGTTGGCCCAAGCCAGGCGGGCGCCGCGCAGATCGCGCCCGGCCGCGCCGTCGTTGACCAGTTCGTGGATCAGCCGCTGTGCTGGTGCGATCACGGTGCGGTCGTCAAGAACCGCACCGCGCAGATCGACCAGGCGCAGGTCTGCCAGCGTCAGGTCGGCGCCGCGCAGGTCAGCCCCGGCCAGCGAACCTTCCTGCAGCGCGGCATGATGCAGCTCGGCGTCGCGCAGGTCGGCGTTGTCGAGGCGGGCGTAGCGCAGATCGGCGTCACGCAGCACGGCGCGTTGCAACACGGCGCCGCGCAGGTCGGCGGAACGCAAGTACGCACCAGCCAGCCAGGCATCCGCGAGATCGACGCCCGCAAGTTGCTGCTCCCGATCGACCGTGTTGACGATCTCCCAAACCTGCCGCCATTTGGGGGCGATGCGCGTCTGGTCGTCCAGCTTTGCCTGTTGAAGCTGCGCGCGGGCCAGATTGGCGTTGCTCAGGTCAGCGCCGTCCAGCAGCGTATTGCGCAGATCAGCGCCTTGCAGATCGAACCCCGCCAGCATCGCGCCGCTGAGGTTGGCGTCGCGCAGGTCAACGCCGGCTAGGCTGTCAACCGATCCCGGCATGTGAATGAGGCTCCACACCAGGCGCCACTTGGGGTCAAGCCGGGTCTGTTCGGTGATTCGCGTGTTGCGCAGGTTCGTATGGGTAAGCGAGACGGCGGTGAGATCGGCAGCGGTGAGATCGGCGGCAGTAAGGTCGGCGGCGTCGATGCGTGCGCCACGCAGCACAGCGTCAGTAAAGTCTGTCTGACGCGCGTCCACCCGGTTGAGCGCGGCGCCGGTCAGGTTGGTGCGCTGCAGATTCGCTCCCGCCAGCGACGCGCCGGCCAGGTTCGCAAAGGCGAAGTCGGCGCCGCTGGCATCGACATCGTTGAGAAAGGCGCGGCTGAGGTTCGCTTCGCGCAAATCCGCGTTGCGCAGGTCAAGCGCCGCCAGGTTGCCGCCGCTGAAATCACGTCCACGGCAGGCAGGCGGACAGACGGCGAACAGATTGCGCCCGCCAAAGACCCACGCAAAGTAAGCGATCAGCGCCAGCAAAGGTAGCGAGATCACCAGGAGGAGGTAGAGGCGCTCGCTTTTCTCCCGATTGGTCACCGGACGGCTGCAACCTCGGGTGTCTCGACGCCGGACTCGTAGAGATAGCATGACGCTTCGTGCCCCGCCTCACCGACGGAGTAGAGCGGCGGCGCTTTCTCCAGACAGCGATCCATGCGATGCGGGCAGCGGCCATAGAAGCGGCAGCCGCTGGCAATGTTGGTGCGCATCTGCTCGTCGTCGAGCGTCGTCACCTCTTCGCCACCCCACTTCACCGAAGGGTCGGGCACGGGGATCGAGTTGATCAGAAGCTGGACGTAGGGGTGCTTAGGATTCTCAATGACTTTGACGGTGTTGCCGCGTTCGGCGACTGCGCCCTGGTAAAGCAGGTGAATGTTGTCGCCGATCTGATAGGCAGTCGAGAGATCGTGTGTGATGTAGAGAAAGGAGATGTTATGTTCGTCGCGCAACCGTAACATAATGTCAAGAATCATGGCGCGCAGCGAGGCATCGACCATCGAGACCGGCTCGTCGGCGACGATCAGGCGCGGCTTGAGCATGTAGGCGCGCGCCACCATCATGCGTTGGCGTTGACCGCCGCTGAGCTGGTGCGGATACTTCTCCAGCACCTCCTCGCCGCGCATCCCCACTACGTTGAGCGCATCCTCAACCAACGCCCGCCCCTCTTCCTTCGATTTGGCGAGTTTGAAGTTCTTGAGCACCATGTCAAAGATGTGTTTGACGCGGTAGAAGGGGTTGTAGACGGCGTAGGGGTCTTGAAAGACCGCCTGCACTTCGCGGCGATACTCGAAGAGCTGGCTGCTGTTCATGGTGTTGACGTCGACGCCCTTGTACAGCACCTGGCCGCTGGTGATCTTGATGAAGCCGAGCACCAGGTTGGCAAGTGTGGTCTTGCCGCTGCCGCTCTCACCGGCAATCGTGGTGATGGTCGCCGGTTTGGCGTCGATGGTCAGGTTGAAATCCTGCAAAGCGACGGTGGTGCGCCCCTTGCTGAAGAAGCCGGTCCCGCCGTAGACTTTGGTTGCGTTTTTGATTTCGAGCAGTGGTTCGGGCATCGTTGTGACTATCCTGGCTCATTTGATGGGACCAAATTGATCTCGGCTGATCCCTAACTGGGGAATGATGTTGCGTACAGTGCCGGGCGCCAGGTCTTTTCCTCCCCAATCCGGCGCTGACGCAACTTGATTGGCTGCTGGATTGTACCAGATACGATGACTGCCTTTTGCCTGGCGTCGTTCTTCGCACCCCAACTCGCGCAGCCGTTTGGCTAACTCCTGATACTTCATGCTGTTATCAGCACTTCGGCTGTCGTGGGCACTTCAGCTTGTGCATTGCGCAGTGATGCGGGTGTCTCCATGCCCAGCTCGGCCCATACTTCCAGCAACCCGTGAAGTGCATCTTCTACATTCCTGGTGATCTCTTCAGGTGTGGACCCTTCCGTCACCAATCCCGGCACGTCGGGGCTTGTGACCGTGTAGACGCCGCTTTCCTCATTGAGTTCTAGCGTCAGCCGAATCTTGTACATCGAAGTTGTGTTTTCCATGCTGGTAGCTTATCGCGCAGGCGTTACTCATACAAATGGCACGCTACGTAATGCTCCGGCTTGAGCTGGCGCAGCGGCGGGCGATCGCGGCGGCAGACGTCCATCACCTTAGGGCAGCGCTCCTGGAAGATGCAACCGGGCGGCGGGTTGCGCAGGTCGTGCGTGATGCCTTCGGTCAGTTTGAGCGGTTTGCGCTCCTTGATCGACGGGATCGACTCGATCAGCAGCTGCGTGTATGGATGCAGCGGCTCCGCAAAGATCACTGCGACCGGCGCCACCTCAACCATGTGACCGGCGTACATGACGGCGATGCGGTCAACCAGCTGCGCTTGCAAGCCCATGTCGTGCCCGATGAGGATCATGGACACATCCATACGCTCCTTGACATCGAGCAGCGTCTGCCCGACCACGCGCTGCACCACCACATCGAGCGCGCTGGTCGGCTCGTCGGCGATGATCAGTGACGGATGCAGGGCGATCGCCATGGCAATGCAGACGCGCTGCTTCATGCCGCCGCTTAGTTCGTGCGGGTACATGTCGTAGATGCGGCTGGGCAGCCCGACCATTGTCAGCAAGTCGAGGATGCGCTTCTTGAGCTTGTCCTTGGGCTGGCGACCTTCGTGTGTTTCGATCGCCTCGGCGATCTGCGTGTGAATGCGCATCACCGGGTTGAGCGAGTTCATGGCGCCCTGTGGGATCAGCGCCAGCGTATTCCATCGCACTTCGCGCAGCGCCGATTCGTTCAGCCCCACCAGATCGATGCCGTCGAGCAGCACCTGGCCCCCGACGATGCGCCCCGGCGGCTGCACCATGCGCAGGATCGCCATTGCCGTCGTCGTCTTGCCGCAGCCCGACTCGCCGACGAGACCGAGGATTTCACCCTTGTAGACGTGAAAGCTGACATCATCCACAGCGCGCACATTGCCGGTCGGCGTGCCGTAATAGACTTTGAGGTTTTTGACTTCGAGCGTGATCTCGCGGCCATTAGCGCCAGCCGCAGCCGCCTGTTTGCGTTCCAACTGTACAGTCATGCGGTCACCTTCCGTCCGCGCAGACGTGGATTGGCGATTTCATCGAGGCCGACGGTGATCAAGAAAAGGCCGGAAAAGACAACTACGAGGGCAGCAATCGGGATGCCCCACCACCACCACATGCCGCGCAGCACCGCAGCGGACTGGATGGCGTAGTAGATCGTCATGCCCAGCGTCGGGATGCGCGTCGGTCCGAGACCAAGCACTTCCAGACTGGTGGCCGCCAGAATCGCAGCAGAGACGTTGCCAGTGAAGCTGGCGGCAATGTAGGGCAGCATGTTGGGCATCATCTCCCCAAACATGATCGAGAACGAGCTGGCGCCGGAGATGCGCGCCATCTGTACATAGCCGCGTTCGCGCATGCTCAACACCTGGGCGCGGATCAAGCGCGTGGGGCCGGGCCATAAGAACGCCGCCAACAACAACGCCATGTTCTCGACCTGTAGCACACGCACATATGCGCCGATCACAATCAACACCGCCAGCACCGGGATGACGATGATGGCATCCGAGAGCGTGCGAATAACCGCATCTACCCAGCCGCCCATGTAGCCAGCCGTGAAGCCCAGCACAACGCCGATCAACATGCCGATCGTCGCTGCGATCAGCCCAATGCGCAGCGACCGCGGCGCGCCGACGAGCAGCACCGCCAGCATGTCACGCCCGCTGCTCTCCGTGCCGAGCGGATGATCCCACGATGGCACGCCGAAACGCGCGTAGGCTGCCGCACCCACCGCCTGGCGCGCCGGGGTGGCGGCAGGTGCAGCAGCGCTGACTGAATCGGGCGCCGCCGTTGTCGCCGTCGCAAAGGGATTGCCGCCTGTCATCGAGCGGCGAGTTGGTGTGGCGCCAGCGGCTGGCTGATCAGCGGCGGGTGTGCGCGCTGCAAATGGATTGCCGCCCGTGAGCGACGTGCGCGCCGGCGTACTGGCAGCCGCTGGCGCATCCTGTGCGCTGGCAGCATCGGCGGGTGTAGCAACCGGCGTCGCAGTCACGCGGGCGCGCAGCGATTCCACCTGCTGCACTACGGGGCGGGCCGCCTCCGCATCGTAGCCGGGCGCCCACGGCGGCGGCAGATTGAGTGGTGAAGAAGCCGGATAGGAGAGCGTTTCATCCCAAAAGATGCGCCCGATCGGTCCGAGCAGCATGATAAAGAGCACCATGCCCAGACCGATCAGAAATTTCGGATTGAGCCACGGCGAATCCCACCGGTTGAACCTGGAAATCTTGCGCGCCTGTGGCTTTGCACCGGTTGGGGCGCTTTGTGTGGAAGTCGTCATGGGTCAGCCTCGTTCGTAGGTGATTCGGGGGTCGATCAACGGGTAAAGTAAATCCAGAATTAGCACCAGCGTCGCTGTCGTGAAAACAAGCATGAAAACGATGCCCTGGATCAACGTGTAATCTGAAGTAACGATGCCGATGTAGAGCAGATAGCCAACACCTGGATAGGCGAAAATGTATTCGACCAGCACGGCGCCACCGACAATGCCGCCCAGACTGAGCGTCAACGCCGTGACCTGGGGCAGAATCGAATTGCGCACGCCATAGAGCCAGAAGATGCGGCTCGGTTTCAATCCCTTCGCCTGCGCCAGGATCATATAATCCTCACCAGCGGTGGTGATCATCATGCCGCGCATTCCCAGCGCCCAGAAGCCCATCGATGCGATCACGATGGCGGTAGCGGGTAGAATCGCATGATAAATGATGCTGGAGATGTAGGGCCAATTCAGACCTGCAATGAGCCCGCGCCCGACCGAGCCGGAGGCGGGTAGCCATCTTAACCAAAAGGCGAAGATGTAAATCAGCAGAATTCCGAGCATAAAGAATGGTATTGACGTAAAGGTCAGTGACACCGGCAGCAGGCTGCGAATCCAGCCGGGCGTGCGCTCCCACGCCATTAGCGCGCCGATCGTGTTGCCGATCACGAAGGACAGCAATGTTGCCACCAATAGCAACCCGATCGTCCAGGGCAGCGCCTGGGCAACCATGTCTTCGACGCGGCTGGGAAAGTTGGCAAGTGAGTAACCAAGATCGAAACGGAGTGAATTGCTAATATAGCGAATGTATTGAAGGGGAAGCGGATCGTCCAGCCCAAAGCGAGCCCGCCAGGCATTAATGAGTTGCGCCGCATTTTCTACGTATCCAGACTGCGCCATCATACGACTGATCATGCCAGCCACGGGATCGCCCGGAGCAAGACGTGGGATCATGAATATGATCGTGGTGCCCAACCAGATAGTTAGCAGCCACATGCCGAGTCGCTTCAGGAAGTAGTTCCAGGTAAGCCCGCCCATGCCGTTTCCTATTGTACTTTGAATAGCCGAATCGATCTGGAAACCTTCCAGGAAGCTGACAGCTTCCTGGAAGGTTGACAAGACGAGCGCTATTGAGCGCCAGTTGCCGTCAGGTTTTGCAGAATCACGTGGAAGTGCTGCCACCATGTCGGCGGGTGGATGTACTGGTTGTCGAAGGTGGGCCAGCCAGTCCAGTAGGTGGTGTCGAACGGAATGATCTTCTTGGCCTGGGTGACTGGAATGACAGGCAACTCGTCAAACCAGAGGTCCATGGCTTTAATGAACAATTCTTCGACTTTGGGGTCGCCAAGTGGAAGACTGCCCATTTCTTGAACGATCGCACTAAACTCTTCAGCCGCCGGGCCACTCCAGCGCCACGCATCAAAGTCGGCGCGCTCGCCGATTGGCTTGAGCCACTGAACGTCGAACGTGTTCAACGATGCCCACGGTTCGTTGACTGAACCGCAGGTCTGCCAACCCATACGGGCCTCGAAATTGCCATTGCGCCAGTTTTCTTCCCAGGTGCTGCCAGCTTCGTTGCGCGTAGAAGCATTGATGCCCAACGCCTGGAGGTCTTCGACGATCACCTGCGCAATGCGTTGTTTCTCGATGAACGCTTCATGCGTCGTGATATCGAGCGTCAGCTCCTTGCCGTCCTTTTCGTAGTAGCCGTTGGCGTTCTTGGTGTAGCCCTTGGACTCGATGATCTCGGCGGCTTTGGCAGGGTCGGTCGTCCAGAGCTGGTCAAGGTCCCAAGCGCCAGCTTCGATGGCGGCGTCGACCAGAGCATCCAGCGGCGGATAGGCTGGGAAGAAGTGGCGGCTCTTGAGCGTGGTGTTCTCGTAGGCAATCTCGACAATTTTGTCGCGGTCGATAGCGTAGTTGATCGCCCAGCGCATCTCTGGATCATCCCAGGGTGCAACTGCATTGTTGAACTCAAGGGTACGCGAGCAGGGATCAGGCACCCAGGCGAAAGGCGGTTCGGCAAACCAGGTGATGACATTGGGGTTCTGCGCCTGCAGTGCCTGCAGTGCGCCCAGCGTGATGTCCATCAGGCTGTCAAGTTGGCCGTTTGCCATAAGCGCGGCGCGGGTCTCGGGCGGTCCTGCCCAGGTCCAGATGATCGTCTCCGGTTCCGGCAGTTTGTAGAGACCCGTCTTGGCGCCCCACCAGTTGTCATCACGTTTCCAAACTACCTCAGTTGGGCTGGTGCTTGCCAGCTTGTAGGGGCCGGAGCACATCGGCAAGCCAGCGGCCAGGTCGAAGTTCTTGAAGGTGAGCGGATCGACGTCCTTCCAGATGTGCTCAGGCGCAATGTTGGACCCGCCCCAAATCTTCACTGACCAGTAGTCGAGCGCATAGCGTGGGTTCGGCGCTTTCAGGTTGAACTGGACAGTCAAGTCGTCAATCTTTTCTACACTCTCAACCCACTGATTTTGCTCAGCAGAACCGCCAAGCTCAGGGGTGCTCAACAGCATATTCAAGGTGAAAACAACATCGTCTGCGTTCAGCGGTTCACCGTCCTGCCAGGTGATGCCTTCGCGCAGCTTCAACGTCCAAACATCGAGAGTTTCGTTAGGAGTGAAGCTCTCGGCCAACCACGGTTCGAATTCACCTGTCTGATAATTGAGAATCTGCAACGGCTCCAGACAGACCTGGTGGAAGCCCTGGTCGCGGCGATTGCCGGGGACGTAGGGGTTCCAAACGCCTTCCGGGTCTTGCAGACGCCCGCCGTCGATGTCCATGATCAAGGTCTTGGATCGTTCGGAGCCGGTGGCGGCAGCCGGTTCTGCAGCGGGCGCTTCGGTTGGGGTGGCCTCAGCCTCAGTAGCTGCCGCCGGCGCTTCGGTTGGAGCGGCTGGCGCTTCCGTGGCCGCCGCTGGCGCTTCGGTGGCAGCGGGCGCCTGTGGCGCTGGCGTAGCCTCGCCGCCGCCACAGGCTGCCATCACCATCACGGCGATGACCAACAGACTCAGGATCGTGATGATCCGCATTCCTTTGCGCATACGAAAAAACCTCCTGAATTGGGTGACTGGGGAACAACAAAACGTTAACCTACACTTGCGTGCTTGCAGTGATCCGCTTTGTTCGCTTCACCTCCTTCTCTTCCTGTCTGTGCGGGAGCTCATGCAGCGAAATTGTGATTGACTTTGATAGATAGTGAAAAGAGATGTTGCAACAGTCAACGAAATGACGGCATATCGAAGCTGAAATTTGCCTGTTGGGTGTTGCAAAGCGCACTATAGCGCAAACGTTTCAATTGTGCAAACGCCAATTTTTGCTCGTTTTGACTTTCCTCTGACAATCGGCGTGGCGTCTGCTACGATGGCGCCTTGCACATGGCATAAAACGCCCAATGCGAGTAAAATCAGGATGTTATGACGCGATTACTTCTGTCTTTGCTAATCACTACGCTTTTAGCCGGTTGTGGCGGTGTGCAGAGTGCGCCGCTCCCATTTGTCGATTTGAGCGTGCGCACCCCACTGCCACAAATTGCCCCGGCTGAATTGATGCACTTGCGCATCGGCATCGCCGCCATCCTGTCGCCACAAGGCACTGTGACCAGCTATAGTAAGCTGGCTGACTATCTGGCGGAGAAATTGGGGCGCCCCGTCGATCTACTCCAGCGCCGCACCTACGCCGAACTCAACGACATGGTCGAAGCGAGCCAGGTCGAGCTTGCCTTTATCTGCACCAACGCCTATGTCGTGGGCAACGAACAGTTTGGCATGGAGTTGCTCTTGGCGCCGGAGATCAACGGCGAGTCGGTCTACTACTCACAGTTGATCGTGCCCACTGCCAGCGCGGCGCAGAGCATGGCCGACCTGCGCGGCCAGGTGTTCGCCTTCACCGACCCGATGAGCTTCACCGGGCGCATCTATCCGGTCTACCTGCTCCAACAGATGGGCGAGACGCCGGAGCGCTTCTTTCGGCGCACCTTCTACACCTACAGCCACGACCGCGCCATCGAGGCAGTGGCTGATGGTGTGGCTGACGGCGCCGCCGTGGACAGCCTGGTGTTGGATTACGCCCTGCAGCGCAACCCGGACCTGGCCTCGCGTATCCGGATTGTCCATACGTCGGAGGCGTTTGGCATTCCGCCCGTCGTCGTGCCGCCGACGCTGCCGCCCCGTCAGAAGGCGCAACTGCGCGATCTGCTGCTCACCATGCACACTGACGCTGCCGGGCAGGCTGTGCTCCGCGAATTGGGCATCGACCGTTTCGTGGAAATTGACAATGCGGCTTATGATGGCGTGCGCGCCATTGTGCACGCCACGGGGATCGGCGAATGAGCACGCACGACACACCACTGCACACACCACTGCCGGTTGCACCTTTCCCTTCACGACGGCTAAACCGCTGGGCTGAAATGGCCTGGCGCGTCGCCGGCGGCGTCGACGTGCGCACCAAAATTCTGGGCATGGTGCTGGCGCTGACGACCGTGCTCGGCTTAGCCGTGACGTTGCAAGTGCGCGCAGTGATGACGCGCGTCTTTATGGAAGAACTGGAAGGACGCGGCGTCTCCGTCGCCAGTGACCTGGCAAGCCGCAGTGTAGACGCAATCTTGCTCAACGACACCTATACGCTCCACGAACTGCTGATCGAAACTGTGAATAACCATCCCGACGCGCTGTATGCGTTTGTACTGGATCGCGACAATCAGGTGATTGCACATACGTTTGGGGACGCGGGCTTCCCCGCCGCCCTACTCAATCCGACCCTGGCAGTCACCGCGCCCAATCTCGTTGGAACGATCCGGCACTGGGTCTACGCCACGAACGAAGGACGGGTGCACGAGATGATTGCGCCGATCATGGGGGGCAACGCGGGCGTGGTGCGCCTTGGTCTCACCGAGGCGCGGCTGCGAACGGTCGTCAACACCGTCACCGGGCAGATGATTCTGACGACGCTGCTCGTGGCGCTGGCTGGCATCGTCGCCGCCATGATCCTGACTTGGCTGCTGACGCGCCCCATCCTCGACCTGGTGGAGACCACGCAGGCAGTCGGGCGCGGCAACCTGCAGGCGCGGGCGCCGCACTGGGCCGACGACGAAATCGGCACGTTGGCTGACGCATTCAACCAGATGGTGAGCGACCTCGACGCCAGCCAGCGCACCGTGGCCGAAAAAGAGCAGGCGCGCTTCGAGTTGCTCAAGAAGCTGATCTCGGCGCAGGAAGAAGAACGCAAACGCATCGCCCGCGAACTGCACGACGGCGTGGGGCAGATGCTCACCTCGTTGATGGTGGGGATGCGCACGCTTCAGCGCAGCGACGACGCCAGCCCCGCCGCCCATCGTATGGATGAACTGTGCGCCACCGCCAGCGAGACGTTGGAACAGGTGCGCACGCTCAGTCGCGAGCTACGCCCCAGCCTGCTCGACGACCTGGGGTTGGCCGCAGCACTGGAGCGCTACGCCGGTGAGTTTGCCCGCGCTCACCCTACCATCACCGTCGATCTGCATTGCGACCTGCCAATGCGGCTACCCGGCCCCGTCGAGACTGCGCTCTACCGTATCGTGCAGGAAGCGATGACCAATGCCGCCCGCCACGGCAAAGCCAGCACGATCAGTGTGCTCGTCAGCCGCCGCGCCAACGCCGTCCAGGCGATTGTCGAGGACGACGGCGTCGGTTTTGACGTGGCCGCAGTGCGCAAGCGGCAGAGCAGCGTCGGCATCTTTGGCATGACCGAGCGCGCCGAACTGTTGGGCGGTAAACTCGACATCGAGAGCGGCCCCGAAGGCGCCACCGTCTACGTGGAGATTCCGCTGTGACCAGAATTCGCATTCTGCTGGCTGACGACCACGCCGTGCTCCAGGCTGGTCTGGAGGCTATGCTCAACGCTGAGGACGATATGCAGGTCATCGGCACGGCTGGGGATGGTCACGCCGCAGTGCGTCAGGCGGCGCTCCTTCAGCCCGACGTGATCTTGCTCGACATCAACATGCCGGGCATCAACGGGCTGGACGCGCTGGCGCAGATGCGCAGCCAGGCGCCTGCCAGCCGCGTGCTGATCCTGACCATGCACGATGACGCCCAGTATCTGCGGCAGGCAATGGCGAGGGGTGCGGCGGGCTACGTGCTCAAGCAATCGGCGGGCAAGGAACTGCTCACGGCGATCCGCACGGTGGCGCAGGGAGGCGTCTACCTGCACCCGGCGCACGCACGCTTGCTGGCGACGCCCGATCCGCCAGCGGCTGTCCCCACCGCCCGCGACGAAGCCTCCGACGCCGCCAAACGCTTCCAGTTGCTCAGCGAACGCGAGGCCGAGGTCTTCGAGCTTGTGGCGCTTGGCTACCGCAACGCCGAGATCGCCGACAAACTGGCGCTCAGCGTGAAGACGGTTGAGACCTACAAGTCGCGCATGATGGACAAGCTGGGCTTGCAGACGCGCACGGCGCTAGTGCGCTTTGCGCTGGAGTTGGGGATGCTGCAGAAGGCGGACGCGCAGGAAGACGCCTGACCTGAACACAAGGGAGAAGGGCGCAACAGTGCGGATAGTCTTCATCGCCCACTGACCTGAGACGGCTCACGCATTGGCGCAACGAATTCCCAATTGATTGAAGTGTTTTGACGGAAGCAAGTTGTCTGACGCATACTGGCGCAGGTGCGCTGATGCTGCGTTGTAGCGTCAGTCATGGACAGGGGGATATGGCCACTACGCCGACGATTGCCGAGTTGGAATCGCGATTGACCGAGCTTGACGGGCGTTGGGATGCCGATTCACACATGAAAGTGGAGCTGCTCAACGACCTGGCATGGCTGCTGAGCGATGTTGACATGCACCGGGCCTACGCGCTTGGTGAGCAAGCCCTTGTTCTGGCGGCTACAGCTGCGAACGACACTGCGCCGCACCATGCCGGCATCGCCGCCAGCCTGCGCACCCTTGGTTACATTAACCTGCGTCTCGGCAATCACCCGCTTGGACTCGGCCAACTACTCAAGGCGCTAGAAGTGTGCGAGACGCTGCACCTCACTGCGCTGTTGCCCGATGTGTTGGATGGCATCGCCAGCATCTATGTACAGACCGGCGAGTTACCGGTCGCCCTCGACTACGCCCATCGCCAGTTGGCGGTGGCGCAAAAGATCGGCGACAAGCGGCTGATCGCCAATGCGCAAAACAATATGGCTAACCTGTATTATGCAATGGGTGACCTCGATCGATCCCTCGAAACGTTGCAGAACAATCTGTGTATAGCCGACGAAATCGGGTTCGATCGCATCAAAGCCTTGTCGCTGCTCAACCTGGCGGACGGGTATCGCATGAAGGGTGAGAACGAGCGGGCATTGGACTACGGGCAGCGTGCGCTGGCAGTCAGCCGCGCCGCCGGTTTTGCGATCTTTGAGATCTACGCCAAGGAGTTCACCGGCAAAATCTACCGACAAATGGGCAATGCCGAGGCCGCACTTGCCAATCTGGAAAGCGCGCGGTTATTGTCCGTGGCCGCTGGTTCGAAGGTTACGGAAGCACCGATCCTGCTGGATTTGGGCGAGGTGTACCGTGACCTGCAGCGTATTGACCTGGCGCTGGCATCTTTCCAGCACGGCGCAGCCCTGGCAGCCGAGATTGACGCCAAGAGCGAGCAATCTACTGCCTACCGGCTACTGGCTGAACTCTACGAAGAAATGGGCGACACGGCGCAGGCGCTGGCGTACTACAAACAGCATCAAGCGCTCAAGGAGCTGGTCACCGGCGAAAAGGCCGAACAGCGTCTGCAGATCCTCCAGGTGGCCCACGACACCAAAAGCGCCCGACAAGAGGCCGAGCTCGCTCGCCTGCGCGCGGCCGAACTACTTTCGCTGAATGAGCGATTGGAACAAGAAGTTGAGCAGCGCACGGCCGAGTTGACCCAGACGGTGGCGCAACTTCAGCAAGAAATCACCGTGCGCGAGCGCGCTGAGGCTGACCTCCGTCAGTTTGCAGCGACGCTGGAGCAACGCGTGGCGGTGCGCACCGACGAACTGGCGACTTTCTTCGACCTCACGTTGCTGGCCGGTCAGGCGGTCGATCTGCATGACATCTTCGCGCAGGTGTTGGCGCGCATCATGGAGGTCACGCGCAGCCGCGCGCTCTGCATCCATCTTTTCAATGCCGATCACACCGCTTTGGAAATGGCTAGCCAACAGAATCTTTCGGACGACGCGGCTGCGTTGCTGCACACTGCACCGCTGAAATCCAACTTTGCGCATTGGATGCAGCAGGCCAACGACCCGCTCGTGACGACCAACCTTGCCGCGCTGACGCTCTTGCCGCCGGCATTCCGGCTGCCAGGTTTTCAGACCTATCTTGGTGCGCAGATCAAGATAGGCAGCCAGGTCATGGGGTTGCTGAGCTGTTACCGCTTCACCAACCGCGGCTACGGTCTCGACGAAATCGCCCTGGTCACCGCGCTCGCCGAGCAACTGGGGTTGATGCTGGAGACGCAGCGGCTGCGCCAGCACGCGCAGGCCATCGCCGTCGTCGAGGAGCGCCAGCGGCTGGCGCGCGACCTGCATGACTCGGTCACACAGTCGCTCTACAGCCTGACACTCTTCAGCCGCGCCGGGCGCGAGGCCGCCGAGGACGGCGACGCCGCGCGTCTGCAACACAGCCTGGCCGAATTGGAGCACAACACCTTGCACGCGCTGCGCGAAATGCGCCTGCTCCTCTACGAACTGCGCCCGGCCGACCTGGAGCAGGAGGGGTTGGCGCGGGCGATCCAGTTGCGGCTGGACACTGTGGAACGCCGCGTCGGGCTGCAACCGCAGGTGTATCTGGCAGACTTGCCGCCGCTGCCGCCCAACTTCGAGGTGGAGTTGTATCATGTCATTGTGGAGGCGCTGAACAATGTGATCAAACATGCCGCGGCCAGTCGCCTGCGTGTAGAGCTGGTCGAGCGGGATGGCTGTCTTCATCTCTGCATCGAGGATAACGGCAACGGCTTCGACCCGGAGCAACGCAAGGGTGGTCTCGGGTTGAGAAACATGCGCGAACGCGTCGCCCGGCTGCACGGAGAGATTGCCATTGCCAGCGCGCCGGGCAGCGGCACGCGGCTGGAGGCGACGATTCCTTATCCGGCGGAGACAAGACAATGACCGAGTTGATTCGCATCTTGATTGCAGACGATCACTTTGTCGTGCGCCAGGGGCTGGCCACGCTGCTCGTCCCGCGCAACGGCATGCAGGTCGTGGGGGAGGCCGCCACGGGCGCCGAAGCGGTCGAGCTGGCGCTCACCCTGCGGCCCGACGTGATCCTGATGGACATGATCATGCCCGAACTGGACGGCGCAGCGGCGATTGCGCGCATCAAGGCGCAGAACCCGGCGGCGCGCATCCTGGTGCTGACGAGCTTTGGCGAGCGCGAGAAGGTCGCCGCAGCGCTCCAGGCCGGCGCGGCGGGCTATCTGCTCAAGGACTCCTCCCCCGACGACCTCTTCGCCGCCATCCGCAGCGTGCATCGCGGCAACCTGGTCATCCCCCAGGAACTGGCCAAGGAACTGATGCAACCTCCTCCGTCCGCGCCCACCGCCAGCCAATTCACTGCGCGCGAACTGGACGTGCTGCGCCTGCTGGTGCAGGGCAAATCCAACCCGGAGATCGCGCAAGAATTGTTCATCAGCGCCACAACGGTGCGCTCGCATATCACCAGCATCCTTACCAAACTGAACGTCGCCAACCGCACACAAGCGGCGCTGGTCGCGCAGGAACAGCAGTTGGTGTAGAAAACACCCCCTACGATCGTAGGGGGCCAACCGTCTCTCCCAGAATCCTCCTGTCATAGGTTACGCACGGGCAAGCGACCTGCTATGCTTGCCGCCAATGGATACCTCACCTTCGCTACACCCACCGCTCCCGACTGTCATGGTCTCGCGGCCCGGCATCATGCAGCAGTCGCTGCGCGCGGCGCTGGCTGCCTGTCCGGGTGTCTGGGTGGCCGCGTCGTGTGGCGATGGGCTGACCGCGCTGAACTCCGTGGCCGTGCACCGGCCGGCGCTGCTGGTGATCGACTGCAACCTGCTCGACGAAGAGGTGGAAGCTCTGCTATCTGCCGTCAAAATGCATTATGCGACCACCCAATGTGTGGTCTTAACCCGCTCCAGCCAGCACGATGCGTGGGCGCGGGCATCCGGCGCCGATGCCGTTATCCCGCACAGCAGTTCAATGCAGGAATTGATCAGTAGTCTTACCGATTTGCAGGAGAACCAACCATGAAGCAAGCCTTATTTGCCATCCTTCTTGCGCTCAGCCTGCTGACGCCCCCTACCATGCAGGCGTCGGCGCAGGATGCCGCCACCATCGACATCGACGAAGGCGGGCCAGACATCATCTTCGGTGTGGCGAACTACGCCAACACCGAGATCGCCATCACCGGGCAAGAGCCGGTCATCGCGCTCGTCGACATGTCCGCGGAGACACAGCGCGACTACACCCAATTTGCCGGCGTGGGCGGCCAGATTCTCGGCTACTTGACTACGCCGCTGGCGCAGCCGCCGGTCAACTACGTCGTGCCGCTGCCCAGGATGCCCGCCGCTATCCCCGTCGATCTCGACAACAACGGCGAGAACGACATGGGCGTGCAGGTCTTCCGGCTGACGCTGGTCTCCAACCTCAACGGCGGCTCGCACCTGGAGCAGCTCGACCAGTGGCGCTATCTGAACTCGTACCAGGTCGACGACGCGGGGGAAATCACCGAAGGCGCGTTCGTGGTCTATGCGCCGGACGACCAACAGGGCTTTCCTAGCGGCGTGGGCGAGGATGGGCTGATCTTCACCGCCGACGACCCGATCGTAATCCTGCCGCAAGGTTATACCGTTGCCCGGCTCGCGGCGGATGGCGCCATCACCTTCGACCGCAGCCAGGAAGCCAACATCGACGTGTTGGAGGCCGCCGGCGTCGCCTATCCCGATTTCGCCGACCAGGGCATTTTGGAAAGTTTCAACTCCCTGATCGACGTGCTGGTGGCAGAGTACGCCTTCACCGACCTACGTCAGCTCGACTGGGAGCAGATTCGTGCGACCTATCTGCCGCGCGTGGAAGCAGCCGACGCCGCGCAGGATGTGGCCGCCTACGGCGCGGCGCTGCGCGACCTGGCGCAGACGATCCGCGATGCGCATGTCTATGTGCAGGGCCCGGGCGCCGCCATTCAAGCCGCGCCGATCGCCGCCAACCTGGGCGCCAATGTGGTGGAGCTTGCCGACGGTCGCTTTGTCGTCACCGCGATTGCAGCCGGCAGTCCGCTCGAAGCGGCTGGCGTGGTCTTCGGCACGGAGATCGTCAGCATCGACGGTGAGCGCATCGAAGACCGGCTGCCCAACGTGATCTACACCGATCCCACGGGCACGGCGGAAGGTCAGCGCCTGCGCCGCGTGCGCAACCTGCTGAAATTCCCCGCCGGCGCCGAAGTGGAACTGGTCTATCGCCTGCCCGACGCCACGGACACGATGACGGCGACGATGAAAGCCGGCGCCTATCCGCTCGAAAACCCGTTCCTCTGGGAAGGACGCGGGATCGAGGCGGTCAACTACCAGGTCTTCGACAAGACCTTTGGCTATGTCACCTGGCCGAACTTCGAAGACCCCATTCCGGCGGTCGAGGGCTACGCAGATTTCCTGAAGCGGCTCAATGCGGGCGAGTTCACTGCCGGTTCGCAGGCGCCTGGCATCATCATTGACATGCGCAGCAACGGCGGCGGGTGGGATGTGCAGTATCGAACGATGGGTTCCTATTTCTTCACGCCGGAGCAACCCCTGGCTTATCGCTGGGCGGCGGACGCCACCTTCGACGCCGCGACGCAAACGTGGACGCCGGAGTTCACCTATGACTGGTCGCTCAGTGCGCCGGATCCTGCGGCTTACTTCGCTGGCGATGTGGTCATTCTGATCGACCCGTCGTGCGGCAGCTCCTGTGAGTTCTTCACAGCCATGCTGCAATCCAGCGGACGCGCCACGGTGGTCGGGCAGTACGCGACGACCGGCGCAGGCGGCTCCATCAAACGCGCAGCTTTGCCTGGCGGTCTTTCGTTCCAGTATCCCTACACCGGCGTCATCTTCGACGGCACGAACGACCTGGTGCTCGAAGCAAAGGGTGTCGAGCCGGATGTGCGCGTGCCTGTGACCCTGGAGTCGGAAGCGGCGCGTATCGCCGGCGAAGACCCGGTGCTGGCGGCCGGGCTGGACACGCTGAAGCAGCTCGCCGCCGCGCGCTTCGCTGCGACTACGCTGACGCCGCTGACCGATCCGAACGGCGCCTACACCACCGTCGTCCCGGAAGGCTGGAACCCGAGTAACGGCGTCTATCTCAGCCCGACGGGCGCCGAGTACATCGCCTTTGCTGCCATCACGCCGCCGTTGGCGGACCTGGCTGGGACGCTGCGCGGGCAAGGGATCGTCGACATGACTCAGCAGTTGGTAGAGGAACGCACCGCCAACGGCCGCACGTGGGCCATCTACGCGGCGCCCAGGGTCAGTGCGGGCATCGAGCAGACGCTCCAGATTGCCATCACTTCCGATGAGAGGGCGACTTACGCCATCTCGGCGGTCGGGCGCACCTTCCTGGCTGACGCCATGCGCGCGGCGGTGCTCGCGCCGGCCATCGATGCGTTCACGCCGAACAGCGCCGCGCAGTAATCCGCAGCACCGCGGTCGAACGCGCGGCTTGATCACGCAGAAATCCCTTCCTGGAAGCAAGCGAGCTTCCGGGAAGGCAAGAACAGTAGAACAAAGGAAAAGATATGGCTATTCGTCTCATTGATCCGGTTGTCAAGGATTATCTGTTTCATGACGCCCCGCTGCGCTCACCGCTGAACAAAGGGGTTTTGGCGGTGCTTGGCGCAGGGCTGGTGGTGCTGGCGTTTTTCGGCTGGAGTGTCCTGACCGCAAGAAACAACCTGTTCGAAATTCTGCTGTGGGTTCCCTACTCGATCCTCGGTTCGGTCTTGGCTTACTTGGTGATCGCCTTCTTGGATCGGGAGCGGCGGGTGCGCGTCTTCCATTTTGTCACCATCCTGAGCGTTTTTCTTGTCACGGGGCCGGTCGCGGCATTCTTGAATGAAAACTCGCCCTTGAAATTGTGGACGGTTGGCTTCTTCGAGGAAGGGTTGAAAATCCTGCCGGTGCTCTTGCTGGCGATTTATCTGCCCAACTTGATCCGCACCCGCAAAGATGGCATCGTGTATGGCGCCCTGGCAGGGATGGCCTTCAACATTATCGAGATCGGTTCGTATGTTGCAATCGCCCTACACGACCACCCGGTGCTCGAGGCGCTCTATATGCACTCAACCCGTCTGGGCGTCTGGGGCTTTGGCAGCCACATCATCTGGTCGGCGTTTGTGGGCCTGGGGATCGGCTATGCCGCTGAGTCCAAAGCACGCGGCTGGCGGAAGTGGAAACACGCAATTGTGTTCTTTCTGCTCGCTGCCATCGGTCATAGCCTCTACGATTTGGGCGGTTCCGCCGTTGGGATGTTGCCCATCGCCTTTACCGAAATCTGGTGGACAGGCACCGGGTTTCAAGAGGCTTTCGCGATCGCAGGCTCCGCACCTGGCCCTGTGCGTGATGGCATGAAATATGGCCAATACATCTGGAATTTCGCCTTCATCGTTGTGTTGATCGTCCAGATTCGGCGCTCATTCGCCTGGGAGAACAAGCTGCAAGTGGCGCAGATGGCGGAGGAAGATCGATCGATCGTCACGCCCGATGAACTGAAGCAGGTGAAGGGTGAGCGGCTGTTCTTCAAACGGCGCTATGGGGGATTCCCAAAGGCGACTGGCAACAAGATCGTGCTCTACCAAAATCTGTTGGCCATGCAGAAGCATACCGCAGCGCTGCTGGGGGCGCGGCTGAACGATATTGAGCCGGTCACAGCGCTGCGCGATGCGATTCGTGCACTGCGCGGAACCCAGCCCACGAAAGCTTAGCGTGAGCAGTCACACAATCGAAGGTAACCAAAGGAAAAACCATGCACGTAAGAAAACACACCATTATCCTGCTGGCAGCACTGCTGGCGCTGCTAGCCCTGACGGCATGTCAGGGCGACTCAACGCCTGCCCCGACTGCCACCGCCATCGCAACAATGGCGGCGCCCACAGAAGCGCCCGCCGCGGCGCCGGCTGCAGTGCCGCCGCCCACGGAAGAGCTGACAACGCTGCGCGCCAACCCCTGGCAGTGGGTCTCCTTCACCAGCCCGGTGGAGCAGTTCGACGTTGCGACGCCGCTCAGCTACCTGGTGCAGTTCAATACTGACGCCACGCTCAACGTCGTGGCCGACTGCAACAACGCCGCCGGCTCCTACCAGGGCGAAGGTGGCAAATTGCAGATCGAACTGGGGCCAATGACTGCGGCCGCCTGTCCGCCCGACTCGCGCAGTGACCAGTTCGTCAAGCTGCTCAGCGGGGCCGCCCTCTACTTCTTCCAGGACGGCAACCTGCACATCGACCTTTTCGCCGACAGCGGCACCATGGTCTTCAGCCCTGCGCCGCCCGACATCTTTGGCGACGACGGCGAGGGCGCCGTGGCCGGTCTGCCGGCAGAAGTTATGACGACGCTGGGCAACCTGAGTTACAGCGGGCTGTTCGACGACCGCGCGATCACGCTGGTCGACGGCGCCTTCACCGAAACGAGCGACGCCGAAACCATCGCCGTGCGCCTGCTCGACCCGTTCGTCGCTATCGGCGATCTGAACGGCGACGGGAGCGAAGACGCCGTGGCCCTGCTCGAACTCGACACCAGCGGCAGCGGGCGCTTCACCTACCTGGCGCCCGTGCTGGATGTCCTCACGACGCCCACGGTGGCCCCAGCCATCATGGTCGAAGACCGCATCCAACCCACATCATTGTCCATCGCCGACGACCAGGTCGTGTTCGAGTACGTCGGTCACGGCGAGGGCGACGGCGAATGCTGCCCAAGCTGGAACATCCGTCACGCCTTCGCCTGGCAGGACGGCGCGCTGGTGGAAGTCAGCCGTGAAGAAGTGAGCAAGGTCGAGGCGGCTGCACCCGCCAGCAGCCTCGACCGCACCGACGCCTGGACGCCCGTGGCCTGCGACACGCTGGGCGTCGCCCCCGAGCTGGCGGCCGTCGCCGAATGCGGCTATGTCAGCGTGCCAGAAAACCGCGCAACCGGCAGCGACAAGACGATTCAGCTTGCCGTGGTGCGCGTGCCGTCGACCTCCGCCGCGCCCGGCTCACCTGTGATCGTGGGGACGGGCGGCCCTGGCGGCGCCGGGCTGCAGGGCGCCACTGCGCCAGGCGGCAGCACCTTCCTGCAGACGCACGCCGCGATCCTGGCCGACCGTGACTGGGTCTTCTTCACCCAACGCGGCTCGCCCCGTGCCAAGCCCGAACTGAGCTGCCCGGCCTACAACAACGTGCCGCTGGAAGCCGCCAAGAACGGATGGACTGCCGAGGAAAAGCTGGCCCAAAGCAAGCAGGCCATGCAAGCCTGCCTGGACGACTTTGCAGCCCAGGGCGTCGACCTGACCGCCTACAACTCGGTCGAGAACGCCGCCGACATCGACGCCCTCCGCCAGGCGCTGGGTTACGACAAGATCATCTACTACGGCGAATCCTACGGCACGCTGCTGGGACAGTATCTGCTGCGCGCCCACCCGGAGATCGTCGAATCGATCATCCTGGACGGCATCGCACCGGCGACGGCCACGCGCTGGACCGACGTGACCAAGATCAATGAATCGTTCCAGCGGGTCTTCGACGCCTGCGCGGCGGACGAGGCGTGTCACGCCAACTATCCTGACCCGGAAGGGGCGCTGGCCAAGGCGCTGGCTGACCTCAAGGCGAATCCGGCGTCGTACACACTGACCGCGGGGGAAGGCATCACCGTCCCGTTGAAGGTGGACGATGTGCTGGCCATGAATGCCCTGTTCATCAACCTGTATGTGTCCGGCGGCTATGCCAATTTGCCGGCGATCATCTATCAGCTCAGCGAGGGTGACACCTCGGTGCTGGCCAGCACGATTCCACTGTACTACGCCAATTCCGGCGTCGCCCGGGTGATGCACCTGGCCATCGCCTGCTCCGACGACCCGGTGCCCTCGCTGGATGAGGTCAACCTGGACGTGCCGGAGATGTACCAGGGGCTGATCATCGACGACGCCATGAGTTACATCGCAGAGTGCCCGCTGCTTGACGTGCCGCACATGGACGACAGTTCGGACGCGTTGGTTGAGTCTGAGACACCCGCGCTGCTGCTTCAGGGCGGCCTCGATCCGGCGACGCCGGTTTCGGGCGGCGACAACGTTGCAACGGGCCTGCCCAACAGCTACAACATCGTCGTCCCAGCCGGCAGCCACATTCAGTCAAGCAATCCGTGCATCCTGGACATCATGGCTGCGTTCATGCGCGACCCGCAGGCTGCACCTGACACGAGCTGCATTGACCAGACAGTCGCGTTCCGCACACCTGGAGTCGTCAGCTACGCCGGACCTGGCGCCAGCAACGCAATCTCCATCACGCTGCCGGCAATTTTCAGGTCACTTGGACAGGGTCAGTGGTCCAATGGCGCAACGGGCGTCGTGATCGCCTCGTTTCCACCCAGCAAGACCCCCGAAGCCCTGATGGGCGAGACGGCGACCGCGCTGCAGGCCCAGGAATCCGATATCAGCGCCGGTCCTACCATCGCCGGCATGGAGTCGATGTTCCTCCAGACTGCCACCGCCGACGCCTACGTCTTCGGCGACGCGCAGGGCACCTATCGGACCATCTTCCTCGCCGTCGATCCCAACTCGCTGGACTCCGCCCGCGCAACGCTCTACCCGGAACTGCTCGACAGCGTGACGGTCGGCCCGGCGCCAGCGACCGCGGCAGAGACATCAGCGGAGGCAGCAGGAGCAACCGCCATGGCCGCCATCAGTGAAGAAGATCTCGCCTTGTTTCAGCAGGTGGCCCAGGAAGCCTTCCAGCGGATGGTCGCCCGCAACCAGGAAGCCTGCCCAGACGCGACCAGCCGCCCCTTCCCACTGGCTGAGCCGGACTACAACGCCAAGCGCCCGCTCGATCTGAGCGCCTTCGCCGACGCCCTGGCCGCGTTCGACCCGGCGCGCGGTGAGGAACTCGATACGCTGCTCGCCGGCAAGGCGATCCCCGACATCCAGGCGCTGCTCGACAGCGGCGACTTGACCTCCGTCGAGCTGGTCACCTACTACCTCGACCGCATCCAGCGCTACGACGTTGATCGTCTGAACTCGGTGATTGAACTGAACCCGCAGGTGCTGGCCGACGCCGCCGCAGCGGACGCAGCGCGCAGTGAGGGCAAAGTGCTGGGTGCACTGCACGGCATCCCCGTGCTGCTCAAGGACAACATCGCCACGGGCGGCGGCCTGCACACCACCGCCGGCGCCTATGCCCTCAAGGACTGGCAGCCCGACCGCGATGCGTTCCTCGTCCAGCAGTTGCGCGACGCGGGCGCACTTGTCTTCGGCAAGACCAACCTGTCAGAGTGGGCCAACTACATGGACCCGTGCATGCCCAGCGGCTTCAGTGCGGTGGGCGGCCAGACGCGCAACCCCTACGGCCCCTACGAGACCTACGGTTCCAGCAGCGGATCAGGCGTCGCGGTGGGCGCCCACTTCGCCACCGTCGCCGTCGGCTCCGAGACCTCCGGCTCCGTCATCCAGCCGGCGCGCGTCAACAGCGTCGTCGGCCTTCGTCCCAGCCAGGGGCTGATCAGCCGTGACTACGTCGTGCCGCTTGGTCCACACCTGGACACCCCCGGCCCCATGGGGCGCTCGGTGACCGACGTCGCGCTCCTGCTCAACGCGCTGAAGGGCGTGGATGAGAACGATCCCAAGACGGCCGACGCCGCAGCGCTGGCCGATGTGGACTTCACCCAATACCTGTCGCTGGACGAAGCGCGCAAGGTGCGCGTCGGCGTCATCATGCCTAACAAGGAAGTGGGCGACCTGCTGGCTGCCTATCGACCCGCCCTGGAGGCCAGCCTGGGCCGTGCGCCAACCGACGCCGAGCTGCAGGAAATCGCGGAGACAGTGATCCTGCCTCTGTTCGGCTTCAACCAGCCTGCCGCACTGGACGCGCTCAAGGCGCAAGGCATCGAGGTGGTGGAAATCGACGACGCCACCCTGCCCTGGACCGACAAAGACACGGCGCAGCCCCAACTGCCCTACGACTTCGCTGCTGGCGTCGCCGCGCTCTTCGGCAACATGGAAGGTGCGCCCATCACCAGCCTGGCCGACGTGATCGCCATCAACAACGAGGACCCGGCCAACCGCGCGCCCTACGGTCAGAGCTACGTAGAGTGGTCAGCCAACAACACGCTGACCGCCGAGGAGTTTGCCCGCGTGCAGGCGACGGCGGTGGCGCTGGCCAACACCTGGATGGACACGGTGCTCCAACAGAACGACGTGGACATCCTCGTTACCGGTATGCTCTACTCCGGCAACGCGGGCGCGGCCGGCGTTCCCGCGCTGACGATTCCCAACGGCCTCGACGCCAACGGCCGGCCGCAAGGGATCATCCTGAGCGGGCCGTACCTCTCCGACCCGCAGCTCATCGCCGTGGGCTATGCACTGGAACAGGCGCTCAACGGGCGGGTGGAGCCGGATCTGGACGCGACGATCGCGGAGATCGACGCGGTGACCGGGAAGTAACACAGTCGTGTCTCCAGGCGGCGGTCATCTCCCCCGATGACCGCCGCCTGGAGACATCCATCCAGCTAACTCAACTGCTGCACGGGCGTGCATGGGGCGTTTCCTTTGACGGGTGCATTTCTGGTTGGGACGCTGCCCCCACCGTGAAGTATCCTCCCCAGAAAACTGAGGTTTCGCCGGCGATCCATGATGATGTATAATCGACAGCGGTGCTCAGGATACCTGTAGCCGACTACGGTAGGCGCTGATGCCATTGGTGGACGTTTCGCCCGGAGTAGAAGGGGTAGAGAATGTCACAAACGATGACGCTGCAACTTGAGTTTCCGACCGATCTGGCAGCTTTGCTTGGCGTTCAGTCCCAGGCCACCGAGCTCGCCAAAGAGTATATTGTTCTGGGACTTTACCAGGAAAACCGCATTTCCGGCGGGAAGGCCGCCGAATTATTGGGCGTGACCCGGCGCGGCTTTGTCGCGCTGCTTGCACGCAGAGGCATCGATTACTTCCGGCTTACGCCCGGCGAGTGGGTAGAGGAGGTTGATACCGTCAAGGCGTGGGTTGCCAGGCATGGCTGATATTGATTCCAACACTGGCCCGATCATCGCCCTGACAGGAATTGGCCAACTCGATCTACTGCGGCGTCTCTTCGGTGCTGTGTTCATTCCGCCTGCCGTAGCCGCCGAAATTAAGGACGAGAACAGCGTCGAGGCACTGCGTCAGACAGAATGGATCACTGTTCAGCCAGTGACTGGTGTTCTGGCGGTGCAAGTGCTCCAAAACGAACTTGACGCTGGCGAAAGTGAGGCGATTGTACTTGCGCGAGAACTGCATGCGGAATTGCTGTTGCTTGACGAGCGCGCTGCCACACGCAAAGCACGTTCAATTGGATTGCAGACCATCGGCACTTTAGGCCTCTTGCTGTTAGCAAAAGAGCAAGGCATCGTCCGCGCAATCAAGCCCATGCTGGGCGAACTGCGGCAGTCTGGCTTTCACATGAGCATTCCGCTTTATCGGCAGGTGCTTGAGAGCGCCGGCGAAAGCAGCGATATCACCCCTGACCAGTAAGGCGGCTAGTACATTATTCTCCTTGTGCCTACCGCCCAGAGGGTGGACTTGCGCGTCAACCCGCGGCTAGCAGTGCCTAATCTGCGGGTTCTCTCTGGCTAAGAAGTTAGCGTGCTAAGGTGGGGCGTAGCTCTCCGACCCGCAGATCATCGCAGTGGGCTATGCGCTGGAGCAGGCGCTGGACGGGCGGGTGGAGCCGGATCTGGACGCGACGATCGCGCAGATCGACGCGGTGACTGGGAAGTAACACAGTCGTGTCTCCAGGCGGCAGTCATTTCCACCGATGACTGCCGCCTTTCAACATCCATCCAGCTAACTCAACTGCTGCACGGGCGTGCATGGGGTCGCAGGTCATCGTCTCCGGCGTGACGGGCGCCATGTCATGTCGGAGACGATGACCTGCAAAACAAACGCTGCCCCCATTGTGAAATAGACCCGCTGCCCATTGACGCGATGCAAGACGCCATGCTATTCTATAAAAATAGAATAGCTTTCTACCTTTATAGAATCAGGAATGGCAGATGAGCCTGAATATCAAAAACGCAGAGGCTTACACCCTGGCCCGTGAGCTGGCCCGGCTGACCGGCCACAGCATGACGACGGTTGTCCTGGAGGCGTTGCGCCAGCAACGGGAACAACTGCTGCTGGCGCAGCAGAAAGATGCGCGTGTGCAAGACTTGATGGCGATTGCGCAGCGCTGTGCGCAGCACATCGTGCAACCGGTCAAGGCAGTCGATCACGGCGACATGCTCTATGATGAACGCGGACTGCCGCAATGATCATTGACACGTCTGCGCTGTTGGCCGTTCTCTATCAAGAGGAAGACGCCGAGTGGTTCGTCACCGCCATTGTGACGGCGCCGACGCGCCGCATGTCGGCAGCGAATTTCCTGGAAGCGGCCATCAACATCGATGCTCACGGCGACCCGGAAGCCAGCCGGCAGATCGATCACTTCGTGCGCCAGGCTGCGATTGAGATCGTCCCCGTCACGCTGGAACAGGCGCAAATTGCCCGCCAGGCGTATCTGGATTTCGGCAAGGGCCGGCACAAGGCGGCGCTCAACTTTGGCGACTGCTTCGCCTATGCGCTGGCATGGGCGACCGGCGAGCCGCTGCTGTTCAAAGGGAACGACTTTTCAAACACCGACATTGTCCCCGTCACGCGCTGACCAGCGCGTGAACCGGATGCGGTATCGCCCTGAGGCCGGTTGCCCCGGAGGTCGTTAGGTCGAACCCCTGGCGGAAACTTCGCCACTGTGAGTTGAATCCGCGCGCGTGCAGGCAACGGCCGCGGCGCTGGCGAACACATGGATGGACACGGCGCTCCAACAGAACGATGTGGACATCCTCGTCACCGGTATGCTCTATGCCGGCAACGCGGGCGTTCCCGCGCTGACGATTCCCAACGGCCTCGACGCCAACGTCCGGCCGCAGGGCGTCATCCTGAGCGGGCCGTACCTCTCCGACCCGCAGCTCATCGCCGTGGGCTACGCGTTGGAGCAGGCGCTGAACGGGCGGGTGGAGCCGGATTTGGAGGCGACGATCGCAGAGATTGACGCGGTGATTGGGCAGCAATTCATTCGTTGCCCCAGGCGGCGGTCATCGGCGGAGATGACTGCCGCCTTTCAGCATCCATCCGGCTAACTCAACCGCTGCGCCGGCGAGCCTGAAAAGTTCCTGTGACGGGTGCATTGCAGAGCATCCTTGTGATTTCGACTGCACTGGCAGTTCAGCAAATCGGGCGGGGAGAAACGGTGGTTTCGCTGATGGTGCGATGATAATGTATAGTTACTGGCGGTAGTCTGTTTCGTGACGATACTTCTGACGGACGCTGCAAAGCAAAGGAGGCTGGACAGTGCCCAGGGTGCTGCAACTTACAGCAATCATTGAACGGGAAGATGACAGCTACGTCGCCACCTGCCCGGAGCTTGGCGTCGTTAGCCAGGGAGAAACAGTCGAAGCCGCGCGGCAGAATTTGCTGGAAGCCGTGGAAGGCTTCTTTGAGGTGGCCTCACCTTCGGAAATCCGGCGCAGATTGAAGCGCGAAACCTACATCATGCCCCTTTTGCCTACCGCCCCAGTGGGTAGATCTGCGCGTCAACCTGCGGCTGGCCATGCCTAAGCTGCGTGTTCTCTCTGGCCAAGAGGTTTGCGCGATCATGGCAAAACATGGCTTTGAGCAGGTCCGGCGCAAGGGCAGCCATATGATCATGCAGAAGAAGACGGGACGCACGACAATTACGGTACCCGTGCCGGATCACGACGAGCTGAAGACTGGCACGCTGCTGGGCATCATCAAGCAGTCGGGGCTGCCGCGGAACGTATTTGAAACTTCATAACGGGACGATTCCCAACGGCCTCGACGCCAACGGCTGGCCGCAAGGCATCATCCTGAGCGGGCCGTACCTCTCCGACCCGCAGCGCATCGCCGTGGGCTACGCGCTGGAGCAGGCGCTGAACGGGCGGGTGGAGCCGGATTTGGAGGCGACGATCGCGGAGATCGACGCGGTGACCGGTAGGTAGACTGGGTTCCTAAAGTGATATGCGATAGAGAAACCGAGTTTCTTGGCCGTCGGTGACCGGTAGGTAGACTGGGTTCCTAGATGGCAGTCATCTCCCCCAGTGACTGTCGCCTTTCTGTATAACCCCACTTGGAAACGCAGATTGCCGCAGGTTTGCGCTGCAACAGGCGCCACGTGTGGCATGGAAGCGATAAGCAAGTGAATCGAGGCATGCGCGCCAAATAACTCGCACGGTGCGCCTTGAAATGGAGTCTGTCGATGTCAAGACAACAATTGATGAATGTCGTCATAACCGCAGCGGCTGCGGTCACTGCCTTGGTCGTATTGAGTGCCTGCCGCCCGGTTGCAGCAACAGGAGGAACGTCGATGGCAAACGCTGCACCCACAACAGTGCCTACTTACCTGGTTTCCCTGCAGGCCGCCTATGGGCCGCCCTCAGATGCGGGGTTCGGCAGCGCGGTCTTCTACACCGCACTGGGCGCCGACGCCAGCCTGGAACAGGCGGCGCTGGACAAGTACAAGGTGTTTACCGGCGAGCTCTGGCAGCGTTATGGCGAAGCCGCATGGATGGGACCGTGGAAGGAAGTCTACACCCGCGCGCCCGGTGCACCGGCCGACATCGTGGCGGAACTGCGCGGGATCGCCGACCGGGATGCAGCCATCTCCGTGCCGCTGATCCTGGATGAGGTCGACGATGCTGCAGCAGCCCGCGCGGCCCTGGCCGCCGCGTACGACGACCCGGCGGTGACCGAGTTGCGCGTCTACAATCTGGGCGACGGCGCAGCTCTGGCTGGGCTGCTTGTCGCCGGGCGGCGTGGGGCGACGGGTGACGCGATCTTCCTGGTGTTTTTACTGGATTGAGCGTGCCCGGTTCATGGTTTGGCGCGTATTAGCAGCGGCGCCTCCGCCGCGAAACGCTGCCTGCGCCGCTGGACGATGGCATCCACATGCTGCGACCAATCGTACAGCACACCCGGAGCGATGTCCGCACCGTTCGGCCAGATCAGCGCGCACCCGTTGCCCCAGGCGCTGATCATCCCCCGGCGAATGGCGCTTGCGACTTTGACGAAATACCTGCCGCGAACTGAGGGCATCCGCCATGCCGCCACTAGAAGAATCAGTATGGGCTTCAGATGGCGATCTGTCAGGGAACTCCCTGACAGCCGCCCCGTAAACCCTCAAGCATTCCCTGACATCTTCCCAAACTTTCCCTGATACAAACATCTCAACGGCTGCTCTACACTGGCGCACAGGCAATGCGCCGGCGCAGATTCGCGTTCGGCTGTCCTGTTTCCAATTCATCAACCGTGAGGTATTCCTATGGCTGACATTGTACAGAAGGAAAATCTGCTGGTGCGTATGCAGGAGGATATCCGCCGCGCACTGGAGAAACCGGAAGGCGAGCGGCGCTGGGGCATGGTCATCGACACGCGTAAGTGTGTGGGCTGTCACGCCTGCACGCTGAGCTGCGTGGCCGAGAACAAGCTCCCGCCCGGCGTCGTCTACCGCCCCGTGCTCGATCAGGAGATCGGGACGTATCCCAACGTGACGCGGCGCTTCATGCCTCGCCCCTGCATGCAGTGCGAGGAGCCGCCATGCGTGCCGGTCTGCCCGGTCAACGCCACCTACAAACGCCCCGACGGCATCGTGGCGATTGACTACGAGCAGTGCATCGGCTGCCGCTACTGCATCACCGCCTGCCCCTACTCGGCGCGCACCTTCGACGTGGGCTACACCTACACTGAGGGCACCCCGGAGCAGGAGGTCTACGAGCTGCTGCCCAACTACGAGTACGGCGTCGAACATGCCCGCGTGCCGGGCAGTGAGGAGTCGCCCATCGGCAACGCGCGCAAGTGTCACTTCTGCCTGCACCGGCTGGAGCAAGGCGCGCTGCCCATGTGCGTCACCACCTGCATCGGCGTCGCCAACTACTTTGGCGATCTCAACGACCCCGACAGCCTGGTGGCGGAGATGGCTGCGCAGCCCAACGCCGTCGTGCTGAAGGAAGAACTCGGCACCAAACCCAAAGTCTTCTATCTGGTCTAGGGAGGCAACCGAAATGACAACCTTAGCGACTCCCATGCCTGGGAATGAAGTGAAAAGCCCCAACTGGGTGCAATGGGTGGCCTGGGCGCTCACCATTGTCTGCCTGGCTGCCGGCGCCTACGGTCTCTACCTGCGTTTCACCGAGGGCCACGCCGCAGCTAGCTACGGCTCCTATGTGCCGTGGGGTTTGTGGATCGCGGCTTACGTCGCACTGATCGGCGCGTCGGCGGGCGCGTTCGGTTTCGCCGCCGTCATTTTCACGATGCGCAAGACCGAGTACTACGGTCTGGCGCGGCTGGCGATGCTTGTTGCCTTTGGCGCCTTTGCCGCCGGCATGATGAACGTCTGGCTTGACCTCGGTCATCCCTTCCGCTTCTGGAAACTGATGTTGCAAACCTCGTGGACGTCGATCATGGGGTGGATGTCCTGGTTCTACGTGATCTACGGCTTGATCCTGGTGGTCGGCCTCTTCCTCACCCGCAAGGGCGTGATTCCAAAGTTCATGGAGCGCTTCTCCTGGGTTGCCTTCCTCTTCGCCATCGCCTTTGCCGGCGCCGAGGGTGCGCTCTTCGGTGTGGTCGGCGCGCGGGCGCTGTGGGAATCGGGCTTGACGCCGATTCTCTTCCTGGTGGAGGCGGCGCTCTTTGGCGTGGGTCTGGTGGCGGCGGGTGCGCTGATCTTTGGCGGTATGAACCCAAAAGCCGCGCGCATGTTGGGTGTGGTGATGCTCATCCTGCTCGGCGTGCTGCTGCTGCTGGAATGGGCCGAGTACACCACGGCGCTCTACGCCTCGGTGCCCGCCAAGAGCAGCGCGGTGATGACAATCCTGACCGGGCCGTTCTGGTGGGTCTTCTGGGGGCTGCATCTTGGCCTGGGCGTAGTGCTGCCGGGGCTGCTGCTGCTCTTTGGCCGCGGCAACGTGCTGCTCACCGGCATCGCCGGCGCGCTGATCGCAGCGATGGGGCTGGCGACCAAGCTCAACCTGGTGCTGCCGGCGCTGGCGCAGGAAGAACTCGAAGGTCTGGCGCACGCCTTCACTGGGCCGGGCCTGACTTTCTCCTATTTCCCATCGACGATGGAATGGCTGGTCTGGCTCGGCACACTGGGGCTGGGCGGGCTGATCGTCCTGATTGGCTACCGACTCTTCAGTCTGTCCACGCCGACCCGCAGCAGTGCAAGCAAGTAGGGAGGAAATCTCTATGTCCAACGAAATGCTCAATCAAGTTCCGGTAATCGAAGAAGATGCGTGCGGCTGTGAACCGGGGCTGACGCTCACCCGTCGCACCTTTGTCAAGACCTCGGCGCTGCTCGGCGGCGCGGCGGCGATCGTCAGCCAGCTGCCGGCCGTCGCCAAGACGCTCAACGAACCGGCGCAGATGGTCGAAGGCGCCACCGCTGCGGCGGGCGCCAACGGCTATGCGCTGATGGATCCAAACAACATCCTCTATTCATGTTGTCTGCAGTGCAACACCGGCTGCCCGATCAAGGTCAAGATCGTGGATGGCGTCGTCTCCAAGATCGACGGCAACCCGTATGCGCCTTCCACCTTCTGGCCCTATCTCGACTATACGACGCCGCCCACCGAAGTCGGCGCCATCGACGGCTGGATTTGCCCGAAGGGGCAGGCCGGGCTGCAAAGCGCCTATGACCCGTATCGCATCCGCAAGGTGCTCAAGCGCGCCGGCCCACGTGGTTCGGGCAAGTGGGAGAGCATCTCCTTTGACCAGGCCATCGAGGAGATCGTCAACGGCGGCAAGTTCGCCGACGGCACGACCAGCCCGGGTCTGAACGAAATTTACGCGCTGCGCGACGCCAAGGTTGCCAAAGACATGGCGAAAGCGGTTGACGCCATCCTGGCGGAAAAGGATCGAGAGAAGCAGAAGGCGATGGTGGAGGAGTTCAAGGTCACCTTTGCCGATTATCTTGACACGCTGATCGACCCGGATCATCCCGACCTGGGGCCGAAGAACAACCAGTTCACCTTCGTGTGGGGACGCCTCAAGGACGGGCGCGGCGAGATCATCAAACGCTTCGCCGGCGATGCGCTCGGCTCGGTCAACGCGCACGGCCACACCACCGTCTGCCAGGGGTCGCTCTACTTCACCGGCAAGGCGATGAGCGAGCAGTTCGTCGAAGGCAAGTGGACAGGCGGCGAGAAGTTCTACTGGCAGGGCGACCTGGCCAACACCGAGTTCGCCATCCTCGTCGGCAACAATGTCTTCGAGGGCGGCTATGGCCCACCCTATCGCGTCTCCAAGATCACCGATGGGCTGACCAACGGTCGCCTGCGCTACGTCGTCATCGACCCGCGCCTGGGTAAGACCGGCAGCAAGGCGTGGAAGTGGCTGCCGAACATCCCCGGCACCGAAGCGGCGATTGCGCTGGCGCTGATCCAGATCATCATTCAGAACGAGCGCTATAACAAGGGCTACCTGGAGAATGCCAACCAGGCGGCGGCGACTGCGGCGGGCGAACCGAACTTCTGCAATGCAGCATGGCTGGTCAAACTCGACAAGGAAGGCAAGCCGGGCAAGTTGATGCGCGGCTCGGACCTGGGGCAGGAACCAGAGGAACGCGAGAAAGCCGACGGCTCCGGCACATGGAAGTTCGACCCCTTTGTCGTCCTGCAGGATGGCAAGTTCGTGACCTTTGACCCCAACGACAAGGAGAACCCGGTCAAGGGCGACCTCAAAGCTGACACCGAATTCACCACGCTCGACAAGGACGGCAAGGCAGTCACGGTCAAGGTCAAGTCGGCATTGATGGTGCTGGCCGACAGCGCCAACGAACACACTGTCGAAGAGTGGGCGGAGATCGCCGGCGTCGGGGCGCGCGACCTCTATGAGATCGCCCAGGAGTTCACCAGCCACGGGCGCAAGGCGTGCGCCGACATCCACCGCGGCGTCAGCCAGCACACCAACGGCTACTACAACGTGCAGGCATGGAACGATCTCAACCTGTTGATCGGCAACTACGACTACGCGGGCGGCTACTCGGTCGCCAAAGCCTACGACCAGAACGGCGCCAAAGAGGGGCAGCCGTACAACGTCAACAAGATGATCAGCGGCGCCATGGGCAAGTTCGGCCACACGATCATCCGCTCCAGCAAGTACGAGACGAGCACGATCTTCGAGGAGTACCCGGCGAAACGCCCGTGGTATCCGCTGGCGACCGACATCTACCAGGAGATCTTCCCGTCAATCGGCGACGCCTATCCCTATCCGGTCAAGGCGGCGTTCTTATACATGGGGTCGCCGGTCTATGCGTTGCCTGCCGGCCACACCAACATCGAGACGCTCAAAGACCCGGCCAAACTGCCGCTCTTTGTCACCTTCGATATCGTCATCGGTGAAACCTCGACGTACGCCGACTACATCATCCCCGACCTGAGCTACCTGGAGCGCTGGGAGTTCCACAAGTCGCATCCGAATGTGATCGTCAAGAACGCACCGGTGCGCCAGCCAGTGATTGCGCCACTCACCGAGACCGTCACCGTCTACGGCATCGAGCAGCCGATCTGTCTGGAGAGCTTCCTGCTCGCCATCGCCGAAAAGATGAACCTGCCCGGCTTCGGTCCGAATGGCTTCGGCGAGGGCAAACCCTATCAGCGCATGGAAGACCTCTATATCAAACAGGTCGCCAATATCGCCTACGGCGAAAAACCTGACCTGGCTGACGCTGTGGAAGAGGCGACTGACGCGGAAGTGGAGTTGTTCCTCAACGCCCGCCGTCATCTGCCCAAGACGGTCTTCGACGTGGATGCGTGGAAAGCTGCCATCGATAACGACGAGAGCCTATGGCGGCGCGTCGTCACCGTGCTCAACCGCGGCGGACGCTTCCAACCTTACGGCAAGATTCTCAGCGGCGCACAGTTGGCAAACAAGTACGGCAAGTACATCAATCTGTACGCTGAGAAGACCTACGACACCAAGGACAGCATGACAGGCGCCCACTTCTCCGGTGTGACCCGCTACTTTGAGCCGGGACGCGACTCATTGGGCAATCTCGTCTCACAGCAGGACAAAGCCGAAGGCTACGACCTGCAACTGATCACCTTCCGCACGATCACACAGACCAAGAGTCGGACGTCGGGCAACTACTGGCTGCGCGCCGTGGAGCCGACCAACTACGTGATCGTCAACAGTCAGGATGCCGCCCGCATGGGACTGAAGACAGGCGACATGGTGCGCATCACCTCCAAGACCAACCCGGAGGGCGTCTGGGATCTGGGCAACGGCGAGAAGGTGCCGATGGATGGCCAGGTGCAGGTGCTCGAAGGGCTACGTCCGGGTGTGGTGGGCTTCAACCTGGGCTACGGCCACTGGGCCTACGGCGCCAACGATGTGACCATCGACGGTCAAGTGATCAAGGGCGACAAGCGCCGCGCCACCGGCATCCACGCCAACGCGGCCATGCGCACCGACACACAGAACCCCAACACCACTCTGCGCGACCTGGTGGGTGGATCGGCGGTCTTCTATGACACGATGGTGAAGCTGGTGAAGGTGTAAAGGAAGAGATTAGGAGATTAGGAGATTAGGAGATTAGGAGATTAGGAGATTAGGAGATTAGGAGATTAGGAGATTAGGAGATTGGAGATTGGGCGTTGTGCGACCGCATCCTTCCAATCTCCAATCTCCAATCTCCAATCTCTCAATCTCCAATCTCTCAATCTCTCAATCTCTCAATCTCTCAATCTCTCAATCTCTCAATCTCTCAATCTCTCAATCTCTCAATCTCTCCACCCATGACACCGAAACGCATCGTAATTCTGGCTGGAATTTTCGTTGTTCTGCTCGTTGCCTGGTTTGTGCTGGCGCCGCCGCGGTTCTGGCTGAACATGACCAAGGCGGTGGAGCCGACCGCCGCAACCGGTGCACAACTGGTCGAACAGTACGAATGCCGCAACTGTCACCGCATCGCCGGGCAGGGCGCGCTCAAGGCGCCTAGTCTCGACGGCATCACACTGCGCAGCGACGACCCGGTGCACGTGACGCTGCGCCTCTGGCTGCGCGACCCACGCGCGGTCAAGGGCGACACCGCCATGCCCAACTTCCGCCTTTCCGACAGCGAGATCGAGGCGATTTTGGCGTATTTGATCGAAATCGATCAAAGCAAGTAGAATAGCCCTATGAAGACGCTCGATGAACTCCTGGCTGAATCCGCAGCGCTGCACCGCCATCTCTGTCCGCGCCAGGTGCTCGGCGTGCAGATGGGGCGCCTTGCCGCCGAACTGCTCGGCCTTGACCTGCCACAAGGCGACAAACGCCTGCTCACCATCGTCGAGACCGACGGCTGCTTTACCAGCGGTCTCTCCGTGGCGACCAACTGCTGGGTGGGACGGCGCACGCTGCGCGTCGAAGATTACGGCAAAGTTGCCGCCACCTTTGTTGACACTGAGACGGAAACTGCAATCCGCATTGCGCCCAGCCCCACGGCGCGCACCCGCGCCGTCGCCTTTGCTCCTGAAGCGCGCAACCGTTGGGAGGCGATGCTGCTTGGCTATCAGCGCATGACGCCCGCCGACATCTTTTTGTGGCGGCCGGTGATTCTGACCACGCCTGTTGCTGCCATCATCAGCCGCGCCGGGCATCGCGCTGCCTGCGACCACTGCGGCGAGGAGATTCTCAACGAGCGCGAAGTTGTGATCGGCGGGCTGACGCTCTGCCGTCACTGCGCATACGGCGGCTACTATCAGCGCTGCGACGACGCTGCGCACACTTTGCCGCTGGCGCAATGGAAGCTACAGGTTGCTGATTGACCGACGCCCGCATGGAACCGCTCTTTGCTGGCGCCGCCCCTGAACTGTTTCCTGGCCGCTGCCTGAATCGTCGTCACGCCGGCGCGAGCTGCACCCGTTGCGTAGATGGCTGCCCGGCGCAGGCAATTGCACTGGACGGCGTCACACCGCAGCTCGACGAGCGCGCCTGTGTGCGCTGCGGTCTCTGCACCGCCCTCTGCCCCACCGACAGCTTTGTGCCCGCCATCGACTACGAAAAGACGCTGTGCGCCACTGTTGCCAATTTGCCTACGGCGCCGACTGCGCTTGTCTGTCCCGTGCACCCCACACCAGATGCAACCGCCGCCGCAGTGAACGCCGTTGTGCAGCATCGCCGCTGCCTGGCTGCGCTCGACGTGGCCGACTTACTCGAACTTAGCGCCAGCGGGACACGGCCGCTCTGGCTCGACGACAGCCCTTGCGCAGCGTGTCCCATCGGCGCGGCGCAGGCAACGCTGGTGCACACGGTTGAGGCAACGCGCACGTTGTTGCACGCCGCCGGCTCTCCGCCCGCAATCCTGCTACACAGCGAACGTCCGCCCGCCGCAGATGCCAAGCGACACCGCGTGCCGCTTTACGACGGCGCCCAGCCAGCAATCAGTCGACGCGCACTGTTCACGCGTCTGCGCCCGACGCGTCCCGACAGGGAAGAAGTTGGAGTGATCGACGATCTGCTCCAGCGTGGGGCGCCGCTGTCCGCGCGCCTCCCCCAGCAGACGCCACACAGTCGCCAACGCTTGCTGGCGGCGCTGCACGCGCTCGTCATCACAAACCCGACTGGCATCGACGCAGCGCGCTCGCCGTTTGGCGCGGTTCAGGTTGACGATGCGCGTTGTTCAGGCTGTAGCCTCTGTGCGCGTTTTTGTCCAACGGGTGCACTGCAATTTACGCAGCGTGAGGAGCAGTTTGCGCTGGCTTTCCAACCTGAGGCCTGCATCCGCTGCAGCATCTGCGTCATCGCCTGCCCGGAAGATGCGGTTGAACTTGGCGCGCAGGTATCGTTGACCGCGCTCCTGACAGACGAACGCTCGACGCTGGTTACGGGGGAACTGGTTCCTTGTGCAGTCTGTGGGGTACTGACGGCGCGCCGTCGGGAAGAGTCAACGCCGCGCTGCCACGTCTGTCGTCAGGGCGCCGGCGTAGTCACGGCGCAGCGCGATGGGGCGGGGTTGATGGCGGATTTACTGAGGCGCGCTCCATCTCTGAGGCATGAGGCGGGGGGCATAACTGGCGACGCCGATAACGATGAAAACAACCTTCCCAGAAGCTCTGAACTTCCGGGAAGGTAAGAAACTGCTATTTCCGCGACTCGTTCCTCTACGTCAGTCTGCTAGACCCAGATCGTCGCCAGCGGCGCGGGTGCTGGCCGGCTTGGGTTGGTGATACTCGACCACCGTCACGATGCGATCGATCAGATCGCGCGTGTTGACCACGTTTAGCTTCCTGTAGAAGAAAGCGAACTGGTCTTCCAGCGCCTGGTAGAGCGTCTCCTTCGTTTCACCCGAAATCGCCCACAGTTCCGGCTTGAAAGGCCCCATCGCCTTCTTGCGCGACTTGTAGTAGAACTGCGCGTCGGTCATGTTGGGCTTGCGTTCGTCGGCTGCCGCCACATCGAGGAACTTGTGCAACTTTGCAGTCAAGTTGGCCGGGAAGGCCGGGTGATCCAGGAAGAGGTTCATGAAGCCGGTCGCCAGGTGGATTTCCAGCGTCTGCACTTCAGGGAACTTATTGAAGTAGTCTTCGGGCAGGGTGCTGGCGCCGTGCTGCACTGCGCCACCTGCGCCATGCTCGCGCGCGCGCTGCCCCAGGATGCCCAGGGTGTCGAAGTCCACCGCAACTTTGGCGATGCTGCCGTCGGGCAGGACGATCCCGCCATGGCTGGTGCCCGTCTGCACGCTGATCTTGCTGAGGCCGGCATAATCACCTAGCGCAGCCAGTGTTTTGTTGTAGTTCTCGATGTAGGCGTCAAGCTCTTCCGGCGTCGAGTTCTTCTCGCCCACTTCGCCGATCTCACCGCCTAGACTGATCGTGACGCCGGCCGGCTCCAGGTCGCGGATGTATTTGGTGATCTCGGCCGAGCGGGTGAAGTTGTGATATTGCTGCTCTTCCAGCGTCGGCGGTTCGAGCGTAACCAGCGTGCTGGTGTCGATGTCGATGTTCCAGAAGCCAGCCGGGATTGCTTCCTTGATCAAGTCCTTGACTTCTTTGATGGCGCCTTCGGGGTCGGTCTTGTACTTGGCCGCCTTGACCTGGAAGTGGTCGCCCTGAATGAAGAGCGGGTGGAAGTAGCCTTCCTTGATGGCAGCGGCGATGACCATGGCGCTGTACTCGGCGGGCGGCAGTTCGCAGTAGCTCATTTCGCTGCGGGCGATCTCGAAGATCAGCGCGCCAGCGTTGGTCTTCTTGGCGGCGCGCAGTGCAGCGCGCACGGTGTCGTAGGCGGTGAAGCGGATGTTCATCGCCGGCACGGTGCGATCCGACCATTCGTTGCGTGCACGCGCAATGTAGAATTCGTGAATGCTGGCGGGACGCGCACCCAACTCCTGGCCGATCTCCCAGATCATCCAGCGCGCATACGCCTTGACTGCGTCCGTGCCAAAGGTGGCGGAGCGCGCCAGGATGTCGATGCCGTGCGCCTGCAACTTGGCAAGATCGACGACCTCGACCCGATCGCCTTTGACGATAACAGAATCTTTCAAGTCCTGGCGAAGTTCATAAGTGCTTTCGTAAATCATTATTACCTTCCTTTTTCAATCGAAACCTACGCATATTTGATCCGCAGATTACGCAGATTGCACAGAGAGAACGGCAATTTCATCTGCGCGATCTGCGTAATCTACGGATAACATTTCTTAGTACAGGAACATCGGCTTGCCGAGCACGTGGCGGACTTTGGGGCGATATTCGTTCACATCGTAGAGTTCGCTCACATCGACGCGCTTGACGCCGCTGGTGACGGTGCTCATCGGGATGTGCGTGTAAGTGCCGTCGCGCAGCGCCACCATGCGCCCGCTGACGCCGCTCGTGATCAAGGAGACGGCCAAGTTGGCGTAGTTGACGCCGACCATCAGGTCCAACGCGTCCGGCGCGCCCGAGCGCATGAGGTACGAGACCTGCTGGTAGATGATGTCTTCACCGGTCAGCTTCTTGAGCGCTTCGCCCGTGAGTTGACCGATGCCGCCCAACTTGCGGTGACCGTAGGCGTCGGCCTCGCCATATTCGACGACCTGCCCGCCCAGGAAGTGCGCGCCTTCGCTGATCGTGACCATGGCGTAGTTGCTGGGGTTGCTCTTCTTGTCCTTCATAACTAGCTTGGCCAACTTCTCCACGTCGAAGGGCACTTCGGAGATAATGGCGCGGTCAACGCTGGCCAGGTAGGAGCTAATCAGGCTGGTCTCACCGCTGTTGCGCCCGAAAAGCTCGACCACGGCGATGCGCTCATGCGAGCCGGTGCTGGTGCGCAGTTGGTGAATGAACTGTACGCTGCGCGTGACGGCCGTGCCAAAGCCGATGCAGTAATCGGTGCCATACACATCGTTGTCCATCGTCTTGGGGATAGCGACGACCGGGAAGCCCTCGCTGTGCAGGCGCTCGCCAAAGCTGAGTGTGTCGTCGCCGCCGATGGGGATCAGGCGGTCGATGCCCAGGAACTCCAGGTTGCGCAATACGTGCGGCGTAAAGTCGAGCGTGCCCTTCTCTGAAACCTGCGGGTTTTCCGGGTCGCGTAGGAATTCCGGCACATCCTTCGGCTTGACTTTAGCTGGGTTGGTGCGGCTGGTGTGCAAGAAGGTGCCACCCGTGCGGTCGATCGTGCGCACCTTGTTCTTGTCAAGCTTCATGTAACATTCGTCGTAGGTCGTTGGGTCAGCTGGGTTGAGATAGAGCAACCCGGCCCAACCGCGCCGAATGCCGATCACTTCATGCCCCTCATCCACAGCGCGATCGACCGCCGCCTTGATGCAGGGGTTCAGTCCAGGGACATCACCGCCACCGGTCAAAATACCAATTCTCATGATCTACTCCTTTTCAATTGAAAAAAGTCATTTTGAATCAAAAATACGTGCGCCTGGGATCACGGGTCGCCGCTGACTTTCCGACCTGGCGTCGCTGTGCATCATTGCGACATGAGCGCCCGGGAGAGGGTCGGAGTGTGATCGTTCAGCGTGTGTATCGCTGCCTGAATCAACCAAATATTATAGCACTGCCCCTATCGATTGGCTACCTGACGCAGAGCCG
>CZCA01000083.1_pt1 | contig 74558 bp, 55 predicted proteins | sample 591981 | NCBI WGS metagenome assembly CZCA01 (sample SAMEA3556810, study PRJEB10932) | anaerobic digester metagenome | reverse complement strand
GGCGTCTACGATGGCGGTGTGGCGTAGGGGCGGCTCGTAGCCGCCCGGTCTCGGTCGAGGAGGGAATGTGATCTGACGGGTGCGGTGGGACGGCGAGACCACGCCGCTGCGAGCGGCGTCTACGGTGGCGATGCGTAGTATTTTGCGCACGCGCACGAGGCAAATCGTGAATTCCTAGAATCCCTGCAACTTGCTCAAATCCGCCACCTGCGCTGGCAGCTGGGCGATGCGTTGCACCAACGCCAATCGCGCCCGGCGCAGCGTCTCATCTTCCGCGTTGACCAGCACCCGCTCGAAGTAGGCGTTGATCGGCAGTTGTAGCGCGCGCAGCGTCTCGCCGAGGATATCCGCCGGCTCCTTGACCAGCTTCAGCGCAGCTTCGGCGGCGACATAGGCGACGTGCAGCGCGTGTTCCACCGCCTCCGTGTATGCACTCTGGTTGAGTGGCAGTTCCTCCGTCAACGAGCGGGTAATGCGGGCGCAGCGCGCATACGCCGTGAAGGTCTCACTCCACCACCCCTGGCTGACATCTTTGCTGAGCGCCGCGCACGCCCGCACTGCGGCAGTCGGATTGTCCCCGCGCACGGCTAACACAGCCTCCACCACATCGAACGCGAAGCCCTGATCCGCCAGCACGCCCTGCAAGCGTCGCTCGACAAAGGCGGCGGTCTCGGCGGTGGCTTCGGCGCTCACCGCCACCGGCTGGAGCTTTGCCGCCGCCTCCAGCCCGGCGCGCACGCTGAAATCGGTCTGCGTGGCGATCAGGCTGTTGACAATCCCCAGCGCGGCGCGCCGCAGCCCGAAAGGATCGGCGCTGCCGGTCGGGATTGCCTTCACAGCAAAGAGACCGCTGAGCGCGTCCAGCTTGTCCGCCAGCGCCAGCGCAAGACCTGGCCGTGAAGCCGGCACGTCGTCGCCAGCAAAGCGCGGCAGATATTGCTCGCGGATCGCCTGGGCGACGGCGGGCGTCTCACCGCTCTTGAGGGCGTAAATCTCGCCCATGATGCCCTGCAGGCTGGTCATCTCGATCACCATGCTGGTCATCAGGTCGGCTTTGCTCAACGCAGCGGCGCGGGTGACGGCGGCGATTTCCTCCGCCGACGCGCCCAACATCTCGGCAATCTGCGGCGCCAGCGCCTTGAGCCGTTCCACGCGGTCGAGCATCGAGCCGAGTTTGGCGTGGAAGGTGAGCGTCGCCAGCCGCGGCGAGTAGGATTCGAGCGGCCGCGTAGTGTCGGCGCGATAGAAGTAGGCAGCGTCGGCGTAACGAGCGCGGATCACGCCCTCGTTGCCCTCGCGCACGACGTCGGGATGCGCCAGCTCGTTGCTGTTGGCGACGGTGACAAAGTGGTTGACCAGCGCACCGCCCTTGAGCACCGGGAAGTAGCGTTGATGCTTCTTCATCACGCCGATCAGCACCGGCGCCGGCAGTTCAAGATATTTCGCCTCGAAGGTTCCAAGCAGCGCTTGCGGCGCCTCGACCAGATCGGTCACTTCGTCGAGCAGCGCCGCTTCGTCGGGCACGTTGCCGCCGATGCTGGCGGCGGCTTGCTGCACCAGCTCGGCGACGAGCTGGCGGCGCTCCTCGCGGTCGACGACGACGCCCTCGGCGGCCACCGCGTCGAAGTAGCTCTGGGCATCCTTGATGGTGAAGGTGGTGAAGCCGCCCGCCGGCAGCCGCGCCGCGGCGTCGGCAAAGCGGGGGCCGCGGCTGGTGTTGCTGCTGGCGACGCCTGCCCAGGTGAAGGGCACGACCTGTTCGCCAAAGAGCGCCACGATCCAGCGCAGCGGGCGCGAGTAGGCGATGCCGCTGCTGTTCCAGCGCATCGCTTTGCCCCAGCGCAGCGCGTTGAGCAGGTCGAGACAAAGCTGCGGCAACACTTCGGCGGCGGGGCGTCCGGCAACGCGCTTCACCGCGTAGACGTAGTTGTCGCGCACTTCAAGCTGGTCGACGCTCATCCCCTGACCACGCGCAAAGCCTTCGAGCGCCTTCGTCGGCTGGTTGAGCGAATCATACGCCTGCGCCAGCGCGGGTCCGCGTTTCTCCACGACCTCATCCGCCTGTATCGGCGCCAGCTCGCTCACGAACGCGACCAGCCGCCGCGGCGTGCCGGTGACGCGCAGCCCTTCGTAGCTGAGTTTGTACTGCGCCAGCAATGCCTTGAGCTTTTCCTCGATCTGGGCGATGCCATCCACGACATCCTGCGGCGGCAGCTCTTCGGAGCCGAGTTCGAGGAGGAAAGATTGGGGGGTGGAGATTGGGAGATTGGAGATTGGAGATTGGGTGACTTCTCCCCCTCTCCCCTTCTCCCCTTCTGTCAGCCATGGGAACTCTAGTTTGCGGCGCTGTTCGACATAAAGCTCGGAGACTGCCTTGGCCTGGGCGCGCATGTCGGCGAAGAATTTGGCGCGCTCGGTGACGCCGATGGCGCCGCGCGCATCAAGCAGGTTGAAGGTGTGGCTCTGGCGCAGCACGTAGTCATGCGCCGGGATGATGAGACCACGCGCAATGCACGCCTCCGCTTCGGCTTTGTAGATGGCGTAGAGCTGTTTCATGCGCTCCACGTCCGCCAGCTCGAAGTCGTAGACGCAGTGCTCGACCTCCGGGTCGCGGTAGAGTTCAGCGAAGGTGTGCTGTCCGTCCACGTCGATGTCCCACACCTGCGTCTTGTGCTGGAGATACATCACGATGCGGTCGAGGCCGTAGGTGATCTCCACGCTCACCGGGTCGAGCGGCAGGCTGCCTGCCTGCTGGAAGTAGGTGAACTGCGTGATCTCCTGCCCGTCCAGCCACACTTCCCAGCCCAGCCCCCACGCACCCAGCGCCGGCGACTCCCAGTTGTCTTCGACAAAGCGGATGTCATGGCGCGTGCGGTCGAGACCGATCGCTTCCAGGCTGGCGAGATAGAGTTCCTGCGGATTGCCCGGATCGGGCTTGAGGATGACCTGATATTGATGATGCATCTGCATCCGGTTCGGATTCTCGGCGTAGCGACCGTCGTCAGGCCGGAAGGATGGCTCGACGTAGGCGACGTTCCACGGCTCCGGACCCAGCACGCGCAGCACGGTCGCCGGGTTCATGGTGCCGGCGCCAACCTTCTCGCTGTAGGGCTGCCAGATCGTGCAGCCGTGTGCGGCCCAAAACTCGTGCAGCCGCATGATGACTTCTTGCATGGATGGTGGTTTGGGCATGTTGACAACTCGCAATTCTGATGAATATCGATTCTGGCGTGACACGGCGTCCGTCACGCCGGAGGCGATGACCTACGACGCACGTCCCTAACTTGAAGTATACCCGTCTACAGCGCGCGCATGGGCACCGGGACAAAGGTCAGGATAAAGATGATAATGACGATGAAGCCGATGATGCGGCGCCGCGTGTCGAGCGTGGTCACGTCGTCCAGCGCCGGTGGGTGTTCGACGCCGATCATCACCAGGATCAAGAACAGCCACAAGAACCAGCCGCTGTAGCCAACGTTGCTCAGCGCAGGTAGAATTTCCTGCACGAACGGCAGCCCGGCGACGGCGAACACCGTCAGCAGCGCCACGGTGGCGAGATTGGCGTAGCGCGCCTTGCGTCCGAACATGGCAAAGACCGTGTGCCCGCCGTCGAGCTGACCGACCGGCAGCAGGTTGAGCGCCGTCACCAGCAAGCCGATCCACGCCGCAAAGGTGATCTGGTTCATGAAGACATCGCGCCCGGTCACCGGGTTGGGCAGAATCTCGCCAAAGACCAGCCACTTGGCGGTGAGGTAGAGCAGGCTGTTGCCCTCCAGCATCAACGGCACGTTGGGCGGCGGCACCGCGACTTCGCTCGACGCCAGCCCGATGAAGAGCAGCGGTACGGCCAGCACCAGCCCGGCCAGCGGCCCTGCCACGCCGATGTCGAAGAGTTTGCGCCGGTCGGGGATCGGCTCCTTAAGCTGGATGAACGCACCGAGCGTGCCGAAGGTCAGCGGCATGGGGATGAAGTAGGGCAGCGTCACCGCGACCTTGTGATAGCGCGCCGCAAAATAGTGACCGAATTCGTGCGCGGCCAGGATGCCGAGCAGCGTCGCCGCAAAGGGCAATCCCTGCAACAGGTTCGACGGGCGTAGGAAATCCCATGCCGAGTTGAGCACCAACGCCGTATCACTGTAGAGCGAACCGACGAAGAGTGTGCTAAGCACGGTCAACACAAAGAGCACGGCGTTGATCCAGACGCGCGAGCGCCCGGGTTTGACGACGCCCGCAAAGATGCGCACAAAGACATCCTCCGGCGGCGCGCCGGCTTCGCCCTCTTCGGCGGCGGAACGCAGCGTCGGCGTGAAGTTGCGCCGCGCCAGCTCCGCCTGCCAACGCGGGAAGGCGATGTGGCTGGGGCGCAGCAGCCGCCCGCGCAACAGCAGCACGCCCTGCTTCTCTGGCTCGCGCGGAACCTGCACCGCTTCGATCAGCAGGTCGGGTTCGACGATGCTGCGCAGCTCACGCTGCAACGACATTGCCTGCGGAGCGCTGTGGTCTGCTGCGCTGTCGATGACATTGGGCAAGAGTTCATTCACGGATTACACCTGATATTTTTCTCTTTGATCGAGGGGCAGCCTGCACTGTGATACCTGGCACACCGTTCGCTTAATCCTCGCATCAAAATCGTGACGCGACACCCCGAATGCAGCATTATGCTATACTGCATCGGTTTTGAGGAAACTATGCAGGGAAAAGAGCACGCTATGAGCAATCATCCATTTCTGCAACGCCTGGCGGAAACGCCGCTGTTAGCCGACGGCGCTATGGGCACGATGTTGTACGCGCGCGGCGCCAGCAGCGAGCAGTGTCTGGAGCACCTGGTCATCGCCAAACCGACGTGGGTGAGCGAGATTCATCAAGCCTACGCCAGCGCTGGCGCCGACATCATCAAGACGCACACCTTCGGCGCCAACCGCATCCGCCTGGCGGACTATGGGTTGGCGGACCGGGTGCGCGACCTCAACTTTCGCGCCGTCAAGCTGGTGCGCGATGTGCGCGAGGTGAGCGGGCGCGCCATCTTCATCGCCGGCGACGTGGGCCCGCTCGGCAAGCAGTTGCAGCCGGAAGGCCCGCTCACGCCCGACGAAGCCGCCGCCGCCTTCCGCGAACAGATCGCCGTGCTCTGGGAGGCGGGCGCCGATCTGCTGCTCTTCGAGACCTTCGTGCATCTCAGCGAGCTGGAGATTGCCGTGCGCGTCGCCCGCGAAGTCTGCGATCTCCCAATTGTGGCGTCGATGACCTTTGCCGAGGACGGGCTGACGATGACCGGTCACGCGCCCGCCGAAGTTGTCGCCCGGCTCAAGGCTGCCGGCGCCGATGTCGTCGGCGTCAACTGCTCGGTTGGTCCAGCAGCGATGACGCAGACGCTCGAACAGATGCACGCCGCCGACCATCATACGCCGCTGATCGTCATGCCCAACGCTGGCTTCCCGGAGCGCGTCGAAGGGCGCTTCTATTATCCATCCAGCCCGGAATACTTTGCGCGGCAGGTCGACAGCTTTCTGGGCGAAGGTGCGTGCATCGTCGGCGGCTGTTGCGGCACCACACCGATGCACATCCGCGCCATGCGCGCCGCGCTCGACGGGCATCTCGCCGCCCGCAGCCGCGGACCTGCGCCCACGCTCACCGTTGTCGAGGAGACGCCGCTAGTCGCCAAGGCTGACTACGGCGTGACCGACGAGGTGCAGCCGACCGACATCCTCCGCAAGCTGCGCGCCGGCAAGTTCGTGATCAGCGTCGAGGTGGACCCGCCGCGCAGTTTCACCGCTGAGAAGCAGATCGAGGGCGCACGTCACGCGCTCAAGATGGGCGCCGACGCCGTCAATGTCGCCGACAGCCCGATGGCGCGCGTGCGTATGAGCGCACTCTCGCTCTGTGTGCAGATTCAACAGCAGGTGGGCATCGAAACCATCGTCCACTTCACCACGCGCGACCGCTCGCTGATGGGCTTACAGGCTGACCTGATCGGCGCCCACGCACTCGGTGTGCGCAACATCCTGGCGCTCACCGGCGACCCGCCCAGCCTGGGCGACACCAAGCAATCGACCGCAGTCTACGACGTGGACAGCATCGGGCTGGTGCGCATCATCAACCGCTTCAACGACGGCGTCGATGTGGCCGGGCAGGATATGGGGCAAAAGGGCGGCTTCACGATTGCGGTGGCTTGTGACCCGACGCGCGCTGATCTGGTGCAGGAGGTGGATCGCTTCCACCAGAAAGTCAGCGGTGGCGCACACTTCACGATGACGCAGCCGATCTTCGACCCGCAGCTCTGGGTCAACTTTGTCACGCTCTACGAACAGCGTCACGGCAAGTTTCCCGTGCCGGTGCTGATCGGTGTGCTGCCGCTGCAAGGGCACAAACACGCCTCCTTCCTGCACAACGAAGTGCCCGGCATCACCCTCAGCGAGGATGCATTGGAGCGGATGCGCAAGGCAGGCGCCAACGGGCGGCAAGAAGGCGTGAAAATGGCGCAGGAATTGCTATTGGAATTGAGGGAATTGCCCTACGTGCAGGGCGTCTACCTCATGCCCAGCTTTGGCCGTTACGAGACCGCGTGCCAGGTGCTGGAGGTCATTCCGGCGCAGGAACGCTTTGGCAACTGAACACTGCGCTGTGCACACCTTCCCGGAAGCTCAGAGCTTCCGGGAAGGTGGCATAGGCATCAAGCATTCATTTCGGCTGATGCACGCGGCAATAAGCGGAGCCGGCTAACGGCTTGTTTTTGCACGCGCGTCCAGTAGCCGTCGTGGCGGCGCAACGTTGCGCTGGGAGAGATTGGACACCGCTGACTTCGGCGCAGAGACGGTCGAACTCACGGTTGAACTCCTCGGCGATGCGCTCTGGGTCGGGCACCAGGCCAGCATCGGCGACGATGCCCAATGTCACCTGACCGTTGTAGCTGAGAATGCTGATCCCCATGCCTAGATCGGCAGGATGCGGCACCCAGAAGGTCATGCGATCGATAAGACTGCCGGCAAGATAGAGCGGTGTGCGCGGGCCGGCGACATTGGTCATTACCAGCGTTGCCTTACTGCCAAAAATTGTCAAGGCCAGCTCCTCCACCGGGCGCGGCGTCCGGCCAAAGATATTGAGAATCCCCAAAAAGACGGCGGCTTCGGGCGAGCGTTTGATGGCGCCCATGCGTTGACGGGTGGCTTCCAGTCGCGCCAGTGGCCCGGAGACGCCAACCGGTAAATCGAGGAAGACCAGCCCAAAGCGATTACCCAGTTCCAGCGCCCGATCCGGTCGGCGCAGATCGACAGGCACGACGCCGCGAATGGTCAGGCCATCCACTTCGGCGCCGCGCGCCTGCATGTAATGGCGGAGTGCACCCGCCATCGCCGCCACGAGCACATCGTTAACTTTGGCATCGGTCGCCCGTCCAACGTGTTTGACCGTGTCGAGGGCGACCGGCTCTGACCAGGCCACGCGTTTGGGCACGCCCAGCCGCCCTTTGAGAGGTGAGGGCGGGTCGGGCGTCTTGAGGAGGGTGCCAACGGCGACGCCAGCACTGCGTGCGGCCAGCTGCGCCAGTTCCGCCGTCTGCTCAGGATGAAGGACAAGGGCGGCGCCGCTGCTGATCGCCTGCGCTGACTGATCGATCAGGCGTTTGACAGGGCGCGCTAGGGAGTCGAGCAGGCCGGCGCGCGTGGGGCGTGGCGCTGGCGCCGCACGATCAAGCGGGGCGTCTGGCTCAGCGTCGAAGAGCAGTTGTGCAATTGCCATCATCGCTGTGCCGTCGCCGACGCAGTGGTGGAAGCGCAGGATCATGGCGCTGCCCGCGCCGACGCCATCGACAATGTGCACCTGCCAGAGCGGACGTTTGTAATCGAGTGGCGTGCTGGCGATATCGCTCAAGAGGCCAAGCAGCGCCTGCTTGTCGCGCGGCTCGGGTAGGGCGACATGGTGAAAGTGATCCTCGATGGCGAAATGAGGGTCATCCTCCCAATGTGGGGTTGGATACGGGAAGCCATGCTCGACCACACGCTGGCGAAAGCGGCGCAGGTGCAACAGACGATGGGCGAAAATCGCGCGGGTGCGCGCAAAGTCGAGAGGGGTGCGCGTCAGCGCGACGCCCGTCACCATCGCCAGGTTTGTGGCGCCGTCCATGTGATACCAGGCGGCGTCGACCGGGTCCATTGGTTGTAGTTTGGCGGCCATCTGCTATCTCCTGCTTGCTGTTTTCTGATCATGACGCGTTGGCGACTCATGCAATTGGGGAAGTGGTGCGCCATTTGGCTCTTCGCTGTGCATACCGTAGCATAGTCGGCGTTTTGTTGCGCCCGTCGAGTGGGTAGGATTGCATTTATACAGGAGAATATGATGACACGCAAGCGACAATCAGTGAGCAGTGGCACGGTGTGGGAGGCAATGGCAGGGTATAGCCGCGCGGTGCGCGTCGGCGACCATATTCTAGTGGCGGGCACCACCGCCACCGGGCCGGATGGACTGGTCGGTGCGGGTGACGCAGCGATGCAGGCGCGCTATGCGCTTGACAAGATCGAGGCAGCGATTCGCCAGCTTGGCGGGCGGCTGGAGGATGTCGTGCGTACGCGCATCTTTGTGAGCAATATTGAACACTGGGAAGCGGTGGCGCGCGTGCATGGCGAGCGCTTCGCGCACATCCGCCCGGTCAACACTCTGGTGGAAGCGCGGCTCGTCGGCCCAGAATATCTAGTCGAGATCGAGGCTGAAGCCATTGTCGGCGCCGGTGAAGAGCTATTGTGATGCGTTTCAGTCTGCGGCTCAACAACGATCTTCCGCTGCGCGACTATGTGGCAATTGCGCAGGCGGCGGAAGCGGTCGGCTTTGACCAGATTTGGGTGAGCAACGATCTTTTTCTGCGCAGCGCGCCGGTGATTCTGCAGGCGATAGCGCAGGCGACCACGCGTCTTGAAGTCGGCGCTGGCATTCTCAACCCGTACACCATCCATCCGGCGGAGATCGCCATGCTGGCTGCCACACTGGATGAGGCGACGGGCAACCGCTTCAATCTGGGGCTGGCGGCGGGCGCCAGCGAGTTTCTGAAGTGGGTCGGCATCGAGGCGGCGCAACCGCTAACGGCGTTGCGCGAGACGGTGGCTGCCATTCGTAGCCTACTGCAAGGTGAGCGCGCGTCGATGGACGGTCTGTTTCTGCGGTGGGGGACTGAGGCCTATCTGCGTTTCGATGCGCCGCGTGTCACACCCATCTACATTGGCGCTATGGGGCCAAAGATGTTGGCGCTGACAGGTGAAGTAGCGGATGGCGCCCTGCCGTTGCTCTTTCCGCCAGAGCACTACTTCGGCGTGCTGCCGCATCTGCAAGCCGGGCTGGCGCAGCGTTCAGCGGCATTGGGCGAGCTGGACCTGGCCGCGTGTATCTGGGTTTCGCTGGCAGAAGACAGGCTGGCGGCGCAGCGCGTTCTGGCTGAGAAAATCGCGTATTACGGTCACGCGCTCGGCCCGCTGATCCTCGAACGGTTGGGGGTGACGCAAGCCGATTTCCGCCCGATCGAGCACGCCATCATGGTCGAGCGCGATGTCGCCCGCGCCGTGAGTCTGGTGGATGCGCGCATGTTGCGCATTGGCATCGTGGGACGGGCGCCGGATGTCATCGCGCGGCTGGAGCCGTTGGTTGCAGCGGGCGTGCGCCACCTCAGTTTCGGGCCGCCGCTTGGTCCGGATCGCCTGGAAGCTGTGCGCCTGCTGGGGCGGGTCATCAAGCACTTTCGGTAAGCGCGCCGACAGAAGACAACTGCAGAAGAGAATCAAAGAGAGGACGGCCGTCATTGCCGTCCTCTCTGCGATGGGGGCTATGTTGGAGATCGGCGTCGGGGGATACGCCGATCCGCAATACCTATTGGGGCATGTCGGGGCGACGGGATCCCAAACAGGGGTGCGGGCGGGAACTTTGATTGTCTCCACCCTAACAAACGCTCGTCAAAGGATCGTCAAAATGCTATCGGATGTTGCGCTCAGTCACCAGGTTTTTGGGAAGAATTTCACTTGTTCGTCGTAAGCACCACCGTTACAATCCAATCACAGAAGATTCAACATCCTTTCGTCTCGGGAGACGACTGCTCAACAATGACGCCTTACAATGACCAGAAGCACGCTCCTGCACCCAATCAATCGATGGCAGCATGTTATACCTACGATTCTTTGGCACCTTCCACGTTACATTTGCGGATGGACGCGTCCCCGCCATCGACACCGCCAAAAGCAAGGCGCTCCTGGCCTATTTGACGACTGAGAGCGATCGCCCGCACCTGCGCGAGCATCTGGCAACGCTCTTTTGGCCTGAAGCCGATCAGAAGGCGGCAATGCAGAGTCTCCGCCAGGCGCTTTACACGCTGCGTCGTCAACTGCAGCCAACCGCCGCGCCCGATCAGGCGACATCTGCGCCTTATCTGACTGTCACCCGACAGGATGTTGCCTTCAACTTTGATGGCGAATATTGGTGCGATGTCGAGCAATTTGCAACGCTGATTCGTGCGACGCAACAGCATCCGCATCAGCAGATCGATACGTGTGCTGAATGTATAGCGGGCTTGGAGGACGCAGTCGAACTCTATCGGGGCGACTTTCTGGCTGGGCTGACGTTGCCCGACGCCGATAACTTCGAGACATGGCGGCTGGCCAGGCAGGAGTGGTATCGCTCGCAGATGTTGCGCGCGTTGTCATCATTGGCGAGCTTCTATGAGCGACGTCGCGATTTTGGCGCCGCCCAGCGCTTTCTGCTGCGTTATCTGGAACTAGAGCCATGGGACGAAGAGACCCATCGCCGATTGATCAGAATCTATGCACTCGACAACCAACGCACCGCCGCCCTGCAACAATTCGAAACTGCGCGTCGGGTGTTGGCGCAGCAGTTCGATGCACCACCGGCGCCAGAAACGCTCAAGTTGTTGCAGGACATTCAGAGCGGCGCGCCGTTGGCGTCCTTCGATGAGAGCGGCGCACCCTACAAAGGGCTGTATCCCTTCACCTCCGCCGACCGCGCTGATTTCTTTGGCCGCGAAGATACGGTGGACTATCTCCTGCGGCGGTTACGCGACGCGCCTGTCGCCTTCCTGATCGGTTCCTCTGGCAGCGGCAAATCATCAATCGTCCGGGCGGGTCTGATGCCGGCTTTGAAGAGTAGCGAGCACACAGCACAACTGAACGCACGTAGTGAGACGCGCTCGGCTGGCTGGACGTTCATCGAGTTTCGCCCCGGCGTCGATCCGTTTCATGCCCTGGCGGAAGCCATCACGCGTGTATCCAAGTCGCACAGCAATGTCGGGCGGGTCGCGCAGCGCCTCAGCAGTGAAGGCGTCACCTTGGGCGCGCTCGATCTGCTGCCTACGCACACACGTATCTTGATCTTTGCCGATCAATTCGAGGAGTTGTACACGCTGTGCCCGGCGGCAAACGTGCGCCGGGCATTCATTGATCTGTTGCTGAATTCGGCGTATTCCTCCCCAAATGGCGCCATTGCGTTGGTCATTGCCATGCGCGCTGACTTTGTGAGCCAGGCGCTGACGCATCGTCCGCTGGCGGATGCATTGCAGCGTGGCGGCATTGTGCTTGGCCCTATGGCGCGCCACGAACTGCGTCGCGCAATCGAAGAGCCAGCACGCAATCGTGGCGTTAGCTTCGAGCCAGGCTTGACCGAGCGTCTGCTCGACGATGTGGGTCAGGAGCCTGGCAATCTGCCGTTGCTGCAATTTGCTTTAGCGGAGTTGTGGTCGCGGCGCACCGGTTATGTGATCACCCACGACGCTTACGACGAGATCGGGCGAGTTTCTGGCGCTCTGGCTAGCTACGCCGACCAGGTCTACGCCCAGTTGACAGCGGACGAACAAATCGCTGCGCGGCGGCTCTTCATTCAGCTTGTCCAGCCCGGCGATGAAACCGGCGACACGCGGCGCCCTGCCCTGCGCGCAGAACTGAGTGATGCGGCCTGGACGCTGGCGCAGAAGCTGGCCGATCTGCGGCTGGTTGTCACCGGGCATGGCGACAGCGGCGAAAGCATCGAGTTGGTGCACGAGGCATTGATCCGTAGTTGGGGACAATTGCGCGAGTGGATGAATGAGGATCGAGACTTCCGCCGATGGCAACAACGGTTGCGCACCTACTTGCAGCAGTGGATCGCCAGCGATCGTGAGGCTGACGCCCTGTTGCGCGGCGTCGTACTCACCGAGGCCGAACGCTGGATCAGCCTGCGGCGCGAGGACTTGAGTCAAAACGAGCAGGCGTTGATCGACGCCAGCGTCGCCGCGCGTAACGCAAATCTGGCCGAAATTGAACATGCGCGCCAGGTAGAGTTGGCGCGCACCCAGGAACTTGCCATGGCCGAGATGCAGCGCGCCGAAGCCGAACATCAGCGCGCAGAGGTCGAACGCACGGCGCGCCGGCGGCTGCGCGTGTTGACGTTCGGGTTGACCGGCGTGCTGGCTGTCGCCATCGTCGCCGCCGCCTTTGCCTTCTCCCAGCAAGCGCAGGCGCGCCGCTTTGCGGAGCAGGCGCTGGCGCGCCAGTTGGCGGCGCAATCGCTCAACCTGGCCGACGACGCGACAGACCTGGCTTTGTTGCTTGGCGCTGAAGCTGTCGCACGCACGACCGACGCCGAAGATCTGACCAACTATCTGACCGCCTTTCCGCTCAGTGGCCTGCTCGATCGCTTCCTGCGCGGTGGCGCCGGCGACCTGACCAGCATTGCCGTGACGCCAGATGGTCAACACCTCCTGACGATTGCCGAGGATGGTTCGTTGACCAGCGTGGCGCGTTGGGATACGGCGACAGGGCGCATGGTGCGTGAATTGCTGCCATCTCAGAAACGTTCCGGCGTGGCATTGGCGCCTGATGGCGAGCGGATCGCTACGGCCGACATGGACAATATTCAGCTATGGGACGGCGCCAGTGGTGAGTTGGTTGCCAGCTGGCGCGTCGGCGCGGATCAGGCGATCAATCTGTTGAAGTTCTCCACTGATGGCCGCCTGCTTGTCACCCGGCTGACCGATGGCGCCATGGTTGTGTGGGATGTTGCCACGCATCAACCCATTGGACAGAAGATTACCCCGTTGGATCGCAATGAGAACTTTTGGTTCAGCCCCGATAATCGCACACTGGCCGTTACGCGCGATGTCGCTGAAGATCGCGGCGTCGATCTCTGGGATGTCGCCACCGGCGAGATGTCTGCCATCAGACTTGGCGGCCATGAGTCTACTATCAATTCCGTGGCATTCTCCGCCGATGGCGGTAAGTTGGCGACTGCCAGCTTCGATGGTTCGGTCAGGCTTTGGGATGTAGCCAGTGGCCAACTGCTGCACTCGCCGCTCACCGATCATACCGGGCGTGTCCTCGCGGTGGCTTTCAGCCCGGATGCAAAAATACTTGCTACCGGCGGCGCTGATCGCAAGATTTTATTGTACGATGTCGAGACCAAGCGACTGATCGGCGAACCACTGATTGGGCATGACAATTGGGTGCGCGCTCTCCGTTTCACCGCTGCAGGAGACGCGCTGTACTCCAGCGCTACGGGTGGTAGTTTGCTGCGCTGGGATCTGGCGCGCCGCCTGGCGTTTCATGGACACACCGATCGTGTGCGCTCCCTGGCGCTCAGTCCCGATGGCGGCACGCTAGCCACAAGCAGCTTTGACCGCCGCATCCTGCTTTGGGACGCCGCCACAGGTGCATTGCTTGCCGAGTTGCCCTCGCCACACACACGCTCGCTCATTCAGGTAGCGTACAGTCCGGATGGGCGCTACCTGGCTGCCGATGATGCCGGCGGCGTCGTCACCCTGTGGGACATAGCAAAGCGACAGCTCTTGCACCCCCCCTTCACACCCCAGGAAAGTGTTGTCATTGGGTTGACCTTCAGCCCGGACAGCCGCTATCTTGCCGTCGGCGATTTCGATGGCAATCTGTCGATCTGGGATGTGACGACTGGTGCACAGGTGCGTGCTGTAGCCAATGCACATGACGGATGGACGTTGGCATTAGCATTCGCGCCGGATGGACAGACGCTTGCGACAGGTGGCGCCGATGGACGCATTCAATTCTGGGATACAGCAACGCTGGCAGCAGGTGGAGACGAAGCGCTGCACACACGCCGTAGCGCTATCTCGGCGCACGACTATTGGGTCACTTCGCTCCTTTACACCGCCGACGGCAAGACGCTCATCTCTGGCAGCGCCGACAAGACGGTGCGTTTTTGGGACGTTGCCACTGGCGCTGAAGCCAGCGCTCCGCTCACTGCAAACATGGCGCAAGTCTGGGGTGTGAACTTCTATCCGCCGCATGATGAAGACACGCTGGTTACACTGGATAATTTGGGGACGGTGCAGCGTTGGGATGTGGCGTCACACACACCGCTTGGGCCTGCGCTTCGCACCGGTCTGGAAACCGAGGCTTTCGCTGTGAGTCCAGATGGCGCATATGTCTTCCTGGGCAGCTTTGACGAACGCGTCGAACGCTGGTGGTTGGACCCCATGCCATGGGCGGAGCGTAGTTGTGTGATTGCAGCGCGCGCATTAAGCGTCGAGGAGTGGGAGCACTATCTCCCCGGCAGCGCCTACACCCCGCACTGCAATGCACCGTGAAGCGGCGCTAATCTTGTCGCTCGATCTTAATGCTCCCAGGGGACGGGGCTGCTGTGAATTTTGCAGAACCTACCCATCTTACTAGTGACAATGCCAGGTTTGTCGAGTTTAATAAGTCGTGCTACATTCATTTCAACTAATGTTGTACAATGTAGCGGGTTGTACAATGTAGCGGTGCGGTTCTCCTAATAGTAGAAAGGCAAGCAGCATTTCATGTCCCACTCTACAACGCAAGTCCAGTCTATCCCAACCAATCTGGCTGAAGGCAAGGCGTCGGGCAAAAACTTGAAATTTGTGCTGGGCGGCCTTCTCCTGATCGGGCTGATTATCGTACTCATGGTGCAGGCAACGGTGTCGACGGGCGCCTATTACATGACGGTGAGCGAGCTACAGGGGCGCGGCGCCAGCATCGTTGGTGAACGTGTGCGCGTCAACGGCACCGTAGTCGAAGGCAGCGAAGATTGGCGCCCGCAGGAAGTCACACTACGCTTTACCATTGCCGACGAGAATGGCGCCCAGTTGCCGATCATCTTTTCGGGTCCGCGCCCGGATAACTTCCAGCGGGCAGCTTCGGCCATTGTCGAGGGCGAACTCCTGCCGGATGGTTCATTCCAGGCAGAAACGCTATTGCTTAAGTGCCCAAGCCGATATGAAGAGGAGCCAGAAGAAGTCTTCGTCACGGCGAATCAATAACCATCTGCTCCCCTCCCCTATCGTGTCGATTGCAGGCAGCTTGGCTGGTCAATCACCGGCGGGCTGCCTCCTGCTATCCTCTTCCACCGAGTTGACTGTTGCTCATGTTGAACCACAAGTTGCACCTGAAGCACCGAAGCATCATCGCCGTCGTATTGACGCCATTATGGGTGGGCGTGCTTTTTCTAACCGGCTTGCATACTCTGCCCGTTGCTGCACAAGATCAGCCTGCGCGCACATCGCCTCCCTATGATCCGGCGCAAGTGACGACGCCCACCACCCTGCCCTTTGCCGCTGCCGGACGCGCCAGCTACCTAGAAAATTGTGCGCCGTGTCATGGTGAACAAGGGCGCGCCGATGGCCCGACAGCAGGCGACCTGCCCAGCCCGGCTACCGCCTTCGCCGATGCTACTGCACTTTGGGAACGCAGCCCGGCGCAATTGTTTCACACGACCAAGTTTGGCCGGCTGGAGAAATTGATGCCGCCTTGGTCCAATCGCTTGACCGACGACGAAATCTGGAACACCGTCGCTTACGCGTGGAGCCTGCACACCGATGCTGACAAGAGTGCACTGGGCGAACAACTTTACGCCGCCAACTGTGCTGCGTGTCACGGCGCCAGCGGCGCTGGCGATGGTCCGCAAGCGCCGGCTCAGATCAATGATTTCACTGACCTGTCGTACACCATCTTTGCCAGCCAGGCCGCGTGGCTGGATGGCTGGCAGGCGGCGCATCCTGAGATCGGCGCCGACTGGACACAAACACAAAAGGAAAACACCCTCGAATACATTCGCACCTTTAGCTACATTCCGCCCTGGGCCTCTCCGTATCGCCCGGGCGCTGGGGTGCTCACCGGCACTGTCGTCTTTGGCGCCGACGCGCCACAGCAGGTCGAGGGGGGCAACGTTTTCCTCGACGCCTACCTGGGCTTCGATCAGATTGCTTCCTTCACTACTACACTGGACGCCGACAACACCTTTCGCTTCGAAAACCTTGCCGTCGATCCCAATGTGACCTATCTTGCCACAGCGCTGGCCGGTGGCATCAGTTACAGCAGCGGCATGGTAAGCCTGACGCCCGACCAACCAACGACAACCACCAGCATCAACATCTATGCCGTGACCGACAGCCCCGATGCCATTCGCATCAATCGTGCACACTGGATTCTCGAGTCGCAGCCCGGCGCGCTGGTGGTTGTGCAGATTTATCTGATAGGCAACAATGGCGAACGCACCTTTGTCGGCCAGAAGGTGGAAGGCGTCGATGTCCCGGTGACCGTCGGGTTTCAAGTCCCAGCGGACGCCGTGGAGTTGAGCTTTGAGAACGGCGCGCTTGGCAATCGCTTCCGGCGCGTGGGTGACATGGTCTATGACACGCTACCGGTCGTGCCTGGCGAGAATACGCAGCAGATCATCGTGCAATACGCGATCCCGCATGACGGCGCCAGCCTCGACTTGAAGCAGAAGTTTGTCTACCCGGTGGATTCGCTCTCGCTCTTGATTGCGAATTACCCGAACCTGCGCGTCGATGCACCTGCGTTGACCTTCGACAGCGTTCAGAATATCCAGGGCGCTGAATATCAAGTGTGGGGACAGGCGGCGTTTGGACCGGGAACAGTTGAGGTCAAGTTGCAAGGGCTGCTAGAGCAGGGAGCAGTCGACCCGCGCACGGCAACCACCAGCGGCGCCAACCAGTTAGCAACGATCGATCCTCCTATGGAGGCATGGGCAACCTGGGTGATGATTGCGTTGGTCGGCGCAGTCCTGCTCGCAGTGGTGGGAGTCGCCCTCCAGCGCGGTACACTCAGCACGGCCACGACGCGGCAAGACCTCCACGCCTTGCGCAACGCACTGATGACCCAGATTGCGTATATCGACGACCAACACGCGCTGGGGCAGCTCAGCGACGCTGAGTGGCTGCGGCGCCGCACCAATCTAAAGGCGCAATTGATGGATGTTGTGCGTCGGATCGAAGCTGGCGATCATGCCAACCAACCCAGGGTGTCATCCAGCTGATGAATGTCAACGCCTGCCGCTCAAGGGGTATGCAGACATGAAAAAAGTCTTCGTCCTTGTGTTCTTGTTGGCCGCCATTGGTATCCTGACAGCATGTGCCGCAACGCCGACCGTCCAGGTTGGGCCGCCGGGTGAACCTGGGCCTGCGGGTCCGCCCGGTCCCATGGGCCCGCCCGGCCCGCCTGGTGAACAAGGCCCGCCTGGCCCCAAGGGCGACCCCGGACTTGATTACACTGCACCGAATTATGTCGGGCGCAATGCCTGCAAAGAATGCCATGCTGATCTCTACGCGGCTTACCTGGGTACAGGCCATGCCCACGCGCTGCACAAAATCGTCGATGGCGCCGCGCCAGAATTTCCAAAGTCGGAGGTTGCCGACCCACCGGCTGGCTTCACCTGGGATGACATTCAATATGTGATTGGCGGCTACGGCTGGATGGCGCGTTTCGTGGACAAAGAGGGCAACCTGATCACCGGCGACGCCGACGCGCTGACGCAGTACAATCTGGCCAACAAGACTCTCAAGACCGATGCCGGCTGGGTCGCCTATCATGCCGGTGAGACACTCCCCTTCGATTGCGCTCGTTGCCACACAACCGGCTACATTGCCGAGGGCAATCAAGATGGACTGCCAGGTTTGATCGGTGTCTGGGTTGAAGACGGCGTCGGCTGTGAGAATTGTCACGGACCAGGCAGCAATCACGTCAATGCACCCTATCAGGTGGCGATGCCTATTGTCCGCGATAGTGAGATGTGCGGCGCTTGCCACAGTCGCACCGAAGTGACGACCATCGAGGCGCATGATGGTTTTATCGACCACAATCAGCAGTTTAGCGAGCTCTTTTCCTCTAAGAAGCGCGTGATGGAGTGTGTGGATTGCCACAATCCGCATGAATCGACGCTCTATGGGGATGGCGCTGACAAATCTGATTGTGAGACATGCCATTATGAGCAAAAGGAATTTCAGAAGATCACTGACCGTCGGCATGCGTCGTGTGTTGACTGTCATATGCCGCGCATCACCAGAAGCGCTGTCGCCGATCCGGCGCGTTTCAGCGGCGATGTGCGCACCCACATGTTTGCGATCAACCCCTTTGCTAAGTCACAGTTCAACAAAGATGGCACGCAGGCGGCGCCAGATATCGCCGTTGCATTTGCATGTAAGAGTTGTCACAGTGAAACAGGGCGCGCGCCAGTGTTGGAAGATGCGCGCCTGGTCGAGGTGGCGACTGGTTTTCATGACCGGGCACAGGCTGGCAGCGAAAACAAGCGTTAGGTTGGTTGCAACCAACAGGGTCTAATCATGCAAAAGCTCCTCTGGACTGGATTGCTCGTTAGCTTCAGTCTTCTATCGGGGATCTGGTTTGCGCCGCCGCCCACCCTGGCGCAGACCGCATCCCCGCTGCCCACACCGGCGGCGCTGGTCGATGCCGGATGTCGCGGCTGTCATGGCGATAAGCACGACACCCTGACCCTGCCTTCTGGCGAGTCGCTGCCGTTGTCCGTTGATCTGGCCGCGCTGAGCGCCTCACCGCACTCGGCGCAGGACGATCCGTCAGCGCCGTGCGTCTCCTGTCACGTCAACGATACGGCGTATCGCTACCCCCACCTGCGCAACCCGGCGCCCGATTTGCACGCCTTCCGCGCCAATGTGGCGCAGCAATGTCAGGAATGCCACTATCCGCATCTTCCCTTTCATGAAAAAGTCGATGCCGCAACAAAGGTCGTGCCAACCTGCGCGGATTGTCACGGCAGCCACGACATCGTGCGCGTGGCGGAGATGGCCGCCGTGATGCCGGCGCGCTGCGTGCAGTGCCACACGGATCGCTCGCGCGACTGGGTGGCCGATTTTCTGGCGCCACGACCGGGCATGGGCAGCGGCGCGGCAGGCTATGCAGGGAGCATGCGTTGTGCAGGTTGTCACGAGGAACAGTACTTCACCTGGCGCAAGACACTACACGCCAACATCATTCAGAACCCGGCTGTCGCCCCTACGGCCATTGTCGCTGATTTTGGCAGCGAAGACGCCGACCTGACTTTTACTGCGGCTGACGTTGCGTACACGATCGGTGGCCGCTGGAAACAGTTGTTCATCACGGCGACCGTCAGCAACACCCTGGCAATCCTGCCTGCGCAATGGAACGTGGCGACGCAGGAGTGGATCGCCTATCACCCAGAGACATGGGCAGCGTCGGATTGGCGCAAAGAGTGCGCGGGGTGTCACGTCACCGGGCTGGAGACGGCAGGGTACACTTTCACCGAGTTTGGCGTGGGGTGTGAGAGCTGCCATGGGCCGGGTGCTGCGCATGCCGCCGATCCGGAGCATGTGCAAGTGTTTGCTGCGGTGGACGACCAGGTGTGCGGCGCGTGTCACAGTCGCGGGGCGGCGCCGGATGGCCATCCCTTCCCGACCACCTATCGCCCCGGCGATAGGCTGACCGATCACTTTACGTTTGCCAGCGATGCCGACAGTGTGTGGCCCGATGGCAGCGCCAGACTCAACCACCAACAGTACATGGACTGGAGCCTGGGCAGCAGCATGCAACAGGCGTCGGACATGCACTGCACAACCTGTCACCTCGTGCATGAGGCTGGCGCTGGCCCTAGCCAGCTCAAGGATACAGAGAACGCACTGTGCACTTCGTGTCATGCTCCGCAGGCGGCCATCGTGAAGCACACGCCTTTCCATGAGGCGGCGCTGGGCAAGCACACTTTCGCGTGCTCTGATTGCCATATGCCGCGTATGGCGACGAGTGCGGTGGCGTACGATATTCATAACCATTCGCTCTTTCAGCCTGACCCGGCTGGCACGCTCGAACACGGTGGGCTGGCGGCAATGCCCAATGCCTGCAACAACTGTCACAACCGGTCCGGTGAAGACCCTGACTGGGCAGCGCAGACAATCGCCTTTGCGAAGCAGCAGGCGCCGCCGGTGTCGGGCGGCTTCTTTGGCCCTGGCCCTACGCCAACTTCGCCGCCCCCGCCGACGCCTCTGGCCGCAGTCGGACAGCCGCGTCCGGTAGTCGAACAGATCGAGGCGCGTACGTGGGTGCAGTGGGGGCTATACGTGCTCGCTGCTGTAATAGGGCTCCTTGTCGTTGCGTGGGGAACCTATCGGCTGCAGCTACGGAGGGAACGCAATGCTTAACTGGCTGAGTCGGCTTGGCGCGTGGGTGGATCGCATGGTGCAGCGGGCATGGGGTGCGGTGGCGCGTTTCTTCTGGCCGCACCCGGACTCATCGATCTGGCGGTTGCTGCTGCCGTATGTCACGCTGCTAGGGGCGCTGGCAGTAGCGTTCATCATTGGCGGCGCCGCGTGGGAGGTGACGAACAGCAACGCCTTTTGTGGCCTGGTTTGTCACACGATGCCGCCGGAGTATATATCCTACCTTAACTCGCCACACAGCCGCGTCAAGTGTGTTGAGTGTCACATTGGTCGCGCCACGATTGCGACGCAGTTTACCCGTAAAGCGCACGACATCTCGCATGTGGTCAAATACCTGGGCACCGGCTATGAGACGCCGATCTATGTCAAGGGGCTGCGTCCGGCGCAAGAAATCTGCGAGCGTTGTCATACGCCGAGCAAATTCTCCGCCAACAGTCAGACGGTGATCAAGCACTATGATGCTGAGCGCAACAACGCGCTGACGGAGACATATCTGTCGTTCAAGACCGGTGGCGGCACCCATCGCGAAGGATTGGGCAAGGGCATTCACTGGCACATTGAGAATGACATTGAATATATCTTCACCGACGACAAGAATCTGCAACTGGAAATTCCGTGGGTAAAGGTGACCTACGCGGAGACTGGCGAGACAGAGATTTTTACCGATAGCGAGGCGGAGTTGCCGCCCGATTTTGCCGAGAAGAATCAGGAGAATCTGCGGCGGATGGATTGCGTCACCTGTCACAACCGCAACTCGCATGAGTTCATGTCGCCCGATCAGGCGCTTGACGATGCGATGGCGCGCAATGTGATTTCGCCAGAGATTCCGTACTTCAAGCAGAACGCCGTGGCCGTGATGGAACGTGAATATCCGTCAATGGGACACGCGCTCAGCGCGGTGGAAGGGTTGAAGAATTACTACAAAGCCAACTGGTCGGAATACTACGCCGCCAATCAGGCGGTCGTCGATCAGGCGGTTGACCACGTAAAAATGTTGTATACACAGATGGTCTACCCAACGATGGATGTCAGTTGGACAACGCACCCCAATAATGCTGAGCACAAGGACTGGCCCGGTTGCTTCCGCTGTCACGACGGCAAGCACCTGAATGAGCAGCAGGAGAGCATTCGCATCGAATGCAACCTCTGCCACAGCATCCCGACCAAGGCGCCAGCAGATGGCAGCACGACCTACATGCCGTTGTCCGAACCATACGAGCCGCCGTCGCACATCGATAGCAATTGGATTGCGCGTCATCGCTTTGCGTTCGACAGCACCTGTCAGGGCTGCCATGACGTTTCCAACCCTGGCGGCGTCGATGACTCCAGCTTCTGCGCCAACAGCGCGTGTCATGCCACCGAATGGAAGTTCGCCGGCCTGAATGCAACCCGCATCATTGAGCTGGTCAATACATTGCCGGAAGGGTTGCCAACGTATCCAGACACACCCCTGACCTGGGCGGACCTTGTAGGTCCCATTCTGGAGGCGCGCTGCGTCGCCTGTCATGGCGGCACTGCTGGCCTCTATCTCGACTCTTATGCGGGCGTCATGACGGGCGGTAATCTGGGACCGGTGATCACGCCCGGCGATGCAGACGGCAGCCTGCTCGTCAAACTCCAGCGCGAAGGTCATCCCAACAGTCTGCCCGCCAACGAGCTAGATTGGATTATGCAATGGATCAATGCAGGAGCACCCGAGTCCTAAGGATGTGTGGTCGTCGCCTGTGGTGGCTGGCGGTGGCCTGGGTAGCTGTTATGGGCGCGACCCTGTTAGGCAGTCAACCGGCTATTGCGCAACCCACTGTGCAGCCCACTGTGCAGCCCACTGTGCAGCCCACTGTCCAGCCTACCGTGCAGTCTGTGTCGCCGCCCGATGCAGCTTGCAGGCTCTGTCATGCTGATAGTACGGAGACAATGACGTTGCCGACGGGCGACGTCGTTCACGCCGGCCTTGATCTGGGCGTGCTTGACGCGTCGGTTCACGGCGCCAGTGCAGCCGCCCCAGTCTATTGTACTGACTGTCATGGCCCGCGTCAGCGCTATCAATACCCGCACGCCACCAACCCGGCGCAGAATCTGACCCAATTCCAGGCGGAGATTGCGGCCAACTGCGAGCAATGTCACCTTTCGGCGGAGATGCACAATCCGGGGCATCTTCAAGCTGCAGCTGGCAGCGCCGTGCCTAACTGCGTGGATTGCCACGGCGGTCACGACACTGCGCCGGTGGCAGCGATGCAAGCCGACCCGGTGGGCACATGTCAGCGATGTCATCAGCAGTTCGACGACCCTCACGTGGCGGACGTCCACGCTGAAGTGGTGGCAAACTTTGGCGCGGGACAGTCTTGTCAGACCTGCCATGCCAGCGAGCCGCAAAGTGAAGACGCCCGGTGCCAGAGCTGTCACAGCTTGTTGACGCGCCAGTTGACGCTACCCTCTGGCGACACCGTTGATCTGCACGTCAACCCGGAGGACATCGTCAACTCGATGCACGGCGCACGGGTGCTCCAGGGCGTGCAGTACACGACGTTGCGCTGCACCGATTGTCACCGGGAGCAGGGATTGTGGGGGTTCCCACACCAACCGATCGACGCTGTCACGCGCCGCCAGCTCACGATTGGGATGCAACAGGTCTGCCAGGAATGCCACAGCGACATCTTCGACCGCAATGCAGACGGCGTGCATGCGCAGCACATTGTCGATGGCAACCTGGAGGCGGCCACCTGTGCGGACTGTCACGGCAACCATGCGATTCATGACCCCAACGAGCCGCGCGAACGCATATCGCAGACATGCGGCAACTGTCACTCTGAGATCAACGCACAATATGCGACTAGCGTCCACGGTGCGGCGCTGCTGGGCGAGCACAACCCCGATGTGCCTGTCTGCACCGACTGTCACGGCGTCCACAACATCCCTGACCCGACGACCGCAGCATTTCGCCTCAGCTCGCCGCAGATGTGTGGGCGTTGCCACGCCGACGCAGCGTTGATGAGTAAGTACAATATCTCGACCGATGTGTTCGACACCTATGTGGCTGACTTTCACGGGACGACGGTCACGCTCTTCGAGCATCAGTCACCCGATGAGGAGACAAACAAGGCGGTCTGCTACGACTGTCATGGGGTTCACAATATCTTGCCCGTCACTGATGAGAATTCGCAGGTAATCAAGGCGAATTTGTTGGTGACCTGTCAGCAGTGTCACCCCGACGCCACCACCAACTTTCCGGATGCGTGGACAAGTCACTTCAAGCCGTCGCTTGAACACAACCCGCTGGTGTACTTTGTGAACTTGTTTTACATGATCGTGATTCCGGCCACAGTGGGTGGCTTTTTACTCTTCATCGCTACGGACATCTTCCGTCGTATACGCGAATGGTTCGGTCGCCGCCAGAGGAGGAAGGATGCATAACGCACAGCCTCAATATGATCGATTCAATCTCTTTCAACGCATCGAACATGGTGTGTTGCTAGTGAGCTTCACGGTGCTGGCGATCACGGGGCTGCCACAGATGTTTTCGCTGCAACCCTGGGCTGTGTTCATGATTGCAGCGCTGGGCGGCATTGAGACGGTGCGGATCATCCACCGCGCGGCCGCAGTGCTCTTGATTGTGGGCACGATTTATCATTTTGTGGCCGTCAGCTATCGCATCTTTGTCCGCCGCGTAGCGATGACCATGTTGCCAGGCTGGCAAGATGTCAGGGATGGTCTGCAGGCGTTGGGATACAATGTGGGGCTTGTCAAGACGCCGCCGCGCATGGGGCGCTACAACTTTGGCGAAAAAATCGAGTATTGGGCCGTGATCTGGGGCACGGTGGTGATGGTGCTCACCGGCTTCATGTTGTGGAACCCCATCGCCACCACGACATTCCTGCCTGGCCAGTTCATCCCGGCCGCCAAGGCTGCACATGGTGGGGAAGCGCTATTAGCTGTGCTGTCGATCATCACGTGGCATTTTTACAATGTACATGTCAAGCGTTTTAACCGCAGTATGTTCACCGGCAAGATCAGCCACGAGGAGATGGAGGAGGAGCACGCGCTGGAGCTGGAAGCGCTCACACGCAGAGAGCGGAGCGAGCCTGATCCAGAAGGGGTGCAGCGGCGGCAGCGCCTGTTCACGCCGGTGGCGGCGGTCATCACGACGGCGTTGCTGATTGGTCTCTATTTCTTTGTGACATACGAACAGACCGCGATTACCACCGTGCCGCGCCAGCAGGTGGATGTCTTTACGCCGCTGACGCCTGAATCTGGGCGCGTGCAATAGTTCTTCGCTCGGTTCCTCAACTTGTGCTATCAGCGACCTGAAGCCGGGCGCGTGCAGTAGTTCTCCGTGCGCGTCGGCTTGCGCGCTTGTCCGGGTAAAGATCGGGCAAATGTTGGATGTCCCACCCAAAAAGCTATAGCCTTTTGTGGTTGAAGTCATGCTATCAGGGCGTGTAGTGTAGTAATACGCCTGGCGTTGCTGCGTCCAAGGCGCCGCTCACGGCAATTCATCACAATGGAGGCGACATCTGCATGAACAGGCATCTGCTTGGCCTGCTGCTCACTCTGCTGGTAGCCATTCTGGCGGCGCTCTACGTGACCGGGCGTCCGGCGGCGGCGCAGGAGGACAATCTACCACCCGACGTCACGGAACGTCTGCCCTATTTTGAGCGTTGGCTGGGCAGCGCCCACGCTGACCTCACGTCGCCAGCCTTTAGCTATTGGAACAACCTGGAACCGCCGTTGATCCCCAAAGGGTGCGCCAAGTGTCACAGCCGCACCGGTTTCGAGGACTTTCTGGGCGTCGACGGTTCCCCCGCCGGTCAGGTCGATCGTCCACATCCTGTGGGCACCGTAATTGATTGTGCGGCGTGTCACAACGACGCTTTTACCAATAAGACAACCGTCATGATGCCGTCGGGAATTGATCTGCACACGGCTGCGGACGAGACGCGCTGCACCGAGTGTCATCAGGGGCGACAGTCAACGGCGGGCATCGACGCCATGATCGAGAATGCCGGCGCATCGTTGGACACCGTGAGTGATGCGCTTGACTTTTCTCGCACACACAACAACCCCGGCGTAGCGCTCAAGTACGGAACCGCAGCCAAAGGCGGCTACGAATATGCCGGGAATGCCTACGACAGCGAATTTGCGCATGTGCCTGGTTATCGCACCTGCACGGAATGTCACGACTCTTTCACGTTGGCTGTCAGGGTGGAGGAGTGCCGGCTGTGCCACACTGAAGTCAAGACGGCGGCAAACCTGGTCGAGATTCGGATGGACGGTTCAGCTGTTGATTACAACGGCAACGGCAATGTAGACGAAGGCATCGCCGCCGAAATCTCCGCCCTGCAAGCCATGCTCTATCAGAACATCCAGACCTACGCGCGCCAGGTCTCGCGGCGTCCACTTGTTCATACACCGGACACATATCCGTACTTCTTCAATGACCTCAACCAGAACGGCCAGTTGGAGGCGAACGAGGCTGTCTACGACAACCGTTTTCGAGCCTGGACGCCGCGCCTGTTGCGCGCCGCCTACAACTACGAGGCATCGTTACGCGATCCCGGCGCCTATGCCCACAACCCGAAGTACGTGATCCAGCTTCTATATGACTCCATTGCCAGTTTGAATCAGGCGGTGTGGGATCAAATCGATATGAGTCGGCTTCACCGCATTGACAGCGGTCACTTTGCCGGTTCTGAGGAGACATTCCGCCACTGGGATGCTGAAGGCGAAGTGCCGCGACTGTGCGCCAAATGTCATGCAGCGCAGGGACTACCGACCTTTTTGGCGAATGGCGTCAACACCTCACAACCACCATCGAATGGGTTCGACTGCAACACCTGCCACGACGATCTGACTACCTTTTCCGTCTATCAGATCAAGTCTGTCGTGTTCCCCTCTGGCGCAGTGCTCGACAGCGGTTACGCCGGGACGAACCTATGTATGAGCTGCCACCAGGGACGTTATGCCATTGCAGGGCTGACCAAGTTGATCGGAAACACGGCGCCGGATGATGCATTGCCGCCCATGAATTTTGTGGATTCGCACAGCTTCTCAGCGGCAGCAACCCGCTTTGGCAGCGAAGCCAAGCCCGCCTATGAGTATCCTGGCAAAAGCTACAAAGGCTTCAACGATCATGGGTATGGGTACTTCAACAAGTGCACCGATTGTCACCGCACCCATGCGCTTGAGGTGCGCGCCAACGACTGCGTCAACTGTCATGAAGAGATCGAACGCGGCGCGGCGTTGCGGGACATCCGCTTCCTGCCTGGCGACTTTGACGGGGATGGGAATGAGACCGAAGGCATCTACTACGAAATCGAGACATTGCAAAAGCTGCTCTATACCGAGATTCGGCGCTACGCAGCGGAGACGATCGGCCGACCGATCGTCTATGTCCCCACTGGTTATCCTTATTTCTTCTTTGACCTGGATGGCGACGGCGTGCCAGACCGTCAGGAGATTACGGCGGAAAACGCCTACAATGCCTGGACGCCGCGCCTGTTGCAGGCAGCCTTCAATTATCGATACGCATCGGGTGACACCGGCGCCTTTGCTCACAACAGTCAATACATCATGCAGACATTGTACGACAGCATCGCAGACCTGGGCGGCGATGTGACGACGTTGCTGCGTCCCTGACCAACTGCTGGTGGGCGACAACACTGTTGCATAGTACTGACAACTGACGACATCTGCTGCAAGCACTGTCAACAATGGGGGGAATTATGCAAAAGGTTTCATGGATCGCAGTGATGATCGGGGTCGTGACGTTGGCGTTGTGGATGAGTAGCGGGGCGACCCTGGCGCAGACCGAACCAGTGACGCCGCCTGTGGCGCATTTCCCGATTTGGGATGCATGGGCCTCCTCCGGGCACGCTAATGCCGACAGCCCGGCATTCACCTACTGGAACGAAGAGACGCCGCCGCGCATTCCGGTCGAGTGCGCCGGCTGTCACAGTGGTGAAGGGTTTCAAGACGCGCTAGGCAGTGATGGCAGCGCTGCAGGCGTTGATGCATCACATGCACCCGGCAGCGTCATCGATTGTAATAGCTGTCATAATGATGTAACTTTTCGCAAAGACAGCGTCATCATGCCGTCAGGAGTCGAGCTGAAGGGAATCGGCGCGTCTGCAGTGTGTATGGAATGTCACCGGGGAACAACAGCCAAGAGCACGATCGAGGAAATGATCGCAGCCGCAGACGTGGAGCCAGACACCGTGAGCCTGACGCTTGCCTTTCCCGACTATCACACCTCTGCCGGCAGCGCGCTTCACTATGGTACGCTGGCGCAGGGCGGCTATGAATACAGCGGGCAGCGCTACGATGTCATGGCGACGCATGTGACGGGCTATGAAACGTGTGTAGAGTGTCACGATCCGCACACCCAGGCGGTGGATCTAGGGGCTTGTGCAAGTTGTCACCCAGGCATGACGACTGTCGCCGACCTGCACAGTATCCGTATGGATGGCTCGCGTCGGGATTTCGACGGGGATGGCAATGTCACTGAGGGTATCTATGAAGAACTGGCCGGTTTGCAAGCGCTGCTGCTTTCCAGCATCCAAAGCTATGCGCGCGACATTGCCGGGACAGCGCTTGTCTATGTCGCCGACGCGCCGCCATACTTCTTTATCGACACGAATCAGAATGGTGAGGCGGATGCGGCGGAGGTTACACCCAAGAATCGCTTTGCCGCCTGGACGCCGCGTCTGCTGCGCGCGGCTTACAATTACCATGTCGTGCAGATGGATCGTGGCGCGTACGTTCACGCCAGCCAGTATGCAATCCAGTTGCTCTATGATGCGCTGACCGATCTTAACACGCGTCTGGCGTCACCCATCGACCTGACTGCATTGGTGCGGGTCGGGTCGGGCCATTTCTCAGGCGCCAAAGCTGCCTTTCGTTACTGGGATGCGAAAGGCGTCGTGCCGGGCACATGTGCGCGCTGTCACACTGAGAACGGGTTGCCCGTCTATCTGAAAGAAACGGTCAATGTGCTCACGCCGCCGAGCAATCGGCTGCATTGCACCACCTGTCACAATGATTTGAGCACCTACACCCTGCGGGAAACGGGGCCGGTGCGCTTCCCCAGCGGCGCCATGATCGATAGTGGTGATCCGGGCGTCAACCTGTGCCTGAATTGCCATCAAGGGCGTGAATCAACCGTCAGCCTCAACCGGATGCTTGGAGACGCAACGCCTGATGCGCAAGTCAAAGGGCTGCGTTTCCCTGATGTGCACTACTTTGCTGCTTCGGCCACACGTTGGGGCGCTGAAGCCCATGGCGCCTATGAATATTCTGGCAAGGAATATGGCGGCTTCTTTACGCATGGTTTTGGGCAACTAAATCAGTGCAAAGATTGCCATGACGTACACACGCAGGAGATCAAGATCACATTGTGCGCTGGCTGCCATCCGGCTGTCACCAGTCCAGAAGGGACGCACGCCATTCGTATGAATCAGGTTGACTATGATGGCGATGGGGACAGCGCCGAAGGAATGTACCATGAGGTCGAAACACTGCAGGCGTTGCTGCTGACGGAGCTTCAGCGCTACGCGCTAGATGTGACCGGCCAGGCCATCGCCTATGCGCCGGATCGCTATCCCATCTTCTTCGTGGTCGATCGCAATGCGAATGGTTTGGCCGACCGCGAGGAGATCAAGACGGACAACCTCTTCACTGCGTGGACGCCCCGCCTGTTACGCGCTGCCTATAACTATCAAAATTCACGGGCTGACCCCGGCGCGTTTGCGCATAACGGTCGTTACATCGTCCAAACGCTTTACGACAGTATTGAAGACCTGGGCGGCGATGTGTCGAAGTTGACCAGGCCATAGTCGTCGAGCGCGCCACGCATACAAGCAAGAACCAGACCACCGGGGCGCTGGCGAGCGTATCGCACTGCTCGCCAGCGCCCCGGTCTTTGTTCTGCCGGAAAAACAGGTCACATGGCCTAATTGCATCCTGGCGAAAAACATTGTAGAATTGTAATAATTCTTACGCCTTCGCTCTCACACTTCAATCTCAGGATTGCGTTTGTCGGCAGAAGCAACTTCTGGGGAAGCAGCGAATCCAACCCTTCACAATTCAGCACACAAGAAAGGAGATTGCCCCACATCAAAATTTCAGCGTACTTTGAAGTATCTCTTTTCTTGATTCGTGAGAAGTGAACATTCTTTGGAACCCAGAAGGGGGTGACAGAGTGAGGAAGAGCAAAATTCTTGTTAGTGCAACGATCATGGCTCTGTTAGCGCTGTTCCTGGTTGCCGGTATTGCCAGCGCCGCACCGCCCACACAGGACGAACCGGCGCCTGTTGCAGTGCCATTCCTGGAAGAGTGGATGTCATCGGGTCACGCGGATGCAGCGGCAGAGGCATTCACCCACTGGAATGAAGAAAGCCCCGCTGAAGTGCCAGAATCCTGCGCCAAGTGTCACAGCAGCACAGGCTTCCAGGACTTTCTCGGCGCTGATGGTACGGAAGCCGGCGTGGTGAACGCCCCACACCCGGTGGGCACGGTGGTTGACTGCGTCGCCTGTCATAACAACGTCACCGTGAGCAAAACCAGCGTAATCATGCCGTCGGGGTTGGAAATCACCGGGTTGGGCGCTGAGTCGCGTTGCATGGAGTGCCATCAGGGGCGTGAGTCAAAGGTGAGCGTTGACAAGGCGATTGCTGACGCTGGCGTCGATGCGGACACAGTGAGTGACAAGCTCGGTTTCAAGAATATCCATTACTACGCCGCCGCTGCCACCAAGTACGGCACGCTGGCGAAGGGTGGCTATGAGTACGATGGCAAAGCCTACGATGCTATGTTTGCGCATGTGGATGGCTATGAAACTTGCAACGAGTGCCATAACCCGCACACGTTGGAGTTGAAGCTGGAAGAGTGCGCAACCTGCCATGCGACTGATGAACTGGCAATCGAGAGCGCCGATGATCTCAAGAACATCCGCATGGAAGGGTCGGGCGTCGATTATGATGGCGATGGCAACACGGATGAGGGCATCTTCTACGAGATCGAAGGCATGAAGGAAGCCCTGCTCGCCACCATCCAAACATATGCCGGTGAGGTTGTGGGAACGGCAATCGGCTACACGCCGGATGCCTATCCGTATTGGTACATCGATGCGAATGGCGATGGGGAGTTGTCCGAGGACGAACTCAACGGCGACGGTCGCTATGCCACATGGACGCCGCGTCTGTTGCAGGCTGCCTACAACTATCAGGTGTCGGCCAAAGACCCGGGCAACTATGCACATGGCGGCAAATACACCATCCAGCTGCTCTACGACTCGATCGCCAGTCTGAATGAAGCGATCGCCGAGCCAACCGACATGACGGCGATGCGTCGCATCGACGCCGGGCATTTCGCTGGCTCCGAAGAAGCGTTCCGTCACTGGGATGCTGAAGGCGTCGTGCCTGGTTCGTGCGCCAAGTGCCATTCTGCAGGCGGTCTGCCGCAATTCCTGGCGGAAGGCGTCAACACATCGATGCCGACTGCCAACGGCTTCCAGTGCGCGACCTGCCACAACGATCTGCAAGAGTTTACGATCCATGAAGTGGCTGAGGTCGAGTTCCCAAGCGGCGCCGTCATTGACAGCGGCGATCCAGATTCCAACCTGTGCATGAGCTGTCACATGGGGCGCGAGTCAGGCGTCAGCGTAGAGAAGCTGATCGGCGACGCCGCACCCGATGATCAGGCGGAAGGTCTGCGCTTCCTGAATCCGCACTACTTTGCCGCTGGCGCCACCCGCTGGGGCGCTGAGGCCAATGGCGCCTATCAGTATGCGGGTAAGGAATATGCTGGCTTCTTTGATCACGGTGACGGAGAAGAAGCGCAGTGTCGCGACTGCCATCGCACCCATCGCCTGGAAGTCAAGGTGAATGACTGCACAGAGTGTCATGAAGAGATCGAGAGCAGCCTCGACGTGCGCGACATCCGCTACACGCTGGTGGACTTCGATGGCGATGGTGACGAAGAAGAAGGGCTTTATTACGAAGTCGACACCATGCTGACCGATCTGTACGCGGCAATTCAAGCATATGCCGCCGATACGGTTGGCACGCCGATTGCGTATGACGCTCACACGTATCCGTACTTCTTCACGGATAGCAACGCCAATGGCGTGGTCGATGCTGAGGAGGCTGTCCGCGAGAATGGTTACGCCGCCTGGACGCCGCGCCTGCTGCGCGCTGCGTACAACTACCAGTGGGCGAGTAAAGACCCCGGCTCATTCACGCACAACGGCGAGTATATCCTGCAGACGCTCTATGACAGCATCGAGGACATCGGCGGTGATGTCTCGGCCATGACGAGACCGTAGTTGCTGACCTAGGCTTGTTGCTTCTGCCAAATTGGGGGCCGGGTGACAGAATCGCCCGGCCCCTCTCTTTTGTCACTATTACTGATTCCTAGTTGATATTTTATGAGCGCAGTGTTGCGTGTGACGTGTTGCGTGAAGGAGTCCGACACGTAGCACGCAACACTGAAAACATGAAAACTCTGCCTAGAAATCAGTAAAAGCTTAAAAAATCTTGTGAATTTGTGAGTCCGCGTGCAGTGTTTGAGCAGGGTTGTGCTATAATGCGGCAACAAATTGCGTCTTGTCGTCAACGCTGGTGTGGTGACGCTGCAAACGCAGTGCTCATCCGCCAACCATTGGCATGATGCTTAACTGTGTAGTATGTGACTCTATTTGCCTCAGAATCTGTTTATGCTGCCAATCCAATTGCGAACGATTTCAATGTTGCTGCTTGTGAGCGTAGTGTGGGCCGCGCTGTTCAGCCCGCGCGTCGTAGTCGCGCAGGCGGACAACCCGGCGCCCACCGCAACCGCCAATCATGCAGTAACCTCCAACGATGTCAAAGATGTGGCGGACGAACTATGGTGCCCACTGTGCAGTGGCGTGCGCCTCGACGCCTGCGAACTCAAAGCCTGTGAACAGATGCGCGATGTGATTGCCGAAAAACTGGCGGCTGGTGAACCCAAAGATGAGATCAAGAATTATTTCGTGGCGCAGTATGGCCCCCAAGTCATGGGCGAACCGCCGATGGAAGGCTTCAACTGGCTGGCGTGGATTTTGCCGGTGGTTGCACTGATTGGCGGCGGCGTCTTTGTGTGGCAACGCATGCGCAAGATGGTCGGCGCCCCGACGGAGGACATTGCATCCTCGACCCCAGACGCAACCGACGAGTACCAGGCGCGTCTTCAGGAGGAGCTAAAGCACTATGACTGAGGTGACAATACCCGACCCTATACCGGGGGCAGAGAGCGGCGAACCGATGACGCGCAAACGCACTGTGCGCATCTGGCAAGCCATCTTCGTCTTGATTCTGCTTGGTTTTGTTGTGCTTCTGGCATTGCGGCTGGTGCAGACTAATCAATCCGAACATCGCGCCGACGGCGTGGCGCCAGAATTCACGTTCACGACCTTTGAGGGCGAAACCATCGCGCTCAGCGACCTGCGTGGGCAGGGCGTTGTACTCAACTTCTGGGCAAGCTGGTGCGATCCATGTCGTGACGAAGCGGCATTGTTGGAGGCGACCTGGCGTCGCGAGCAGGGCAATGGCATCGTCTTCATCGGTCTGGATTATCTCGACCAGGAGCCAGCCGCCAAAGCCTATCTGGAAGAGTTCAACATTACCTATCCTAGCGGCCCGGATTTGCAGAGCGCCGCAGCGCGCCGTTACGGCATCAAGGGCGTTCCCGAGACCTTCTTCATCGATCCCCAGGGCAACATTACCGAGCTTGTGATCGGCCCAATCGTCAGTCAAGCGCGTCTGGATGAACTACTGGATCAAATTCGCCCCTGAACTGTCCGCATGGAGCGGCAACGCATATGTGCGCAGGATGCACGTTATCGATGAGTAAACGAGAAAGCGAGCGTCACCATGATCTTTGACATCGGTCACTTGATTTTGTTGACGGCCTTGGTGCTGGCGGCGTTTGGCATCCTGGCCGGTTACTTTGGCGGACAACGGCGCAATACCCGCCTGATCCAGAGCAGCTTCAACGCCGTTTACGCAGTTGCCGGGCTTGTACTGGTTGCGGCGGCGATCCTGTGGTATGGTCTGCTGACCGACGCGTTCCAGTTGAGCTATGTCTGGAATCACTCTGAGCGCGCCCTGCCGACCTTCTACAAATTCTCAGCGCTTTGGGGTGGTCAGGCGGGTAGTCTGCTCTTTTGGTGTCTATTGCTTTCTGTCTACAGCGCTGTCGTTGCCTTTGCCAATCGCCATCGCCACCAGGTGATCATGCCCTACGTGAACAGTGTGCTGTTGACGACCTCGCTGTTCTTCCTCACCTTGCTCGTGTTTGCCGCCGACCCCTTCAAACGCGTCGGTTTCTTGCCCCCAGATGGGCAGGGGTTGAATCCGCTGCTGCAAAACTACTGGATGATCATTCATCCGGTTATGCTTTATCTGGGCTACGTGGGCATGGCGGTGCCTTTTGCTTTCGCCGTCGGCGCCTTGATCAGCAAGCGGCTGGACAACGAATGGGTGCGCACCGTGCGGCGCTGGACGCTCATCCCCTGGATGTTCCTTTCGGCGGGCATCATCATGGGCAGCCAATGGGCGTATATGGAGTTAGGCTGGGGCGGTTACTGGGCATGGGACCCTGTCGAAAACGCCAGTTTCTTGCCCTGGTTGACCGGCACCGCCTTTTTGCACAGCATTATCATTCAGGAGCAGCGAGGTATTCTCAAGGTGTGGAATGTGGTGCTAATCTGGCTGACCTATTTTTTGGTCATTCTTGGCACCTTCACCACGCGCAGCGGTGTGCTGGAAAGTGTCCACAGCTTTGCCCGCAGCGATGTTGGCCCCTATTTTCTAGGCTTTCTAATCATCATCGTGTTTGGCTTTCTCTGGCTGCTCTTCGACCGGCTGCCTTTGCTGCGCGGTGAACACGCAATCGACTCGTATTCCAGCCGCGAAGCCGCCTTCCTTGCCAACAACTGGCTATTTGCGGGCATCGCCTTTGCCACGCTATGGGGCACCTTCTTTCCCATGTTCAGCGAAATTCTGACCGGCGAGCGGATCAGCGTGGCGGCGCCCTTCTTCAACAAGGTCAACGGCCCGTTGTTCTTGTTGTTGTTGCTGTTGATGGGCGTCGCACCGCTGCTTGGTTGGCGTCACACCAGCATGGCTGCCTTCCGGAAGCAGTTCACCTTCCCCATTCTGACGGCGCTGGCCGTGGGCGTGCTGGTCTTCGTGTTGGCGCGCAGCCTCTATCCGGTGATCGGGCTGGCGATCTGCGGCTTTGTGGTGGCCACCATTGTGCAGGAGTATGTGCGCGGGGCAATGGCGCGCCGCACCACCACCGGCGAGAACTTCCTGGTTGCTGTCGCCAATTTGTGGAGCCGCAACGGCCGCCGTTACGGTGGTTACATCGTCCATCTTGGCATCGTGATGATTGGCGTGGCGGTGATCGGCAACGAGTTCTACCAGCAGTCGCTCAGCGTCACTCTAGCTGAAGGTGAACGCGCCACAATCGGGCGCTATGAATTAGTCTTTCAGGGCATGGAAAGCAACCGTCAAGCCAACCTGATTGAGTTTGTCGGCGTCATCGATGCCTATAACCTCGATAGTGGCAAGCAAGTCGGGACGCTGCTCCCCAAGCGCAACATCTACGACAAGACGCCTGATATGCCAACCAGTGAGGTCGGCCTGCACATGTCGCCCATCGAGGATGTCTATGTGGTGCTGAACGGTTGGGACAACGGCGGCGCGTCCGCGACTTTCACCATCTATATCAACCCGCTCACAGCATGGATGTGGGTCGGCGGCATCATCCTGGTGATCGGCACCCTGATCGCTGCCTGGCCCCACGCCACGCGGCGGCGCACAGAAAGTGTGCGTGGGCTTGCCTATGCGCCCGGTGATGACTAATCCTGGCTGCGCAGCGAAAGGAATGGCGGTATGTCGTTTGTGGTTGGACTTCTGATTGCCTTGCTGTTTTCGGGGCTTGCCATTGCGGCGGTGGCCTGGCCGCTGCTGAAACGCGGACCAACACCGGTATTGGTGGAAGATGATCGCCTGGCAGAATTGCTCCACCGCAAGGAGCAGGTGTTGGCCTCCATTAAGGAACTGGAGTTTGACTATCGCGTCGGTAAACTGAGTGAAGCCGACTATCAACAATATGATCAACGCCTGCGCCGTCAGGCGATTGGTCTCATGCAGCAGATTGAACAGATGGCGCCCGCAAGCGCCGGTCTCGATGCGGCCCTGGAACGCGAGATCAAGCTGCGACGCCTGGTCAAGTCCGAGGCCGCCTCTACGCCAAAACTTGACGCCGGCGTCGAGGCAGAAATTGCGCGCCGTCGTCGCGTCCCCGTGGAGGCAGCGCCTGCCAACAATAACAGCGGCCCACGCTTCTGCACGAACTGCGGCGCCGCGCTGGCGCCCCATCACAAATTCTGCGCCCAGTGTGGCGCACCCGTCGAAAGTGGGCAGATGGCTGCTTCAGAAGCTGTCTAAAACAAAGTGCGTGACATGTCATGGCGACTTGCTTGGTGACATGTCATGCACCACACTTCACGGGCTAACCGCTTCATCACCTTCATGATCCCACTCGATCACTTCATTGTCGTCCTGGATCATCCGGAGAACCCGGCGAATATCGGCGCCGTTGTGCGTGCCATGAAGAATATGGGCTTCTGTCGGCTGCGGCTGGTGGCGCCGGCGCCGTACACCGACGCCGATCTCCTGCGTATGGCGCATCGTTGTGACGATTTGGTGGCGCAGATCGAGCGCTTCAGCGACCTAGAGGAGGCCCTGGCCGAGGCGCGACTGGTGGTAGGGACAGCAGCCATCGCCCATGCCGGTCTACGGATCACACAGGATGTGCGCGGGCTGGCGACAGAATTGGTGCAGCAAGCGCCAGCCGGACCGATCGCATTGCTCTTTGGCACTGAAGCGGATGGCCTGGATCGCGCAGCGCTGGATCGTTGCCACCTGCTGGCGGCGCTGCCTGCTAACCCGGCATATCCGGCGCTCAACCTGGCGCAGGCAGTCTTGCTCTTCTTACACGAAATCCGCATGGCAGCGGCGCTCGCACAGCCCGCCGTTGCACCACTACCTCCCGCTGCGCCAACGCCCGCCGCTACACAAGCGCAACTCGAACAGTTGTTTGCCGCCAGCGAAGAGGCCCTGCACGCCATCGGTTTCTTCCGCTACAACCCAGCAGCAGTGATGCGCATGCTGCGCCAGCTTGCCTATCGCGCGGCCCTGCGTCCTGACGAGGCTGCATTGCTGTTGGCAATCGCACGACGCACCGTGCGCGCTCAGCGTGAGGACACCCCAGCAAAGTCGACAAAGGCAACGCTGGAAAGTCAAAAGTGACGAGTGACTTGTGATCAGTGACTTGTGACGGGTAATGCTCGCTCGCCTGACCGCTTACGCCGTGCCAAACTGACGATCACCGGCATCGCCCAGGCCGGGCCAGATAAAGCCGGACGGGAATGCGTCGCCTGGCCCGGTGAGTCGCTCATCGACGCCCGCCACGTGCACTGCTACATCTGGGTGTGCGTCATGCAGCGCAGCGATGCCCTCTGGCGCCGCCAATAGCCCAACGAATTTGATGCGGGTGACGCCCCAACGTTTGAGCACATCGACGGCGGCTATCGCCGAGCCGCCGGTTGCCAACATCGGGTCCAGCACCAGACAAAGCTCGACCGTGGGCGCTACCGGCAGCTTGTTGTAGTAGGACACAGGTTTCAGGGTGTGTTCATCGCGATAGAGGCCAAGATGCCAGACCTCAGCTTGGGGCAGCAACTTCCAGGCGCCCTCCACCATCCCCAATCCAGCGCGTAAAATTGGCACCAACCCGACCTTCTCGGCCATCACCACGCCCTGCGTCGTTGTCAACGGCGTGGTGATGAGCGTCGGCTGCGTCGCCAGGTCACGCGTTGCCTCGTAGACCAGCATCATCGCCAGTTCGCTGATGACTTCGCGGAATTTCTTCGGCTCGGTCTCCGCGCGACGTAGCAGCGTCAACTTGTGTTGCGCAAGCGGGTGCAAGGAAACAAAAACATTTTCCACCACGCTGCGCTCCCTACCATTCGATCTGGCGTTGTGGGCGGTTGCGGCGACTGAGTCGCTCGACCTCGCGCTGACAGTTCAGGCAGAGTGTTGCATCCGGCTTGACTTCGAGGCGTTCAATTTCAATTGGATTGCCACAACGCGTGCAAATGCCGTAGTCGCCTTTCTCGATGGATTTCAACGCTGTTTCAATGTCGAGCAGCCGACGTTCCAATACAGCGATCAAGGCGGCGTTCTTTTCGCGCTCAAAGATTTCGGTGTCGCCTTCGTCGGGTTCAACATCCACTTCCGCCTGCATCAGGTCGCGAAGGTTCTCCAATTCGGCGTTGACGGCGATCTGCTCCTGAAGTAGCTTTTTGCGCTCATTCTCAATAAACCTTGCAGTTGCTGTGGTCATTTTTCTCCTACCAACATTCCTTTGACAGTCTTGTTACAATGCATGCCTTCCAGATCAGGGCGATTGCCTGATGTGCATCGACAACTCACAGTTTTGGCCCGGCATCCTGCCGCATGATTTCGCCGGTATACTGTTGCGGCTGAGCACAGATATCCAGTCGCCGGGCAGGCCTGCATACCTGACGGTGAAAAAGGTTAAAAGGTTATAGCAGTTTTCACATGAAAGGTCAAGGTTAATATGTCACTTTCTTCGGATGGCTTTTGACACTGTGCGCAGTGTTCATTTGACACGATCTGATGTAGCATATACAATGCAATCGCGTTATCGGAAATATTGGTGTTGTGATAGAGCAATTCACGCCGAGTTTGTTTCAATGCGCCATTTTACTGTTTTGTCGCCAATCTCTTCTATGCAAATGATTTGTTGCGCCTGTCTCTGTTGTTGCGCGCCATCTTTGAACGAACTCGTTAACCGGTGCTGACGGCTGACTACAGCGTATTGAAGCCCATCGAGTTCGCTCGGTGGGCTTTTTTGTTCAGGCGTTTTTGGAAAGTAAGAGACTTCTATGCATCGTCATCGATATCGAGGTCACCCAGACTGGTTGGTTGCCATCTCGCTTCCCTGCGCTGCCTCTCACCCCTGCATCTGTCGTTAGCGGGGTCGCAGACGGTCGGTGGTTCCCGTTGCGCACCGCTGCGCAACGTCCCGACGCTACTCTGTGATGCCCGCGAGCCTTTTCCCTACTTCACAATCGCATAGACCCGACAATGACGGCGCATTGCGCGCCTGTGCAGTCGGTTGATCCGTCAAGCATCGTTTGCTTACTAGTTTGCTTGCTGCAAGGAGCAGTTCTATGACCGCGCGCCCAAAATCCAACGCGCCCAATGGCGTCGAGGCCATCAAAGCCGCTAGCAACCACCTGCGGGGGACGCTGGCTGAACAACTACATAACCAGAGTGATCACTTCGACGAAAGTGGCAAGCAATTGCTGAAGTTTCACGGTCTCTATCAGCAAGATGACCGCGATCAGCGCAAAGCCGCACGCGGAACCGAAAAGTCGCATTCTTTCATGCTCCGCACACGCGTGCCAGGCGGCGTGCTCACCGCGGCGCAATACCTGGCGCACGACGACCTGGCGCAACAGTACGCTAACGGCACGCTGCGCATCACGACGCGGCAGTGTTTCCAGTTTCACGGTATCCTCAAAGGCGACCTGCAGGCGACAATTCGCGGCCTCCATGACGCATTGATCACCTCACTCGGCGCCTGTGGCGATGTCGTGCGCAACGTGGGCTGCTGCCCGGCGCCCTTTCACGACCCGATTCGCCAGCAAATCCAGGCTGTCACGCGCCAGATTTCCGATCACTTACTGCCGCGCACGCGCGCCTATCATGAGCTTTGGATCGATGGGGAAAGGGTTGAACTCGATGCATCCGCACCAGCGGAGGTCGAGCCGATCTATGGCAAGACCTACCTGCCGCGCAAGTTCAAGATAGCCATCGCCTATCCCGGCGACAACTGCGTCGATGTGTACACACAAGACATTGGGCTGGTGGCGATCGCCCATGCTGACCACCTGCTCGGTTTTAACGTCATCGTCGGCGGCGGTATGGGCATGAACCACACCAAAGTGGACACCTTCCCGCGTCTGGGCGACCTGATTGGCTTTGTCACGCCGGAACAGGTGCTACAGGTGGTGGAAGCCATCGTTCTGGTGCAGCGCGATTACGGCAATCGCAGCGACCGGAAGCACGCCCGCATGAAATATCTGTTGCACGAGTGGGGCGCGGCCCGCTTTGTTGCAGCAGTCGAAGAACGATTGGGGTGGGCGCTGGCTTCTGCCGCCCCCATGCCGCTGCTGGAAAATGACCTTCATCACGGTTGGCATGACCAGGGCGATGGGCGCTGGTTCCTTGGCCTCTCTGTCGAAAATGGACGCATCAAAGACGAGGGCGACTTGCGGCTGCGCAGCGGCCTGCGCGCTATCATCGAGCGCTTCCGCCCTGGCGTGCGCCTGACCCCCAACCAGGACATCCTGTTGACCGACATCCCCCAACACGACATGCCGGCAGTCAACGCCGCGCTGGCGGCCTTTGGCATCCCGCTGCCTTCAGCGTTGAGCGTGGTGCAACGCCATTCGCTGGCGTGTGTGGCGTTGCCGACCTGCGGGCTGGCGCTGGCTGAAGCTGAACGCGCGCTCCCCGGCGTGATCGATGCATTGGAGATTGAGCTGGCGCGGCTGGGATTGGCGGATGAGCCGTTCACGGTGCGCATGACCGGCTGCCCCAACGGTTGCGCGCGCCCGTATGTCGCCGATCTGGCCTTTGTTGGACGCTCCGCTGATACGTATGTTGTGTATGTCGGTGGCGCCAGCAATGGCACGCGTCTCAATCAACCCTATCAAGACCTGGTCAAGCGGGAGCAACTCGTCGAGACGGTGCGCCCCTTGCTTGAACTTTTCCGCGCCCGTCGTCACCCCGGCGAACGCTTTGGCGACTTCTGCCACCGCGTCGGGGTGACAACCCTGCAAACACTTGTCAACAATCCACACCCTAGGGAGGAAGCCTATGTTGCCAACGATGCGCCTGTTGCGCTCTAATGTGGACTACGTTGCGCTCAATCAGCAGTTGGAGCCGCTATCGCTCACCGATTTTTTACGCTGGAGCCTGGTGACCTTTGGCGAGCGCCTGGTGCAGGTCACCAGTTTCGGCCCGACCGGCATCGTCATTCTCGACCACCTGGCGCGCCTCACGACCAACGTGCAGGTCACCACAATTGACACCGGCTATCTCTTTCCGGAGACCTATGCGCTGTGGGAGGCGATTGAGCGGCGCTACCACGTGACCATCCGCATCGTGCAACCGGAGTTGACGCCATTGGAGCAGGAGCGATTGCTTGGCCCGTCCCTGTGGGAACTGGAGCCAGATGTCTGCTGCCACGAGCGTAAGGTCAAGCCGATGGCGGCCGCCGTCGCAGGCCAACATGCGTGGATCACCGGCATCCGCCGCGACCAATCCGGGATGCGCGCCCAGACGCCGCTAGTTGCCTGGGACACGCGCTATGGCCTCTTTAAACTTAGCCCGCTGGCAAGCTGGAGCAAGGATGATGTGTGGAACTACATTCGCGCCCACGACCTGCCCTATAACGAGCTTCACGATCGTGGCTTCACCAGCATCGGCTGCACTCACTGCACGCGTCTGCCCGCAAATGCCGCCGATGAACGTTCTGGTCGCTGGCAGGGACGCATGAAGACCGAATGCGGTCTGCATCTGCCAGCGCGTCCATTTACCACGTGCGCGGGGTGAGCGATGAAAACCTATCCAATCAACCTGGTGCTACAAGACAGGCTGGTGATCCTGGTTGGCGCCCAAGGCGAGATCGTGCACAAAATCCCTGGATTGCTGGAAGTGGGAGCGAGGGTGCGCGTGATTGCACCCTCCGCCGCGCCGGCCGTGATGGAACATGCTCGCACCGGCGAGATCGAATGGCTGCCGCGTCGCTATCGGCCGGGCGATCTGGTTGGGGCAGCCATGGTCTTCGCTGCCACCAATGACCCCGCCGTCCATGACCTGATCTGGGCGGAGGGCATCGCTAACCAGCAACTTGTCAACGTCATGGATGTGCTGGATCGCTGCAACTTTCACGGCGTCGCCACCTTCCGTCGCGGTCTGCTGACAGTGGCGATCGGCACGAGTGGCGCCGCCCCCGCCCTGGCCGTGACGCTGCGCCGCCGGCTGGAGGCAGAGATCGGCCCAGAGTATGCCGCCTTCCTAGAGCACGCTCAGGCGCTACGCCCGATCATCCAACAGCGCATCCAGCCCTTCCGGCGCCGCGTGGAATTCTGGTACGCGCTTGTCGAAAGCGAAGCACTGGCCACCCTGCAACGCGGCGATGAAGCTGAATTTGCGCGTATCGTCGGCGACTTGCTGAACGCGTACACGCAGCCGGTTGCCGCCATTCCGCAACCGATTTCGGAAAGCGCAGTAGCTGTACTATGATAAATCAGATTGCATTACACCATGGCATGGTGGGCACGGTCTACCTCGTCGGTGCAGGGCCGGGCGCCCCAGATTTGCTCACGCTGCGAGGGGCAGACTTGCTGCGGCGGGCAGGTGCAGTGCTCTACGATGCACTGGCGAACGACGCTCTGCTGGGCTGGACAGCGGACACTGCCGAACTGATCTATGTCGGCAAGCGCGCAGGGCGCCATGCGCTAAGCCAGGCGGAGATCAATGCGCTGCTGCGGCAGAAGGCGTATGAACATGCCATCGTTGTGCGGCTTAAGGGCGGCGATCCCTTCGTCTTTGGCCGCGGCGGCGAGGAAATGGCATATCTGCGCCAGCATGGCGTGCCTGTGGAGATTGTGCCGGGCGTCTCCAGCGCCATCGCTGCGCCGGCCGCCGTTGGCATTCCGGTCACGCAGCGCGGGGTGAGTCGTAGCTTTGCTGTGGTCACCGGCCACACGCTGGATGACGATGATGCCCCCAACTGGTCGGCGTTGGCGCAACTTGACACGGTGATTGTACTGATGGGCGTCGCGCACGCCGGGAAGATAGCCGACCGGCTGATCGCGGCCGGGCGCACGCCGGACACACCCGCCGCCGCCATCCAGTCTGCCACCCTGCCAGATCAGCGCCAGGTGGTCGCCACGCTGGGGACGTTGGCGCAGGCAATGGCCGCAGCCTCAGTCGGCGCACCAGCCGTATTGGTCTTTGGGGCAGTCGCACAGATGGCGCTCCCGACGCCATTGCCCGCCGCCTGGTTGTTGCCGGCATTGGCAAGCGGAGAAGGCCACTTTGTCGAAGCAATGTAGCTGACGCCGCGCACCGTTCACCCGGACATCGGAGCTTGCAGGACGGGCAGCTACAAGTGTCAGATTTTATCACTTATAGAAGAAAGAAAAACAATGATGATTGCTGAATCAACACAAGAAGCGACCTTGATCGAACCCTATGGTGGGCGTCTGGTGGACCTGCGCGTGGCGCCAGAGGAGCACGACGCGGTGCGCGCCTACGCCAACACCCTGCCTTCCATCCAACTCACGGACCGCGCCCTCTGTGACCTGGAGTTGCTGGCGGTCGGCGCGTTCTCGCCGCTCGATCGCTTCATGGGGAGCGCAGACTACGCGCGCGTTGTCGAAGAGATGCGGCTGGCCGATGGTCGCCTCTTTCCGATCCCTGTGACCTTGCCGGTGGACCGCATTGACGACCTGCACTATGACCGTGATGTGGCGCTGCGCGACGCCAAGAACAATCTGCTGGCCGTGCTGACTGTTGAGGAGATTTACACCTGGGATCGTGCGCAGTGCGCGCAGCTCGTCTTTGGTACACAGGATCCGGCACATCCCCTTGTCGCGGAGATGAACCGTTGGGGCAAGACCAACCTCTCTGGGCGGCTGCGCGTACTCGACCTGCCACGCCATCACGATTTCACCGACCTCCGCTTGACGCCGGCTGAGACGCGGGCGCGCCTGGCTGCCTTCGGCCGCCCGAATGTCGTTGCCTTTCAGACGCGCAATCCATTGCACCGCGCTCACGAAGAATTGACCAAGCGCGCCGCCGACAGTGTAGACGGTACGCTGCTGTTGCATCCGGTTGTCGGCCTGACCAAGCCAGGCGACGTCGATCACTTTACGCGCGTGCGCTCCTACAAGGCATTGCTCAATAATTATTATGCCCATGATCGGGCACTGCTGGCGCTGTTGCCGCTTGCGATGCGCCTGGCTGGCCCGCGCGAGGCCTTATGGCATATGCTGATCCGTCGCAACTACGGCGCCAATTATCTTATTGTGGGACGCGACCACGCCGGCCCAGGCAATGACTCGTTGGGGCGCCCCTTCTACGGCCCCTATGCGGCGCAGGAACTGGCGCAGCAGCACAGTGCGGAGCTTGGCGTTGGCGTGCTCACCTTCAGTGAAATGGTCTACCTGCCGCACGAAAATCGTTATGAAGAGGCGACGCTAGTGCCGAACGGCGCGCAGATCGCCTCGATCTCCGGCACGCAGGTGCGCAGCGACTATCTCAATCGTGGTCGGCAACTGCCAGACTGGTTCACGCGCCCGGAGGTCGCCGACATCCTCAGCGAGAGCTACCCGCCGCGTCATCGCCAGGGCGTCTGCCTCTGGTTCACCGGCTTGAGCGGCGCCGGCAAGTCAACCACCGCCGATGTGCTGACGGTGTTGCTGCTGGAGCATGGTCGTCAGGTGACGGTGCTCGACGGTGACGTGGTGCGCACCCACCTGTCAAAAGGGCTGGGGTTCAGCAAGGAAGACCGCGACACGAACATTCGGCGCATCGGCTTTGTTGCCGCAGAGATCGTGCGACACGGCGGCATTGCCATCTGCGCGGCGGTCAGCCCCTACCGTGCCACGCGTGAGGATGTGCGCGCCCTGGTGGGGAAGGACCGCTTCGTGGAGATCTTTGTCGATACGCCGCTTAGCGTCTGCGAAGATCGCGATGTGAAAGGGATGTACGCCAAGGCGCGGCGTGGCGAGATTCAAGGGTTCACCGGCATCGATGACCCCTACGAGCCGCCCGTCAACCCCGAGATCACGCTGGATACAGTCACCTATAGCCCAGAAGAAAACGCCAGACGGATTCTGGACTACCTGGCGGGTCACGGCTATGTACGCATAGTGGGGGAACGTAACGGGAAGTAGCGATGCAAAGATTGGCGATTGGGAGAACAACTTTTCTTCCAATCGCCAATCTCTATCTTCCATCTGACCGCGCCATCCGTCCTTCAAAGCGCGCCAGTGCCCATTCCGAGACAATCGTCAGCACCCAGTAGAGCGCCGCCGCCAGCAAGAACATCTCCATATACTTGCTGTCTTTGCGTGCAAAGCGATTGGCGCGGTAGGTGATCTCCCAGACGCCCATCACCGAGACCAGCGACGAATCCTTCTGCATGGCGATGAACTGATTGCCGACCGCCGGGATGATCAGCTTGATCGCCTGCGGCAGCACGATCAGGCGCAGCGTCTGCCAGTTGCTCATGCCGAGCGCCGCCGCTGCCTGCCACTGTCCGCGACTGACGGACTGGATGCCGGCGCGGAAAATTTCGGTCATGTAAGCGCCATAGTTGAGACTCAATGCCAGTACGCCAGCCTGAATGGCGGTCAGGATGAACAAGTTGCCCAACCACGGAGAACCGCGTGCAGTAATCTGTTGACCGATCTGCGGCAACCCCAGATAAATGATGAAAATCTGCACTAACAAGGGCGTACCGCGGAAGATCGACACATAGAAGCTGGCGACACCGTGCAGCACAGGATGGGTAGACAGCCGCCCCAGTGCACCGACCAGCGCAATGGCCGACGCGATGAGGATCGAGACGAACGAGACGCCCAGTGTTACGCCAATGCCGATGAGCACAAAGTTGGCATTGGCAAAGACGTAACCGGCATCGAGGTTGAGAAAGGAGAAGACGAACCAGAGAAGCGCCAACAATGTCACCCAAACCAACCCAACGCGAATCCGCTGTAACAGCCGACGCCGGCGTTCCTGCGCCATCAAGTGCGCTGCAAATGCTGCCTGATCGGAACGCTTGGTCAGGTCGTAGGTGGTGGATGATCCAGGCTCGTCGCTTGTGTGTGCTGTCATTGCGCCGACTTTCTGAAATGGCGAGCGGGGAATTGAGAGATGGAGGAATTGAGAGATGGGGAGATAATGAGATTGAGCGATTAGGGATTGGCGATTGAGTAGCCTGCGCCCCCAAAAACACTCAATCACCCAATCCCATAATCCCCCCAATCTCATCATCTCAAATCCCCAATCTCCAGATACTTACTGCGCCAATGCCGCCAGGTCGAACTCTGCCGCCGCAGCCGCCAGATCCGTCCCGTAATATTTCTCCGAGAGCGCATTGAGCGTGCCATCTGCGTGCGCTTCCTGAATCGCCTTGGTGACAGCGGCGCGGAAGGCCGTGACGTCCGCCGCCGAGGACTTGTCGATGGCGCCTGCCAGGTACTCAAAGTAGACCGGCTCGCCCAGTTGCTTGAGCGGTCCGCCGTCGGCGATGTAGCCGACGCCGGTGGGCAGCGCGGTCAGCACGGCGTCCAGGCGCACACCGTCGCCCAGCGCCAGGTCTTCGAGCGCAGGGACATCCGTGTCATAGCCGACGATCTCGGCGTCGGTCACGACGAAGTCGATCGTCTCGCCGGGGATGCTCAGTGTGCCGTCCAGGAAGGATTCATAGGTGCAGCCTGCGCACACGCCGATCTTTCTGCCCGAAAGGTCGGACGGCTGCGTAAAGGTCGTGTTGCTTTCATGCACAAAGAAGGCGGCGGGCGTGGTGTAGTAGGGCTGCGTAAAGTAGAGATTCTCCATACGCTCCGGCGTGATCGTCATCGAGCCGATGCTGAGATCCCAGCGCCCAGCCCAGCCACCGGCGGTGATCAGCGTCCAGTCCGGCGTGACAAAGCAAACTTCGACGCCCAGCCGTTTGGCAATCTCGGCGGCGGTGTCGATGTCGAAGCCGGTGAACTGGTTGGCGGGCTTTTCATCGCCTGTGCACTTGGTGTCGGCGGGTGGATCAACATTGGCGACAAGCTCCGACTGTGGTGGATAGGCAGGGTCGGTGGAGACGATCAGCTTGCCGCGCGCTTGCACCTGGGCGAGCAGGTCAGCCGGCGCCGCTGCGCTCTCGGTGGCGCCGGTTGATGCCGGCGCCGCCACCGGCGCCGTGCACGCCGTCGCCAACAGCAGCACGGCGAGCAGGAACAATACTCGAACTACGTGGGTTCTCATCAGATTTTCCTCCTTGTCTTGATCTCTAGGTTGACTGGCAATCTTCGCGGAAGCGCTGGAACTTCCGGGAAGATTGTGACAGGTGTCTTGTCACGGTGCAGGAACGAACACGCGTGATCGCTATGCTTCTAATACTTCCATGGCGGCGTTGCGCCCGTTGACGCCGATCACGCTGCCGCCCGGATGAGTCGCCACACCGCAGAGGTAGACGCCCTCCATCGGCGTTTTGTACGCCAGCCGCTTCTCCCACATATATTCTGGCAAAATCTCGCCCTGGAAAATGTGCCCGCCAACCAGTCCGACCTTCTCCTCGATGTGCGGCGGCCCCAACACTTCCATGTGCTCGATGGCGTCTGGGAAGTTGGAGACATAGCGTGCAATCGAATCGACCGCCAGCTTGCCGACTTCGGCGCGGCGGCTCTCCCAATCCCCTTCAGCGAAAGTGTGCGGCACATACTGCGCAAAGACGCTCATCAGATGGCGCCCTGCCGGGGCAATGCTGGCGTCGTAGGCGGTCTGAATGTATAGCTCTGTCCACAAACGGGGCGGCAGATGGCCGGCTTTGGCGAGAGGATGATACTCTTTCCACTCCTGTTTCGTCAAAGGCGTGTTGATCTGACCTTTGTGAATGTGTTCAGAGTCGGGGCGCGCCCTGAAGATCGGCAGTTCGCGCAGCGCTAGCGTCACCTTGACCGTGCAGCCCTGCTGCGGAATCGACTCGACCTGCGCGCGCCAGGCCGGATCAGCCGCCCCGTCCAGCAGCCGCAGCGTTGTACGCGGGTCGGCGTTGGAGATCACCACCGGCGCGTGAATGCGCTCACCGCCGGCTAGCTCGACGCCTTCGCCCGGCAGGATGCGCGCCACCGGCGTTCCTGCGGCAATCGTGGCGCCCAGGTCGCGCGCAATGTCCGCCAGGATAAACGAGACCGTGCCCATGCCGCCGCGCACATAGCCCCACGTGCCGGTGACGCCGAACATGCGCCCAGAGGAGTGATGGTAGTTGATCGAGGCAGTGCCGGGGTCGTGTGGGCTGGCGTTCGTGCCGATCACGCCTTGCCCCAGAAAGGCGGTCTGTAGCTTCTCGTCGCGCAGATACTCCTCGACATATTCGACCATTGACCAGTTGAGCACCAGGTTCAGCGCCTCCGGGTCACCTTTGAGCCGCTCTTCGATCATCTCGCGTGAGGGACGGCGGCAGAGCCAGATGTCGTCTTCGGTGGGCGGGCGCAAGGCGGCGCGGGCGCGGCGCATGGTGTCGCTCATGGCGCGCCAGCCTTTGACGTCACCGGGCGAGAAGCGGCGAATCTCCTCCTCGCAGCGCTCGTCGTCGTCCCAAAGCTGGATGCTGCTGCCGTCATCGAAGGGCACGAACATGCCCGATGTGGCCGGCGTCCAGTGAAAGCCGTAATCGACCATGCGCAGTTCGTCGATCACGGCGGGATGGAGCAGCCCGCAGAGATACGCGCAGGGCGAGACGCGATAGCCGGGCCATGTCTCCTCGATGGTGCAGGCGCCGCCCAGCCGCTCACGCGCCTCCAGCACCAGCACGCGCTTGCCTGCTCGCGCCAGGTATGCTGCACAACTCAGCCCGTTGTGCCCGCCGCCCACGATGATGGCGTCCCAGGGTTTGGCGGCCAGTTCGCGCACCGGCGCCGGCAGCCCAACGCGTCCCAGCGCATCACGCGCCGTGGGTTGTGTCGATTGCGTAGAGTTCATAGTAGCGTTTTCCTGATTGTCGAGTTGATTGAACGTAGCCGTTTGAACAGGTGAAATAGACCGCAGATGACGCGGATTCAGCGAATTTTCGCGGATCAGCGCAAATCTGCCCAATCCGCATCATCCGCAGTCTATCCTGGGTCTGATTGGGAAGCTGCCCGAATCGTTACGATTGAAGGAATTCTGCCACCAGCCGCTGAAAATGATGCACGCCATTTTCGCGCTTCACCGAAAAGCGCCCCTGGTTGTAGGCGCGCGAGTGCAGGTTGCGCTGCACTGCGTTGCAGATTTCCATGTCTTCGCGCTGCACCTCGTCGCTGAAGGCAATCGACTGCTGCATCGACTCCCAGCCTTCGCCACTGCCCGGCTGCTTGAACCACCACTCGAAGATCGTCAGCGTGCGTTCGGCGCCAAGTGGGACGATGATGTTGATCTGCATGTTGTCGGGGTAGAAATTGAGCATCAGATTGGGGAAGACCCAGTAGTAGAGCGCCTGCTGCTCACCGTCGCTGCGCAGATAGCGGCGGTCGCGACCGGGCATCTGTCCCGACGGCGACGCTGGACGAATCGGCGCGTATTGCGACGAGTAGTAGCGATAGGTGTCGACCCGGTACTGGTCGTAGTCGATCTCGCGGAACAGTCCCGGATGCGCAATCGGGATGTGGTAGCCTTCCAGGTAGTTGTCCACGTACACTTTCCAGTTGCAATCCACGTAGTAGTCGCGGCGTTCGACCGGCTGCATTGACCGAATGTCGAAGCCGGCACGCGCAATCTCCGCCGGGATGTCGCCGAGCACGTCGAGCAGGTCAGGCGCGTGCGCGTCGAGATTGACAAAGACGAACGGCCCCCACGCGCAGACACGCACGGGCGTCAGGCAGTAGGCGTCGGGCGACCAGTTGCGCACGCCCTCGAACTCCGGCGCGTTGAGCAGCCTGCCGTCAAGCGCGTAGGTCCAGCCGTGATAGCGGCACTGCAGCGACTTGCGGTTGCCCTTGCCGCTCGCCACTGGCCCGGCGCGATGCAGGCAAACGTTGATGAAGCCGCGCAGCACACCATCCTGCCCGCGCGTGATCACCAGCGGTTCACCGTAGAGATCGTAGGTGAAGAAGTCGCCGGGGCGCTGCACCAGCGCCGTCGAGCCGACCCACTGCCAGGTGCGCTGGAAGATGCGCTCCTTCTCCAGCGCCAGGATCGTCGGGTCGATGTACCAGCGCGCCGGCAGCGTCCACGCCTCGTCGAGGCGGTCGGTGGGTGTGTAGTCGGCGAGCGTAGGTGCGTCGGTCACGGCGATTGGTTCCTCAAGAATTGTCAATCCGGAATCTGCATTCTGCGAGTGTATCGAAATCAAGCGATCGTGCAAATTCAGGCGATGATCTCGTTCAAATCAACCAAAAGAACATTCTCTTTGCGGGCGCGTTCGTGCAGCGCCGGTGTAAAACCGCTGCGCGCAAAGATTGCCAGGCGGATGGGTCTTTCTGGTAGGAGAGGCTGTACAGCTTTACTTTTCTCTGCCAGTTGATCGAGGATGTTGACGCCGATCGGCTTTGCCGTCCACTTGCATTCGCCAAACAGACACCCATCCTCGCCGATTGCGGCAACATCGATTTCGTCGTGCCGGCTCCACCAGCCGCCAACCGTCTGCGGCGTGAAGCTCAGCCTGCCGTGCTCATGCAGGCGCCAGACATATTCACGGCAGATCGTCTCAAAGACAGGGCCGGTGAACTGTTCTAGTTCCATTTCCACTTTGCGACGCACTTGTTCGGTTTCGCCCCGTTCCAGCAATGAACGATTTGGGTATACATAACGAAACCAGAAGCGAAAGAAGGGATCGGCGATCTGGTAGATGCCTTGTCTGCTTCGTTCCGGGTTGCGCTCGGTTGCTGGCGTCAGGCGCGTGATCAGTCCCATCTCTTGCAATGTGTTGAGGTAGAAAGTCACTGATGTCACAGGAATTCCGCTGGCTTGGGCAATTTCGTTGACGCGTGTGCGATGGTTGGCAAGCGCCGTCAGGATCGCAAAATGGCGGCTTGAGTCGCGCAATTCTTGCTGCAGCAGAAAGCGCGGTTCGTCGTGCAGGAAAGCGCCCCTGGCAAGAATCTTCTGCTCGACATTGTCCAATAACGCCAGCGATGCATCGTATTGCCGCAGATAGGCAGGCATCCCGCCCAGGATCGCAAAAACATGCACCAACGCCTCGGCGTTCAGGTCAGGCAGCAGCGCGCGTGCATCCCAGATTGTAAAGGGTTGAAGCCGCCACTGTCCCGTGCGGCGTCCGTAAAGCGGCGACCGGTACGCCAACACCGATTGCTCCATCATGCCGATGTAGGAACCAGAGAGCGCCAGCAGAATCGGCGCCGCGCGCAACTGCGTGTCCCAGATTTTCTGTAAGGTCGACGGAAACGCGCTGTTGCCCGAAATCAGGTAGGTGAACTCGTCGAGTACGAGCACCATGCGTTCCTTTGCCTGTGTCGCGATGTAGACAAAGGCGCTTTCCCAAGAGGTGAAGGGCGCCAGGAGCTGTGGGTCGCCAAGAAAATACTCGCTGATCTGACGGGTCAGGTCGCTCAGCAGATTTTCTTCTGTGCCCAAATCGGCAACAAAGAAGATATGGGGTTTGTCGTTGCAGAAGTAACGCAGCAAATCCGTCTTGCCAACGCGTCGACGACCATAGACAACCAGCAACTCCGCTTGCCCCGACGCATAGTGCTGCTCAAGAAATTGAAGTTCACGGGTACGGTTGACGAACATTGAGATCCCTCCGCGCGCCTGCTGTCTTCTAGTTATTATAGCCCAAACTATTATAGTTACAACTATAATAAATCGCGTGTGGAGGTCTCGACTTTAGGGAAAAGTCCTGTCAGGTCAGCCATCCAGCGCCCAGGGGTTGACAAGTTGAATGCCGGCATTGACAAAGTCAGATGTGTTGCGCGTCACAATCGCCAAATCGTGCGTCAGGGCAGTGGCCGCAATCAACGCGTCGAAAGGACTCATCAGCTTTCCTGCCGCTTCGAGTCGCGCATGCAGTACACCCCAGCGCAGCATGACGGCTGCGTCAATCAGCGCAACGCGACCATGAAAGCGTTCCTGGATATCTGAGTCCAGCCAACGAGTGAGCCGCTCACGCCGTTCAGAGGGTGGTAGCCGCTCCACCCCGTGCTTCAATTCACCGATTGTGATGACACTGATGTATAGCTGTTCCTCGAATTGGCGATTCAGCCAGTTGATCACGTTTGCATCGGGCTGTTTCTTGATAAATTCAGACAGCACGCAGGTATCGAGCAGCAGGTTCATAACTCGACCGGCGCCCTGTACTCGCCCTGCACCCGCGTGATGACCAGCCCGCTATCCGCAAGCGGCGAGCTAGATAGAAATTCGACGAGCGTCTGCTTTGGCTTTGTCAACTGCTTGTACCGCTCAATGGACACGACCGCAGCTACTTCCAATCCATGACGGGTAATGATTTGTGTTTCGCCGTGACTGGCGCGCTCGATCACCTCGCTGAATTTATTCTTTGCCTCTTGTACCTGCCAGCATGTCATCGCTCGCTCCTTTACCAAAATACAGATAAGTGACACACCCGCTCATAGCTCCAGGGCTTCCGGCGCCAGACCTTGCTGGCGGGTGATCTCAAGCTCTTCAAAGCCAGGCGGTGCGTTGCGCAGCACATCAATCAGAGGCGGCGCCGGTGTCGTCAGCCGGCGATAGGCTTCGATGCCGATCACCACCGCAATCTCCTCGCCACACCGTGTGATGATCTGCACTTCACCCTGGCTGGCGCGCTCGATTACCTCACTCAGTTTGTTCTTTGCCTCTTGTACCTGCCAGCTTGTCATGGCTTGCTCCTTCATCAGAACACGGATAAGTCTGGACAGTCTAGCTGGATGCAAATGTAGCATGTCGTGATAATGGCGTCAAATCGCTCAAAATAGGTTGGGTTACTTCACATTTTGGGCAGAAAATCCACGGCGGGTGGTGAAAACGGGAAATTTCAAGGGGCGAGCACTTCACAGACGAGGTCATTCCGGCTGCAAAGATCGGCAAGGCGGTTCTTGATCAGGCTGTCCTTCCAGGAACGTGTCACCAACGAGGCAAATCGGGGCAAACTTGAAAACGAAGAAAGAGTACTTACCGTCGAAACCGCCGCTGACGCCGGCCATCGCCGCCGCTGACCGCCTCGCCGCGCAAGCCGGGGATCGCCGGTAACGGTGCGTCGCTGCTCATGCCGCTGCGGATCAGGCGTTCCATTTCCGCCACGGCGCGCGGGTCGGTCTCGATCGGCGTGTAGGCGGCCAGTCGCTGCTCGACTTCATCGACGGCACGCTGCCAGAGCGTCTTGCCGCCGGCGCGCTGCCATGCTTCGCGGTTCTTACGGTCATAGACCGCGCCGGGCAGGTAGAGATGCTGCTCCCAGTGCGTCAGGGTGTGGGGAGCCGTGATCATGTGCATGTCGGCGAGCTGCGCCGCCACCAGGTGACCGGTGGGCAGGTCGTCGACGATCTGCAGCGGGCGCACCAGTTGCAGCGCCTGGCCGCAAACCTCGTTGTCGAAGACAAGTTTGGGCAGGCTGAAGACCAGCACGAAGTCAAGCATCCCTGGTCCTGACACCGAGTTGACGCCCGCCAGCGCTGCCAGCAGCGCGCTGCCGAAGGTCTCGGCGCCGGCCTGCGCGTCCAGTTCCTTGGCGTCGCTCAAGCCCATGTACGCTTGCACCGGCAGCCCCAGCCGCTTGCCCACCTGCGCGTTGAGCACGTCAAGATAGAGCGCCTGCACGCCCAGCATCGGCGAAGTCGTCTCGCGCATGTGAAACTCGGCGGGCGCACCGCCGTAGAGCACCGGCGCGCCAGGGCGCACGATCTGGCTCATCACCACGCCCGCCAGTGTGTCAACGGCGTGAAAGACCGCCGCGCCCACCAGCGTCACCGGTGCAGTCAACCCCATCAGCGTCACCGGCACGATCTCGACCGGAATGCCCGCCTCCACGCAGTCGATCAGGTTCTGGCAGGAGTCTTCGCTGTAGCGGAAGTTGCCCGTCGCCGTGATCGTGAAGATCGACATGGGGCGGGCGATCAAGTCGGCGCGGTCGCGGCGGAAGAGCTGCATCATCTCCACCATGCGCGGCGCGCCATGTTCGGTGAACGCGCCGGAAACCACCGGTCGCTTCGAATTGGTCAGGCAAAGCAACAGCCGCCACGCATCGGAGACGCCCGCCTCGATGTCGTCGCCGGTGGAAAAGGCAGTGGCGAGGTAGTGGATATGCTCCAGCCCGTCGCAGAGACGCACGTATTCGACAAAATCAGCGGTGTTCGCCTGGCGTGTGTAGCCGGTGCGGTGATCTTGCACCTTGAGACCGCTAGAGCCGGGTGTGAAATGCACGTGGTCGCCGCCGATCTCGGCGTGGGGCTTGCCGTCGCGGTCATAGAGCGTGAACGACGCCGGCGCGCTTTGCAGGGCACGGTCGATTGCGTCGTCCGGGAAAAGAATGCGCCCATCGGTGGTGACGGGCAGACCGGCGTCGCGCAGCCGCTGGTGCATGACAGGACCGCGAATCTCCATGCCGGTCGTCGCCAGGATGTGGCGCGCCTCGTCGATGATGCGGTCGAGAAAAGCTGGCTCAGCTACGGTCAGGGTCGGTCGCATAATCTCACGCTGTTCGTATACTGACTGACGAGTAAAAACATTGCGCAGATCTCGTTTTGTTCGACGAAATCTGCGCAATCTGCGGTTCAACCTACGGGTGCGGCGTCATGACGTTGGCTGGCGCCGAGGCCGAGCTGGGGTTATTGCTTCGTGCGAATCTCAACAAACGTGGTCTGTCCCTCGCGCACGAAGAATTCGGCGCGCACCGCCTCGCCGTTGACGTTGCCGATCAGCACGTAGTAACCGGCGGGCACATCGCCCATCGCGCCATTTTCGCCCCATGAAGGATTCGGCCCGATGCCCTCGTTGTCGAGATAGGTTTCGATCAGGCGGCCCCAGACGGCGCGGCCATTCTCGAAGCGCGCCAGCGTCAACCGCGCTCCCGGCCAGGAGCGCCCGTCCGCCGTGATCAGCCGCACGGCAACCACGCCTTCGCCGGGCGCTGGTTTCAACCAGAGGTAGGGGTTGACGCTGTTCTGATAGGTGTTTTCGCCCACACGCATCTCAAAATGCAGGTGCGGGCCAATGGCGATGCCCGTCATACCCACTTCGCCAACGATATCGGTCGGCGCTACTCGCTGACCTTCCGCCACAGTGACGCGACTCAAGTGCCCGTAGAGCACGAATGCGTCCAGCTCGCCGCCAGCGACAGGCAGTTTGCGATCCAGTTTGATGACGACCGTGTTGCCATAGAAGTTCGGATACGGCCCCATCGGCGTGGGGTCATCCAACCCGGCAAAAACGACCGTGCCGGTTGTGCCCGCCTGCACCGGTGTGCCCCAGTAATTGGCAATATCGATGCCGTGGTGCGGACGGTATTGGCCGCCTGCGGTGGAGCCAAATTGATAGGAGGGCGCAGCAACCTTGTTGTACTCAGTATTTAGAAAGGGCGACTCAACCCAGAAGTGGTCGTTCTCTTCCGGTGGTTTAGGCTGGAAGGAAGACCAGGCGCGCGTCGGCCCATTGTTGACATTTTCCGGGATCACCGGCGCCGCCACCGGTTCTGGCGCCAGGATGGGGGTAGCTTCCTCGACCTCTTCGACCGGCTCCGCCTGCACGCCGTCGATGGAGATGATCTGAACCTGCGGCACCGGCGCCCCCGAGACCTCCTCGATCATGGGGGGAATACGCAGATTGACGAGATCGAACGTGGACGCCACGGGCGCGGCTTGCAGTGCGACATCGGGCGGAGACACGCTGATCGGCAGGAGTCCGGCCAGGCCAACGTTGGCGCGCTCCAATTCCGCGACGGCCAACGGGCGATCGATGACTGCGCCGGCCACCGTCAAGGCCCGGCGCGGGTCAGGCGTCGGTGTGACGATCACGATCTGCGCCAGTTCACTCGTGTCGATGACAACCGGCGTCGGTGTGGCGTCGGCGCGTGGCGTTGGGGTGAAGGTGGGGCGTAGCCCCAAAATCGCGCCCGGTTCGGGCGCCGCGGCATTGGCGGCGATTACTACAGGCGCCGGGGCATCGCTGGCATCCGCCATTGTCTGCGACCAGAGCAGCCAACCGCCGCTAACAAGCACCGCCGCAGCCACACCGCCGCGAATCAGGTTCTTCATCGGCAGCGTCGCTTTAGGTTTGGGCGTTGCGGGCACGATCACCTGCGCCGTGCCGCGTGTGTGTGTTAGAATGGGGACAGATTGTTCAGTCTGCTGACCGGTGCTTGGCCCGGCGTCGGCAAATGCAGAGGAGTCGGATTCTTGCTCGGAATCGAAAGCGGCGAGCGCCCGCCGGATACCGGCGGCAATATCGTTGAAACTCAAGTTGACACCCTTCATACGATCCACTTCGACATCTTCACCTTGTTCCCGGCGATGTTCACCGGACCCTTCGATGAAAGCATCATCAGGCGGGCGCTGGACAAGGCGTTGATCTCGATTTGCCTTCACAATATCCGCGACTTCACGACTGACCGCCATCACATCTGTGATGACACGCCCTACGGCGGCGGCGGCGGCATGATCATGAAGCCAGAGCCGATCATCCGCGCGGTCGAAACAGTCCTCACGCGCCCTGCCGGTTGGTCGCTGGCGCCGGAAGATGTCTACGTCAACCTTCCTGCGTGGACGCCAGAGCAAGCGATTGCCTTGCCGCCAGACACACCGGTCGTGCTATTGACGCCGCAAGGACGACCATTGACCCAACGTATCGTGGCCGAACTGGCGCAGGCGTCGCGCCTGGCGTTGATCTGCGGGCGCTACGAAGGCATCGACGAACGCGTGCGCATGATCGTCACTGATGAAATCAGCATTGGCGACTATGTGATTAGCGGCGGCGAACTAGCGGCCATGATCATCGTCGACGCTGTCACACGGCTGTTGCCTGGTGCATTGGGCTATGCGTTGGGCGCCCATCAGGATAGCCATTCGCCCGGTCTTGACGGCCTGTTGGAAGGTCCACAATACACACGACCGCCCCACTTTCGCAACCAGACAGTTCCATCGATTCTAGTGAGCGGCCATCACGCCAACGTTGCGCGCTGGCGTCGCGAACAGGCGTTGTTGCGGACACTCACACGCCGACCAGAGTTATTGCTGCGTGCGACGCTGTCGCCTAAAGACCTGGCGTTCCTGAAATTGCATGGCTGGACGCCGCCATCCTGACAACGTTATACCCGGCAACGTCAGGACCAGGCCTTTCTCACCAAACGCACCCATTATAGAATGATGCTGACAAGCTACAAAATCGACGCATGAATGTGCACCCGGCAAGGAGGAGTTTGTGCACGTCAGCGCGGCGACGGTTTGGCGACGATTGCCCACCGTGCTATACTGTTCAGGTTGTTTTGCAGGCTGTTCACGCCAAATGAATGCTCGCAGGCTTCACACCGCTGGCATTGTAGTAATTGACGAAGGATAAACGAGTATGACGAACGCATTGATGGCTTCGCTCCAGCCAGAACTCAAATCCGATTTTCCCGATATCGCGCCGGGTGATACGGTGCGCGTTCATCAGAAGATCGTCGAAGGGCGCAACGAACGCATCCAGGTTTTCCAGGGCGTCGTGATTGCGATGCGCGGCGGCAAGACGGCCGGCGCGACCTACACGGTGCGACGCACGGGGGCGCACGGCGTCGGCGTCGAGCGCACGTTCCCCCTGTACAGCACCACGGTCGACAAGGTGGAAGTGTTGCGCAAGGCGCGCGTGCGTCGTGCGCAGTTGTATTACCTGCGCGACCGTCAGGGCAAGTCGGCGCGTCTGCGCGAGAAGCGCTTCCTCAAGGTCTAGCCTGACGGCGTTGCGGGGGCAAGTTGCGAGGGGCGAGTTGCCAGGGGGCGAAACGTTCCCAACGCTTCGCGTGTAAGTTTGCTCCGTCGCAGCACGCGCCACGCTCCATTTGCAGTGTGTATCAAACGCTGATCCGCAAGGGTCAGCGTTTCTTGTTATCGTGTCTTTGGGGTCTCTTGAATTGTGTGTGGCCGCTATGAAAACAGAGGTTGCACCGGGTGCGTCACAGGCGCCAACGTTGGAGATCGAGCAGTCGCTGTGGGCAGCGGGATGGCGGCGCGTCGCCGGCATTGACGAAGCTGGACGCGGCGCGCTGGCGGGACCCGTGGTGGCAGCGGCTGTGGTCGTGACGCCTGAGCAGGCTGCTGCGCCGGTCTGGTCGCTGGTGCGCGACAGCAAGCTGCTCAGCCCGGCGCAGCGCGAGACACTGGCGGCGCAAATTCAAGCCGCCGCCGCAGCCTGGGCGGTCGGCGTGGTGGATGCCTGCGAGATCGACGCCATCGGCATTGCGGCGGCGACGCGGCTGGCGATGCAGCAGGCAGTGGCAGCGTTGGCGTGCGCGCCCGACCACTTGCTGATCGACTGGGTGCGTCTGCCGACGCTGGCGATTCGGCAGCTTTCACAGCCCAAAGCCGACCGCACGATGGCAAGCGTGGCCGCAGCATCCATCCTGGCAAAGGTGCACCGCGACCACCTGATGGCAGCGTATGAACGGCAATTTCCGGGCTATGGTTTTGCGGCGCACAAAGGGTATGGCGTTGCTGTTCATCTCGCCGCTCTTGCTCAGCATGGCCCCTGCGCGCTGCACCGCCACAGCTTTGCGCCGATTGCCCAGCACAGCACATTGTTCGACCCATGATGACCACCACACACGATCCACGCAAGCAACTCGGCAACGCCGGCGAAGAACTGGCGGTGCGCACCTTGCAAGAGGCGGGTCTTACCATCATCGAACGCAACTGGCGCTGCAAGGAGGGCGAGATCGACATCGTCGCCCAGGAGCTGGCGCCCGACTATGTGCGCGGCGGTGCGCTGAGTCCGTGGCTGGTGCTGGTCGAGGTGCGCACGCGCCGCGGGCTGGCGTTCGGCACTGCGCTCGAATCGATCACGCCGCGCAAGGCGGCTAAGATGCGGCAGGTGGCGCATCGTTACGTGCAGGCGCGCGCCTGGGCAGGCGCCTGGCGCATCGACGTGGTCGGCGTGCAGATGGATGGGCAGGGGCGGCTGCTGGGCATCGAGCATATTCGACATGCGGTGCGCGATGAGTGAGCCTACACCCGCCGCGCGTCCACCACTGATCGTCATCCTGGGGCCGACCGGCGTCGGCAAGACCGCGCTGAGCATCGACCTGTGTCACGTCCTGCACGGCGAGGTGGTCAGCGCCGACAGCCGCCAGATTTATCGCGGCATGGACATCGGCACCGCCAAAGCGACGCCCGCCGAGCAAGCCGCCGCGCCACACCATCTGCTCGACCTCCGCGCGCCTGACGAAGTGCTCACCGTCGCCGAGTATCAGCAGCTCGCCTACGCCACAATCGACGCCATCCACCGCCGCGACGCCATCCCGCTGCTGGTGGGCGGCACTGCGCTCTACATTCGCGCCGTGGTCGAAGGGCTGCGCATCCCGGCGGCGCCGCCCGACCCAACCTTGCGCGCCGAGCTGGAGAAACGGCTGGCAACGGAGGGCGTCGAGGCGCTCTTTCGGCAATTGGCAACGCTGGACCCGGCGACCGCTGCGCAGATCGACGCGCGCAACCCGCGGCGGGTGCTGCGTGCGCTGGAAATCTTCCTGCTGACCGGCAAGCCCAAAGTTGAGCTGGAAGGCGCCGACCCGCCGCCCTACCGTATCCTGATGGTCGGGCTGACGCGGCCACGCGAAACGCTCTATGCGCGCATCGACCAGCGCGTAGATGCCATGCTCGCCGGTGGCTTGATCGAGGAGACGCAGCGGCTGCTGGCGCAGGGCTACGATCCGCGGCTGCCGGCGATGACCAGCCTCGGCTATCGTGAGTGCATCGACTACCTGGCGGGGCGCTGCGACCTGGCAACCGCCGCCGCACGCATTAAGACCGAGACGCACCGCTATGTCCGCCATCAGATGACTTGGTTTCGTAAACTGCCCGGAATTCATTGGTTCGATCTGGAGACGACTGCGCCGGCAGAGATCGTGACATTTGTCATGAGGCGCCTGCAGGATGCCGCGCCGCCAGCCCGTGCATAGTAGTTGTATCTTTTCCCATCTCAATTCAAACCGAGGTCAAACTATGCGTTACAGTCTTTGCTCTTACAGTCTTCATCGCACCTTCGACGCGGGCCAAATGGATTTATTCGGCTATTTCCGCTTTTGCCGAGAGGCGGGCTACACCCAGCTCGATCCATGGAATGCTCATCTCCAACGGGCGTACGACGACAACGGCTACCTGGCGGAAGTCAAAGCAGCGGCGGCTGAAAGCGGACTTCCGATGGGCTGCATCGCCGTCGATGGCGCACACATCTTCGAGCCGACTGCCGAGGGGCGCGCGGTGAATCAGGCGCGACGCTATCGCTGGCTGGAAATTGCGCACGAACTTGGCGCCGAACAACTGCGCATCGACGCGGGCGGTCGCGAACAGACGCTCGACGACATCTTCGACATCGTGGTGGCAGGGTACCAGGACATCATCAGCCGGGCGCAGCCGTTAGGCGTAGAGATCATCATCGAAAATCACTGGGGTCCGACCAATCACCCCGACGCCATCCAACGTCTGTTGGCGGCTGTGCCAGGGCTGGGGTTGCTGTTCGATTCCTACAACTGGCCCAAAGGCACACATGAACAGGCCTGGCGCGAATGCGTCCCGTACGCAAAGCTGACGCACTTCAAGACCTTTTCCTTCGACGCCGAGGGCAACGAACCAGAATGGGACTTGCCGCGCCTGATCGGTCTGTTGCAGGCGGCAGATTATCAAGGCGCGTGGGGGATCGAGAGCACGCCCTACGACGGCGACGAGATCGGCGCAGCGCACAAGTCGATAGCGCTGCTCAAGCGTGTACTGGAGTAAGGCGTCATGCATCATGCTGACGTGTGACGCCTGACGTGCGATTTCTTCATCACACCAACAGTGTAAACACACCAACGATTCAAACAAGGACTTGACCATGAGTAACGATGAACGCGTGCGGGTGGGCGTGATTGGCGTCGGGCAGATTGGCAAACGCCACGTCGAAACCTACGCCGCCATGTCGAATGTGGAGATCGTCGCCATCGCCGATGTGAACGAAGCGGAGGCGATCCGCGTGGCGGCGCAGCACAACATCCCCAACATCTACACCAAAGTCGATGACCTGCTGGCGCGCGACGACATTCAGGCGGTCGATGTCTGTCTACACAACAACTATCACATGCCTGCGACAGTGGCGGCGTTGGAAAGCGGCAAGGACGTTTTCTGTGAAAAGCCGATGGCAGGCGCTTATGTGGATGCCCTCAAAATGTGGGAGACCGCGCAGTCCACCGGACGCAAACTGGCGATTCAATTTGTCACAATGTTTGCCAATGAGACAAAGGCGGCGCGCTACTTGATCGAGGAGGGGCACATCGGCAAGCCGTATCACGTGCGCTCAGTAGGGCACCGTCGGCGCGGGCGTCCCTTTGTCGATGGCTACGGCAGCCCGACCTTCGTACAAAAGGAGCACGCAGCTGGCGGTGCGCTCTATGACATGGGGGTTTATCACATTGCCACGGCGCTTTGGCTGGTGGGCAACCCGCGCGTCCTGCGCATCACTGGGCGCACCTATCAGGAGATCGACATGGACAGCCGTCGCCGTGAGATCAGCGGCTACAACGTTGAAGAGTTAGGCGTCGGTTTTGTTCACTTTGAGGGCGGGCTGACGCTCGACATCATCGAAGCCTGGGCTGCGCAGGTTGACACATTGGGCGGCAGCACGATTCTGGGCAGCCAGGGTGGTGTAAGGCTCGATCCCTTCGGTTATTTCTTCAGTTTGGGGCATCTCGACTTCAATGCCACGGCGAATCTGGGCGCATTCGAATGGCGCCTTCATAACGTGGCGCAGGATGGCGACGCCTACGACGGGCCACAACAGCATTGGATTGCCGCGTTGCAAGGACGTGTGCCGCTGATCCCATCGGCGGCATGTGCGCTCAATACGATGCTGATTTCGGAAGGCATTTATCTGGCGGAGCAGTTGGGGCGCGAAGTCACGCCGGAAGATGTCCTTGCCCATTCCCGCTCGACGGCGCGCGCAGTGTAGCCAGCCTATCGACTTTTGGCGCGGATTCGGATGCATGGTTTGCCAGAATACGCCGGAACCAACATACATCCGAATCTGTAGCCAAACTTAAGACAGCCGCGCATTGTTTCAAGCACTCCACCCTGCTATCCTGTCCAGCAAGGACACGTGTCGCAACGTTATCGCTTGTGATTTGCCGGAGAGATTGATTGCTACCAGTACCTCGAAGCAGTAGTATCTTTCGCGGAGTTCATCGTACATGGGGGAAATGAGCAATGGATTTCTGGGTTAGCTTGTTCATGATGGCGTGCATTGGGGCGGCGGCGGGCTGGTCCGCCAGCATCATCTTGCATGGACAGGGCATGGGGCTGATCGGGAGCCTCGTCGTCGGCTGGTTGGGCGCGTATGTAGGCCAGTGGATGTTCGACTATCTGCGCATCCCCCCGCTCTCCGACTGGAGCTACATGGGCGAGTTCATCTACAGTCTCGTCGGTTCGTTTGCTTTGCTGCTGGTCTTTGGTCGGATGTTCATACAACAAGATTCACTGTGATGGTCAGACCGGTTAGTCCGAATCTTCAGCGTCCCCCGCGCTGTGTTCTACTTTGGCGCCAGACAACAAAAATCGAGGGCGTCCTGTTTCGCCAGTTATGCAGGCGTACTCCAAGTTAGAGCGACGACCCGCAAGGTAAATTTTGCGCCAGAGCTTGAAGTAGACTCGACTGCATGCAACACATATACGTTCCGCCCAAACTTTGGTAAACTCATTCTGGCCTGCGACGTTGCTGATCGGCTGTTGTGGCAAGCAGCCGGTCGCTACAACCTTGTCATCACAACCCAAAGAAGGCGGAATCCTATGCAGCAGCTCTCCTGCACACCAACTTTGATTCTCCATAACGCCCGCATCTACACCCAGGACGCCTCCCTACCCTGGGCGCAAGCTGTAGCAATGGCGGATGGGCGCATCCTGGCTGTCGGCGACGACGATGAACTCCTGGCGCTGGCGGGCGCCGCGACCGAACGCATCGACGTGGGCGGACGGCTGGTCCTGCCGGGGCTGTGCGACGCCCACATCCACCTCTCGCATTACGCCCTGGGGCTGCGCGAGGTGCGGCTGGCAGATACGCGCTCACGCGGCGAGATGCTCGACCGTATCCGTGAAGCCACTGCACGCGCAGCGCCGGGTGCGTGGATTGTCGGCCAGGGTTGGAACGAGAGCCGTTGGGGCGACACCGACTTTCCCACTGCCGCCGAAATCGACGCTGCGACGGGCGCCGATTCGCCCGCTATCTTCTATCGCAGCGACATGCACAGCGCAGTGGTGAACTCGGCGGCGCTGCGGCTGGCGGGCATCACTGCGGGGACGCCCAACCCACCTGGCGGCGTGATCGATCGTGACGCCAGCGGCCAGCCGACCGGTTTTCTGCGCGAGCTGGCGATTGACCTGGTGTCGCAGCACGTCCCGCCGCCGACGCCCGCCGAACATGACGCCGCGTTGCAGGCAGGTATGGCCGCGCTGCACAAGCTGGGCGTCACTGCGGTGCACGCGCAGCGCGTCAAGGATGGCGACGACGGGCCGCGCGAGTGGGCGAGCCTGCTGCGCCTGCGCGAAGCAGGGAAGCTTCATCTGCGCGTCGCCTGCAATGTGGCTGCGCACGAGCTGGGACACCTGGCCGGACTTGGGCTGCGCGCCGGCTTTGGCGACGACAATCTGCGCCTGGGGCACGTCAAGGTCTTCACCGATGGCAGCCTGGGCAGCCGCACAGCGTGGCTGCTGGCGCCCTTTGTCAAGCTCAGCCCGGACGAAGCGGACAACTATGGCGTCAGCGTCACCCCGCCGGCGCAGATGGCCGCCGAATTCCGCCGAGCGGTCGAGCTGGGTTTCCCGATCAGCGTGCATGCTATCGGCGACCGCGCCAACCGCGTCTGCCTTGACATCTTCGAGGAGCTGGCGAGCAGCGGGCTGGCGCCGTCGATCCCGCACCGCATCGAGCACGTGCAGATCATCGACCCGGCCGACCTGCCGCGGCTGGCGCAGCTTGGCATCACGGCCAGCGTGCAGCCCATCCACGCCACCGATGACATGGACACTGCCGACCTTTTTCTGGGCGAACGCGGCGCGCATATGTACAACTTCCGCTCACTCATGGAGAGCGGCGCGCTGGTCGCCTTTGGCAGCGATGCGCCGGTCGCCGACCCCAACCCATTTCTGGGCATCCACGCTGCATTGGTGCGGCAGCGCGTGGAGCGGCTGCCAGCGCCGCCATGGTACGCTGGTGAGTGCATCACGCTGGCACAGGCAATCGAGGCGTATACACTGGGTGCGGCGCGCGCCGCCGGTTGGGAACGCACCATCGGCAGCATCACGCCGGGCAAGCGCGGCGATTTGATTGTGTTGGATCGAGACCTATTCGCATTGACGCCAGAGGAGATAAGTGCTGGAGCCGTGGCGCAGGCTTTACCCGCGCTTACAATATTCGACGGGCGGATTGTCTATCGGCGGGAATGACTATTCCCTCTAGCAGCGTGGGAATGCCATCGTTGTCATCGTTGGCATCCAGATAATTGGGGATGACGTCGCCGTTCCAATAGGGCCGTATCGCCTTCGGTGTCACCCAACGAGATATTTTTCAGTGCTACAGACACCAACGATCTGTTAGCGGTTGCCTTGCCCACACCAACTGAATATTAAGCGACAATGCCGTCCTCCAAAACCGGTGGAGGCGCTGTCATACCCGCCAGCACAATAGGTTCTAGACTGACTCAGGAAAAATCTGCGCCACCAACGAGCGCACCTTGCTCCCACCGTTTTGCAGAATGGGCGCGCCGTGGCCGAAGACCATTACGTCAAAGTCTTCGCCGTATTTCTTGGCGAGTTTCCAGACGCTGCGCTGGGCATTGGTCATATCGGGCGTGAAGATGGGCGGTGGCAGTTGCAGCTTGCCGCCACGATTGTTGAGCGCGTCGCCAACGATCAGCACGCGCTTCTCGCGATGTAGCAAGGAAATATGGCCGGGGGTGTGGCCAGGGGTGTGGATGACAGTGAAACCTTCGGGCGTCTGCTGCCCGTCGATGTAGAGTTCGTCCGGCGTGACCGGCAGCACGTTGAACTGTGGCAGCAGGCGCACCAACGCAAAGATGGGACGATACATTGGTGAAGCCGGCACGCGTTTGGCCGGCTGCTCCAGCAGCACCTTTTCGACTGAATGACAGCCCACAACGGCGCCGGTCGCCCGCTTGAGCTTGGCCGCGCTGCCGGCATGGTCGATGTCACCGTGCGTGATGATGATCCGCCGCACGTTGTGAAGGGCATAACCCTTCGTCGTCAATGCATCCAGGATCGTGTGCACCGATGAAGGCATGCCTGTGTCGATGAGCGTCAGCCCGCCAGCCCACTCCCAGAGAAAGCAGTTGACAACGCTGCCAATCTCATCAATCGCCCACAAACCCGGTAAAATCTGGTTCATCTCGCTCTGCCTCTCTTGCCTACCAGCTTAGGCCGGAGCGCAACTCGCCTTTGACGCTGCCCAGGTGACGAAGTCGCGCGCGTGGGTGGTCGATGGCGGCGTCGATCTCGCGCGGCGTCAGGCCGGTGACTTCGGCAAGGTGCATCATGGTGTGAAAATCATCCGCACTGAGGTTAGTGAGGCACTCGCGCTGCGCCTCCGAGAGCTTGTAGCCAACCCACATGCTGGTAGGGTTTTCCAGCAAGGCGTCGCGACAGCTCGTACAACGCCAGATATGTCCGATGATCAGCGCAAAATCCGAGACGCGTTCGGACATCAATAGCCCTCGCTCTGCGTTGTCGCCGTAGGCGCGCCGCTACGGAGGTCGCGCATAATGCCGACGCCGCTGCTGGTGCCAATGCGTGTGGCGCCCGCCGCCACCATCTTCAGCGCATCCAGCGCCGTGCGCACGCCTCCTGCCGCCTTGACGCCCATTGTTGGGCCGACGGTGCGACGCATCAGGGCAATATCGGCTACGGTGGCGCCACCACCGCTGAAGCCGGTGGCAGTCTTGACGAAGTCGGCGCCCGCCGCTTGGGCAAGCACGCACGCCGCTACTTTTTGCTCGTCGGTCAACAGTCCGGTTTCCAGGATGACCTTGAGGAGCAGATCATGTTCATGCGCCGCGTCGGCGACTTCAGCAATGTCGCGGTAGACCAGGTGATAATCGCCATCCCGCAGCCGACCAACTGCCAGCACCATGTCCACTTCATCGGCGCCAAGTGCGGCCACTGCCTCGACTTCGTAGACCTTGATCGACGGCAACGTTGCGCCGAGGGGAAAACCAACCACAGTGCAGGTCTTGACGGATGTACCTGCCAGCAGCTCGGCGCAGAGCGGCGTCCAGATCGGGTTGACGCAGACGCTGGCGAAGCCAAATTCGATGGCCTCCGCGGTCAGGGCGCGGATTTGCTCTTCACCTGCTTCGGGCTTTAGCAGCGTATGATCGATGAGCGCAGCCAATTGCTCTGCCGTCAAGGTGGCAGGGGCAATTTCCACAACGGGCGCTTCGGTGCGCACCCGCGCCCACGCTTCAGCAATCTGTTCTTCGAGCGTCATCGCAGCGACCCTTTCGTGGTTACTGGCTCAAAGCGCCTTCTGGCGCCAAGTCTTCATGTTGTACGATGCCAAATTCGGTCAGCGGCCAGATGCGTAACCACGCCTGCCCGACAACCAAATCTTGTGCGATTGGCCCAAAGACGCGGCTATCACTGGAGTTGGGACGGTTGTCGCCCATCACAAATAGCTGACCGTCGCCGATGACAATTGGGCCAATAAACTCGCCCGGTGGCATGGCGTTGTGTGGGAAATCCTCTGGCAGCGGCTGCCCATTGATGAAGACGGTCTGGTCGCGCACCTCAACTGTGTCCCCGGGAATGCCGATGATGCGCTTGATGTAGTCTTCGTTGGTATTGCGCGGGTTGTGAAAGACAACGACATCCCCGCGCTTTGGCTCGCCTAGCCAGTAGGCCAGTTTGTTGACCAGCACGAATTGCCCTTCGTAGAAGTTTGGCTCCATCGAGTGGTTTTCGATGCGGTAGTTCTGCACCACTTGCCGGATAAGCAAAAAGATGATCAGCGACAGTACAACTGTCTCGACCAGTTCGCGCACCATCATCCAACCATAGGAGGGTTCTTTTACCGGCGCAGTGGTGGCGGCGTCGGTTTCCGCTGCCAGTTGCAGCGCCTCCGCGCCAGATGGGTCTGGCTGCAAGGCGTACAAGTCTTCAGCGGGCTTGGTCGATTCAGTCATGTGTTACCTGCAATATCTCTCACGATTTGTTGCCATTTCTCTGGGCCAGCCGACAGGCCATTTCGTGATCACCGGCTGCCGACGCCACAACAGCGGCATTATAGCACCGGCTGGATGTCAATCCAAGAAAAATGCCTTTCGCTCTGCGCAGAACGTCGTCTGGATAGGGTTATCCCAATTATCCCAATTGGGATAATGACAGCGCCAGTTGGGAATTACCGAAGATGGTTTGGGGGATCACGGTGTGACGATGGTGCGCACATGCACCAATCAGATGTAATCTGTCCGGCTGCACAGATTTCCCAGTACAGATTTCCCAATTGGGATATTTGGGATTACTTCAGGATATAGCGCGTGCCACGCTTGTCGCCAATTTTGAGCAAGATGCCGCGCGTGACCATATCCGCCAGGTCAAGACGCAACGTCTCGGCGCCGACGTGCGGGCAGAGTTGGCGATAATCGCCGTTAGTGATGCCGCCGTGCTGCTGCACGAATTCCAGCGCCTTGAGTTGGCGCTCGTTCATCGTGCCCTCCCACGGCTGTGCAGCCTTTGCCTGATCGCGCGCGTTGTAGAGAATCACGGTGAAGCGATGGCCAGGACACTCAAACTTGGGCGGCGGGTGGCCGGCCTTGACCATATCCTCGATCATGCGGTCAATGCCCAATCCCAACTCTTCAATATAACCCCATTGATAGAGTCCATTGACCAGGCGCGGGTTGCGGCTATAGTGCTCCTCAACCAGATTTTCCAACGTGATGTGCGCCGGCAACCCACCGGGGCTGGTAATCTCCATGCGGTCGGTGTACATGCGAATCTCGATGCCGCGCCCGGTGACGCGATAGTCGCGATGCGCCACAGCGTTGACCAATGCCTCGCGCACCGCCGTAGAGGGATATTCGGTCTGCTCCTGGCGCTGCAAGCCTTTGACCACCGCCTGCTTATCCATTTCCTCCCAGATCACCCGCCATGCCCGATCGATGATCAACGGCAGGGCGCCGGTGAATTCCTCGCGGCGACCGTAGCCCAACGCACCTTCCGGCCCGCGCGGCTGCGTGTCAGCAAATTTTACAAACACTGCCCGGCTTTGTGGCATAAAAAACTGTGGCTCCTTGCCGAAGAGCAGCAGCCCCGTCACCGTCGGTGTGCGTTCTTCAGTCAACGCACCGATCTGTTGCAACAATTTGTCTTTGGGCAAGATTGTCTGACGTGGATTGCGCTTCTGACGCCGCTCCAGATACTCGTCGATGATATCCTCGTCGAGGTCATCGCGGGTGGCGCCGGGCACAGGTTGCAGCTCAAAATCGCCGATGGGGCGACTGGCCAGCAAGCGTTCCACCTCGTCGCCTGCGGCAGGAGCGTTTTCGACGCCGCGCCGCACGAGCACACGACCATCTTCCAGCGTGTGGAGCTCGTTGCTGCGTTCGACGCGGATCACCGCCACCGAACCACCGCTGATCTCACGTTGCTGCCAATTGACGGTGCGGACAGGTGGGCGACACAAGCGTTCGGCCGCGCGTACAGCGTCGGCCATCTCGTCATCGGTGCGCAACGCGCCCAATGCGCCCTCAGCATCAATGCCCAAGACGAGCCAGCCGCCATCGCTGTTGGCGAAGGCAACCAGCGTCTCGGCGATGGCTGCCGGTTCGCTGTTAGCGATGTAGGCCCACTGGTGGCCGGGTTTTTGCAAGCCGGTAAGGGTGGTTGGCATAGGTCAGTGTGGCGAGAGGCGGGTGGTGAGGGCGATCATGAACGCGCATTTTCCATAACCCGCCCGGCCTGTTGTCAGCTTTCAGACTCAATGCTTTCAGACTCAGTGAGCGCCGTTGCAGCGAATGCAGGCGCACCATGTACGTGGTCGCCCCCATTGGCGCTGTTGTCACCGTTGAGCGCCAGGTCAACGCCCGTTTCGCCGCCATCGTCAACACCGCGGTTGAGGTCGGCGTGCGTCATCACGGCCACGGCGGCTACAGTGTCGCCTTCCAGCAGGTTGACCACGCGCACGCCGCGCGTCATCCGGCCTGCCATGCGGATGCCGTCAACTCTGGTGCGCAGAACGATGCCGTTGGCCGTCATCACCGTGATCTGGTCGTTCGGCTCGACGACACGCGCCGCCACAATGGGGCCGACTTCATCGAGCCGCGTGTGGTCGGTTGCCCAGTTGCCCTGTGTATAACGACTGTGCGTGGTGTATTCGGTCAAGGGTGTGCGTTTGCCATAACCTTGCACGTGCACGACCAGCAACTCGGCGTGTGGCTTGGCGACATCGAATCCGACGACTTCATCATCGGCGCCGTGCAGGCGGATCGCCATCACACCGGCGGCGGCGCGCCCCATCGGACGCACGTCCTCCTCGCTAAAGCGCAGCGCGCGCCCGCGCCGCGTCACCACGATGAAGTCCTCGCCACCTTTGGTCAGCCGCGCCCAGTCGAGTGAGTCGCCATCGTCCAGCGTCATGGCGATCAGGCCGCTGGAGCGAATGTTGGCAAAGGCGTTGAGGTCCATCCGCTTGATGCGTCCTTGTCGCGTCAGTAACGTGATGTAATCGGCGTGCTCAAAATCGGGCACCACGAGCATCGTCGTCACTGTCTCATCTGGCAACAGGTTAAGCACGTTGGCGATGTGCAAACCGCGTGCGGTGCGGCTGCCTTCAGGCAGTTCGTAGACGCGGCTGGAGTAGACGCGTCCCTTGTTTGTGAAGAAAAGAATATGGTCGAGCGTGCGCGCAAAGAGCAGATCGACGACTTCATCTTCGTTGCGCGTGGTCATGCCCTTGATGCCGCGCCCGCCGCGATTTTGGGCGCGGAAGGCGTCGCTTTGCATGCGCTTGATGTAGGCGCCCGCACTGTAGCTGATCAGCACGTTATCCTGGGCGATCAGGTCTTCCTCGCTGAAGTCGCCGCTCGCCTCGCCGACGATGGCAGTGCGCCGTGGGTCGCCGAATTTCTCTTTGAGCATCAGAATGTCGGCGCGGATCAGGGCGCGCAGTTTGTCGGGATGGTCGAGCAGGTCCAGGTAGTAGGCGATGCGCGCCAGAATCTCCTGGTATTCGTCTTCGATCTTTTGGCGTTCGAGGGCGGCCAGACGGCGCAATTGCAGATCCAGGATGGCTTGCGCCTGCACTTGCGATAGGCCAAAGCGCTCCATCAACGCAGCGCGGGCGGCGTCGGCGCTATCGCTGTTGCGAATCACGGCGATCACTTCATCCAGGAATTCCAGGGCGATGCGCAGCCCTTCCAGGATGTGGGCGCGTTCGCGCGCTTTGGCGAGCTGATATTGTGTGCGCCGCGTCAGCACCTCAAACCGATGTTCGATGTAGACGACCAGGGCGCGCCGCAGGCTGAGCGTCACCGGTTCGCCGCCGACCAGCGCCAGCGTGTTGACGCCAAAGGAGGTCTGCAATTGTGTGTGCTTGAAGAGGCGATTGCGCGCCTTCTTGGGTGCAGCGCCGCGTTTGAGTTCGATGACGATGCGCATCCCTGTACGGTCAGACTCATCGCGGATGTCGCTGATCATGTCGAGCTTGTCTTCGCGCACCAGCTCCGCCATGCGCTCGATCAACGTCGATTTATTGACCTGGTAAGGAATCTCGGTGACGATGATGGCAAAGCGCCCGCCGCGTATTTCCTCGATGCTTGTCTGGGCGCGCACCATTATCTTGCCGCGTCCGGTGGCAAACGCCTGCTTGATGCCTTCTGTGCCCAGGATGATGCCGCCGGTTGGGAAATCCGGCCCCTTGACGAAGGTCATCAACTCCTCGAGACCGATCTCATTGCGTCGCTCCCAGTTGTCAATGACAAAGGCAACAGCATCAGCAATCTCACTCAAGTTGTGTGGCGGGATGTTGGTCGCCATGCCAACGGCGATGCCGCTGGTGCCGTTGACAAGCAGGTTAGGCAGCATGGCGGGGAGGACGGTCGGCTCTTCCAGGCTATCATCGAAGTTGGTCGTCCAGTCCACCGTGTCCATCTCGATGTCCTGGAGCATGGTTTCGGCGATGCGTGAGAGGCGAGCTTCAGTGTAACGCATGGCCGCCGGGCTGTCGCCATCGACCGAACCGAAGTTACCCTGACCATCGACCAGGCAGTAGCGCAGGCTGAAATCTTGCGCCATACGCGCCATGGCGTCGTATACTGCCGAGTCGCCATGAGGATGATACTTGCCCAACACTTCGCCGACGATGCGTGCGCTCTTTTTATAGGCACTGGAGGCGGACAGCCCCATGTCATGCATGGCATAGAGAATACGCCGGTGCACCGGCTTCAACCCGTCGCGGGCGTCAGGCAGGGCGCGCGCCACGATCACGCTCATGGCGTAGTCCAGATAGGCGGCGCGCATCTCCTGTTCGATGAGGACGTTGCGCACCATACCCGCGTTCAGCCCGGCGCCGTTGGTCATCGCACTGTCACCGTTCATACCGGCGCCACCCTCCACGCTGGCAGAAGGTTGAGCGGCGGCTTCGTCTCTTTGGCGGTCGGCGTCATCGCCGGAATTGTCGTCGCGGGGGAAACCCAAATTGTCATCCATCCAGAGGCTCCTACACCTGAGAAATCCATCAACTATAGCCGAATGATTATACCCGATCCGGCGCGTTTATCCCAACTTGGGTATGGAACAAATGTGCAGGCAACATGGCGTTGGAGGTTGTCCGCCTATCGGCAAGCGCACTATCAGGCGCTCTGCCACCGGGCGTTTGCCCAGCGCGCCGGAGGCAGTGTACGGCGGCGCGTGCCTCTGCGCAACAGGCAGTGGCGCTGATCGGCTATCGCCCAGGCGACCCGCCTCATCCAGCCTGCGCCGATGCATTGTGCGAGTCAAATATTGCCGTTCATTTGCCTGACGCAGATAAGGTAGTTATCATAGAAGGCACGGCGCATATTATTCAAGATAACGAAATTGATAATGAGACATGGGATGTCCTGGACAATACTTTCCAGAAAAAATACCAAGTAGATACAGGCCCGCCTTATATTTATGTCAATCCCAAACGAGTTTTAGCATGGAATGGTGAAGGATTGACTACAATACCCAAGCAGAATCCTGCTCTCGAAGTTTTATCTACGCCGCCCGTCCGCAAGTAACGCCAACCGCTAGGCGCGCCAGCACAACGCACAACAATCAGCACCGGAGGCATGGTTTGGCAAGGCAAAAGAACAACGCAGCCACCGCGGCGAGCGCCGCCGTCGTCGGCTATGAGGCTCAACTCTGGCAGATGGCGGACGCGCTGCGCGGCAGCATGGATGCCGCTGAGTACAAGCACGTCGTGCTTGGCCTGATCTTTCTCAAATACATCTCCGACGCCTTCGAGGAACAGCACGCAACGCTGGAAGCCGCGCGCAGCCAGGGCGCCGACCCTGAGGACCCCGACGAGTACCGTGCGGTCAACATCTTCTGGGTGCCGCCCGAGGCGCGCTGGGCGCACCTGAAGGCGCAAGCCAGACAGCCGACCATCGGCCAGCTCGTGGACGACGCGATGGCGGGCATCGAGCGCGACAACCCGGCGCTCAAGGGCGTGCTGCCCAAGGACTACGCCCGCCCCGCGCTCGACAAGCAACGCCTGGGCCAGCTTATCGACCTGATCAGCAACATCAAGGTCGGCGACGAGGCATCGCGCGCGAAGGACGTGCTGGGCCGCGTCTACGAATACTTCCTCTCGCAGTTCGCCAGCGCCGAGGGCAAGAAGGGCGGCGAGTTCTACACCCCGCGCTGCGTGGTCAAGCTGCTGGTCGAGATGCTCGAACCCTACCGCGGCCGCGTCTACGACCCCTGCTGCGGCTCGTCGGGCATGTTCGTGCAGTCGGTGGAGTTCATCCGCGCACATGCCAATGGGAACGGCAACGGCGGCAAGGCCGCGAAGGGTGCCAGGGCCGACATCTCGATCTACGGCCAAGAGTCGAACTACACGACCTGGCGGCTCGCGAAGATGAACCTGGCCATCCGCGGCATCGAGGGCCAGATCGCGCACGGCGACACCTTCCACGCCGACAAGTTCCCCGACCTGAAGGCGGACTTCATCCTCGCCAACCCGCCCTTCAACGTCTCGGACTGGGGCGGCGAGCGCCTGGCCGGCGACAAGCGCTGGCAGTACGGCGCGCCGCCCAAAGGCAACGCCAACTTCGCCTGGGTGCAGCACATCGTCCACCATCTGGCGCCGGCGGGCGTGGCCGGCTTCGTGCTCGCCAACGGCTCGATGTCGTCCAACCAGTCCGGCGAGGGCGAGATTCGCAAGAACCTCATCGAGGCCGACCTGGTGGACTGCATGGTGGCGCTGCCGGGCCAGCTCTTCTACTCGACGCAGATTCCGGCGTGCCTGTGGTTCCTCGCCCGCGACCGGAAGAACGGCAAGTTCCGCGACCGCCGCGGCGAGATTCTCTTCATCGACGCGCGCAAGCTGGGCCGCATGGTGGACCGCACCCACCGCGAGCTGACCGACGCGGACATCGCCCGCATCGCCGACACCTACCACGCCTGGCGCGGGGAGCAAGACATGAACGCAAAGGCGCAAGGACGCCAAGACGCCAAGAAAAATCAGGCTCTTTGCGACCCTGCGTCTTCGCGTCTTTGCGTTTATTCCGACATCCCCGGCTTCTGCAAAAGCGCCACGCTGGAGGAGGTGCGCAAGCACGGCTACGTGCTCACGCCGGGCCGCTACGTCGGCGCGGAGGCGCAGGAGGACGATGGCGAGCCGTTCGCAGAAACGATGCAGCGGCTGGTGGCGCAACTGCGCGAGCAGCAAGCTGAGGCGCAGAGGCTGGAAGACGCGATATGGAAGAACCTCAAGGAGCTGGGCTATGGATAATAAGGTTTGTTTACTAAGACGCGGCATTTCGCGCCATAATAAACGCTACGTTTACTATAGCAACGAATGTGTTTTATGCTAAACGGAGAGCGTCATATAGAAACGCGGGCAGGGAAGTACATCCATCAGCCCGCTGGCTACCGGGCGTTCGTCCCGAAGCCACTTCCCCCAGAGCCCCCATTTGTCATGAACGGAGAGCTGCGCCATCTTCTCTCCGAAGCCGATTACGCGTTGGGACGGCTCGACGGCGCGATTTTCACTCTGCCTAACCCAGACCTCTTCGTTTATATGTACGTCCGGAAGGAGGCGGTTCTCTCCAGCCAAATCGAAGGTACACAAAGTTCCCTTCAAAACTTGTTATCTGCCGAAGCCCAACTCTTCGATCCCAACACACCTGACGATGTCAACGAAGTCATCAACTATGTCCGCGCGATGAATTACGGTCTTTACCGTCTACAGACGCTCCCGGTGTCGGTCCGCCTAATTCGCGAAATTCATGCTGAGCTCTTGCGCGGCGTCCGCGGAGGAAACCTCACACCCGGAGAACTACGTAACACCCAGAACTGGATCGGTCCTGCCGGCTGCACATTGGCTGAGGCGACCTTTGTGCCGCCTCCACCGCATGAGGTGCCGCAAGCGTTGGCAGACCTGGAACGCTTCCTCCATGCACAAGATGACATACCGGTCCTCATGCGCGTCGGGCTGGCGCATGCACAATTCGAAACTATTCACCCGTTTCTGGACGGAAACGGTCGTATTGGACGGTTGCTGATTTCCTTTCTGCTAATGGAAAAGGGGTTGCTATCCCGACCAGTCCTCTACCTTTCGTATTACTTCAAACGGCGCCGCGCCGAATACTACGACCGGCTTCAGGCTGTGCGCGACGAAGGAGATTGGGAAGGATGGCTGGGCTTTTTCCTGCGCGGTGTTGCCGAAGTCAGCCGGCAGGCAACTACGACAGCAGCAGCGATCCTGCGCATGCGCGAAGAGCACCGAGCCAGGATTACCGAAGAACTCGGTCGGGCCGCGGCCAACGGCCAGCGCGTGATGGATCGGCTCTTCGACCA
>CZCA01000617.1_pt1 | contig 75487 bp, 61 predicted proteins | sample 591981 | NCBI WGS metagenome assembly CZCA01 (sample SAMEA3556810, study PRJEB10932) | anaerobic digester metagenome | reverse complement strand
AAGCTGCAATCCTTATCATCGGGCGTGATGTGCTTCTCTACGAAGTAGCCCGGCAATGGACAAAGCCAGCTTGCAAAGTGACTCTTGCCTGCGTTTTGCTCGCCTGCCAGCACCAGTACAAAGTTGCTGCGCGCTGCGCTTTCGTCTCCGTGCATCTTGGCAACAGAGCCAATCAGCCAGCGCAGCAGGAAGGCGTGAAAGACAGTGCGTTGCGTGCCGTCCTGGTAGATGATGGGGTCGTGCCGGTCATCAAATGGTAGATGATGGGGTCGTGCCGGTCATCAAAAAAAGACGCCAGGTGTGCGATGTGGTCTTTCCCGTCCCATTGCAGCGCGCTCAGATAGTCGCGCACAGGGTGCCGCCGTCGCCGCGCCGCCAACGCCAACACAGCGTCATCAAGCGCGCTTAGCAGCTTCAGCTTGGCATATCCGGCGTCACGTGCCGTCATGCGCATGACCGCGCGCTCGGAGTCGGTCAAGCGTTTGTCACCGTTCCAAATGGTTTCGTCCATGTCATTAAGCCACAGGTCATAACCCCACGAGCGCAAATCTCTGTCGATGCGCTCGGATATCTTCAGCCCGTCGTCGTCGCCCTCGGCGTCACCCTTCGGCGCCGGTTCCGCTTTCCGCTCTGTGGCCGCCCTGTACGTTTCCGGTGTTCCGGCAATCGCCTCTCGAATTGTCCCCGCGCCGTAGGTCTCGCCGGCGCGTGCGTTCCTGTCCCACTTGTCACGCATCAGCCCAGATTGCCGAACGAGCCGGTCGATTCTCGCCGCGTCGTTGCCCGTCCAAAACGCCAGGTGATTACACAGCGCCAGGTCAGCCGCGCTTTCGTCGCCGTTGTAGGCCGACACGTCGCCCTCCCACAGCCGCCGGATGGCCGCGCCGTTCTTGCTGGCAAACATGCGCTGAAGCAGCGCGTCATCGTCAAGCGTGCCGGGTGTAGCTGGCGGCGCCGCTGTGGTCGCCTCTCCCTTCGTGCGCAGTTGCGCCAAGAGCCAATCGATAGCCTCTTGCCGCTCAGGAATCGTCAGCCAGCCCCGACCATCCAACGGCCGCCCCGTCACCGTGAAGAAGCGCGCCCGGTCGTACATCTCCAAGCCCAGCGCCTGGTCTTTGCGCCCGCGTCCGCCCGGCATCACGCCGCGCACAATCACATGTACGCCGGTTCCGCTGGGTGACAGTTCGGTGTAGGAGTCAAGCCGGTTGACGGCATCCAGCGCCCACGCGTCGAGTTGCCCATCGGTGCAATGCCCGTCCAGGTCAATACCGACGTACGGGTCGGTGTCGCTGAAGACAAAGCCAACACCATCGTAGCCGCCGCGCACGAACAGCCGTGCAGCTTCCTCGAAGGGCGCCCACGTGCGCGGGTCTGTGGTTGACGCCAAAGAGCCGGTCACGCTGTACGGTTGCTTCGTCGGTTTGTCATTCTTGCGCGGCGCCAATCGCCACAGCACCCATTGGTCAAGCTGCAATAGCTCATCTGGGAAGTTCTCTCGGATGGCAGAAATTACCTGCTGGCGATTATCTGGCGTCATTGGTCAAGCTCCTGCAATGCAGCGCCGCCACCCTGTCACCAGGATGACGGCGCGGTCTGGTCAGGCAAACACTACGTCTTCGGCGTCATCTTCTGTGGCTGGTGCAGTCATCGCCGGTGCGGTTCGCTTGGCTGCCGTCTTCGGAACCTGCGGAACCATCACCAACGACGGCCGCCCCTGGTAGGCATCGCCCGCCATGCACAGCACGGTCTTACCAATCCAGGCGTTCGGGTCGGCGCCAAACTTCTCGGTCAAGCGGGTGTAGTTGCGCTTGTTGACGGTTGCTTCCCGGCCATCGTTGAAGGTCAGCACCAGCTTGCGTGTACCATCCTGGAAGTCGGTCAGGTTGACGTCGGTGATGGTCAAGTATTCCGGTTCCTCGAAGTCAGCGCCTTTCACATACTTGCTGCCGTAGCCGTCGGTTGTCGGGTCAAAGTCTTTCACTGGCATGATTGTTATTGCGCCCCCTGCGCGTTGTCTGAAAGTGCCTGTTGAATCTATGCGAACAGCGCAGCTTGAGCCATGCCCACAGCGGCCGCCTGTGGTTGCTCGTCGCCGCCCTGTTTTCGCCAATGCTGAAGTGGCAAAGCAATCTGATTGCCGTAGCCGTAATTGACCGTGACGCCGTGAGCGTCGAAGGCTGTCATGTCGGCCACGTAGTTGACGCCGGTCTCGGTGTCCACAATCCGCACCCGTTCTGCACCCAGGGTGCGCGCAATCGTCAAGACCTGGTCATCAACCGCCCAACCGCGCGGCGCAATACGTAACATGTGCTTGCTGCCCTTCACGCGCTTGACCAACTCACGGTCAAGCACTGCGCCGACCATCCGCCCGTTGAGCAAAACCGGTATCTGTGCCATAATGAAAGCGCCTCGTAGCACCGCTTACCCCGGTGCCTGGGGTGCAAAGAGCCGCCCGGAATCGTGTTCCGGTTCTCTGGGTTTGGTCTCTCTGGTAGAGCCGGTCTTATCCGGCGATTGCAGCAACGGCGCCGTGCGTGTCTTGGCGGATGGACACGGCGCCGTTGTGCTTTTCCTCTGGCTGGTCGTCAAGCAGTACGCGCCGTAAGATGTAGCGTGCCTGGTCGCGTGGCCGCCTATATTCAGCGAGTGCTAACCTGTTCAACGCCTGCATTTCCTCGTCGCTGATTGCAATCCGCATCGTGCGATAGCCCATTCTGCTTTACCTCCTTCCCTGCTTACACTGTATCACCTTTTTTGTGGAGTTGTTTGCAGGGTTGCAGGGTTAGTTTGCAGGGTTGCAGGGTTGTTGCAGGGTTATACCTCCGCAAGGTAGGGTTGTAAACCTACACAAGCGGGTTCTCTCCTGTAACCCCTCTGCAATACTTCCTGTAGGTGTCCTTCTCGATATGCACCAGGTCTCGAAACACAATACTCGCTGTGTTGGTTTTCAAGAGCCTGTGCGCGTCCTTGACGCGGTCTGCAACATCCTTGCGCTTTGGGACAGGTGCCGCGCTGGACGGTTCCGCCCCCGCCTCCGCCCCCGCCTGTGGGGTCTGGTCAGGCGTCCACAGTGAGAGCATGGTCAGGAGTTGTGTACATTCCTCCTCCACCACGTTAGGGAATTGCAGATTACCCACAATGGCGCCTCTCTCACGCCGAAAGCCTAACGTCACCTGTCCAAAATAACCGGGATAGTAGCGCCAGTGCATTGACACCGGTTCGCCAGCATAGCGCCATGGGATATGTAGTTCTTCCCATCGTATAAGCGACACTCGCCACGTAACCCGCCGTATGGCGCCGCCATCCTCTGCCGTCTCTGCCCTGCCAAGATGCACCCGTTCATGTTCGCTCAGTCGCCTTGTCGTGTAGGTGTCAGGATTGCGACTTCCCATCTCCCAACCTGGTTGACCGGTGCGCAAGCGGGACAGGTATTTCAACTCGTCGCCCAGGTCACCCGGCAACAATGCCCGCCAATCCCTGACAACTTCCAAGAGTTCCTCAACCGTCCCGGCGAAACTGAAATTGTGTGTGCTTGTTCCTGTGGTAGAATCCATGACCGTAACCTTTTGTTATGCAAGACGCCGGCCGCCTCTGCCAGAGTACCGGCGTCTTGCATTTTAGCATGTGCGTTCTACCGTTCGCTCGTCACTGGTTCACGCTTCCTCAATCGTTGCGTCGCCGTCGCCACCCGGTAACGAATCCCGTCCACAACTCTTTGCATGTCATCTGGTACAGCCAACATACTTCACGTTCTTTCTGGGGTCTCTCCCCACTGCTGAAATTTCCCCCATCGAGTACACCACGACACACGCGCGAGTACACGTTATGGTCACTCGATAGCCTACTATTTGGTCAGGTGTTGGTCAGCCCACTGGCTACGCGTTGCATCACTGGCTGCGCGCCATTCTGCCAGCGTAATCGGCAACTGTCGCCAGTACGCCAGCGCCGTTCGGCGCGTCGGGTACGCCAGGTTCAGCAGCCAACAACGCGCTTCGCCATCGTAGACTAACCAGGGTTCGCCCCGTGCGGCACGCTGCATCATCAACCACCGCAGCGCGTTGGCCTCGGTGCGTCGCAGCCCCCAATGCCGGTAGCCCAGCCGCCCCCACGGTAGCGGAATCAGCACGCGCCCGTCGCCGTCAACGTTTGACCAAACGCCGTCTTCGTCGGTCTCGTAGACCATATTGACCAGCGTCAGCACGGCATTGTTGACCAACTCCGCCTTCGCTGCCGCGACGCCGCGCCGCGTCAGCCTCTCCGCCACAGCCCGCAATGGCGTATGGCGCGGCGGCGCTGGCGTTGCTGCAATTGCCTCGCTGCGCTCCAGTTCCGCCGGAATGACGTAGTTTATTGTTCGTGCCATTCTTCCCTCTCCATCATTGCATCAATCCGGTCAAGGCGTGCGCGTTGCTCGTGGCGCAATAGGCGGTATTGCAAGAGCACGCCAATCAACCCGATACCATCCGGTGAAGCCATACTGTGGAACAGCCAGGCGCCGAACCAGATGACCGCCGCCAGCCCGAAGAAGACCGCCAGCGCCGCCACGCTGAACAGCGGCACTTGCCAGCCGACCATTGCCAGCACGACGCCGCCGACGCCGACGATAGCCGCCAAGCCGCCCGTCTCGACGGAGAATGCAACCGCCCTGTCGGTCTCGCTGATTGCTGCGGCTTCGGGTTCCACAGGCGCCCGAAGTATCACCTCCTGCGGTTCTGGCGGCAACACCTCCATGCGCCGCACATAGGGCTGGATTTGCGCATCGGGCGCAACAAAGTTGTTGCGCGCGCCGCGTGTGTAAGTGCGCTCAAGCTCGTTCATCGTCACCTCACCTCACCATCTCTGTAATGCCAACACTAGCCAGGATGCCCAGCACAATCAGAAGCACACCTAGTCCCCGCGCAATGCCGTTGATTGCCATCAGGCCGCCGAGCACAACCAGCAGGCACGCAAAAGCAAACGCGCTGGTCAGGTCGGCGTCGCCTGTGGCTTCGACGGTCGCATAGGCCGAGCCAGGCAGTGCGGCGCCCATTAGCCCCATCCCCAGCACCACCAACGACAGCAGCAACAGCGCCGTTAGCAGCCGCCCGATGCCCAGCGGCATCGGGTCGCTCTGCGCCAGTAGCGGCGCTTCAGCGTCTGGCGTGCGGCTGAATGCCCACCACAGCGCCAGCGCCATTCCTGCAAAGAGAAAGATCGTCACGGCATCCATGCTCGCCTCCCTTCTGCGCTTTCAATATGCCGCTGCGCCTGCCGCAGCGCCTGCGCCATCGCCACCAGTGCGTCGCCCGGCCGCTCGATGCGCCCGTGCACGTTGACGGCCAGGTTGATGCAGGTCTCGCCGTCCTCGTGCACTGCTGCCAGCAGAGCGCCGCCAGGCAGCAGCCATGCTTCTGTGGTTGTTTCGGTGCGGGTCGTCATATCACCCCCGCGTAGACCAACCACGACGGCCAGCCGTGACGACAGTAGCCGTCGGGTTCACACTCGCGCAGCCGTCGAGCGACTCGCAGGCTGCGCCGTCGGTCAACTCACGCTCCAGCATCTCTTCGATTACGGCCTCGGCGTCGGAGTAGCCATTTTCGACGACGTACCGCTGCGCCTGTTCAGCCAGCATCTCGCTTGTAAAAATTGTTCCCTTCATTGCGTCACCTCGTCTTTGTTCTCTGGAATAAATGCGCATTCACCCGGCAGTAGCGGCATCTGCACCGGATGTCGCCCGTTGCAGATGGGGCACAGGCGCGGTGCGTTGTGGCGCCGCTTTAGCTGCCGTTCCAACTTCCTGTCGCCTTCCCACATGCGCACCACCACGAAGGATAGCCCTCGCTCCTTCGCCACCTGCGTTAGCCGTGCGCCCGCACCGTGCATGTGCGCCCACACGCGCGGCGCCAGGTCTTCGGCATAGCCCAAGTAGTGCTGCGCAGTGTGCCGGCCTGGTGCGATTGGGTCGGAGAAGTGGAGAAGATAGACTGTGCTCATTGCGCACCTTCCAACTGGTCGATGCACTGTTCCAGCCGGTCAGCGCAGCGCGCCAGCCGCCGCGTCGTGGCGCGTTCCCACTCGTTCCAATCAATCTCGCCGGTCAGCAGGTCAACCACGCCGCCGCATTGCTCGACCGTCCACACCAGCGCGGCAAGTTCCGGCCTCACCGCCAACGGCACGCCGACAGCAGCCAGCGCGCCCAGTTCAGCGGCAATTTCTCCCACGGCGCGCCGATACTCCGAAAGCCTATTCAGTTGTTGCGTTGAGTTGTTCATGTTGTCGTCTGTCCTTTCGACTGGTAGAATTGTTGCGCCCGTCCTGTGGTCTGTCCTCTGTGCAGCGTTTTCGGCGACTGCACAGCCCCACAGGACGGGCGTTTGCTCACTTTAGAAGTTGGTCAACTGGTCGTACCCGTGCATGAGCTTCTTTCAGGTCACGGTCTACGATGTCCAGATACCGCCAAAGTACTTGGGTGTCGGCGTGCCCCATGAGCCGCGCCAGCATGTGAACATCCATGCCACCGCGCAGCGCCGTGATTGCAAACGTTCTGCGCAGCGCGTGAGCTGTCAGCACGTCAACGCCTGACGCTTCGCGCAGCCGCTCCATGAGCTGCACGATACCGGCCACAGTCAGGCGTGTTCCTGTCGTCTTGTTGGGAAACAACGGTTCATTTGCGCGTGGTTGCCGCTCTGCCAGGTAGTCACCAATCGCCCGGCGCGTATGCACACCGACATAGGAGATGCGCGTCTTGGCGCTCTTTCCTTTGCGCACAAAGACGGCGCCGGTCGTCAGGTCAACGTCGGAGACGTTCAACGCGCACAATTCGCCCGCCCGGATACCGCTATCCAGGATGGTCAGCACGACGGCGCGGTCGCGTTCGTCGCAATGCTTCAGCACAGTCTTGACCTGGTCTTCCGTTAGCGCCGGTAGCACGGTGCGCGGCAAGCGCGGTAGCGCCACAGTCGGAGTAACCGTCAAGATGTTCTCGTTAACCAGGAATCTGAAAAAGCGTCGAAGGGTTCGCCCGCAATTGTGTTGATGTTGGATACTGGCACTGCGCAGCGTCATCAGGTAGCGCCGCATCATGGGCGTATCAACCTGGTCAATCGTGGAGACGTTTTCCTCGGCCAGCCAGGTTACAAAGTGATTCAGTTTTGACCGATACCAGATGATGGTAGACTGTTCAAGCCGTCGTGCTTCGCAGTCAAGCAAGAACAGCGCAACAGCATCGTTTGGAGTAGACGCCACAGAACACCCCCAGGGTAGGGTCTTGTTCTGGCGAGGGCTTCATAATCCCTAGGTCCCGTGTTCAAGTCACGGCATCGCCACCTTCAACTCACCAATGAAAGACCCATCATCAGAAGAGTTTTCGATGGTGGGTCTTTGTTTTTCCACATAGACCCTCCCTGCACAACTAACGTTACCCCTGTCAACACCGGTCTATTTCGTGTTCGGGGCAAATTGCGGTGCTGCACCGGTGCATCAATTCACCAACTGATGATAGCTAGTCCACTCAAGTAGACTGACGCAGCGACGCCTAGTCGGTTTATGGTGATTCACAAAATAGCCCGGTAATCGGGATAGCCGCCTTCGGCATAGCTGACCGCCTGCTTACGTAGGTCATCGCCTCCGGCGTGACAGCGTGGTCAACCGGAAGCGTCGGGCTGGAAGTCGAACCTACGATAACCGAATCTATTTGATCTATTTGTCAAATTCCATGAGCCGGCTTCGGCTGTCAGCCTTCGATTGAAATCGAGGCTGGCAGCCCCGGCCATGAAATATACCTGTGAAATACACCTGTTGGTGCAAGCTCGGTTGTGCACTGCAGCGGTTGTCGGCACACTCTACGTTCAGTCATCATCTTAGCCATCACCCACCCGCCACAACCACAGCCGTATGATGCAATTGTGAGGCGCTTCTTACCCGTCATTGCCTGACAATCTGTATTGAATTGGCTATGGTGTTACGGTATATGCAACTGTTTGCTAGTCTTGTCCAGGAGAAGCCTATGCGTCCACTTTTTAATCGATCATCCATCTGGTTGACTGTTTTGGTGATTTGTATCGGTCTGACGCTGTTGGTGGGCGGCAGCCGACCCTCCATCGCCGCTGCACCGCTGCTCCGTTTGGTTGCGCCGGACGGAACAGCGTCGGTAACCGATGAACTGCTCGTGGAAGTCCACGCGGCTGAGGTCGTGAACCTGGGCAGTTGGGAGGCCACGCTCGGCTACGACCGCAGCCTGCTTGCGCTTGTCCAGGTGGAGAGTGCGCCAGCCTTCGGTCTGCCGCAACCAGCGTGCGCCACCCAACAGACCCGTTGCGCTGTGTTGTTGGGGCCGCGCCCCATCCTCGGCGGCGTGAGTGTGGGCGCCATCTCGCTGGGCGCCGCGCCCGGTCTGCACGGCGATGGGTTGATTGCTCGCCTGCACTTCCAGCCCACCGGACAGCCGGGCGTCGCTGTGCTTACGTTGAACGATGCGCTGGTCACCGACATTTCTGGCCAGGCGCTGGCGCCGCAGACGCAAGGCACACAGATCAGCCTGGGCGTCACGCTCGACCGGCGGGTTTTCCTGCCCACCGTCAACAATCAGGTGAGCGCTGGGGAATAGGGGGTTTGCCATGCAACACGTTTCCATATTGCTTCAGCGCCTGACAACAGGTGCAGTATCCAGAGTCGCACGCCTACCGGGGTGGCGTCAGACCCAACGCCTGGGCGTCGCCAGTGTACTGCTGATGGCGATCCTCGCCGCACTGACGCTCACCACCGCTGCTCAGGGACAGGCGCCCACACCGCCCTGCGCCGCCGCCGATATTACCTGCGACGGGCGCATCGACGTAGCTGACTTGCAGCGCATTGCGGCGGCGGTGCAGGCTCCAGACCAGGTGGACGCCCATTTCGATGTGAACGGCGACGGCGCCATCAACGTTACCGATTTGGAAGCGGCGCGCACACGCTGGCACGGCGCTCTCAACACAAGCACCTCTGCCGGGCGCTTTGGCTACGCCGTCGATGACGCCGGCAATGTCTACCTGCGCTGGCAACTGGCGACAAGCGTCTACGCGACATCGGTGGAGGTGCTGCGTGAACCGGCGCCTGCTGGCGCACCGGCTGCCGGCGTCGGCGCCGCCGGGATTGTCGCCACGGTGGCGCCGATCACCGATGATGCCACGGCGCTGCCGCTGCTCGGCGAACACTGGGAGACGTTGCGCAACGGCTATGAGACCGACGCCAACGGCGACCCTATTCCCCTTGCCACCGTGGCGCAGGTGCACACGCACGTGCAGGCGGGCGACAATCCGATGTTGGTGGAATGGCTGGCGAACCGGGAGCCGGGCGTGGCGCGCGTCTTTGCCCTCGGCTATTTGGACACTAACTTCAGCAGCGGTGGCGTCTACCGCTACTGGATTCGGCAAGGCGCTACGCTGCTTGGCCCGGTCGATGTAGACACAACTGCAAGGACACGCCTGCCCAATCCAAACGGGCTGACGGCCTTCGACGCTGCGCCGCAACTGACCGCCAACCTGACGACGCAAATCGGCGGCGCGCCCAATAGTGCGCTAGTAGCGCGCGCCAAACGCGAGGCGCATGCCAACATCTACCTTGCCTGGAATCCTGAGTTGGGCCTGCCGGAGACCGATCCAGTCTGGCATAATGGCTTCAATGTCTATCGCCGCACGTGCGATCCTGGCCCGGTCAATTGCGGCGGCTGGGAACGCATCAACGAATACCCGATCTTTCCGCAGCCATTACCCGCCGAAGCCGGCGCTGTCGAAAATGTGAGCGGCGGACGTCTGGCATATGGGATGGAAGTGCATGAGTTTGACTATCAATGGGCAGATTTCGATCTCGACACTGCGCGCGTCTACTGCTATAGCGTCACCTCGCTGGATTTACTGCAGCAGGACGGCGCCCCCTCGCCCCAGGCCTGTCTCCAGCCGCCCGACTATCGTCCGCCGGGCGCGCCTGACCTGCTGCGCGTAGAGACGATATACAACGGCAAAAACCTGCCTGCCAGCGTGAACGTCGTCTACAGCTTCGATCCATCGGTGGACGGCAACGCCGACTGGCGCAGCTTCGCCCTCTACCGTGCACCGACGGCGCTGGCAGTCTGGCCCGATGAGTGGACGCTGGTGCGCCAGGTGACGCCCGATCGCTGCGGCAATGAGATGGTGATGAGCGACGTCAATCTGGGCGAGCATCAGAACTTCTGGTATCGCGTCGTGGCGATCGACCGCACCGGCAACATAAGCGCACCGAGTGCGCCACGCGTCAGCCGCATCGACGACCTGTATCCCCCGGACGCGCCCACTGTCTGTGCAGTCGATATACAGGGAAAGCCCGCCAATCTGTGTTTCCCCAACGACGCCGACGTGGCGCAAGTCAACATCTATCGCAAATTTGCCGCCAACGGCGTGGCCCTGTTGGTAGGACAGGCGCCAGTGAGCGGCGCCAACTTCGCTTGGATCGCGTGGAGCGACGACTACACGCCGCTGCGCGAAACCGAGTTCTTCTACGAAGTGCGCGGGATCGATGAGGCGGGCAACCTGGGCGCAGCCTCGACCTTCGCCCTGACGCGCACGCTGAGCACCGGCGTGGTGCAAAAGCTCATCCCGCCAGCGCTGATCAGCGCCAGCATCGACGCCAGCCGCACCGGGCAATTGACATGGACAACGGCTGGCGAAGCCAACCTGCGCCGCTTCGATATCTATCGTGGCGTCGGCGAGATCGCACCTGCATTGTCCGCCATGACCAAGATCGGCGAAGTCACCGTCAATCGCCATCAACCCGATCAGCGCGAGTTCACCTTCAGCGACGCCAGCAATCTGGCCGTCAACGACGTCTACTGGTACGCCGTGGAAGCAGTCGATTACAGCGGCGCAAAAAGCGCGAGCGCCCCCTATCCGGCGCGCTACGTTGAGCTGGATGACCCCTCGGCGCCACCGTTGGCGCAGTTCCCGTTACAGGCAGTCTGGTCTAACAATCCCAACCCTGAACCAGACGGCGTGCAATTGCTGCTCGAAAACCCCAACGGCTCTGGGCGCCCGCCGAACTGCTGCTACATCGTCTTCCGCAGCCGCACGCCCGATGCCGGCTTTGCGCCGATCACGCCGATCATCCCGCTCCAGGATCGCTTCTACCTGGACACCGATGTCCACCCCGGCGACGTGGCGTACTATCAGGTGGTGCGCATCCTAGCGGGCGACTGGATCGGCGCGGGCATCCTGACCAACAGCGCCACCGGCGAGATCGTGGCGGCCAGCGATGTGGTGCAGGCCACCGGCATCCCGGCAAACCCGCTCAACACCAGCCCGCACACCCCGCCAGACGCCGGCATCTACGTGCCGTTGCCCGGTGACCCACCGGCCACGCTGCGCTTCGGCGCCTGGGATGTGCGCGTCACCAACTACACCAGCAAGAGCGCTGGCAACCTGAGCGGCGTTGGCAAAGTGACGCTCCAACCCGCCGCTGGTGCGAACGTTGAGGTCAAAGTGACTTTCAGCAATATCGATGCCCTCTCTAGCGGCGCCGTCACCTCCGGCAGCGCCATGGTGCTACTGGGGACGATGGGCGTCACCTACAGCGATCGCGTGCGCTACACCGTCAGCAACATGACCTTGAGCAGCACCGGCGCCATCGCCACGGTGCGCATTGTGGACTTTGGGCCAGACTTTACTCTCTACGACCTGGGGGCCAGCGGGCCAGGTCGCCCGGTGGAGGTTGCGTCCACCAACGTAGTCGTCAGCGACACGAGCCTGCGTTTCAGCCTGGCTGTCACCGCCAGCCAGACCTGCGCCGCTCCGCGTGCCAGCCTCGCCTTCCCCTTCGCCGTGCGCGATTGGGCGCTAGCGGTTGTGCCGACAAACAACTTTACCGTGAGCGAGACAGGCGTCCAATTTGGCGCCACCTGCACGCTTTATCGTGATCGCTATAGTGGATTGGTCGAGGGTGGCATCTTCATGCCGGCAGCGTTGGACTATCGCAACGACTCCTTCCTCAACCGGCAGGCGACGAGCCTGGAGGCGGCCAGCTACACCGTCGCCAATGGGTTGAGTGGCCATTGGGCTGGTCTCGACGCCACGACATACACCGCAGCCTTCCCCTTTGGCGCCGAGATCGGCAGCAGCGGGCTGGCTTATCGCTTCACCAACGGCGTCTTCACACAAGGCACGTTGACCGGTCGCCCTAGCGCCGACGATCTCAGCCTGCCCTATCGCCGCAACACGCACAACAACGTCAAGAACACCTTCGTTGGCAATTTCACCACGGCGCCGCTGGTGGCAAACGGCGCCATCAGCACCACGATCGACGCTGCAACCGGAGTGGAATGGGTGGCTTATGGGGTCAACAGCGGCAATTTCACACTCTACACTCCGCCGGTCTATACACCAGCACGGCCAGCACGCAGTTGGCGCGCCTCGCTGGGTAAACCAGCCAGCGGATTGAGCGGTGACGCCCGCATCCAGCCGGGGCTGAACGCCTTCAACCAAACCTTCACCTGGACCGCCTGCCCAACGCCAGCAGCGCCTACGCAGCCCGCTTTCACCTTCCAACCGGGCAGCGATGTCGATCTCTTCGTGCGCTGGCAGGGCGTCAGCGGTGTGGTGGATATGAAGACCACCGGACCCGGCGTCCCGGTGACGCTGGCCGACTATCAGTGGCGCTTCACCCGCTTCGCTCAAAACTGGCTCGCCAACTTCCCCTATGACAACGCCAACGCTGGCAGCATCTACCTGCCCTATCCGGCGGAGGCAACTTTCCAGTTCGACCGGCTCAACCTGAATGAGGCAGGCTGCGTAACGAGCGGTACATTGCTGCCCATTCCCGAAGATCTCAACTACTGGCAATTGCCGATCACGCCGTGGTCGCTCTTCTTCGACGCCGCCAACAAGCTATGGATTGAGTTCGAGACCGAGATGACCAACCTGGAACGCATCGACGGCGGCGCAGGAGAGCCGCAACTGGAAATCGCCGCCGCCTTCAACCCCAATGGCACATTCTACGATGGCGACGCTTACCCCGAAGACACAGTCTACACGGTGGATGACTTCTACGTGGTGATGAAAGACTTTGCCTTCAGCGGCTACGATCCGGTCACAGGCAACCGCGAGCGTCCCGGCTGGAACAAACAGGCCACGCTGGCGCCAGCACCTTGTCTTCCCCAGCAGAGCGCCTGCACGCCCACGCCGGGGCTGGAAGGCGGCTTCATCAAACTGAGCGCCGGGGTTTACCTGCCCTACTTCGGTGAAGCCACCAACCCGAACAGCGACACGATGTTTCTGTTGGCGGCGCATCCGTATGTCGGCTTCAACCGCCGGCCCTTGGCCGAACATCTCTTCAGCCCGGCGCTCGACATCCAACTGCAATACGAACTGCTCTACGCGCAGTCGCAGGCGCCGACGGTGGCGAGCCGCTGGCTGGCGCTGGCGACCTCGCAAGGTCGCGACATCAGCGTGCTCGACAACGCGCTGGTCGAGGTGAGCATCGCTGAAATCCCTAACTCCTTGGTGGTAGAGCCAGCGAGCGAGCGTCTTTTCTTCGGCTTCCCCTCGGCGACCGGCGTGTTGCTGGCGGCGGATGAAGCATGGAACACGCTGCCAGGCAATAGCCCGGCGCCGACGCAGGCCGACCTGGAGAATCGCTTCCGCACCTGGTGCTCCTCCGGTGGCAGCGACAACGGCCCTCTCTTCAGCCTCTTTGCTGCCGGCTGGGATTGCAATCTGGAAGCAAAACTGGCTGCTTACTTCGTCTGGCAGGAGGGCTTCGATGACTACCGCACGCTGATCGACGACATCGACGCCAAAGCCTACACCTACGGCGGCAACATCGCTGCCTGGCTCACCGACCCCGGCTTTGCCGATGTACACGTGGGACTGCCACTCTTCCGGCAGAAACTCGCCAACTCGCCTTTACAATTGCAGTGGGTGCGCGGCGACGTCGTCATCCGCCCGGTGACGGATAGCAGCGGGCGCGTCGTCGAGGGCGAACTGGCGCTGCTGGAGACCAGCGCCTTCGTGACCGTCTACAACGCCGAACGCACCAATCCCGACGTAAAGACGCTGCTCTCCGGCAACTTCGCGATGAACTGGGACGCCGACGGCGAGGTCTATCTGGCAGTGACCAATCTGCAAACGACGATGGCCGAGCTAGATGTACGCCTGGACGCGGACCTGCGCCTGCTCTTCGACCTCAACGATCTGGGCTATGGCATCGAGGGCGGGGTCACGCTCTACGACGTGGTGACTTCGCTGGCGACGGTGAACAAAGCCGGTGCGGTGGCGGGCTTCACGGTGGACAATAACGCCATTAAGCTGCTCTACACTGGCGCCACCTTCGATCTGTGGATGGAGCTTGAAACGATCGGCCGCATCAATGCAGGCGGCTCCTTCCTCTTCGGTCGCATGGATCCCACCAGTCCGGTGCTGCAACGTGAGTATGGCGACGTGATGGCGGCGCTCGACCCAGAGCCAGGCATGATCGTGCAGGGTGCGTACATGCAGCTCTATGCCAACAACATCCCGATCTTCGACGTGTTGGGCAGTTGCCCTGGCGTGCGTATCAGCGGCGGCGGCGAAACTGCCTACTGGATATTCAACGAGGTCGGGCAGCCCTCCGTCGCCTGGGGTGTGCGTCTGGGCGTCAACGCCACCGGCAAGGCGCTGTGCGTGGCGGCGGTCAAAGCCAGCGTGACCCTGCAACTGGACAACGGCTTCGGCGAGAACAATCTCGACCTGAGCGGCGACGCATGGGCGGGTGCAGGCTGCGGCTTCTGTGAAGTGTCCACCTGGATCACGCAAGATGACGTGCGCAGCGATGGCGGCTGCCTTAAGTGCATCCTGACGTTGGACTTTCTCATCCCGCTCGCCGGCTCAACGACGGAACCAGATTTCAACTTCCGTGGGGAATGTCCATTTTAAGGTTGTGCTGAAGCACTTCTGCACAATCAAAGGAGATAGATCATGCAACCACAATCATCGATCTTCTGGCTACGATGGAAATGCCTTGCCCTGTGGCTGCTGCCTGCTGCGCTCTGCCTGGTGCTGACGGGTCTGGCTTCCGCAGCGCCGGCGCTGAATCTTACCGTCAATAGCGGCGTGCCCGCCGGACAATCGGCGCAGCCAGGTCAGGTGGTGACGGCGACGGTGACGCTGCAATATAGCGGAGGCAGCGCCCCTATCGACACTGGCGTGTTTGTCACCCTGACCGAGGCGCTGGAGCTAGTCGGCCAACCTGTGCTCACCGAAAACCAGGTTCCAGCCGTAGATTCCAACCTGGTGCGGCAACGCGGCGGGGTGGTAGCGTGGCTGGGCAAACTGCGCAACAACGGTCAGTTCACGTTGCACCTTCCGCTGCGCGTGGGACGCTGCTGGAGCGGTTTTCGCACGCACACCATCAATGCCACGGCGCTCAATCCAGGGGGCGGCGTGGTGCAAGCCAGCGCAACACTCTCTGTGCACTGTCCGCTGGCTGCGCTCGACGACATCCACGTTACCCAGCGCGTGATCTGGGAGGGGCAGCCAGGCTGGGCGCCCTACCTGCCAGGGCTACTGCCCGGTCATTCCCTGACGCTGCGCACCACCTTTCGCAACGACGCGCCCGTGCCTGTGCTGTTGGGCGTGGGACGGCCACAGCTGTTGACGGCGCATACCGCCGCTGAGGACGCCGCCAGCAATCAGCGCATCACACTGTTGCCACTGGCGCCGGGCGCCAGCGGCAATGTCGATCACGTGCTGCGTCCCAGCTCATCGCTCAACGCACTCAACCTGCTGGACGGCGAGATCGCCCTGCAGGTCGGGATGATCTACTGCCTGATCACGGGCGAGGGTCGCACCTGCACCAGCACGGCTGGCGCACAGGCACAGGTTGTTGCCGCAGGCGAGTGTGGCGGCGGCGAAGTGCGTCCCAGCATTCCCTGCCCTGATCCCGGTGAGATTCCCGATCCGACCGGCGAAATCACCATTACGCTGCCATTGCACCCAAATGATCTGGGGGATGCGCCAGACAGCACGAATCACGCCGGCCAGAACATGACCGCCTATCCTGGCATCCTTGCGCAATTCCCCACCGTGTTCTACGAGATGCCGGGAGCGCCGCGCGGCCCCCTGCATCGCTATCCGCGACCGGTGTACCTGGGCGCAGGCGTGAGCATGGAAGCGGAAGCTGATGCTGGCCCGGACGCCGATCCGTCCAACAACCTGCTGCCGACAACGGACACCCCCGACCGCGATCGCTTTGATGATGGGCTGAACCTGAGAAATCTCAGTCTGGGGCTTTGTCAGCCAGCCAATTTGCAGGTGCGAATCGGCGTCATGAGCCATCGCGTGCGCCAGGCGCTGCTCAATCACAACATGCAGACGCTCTATCTCAATGTGTGGGTGGATGGCAACCGCGACGGCGACTGGAACGATGCATCGCCGTGCAGCCCGGTCGCAGGCGACGTGGCGCTGGAGCACATTGTCATCGATTACCCGATCGCCGTCAATCGCCTGGCGATTGGCGCCAATTCGTTGAACATCATCGGCGGCAAGAGCCTGTGGCCGCAGGCATTGGCGAATCAACCGAGCTGGCTGCGCGTGACCTTGAGCGAGGCAAAATCGCCTAAGCTGAATGGGCGCCCCTACGGCGATGGTCGCGGCCCCAATACAGGCTACCGTCTGGGCGAGACAGAAGATTACCTGTGGGTGCCGGCGAACAAAGCCGATGTCGAGGTGACGCAGCATGTGGAGTGGGGCTTTCAGCCAACCGGCGGCGCACCGCCTATGTCGGTGGTGCAGTTCCGCATTACCTACAAGAATCGCGGCGCCACGACCGCTCGCAACGTACAGATCACACAGAACCTGAACGGCTTTGGCGGCAGTGCGGAATTGGCGTATGTGACCGCACCTGGACTGAGTAGCAACGCCATCCAAACCGGCGCCAACCAGATTATGTTCCAGGTGGGCGATCTGCCTGCGGGCGCCAGCAGCGCCATCGTGGTGGGCTGGCGCCCGCAGCCCAGCGTGAGCAACGCCGCTGTCGCCAGCTACGGCGCCACAGTCACTGTTGCCAGCAGCAACGATGACACCAACGGCAACAACAGCGCCGCCACAACTGCCGCCGAAGCGTTGCCCCTGCAAATGGGGTTCCGCACCGCCAACAGCCCAACTGTGTTGCAACGCGGCGCCACCTGCCGTACAGCGGTGACGCTGGTGGGTGTGGCGGCGCCTGGCAAAATCCTCCAGTTGATGCTGGACGGCGTCAATCTAGGCGTTACCCCTATGATCGATGCACAGGGGCATTGGGAACAGGCGCTCACCGGACTGAGCGAGGGGCTGCACGTGGTACGCGCAGCATACGTCGGCGGCGGCGCAGAAGCCATCGTACAGCTACGCGTTGATACAGGGTTGCTGCTCGACCCGGCCAGCTTCACCGTGACCGACGCCAACGGTCGCACCTCCACCGCCGACAGCCTGGGGCGCACATGGCGTAGCCTGCATCTGGCAAACAATGGCCCCTACCAGATCGGCGTCAACGCCTGCACAACCATCAGCGCGCCCACGCTCAATTACATCGGTGAAACCGAGAAAAATTGCGACTTCACAGATTCCGATGGCGACGGGCGCTACGTGTGCACGCTCGACACGGGCGCGCTCGCAGCAGGCCTGATCGCCCCGAGTGTTGACACCCAGAGCAGCAGCGCAGTGTCGTTGCGCCTGACCGCCGCCACCGCTACGCGCGCGGTCACGTTCGACATCTCCGCCACGCGCAATCTCCCCGGCAGCGTGGTGGACGCCGTCACCGGCAACCCGATTGTCGGCGCGCAGGTCTTGTTGCTGGCAGTGCAGCCTTCCTCGGCGGCCGGAGTTGGTGACTTCAGCGATCTGCTGGTCAGCAGTGACTTTGGGCAGGCGAACCCGCAGACGACAGGCGCCGACGGCAGCTTCTTTTTTGCTCAGCCGCCGGGCGTCTACCGTCTGTTGGTGACAGCGCCAGGCTATCAGCCCTTCCGCAGCGCCACCGTCGAAATCGACGACGCGCCGATCGCACCGACGATCCGTCTCACGCCGGTCGTCAACGAACCTGCCGATGTGGTCATCGTAGTGGGCGAAGAGGGCTTCGACCCCGATGCACTGACCATTCCGCCAGGAGTCGTGGTGGAGTGGGTCAACAGCGACCTGGCGGAGCACAGCCTGCGCACCGACGTTTGGAGCAGCGGCGTGCTCTGGCCCGGCGAGAGCTTCCGCCTACGCTTCGATCAGGTCGGCAGCTTCATCTACACCGACGGCGAGAATCCGCTGAATGATGGAACCGTGACGGTGGAAGCCAATGCACTGATGCCCGGCACACAACTCGTCTACATGCCCATCATTCGACGCTGAGGAGGCATGTCACGCACAGACGACGAGAGATCGATGTAACCTTCCTGGAAGCCCTGAGCTTCCAGGAAGGGGTGGCGCACAGCGTAACCTCTATTCATGACATCGTGTATTCATGACATCGTGTATTCATGACATCGTGGGCTTCCCTCAATTCTCGCTTGCATCCCGCTGACGCTATAATAGCGAACTATGGAAATTCTCGGAGGCCCACTCTTTGCGGTGGCCGGCGCCGGTGAATCACACGGGCCAGCCATCACGACTATCGTCTTTGGCTGCCCACCCGGCCTGTTCTTGCGCGCCGCCGACATTCAGCACTATCTCGACCGGCGGCGCCCAGGTAGCAACCGTCATGGCACCCCGCGCCGCGAGGACGACACCGTCGTGCTGCTCTCCGGTCTCTATCAGGATGATCTCGACGCGCTGACCGCTGGCGCCGCCATCACCGTGCAATCTGGCGACGATCTCTCCACCACCACCGGCTACGCAGCAGGGTACACCACCGGTGAACCGATCGCCGCCATTGTGCTGTCGACGGCCAAGAAGTCGGCGGACTACGCGCAGTTCAGCGGGCCGACAGGTGAAGTCCGCCCCGGTCACACCGATCTGGTCAAGTACAAGCAGAGCCAGGGCTTCGCCGACCCGCGCGGGGGCGGACGCTCCAGCTATCGCTCCACGATCAGCGACGTGATCGGCGGCGCCATTGCGCGACGTTTTTTGGCGGATCGCTTCGGCACGGTGATTCTCTCTTCGATTTGTCAGGTGGGTGAATTGCGCGCACACCGGAGCCTGGCTGCCTATGTAGAGGAACTGATCAAGGCGCGTGGCGGCCGCGTTGACTTGGAGACGCTGACTGCGCTGGAAACCAACCTGGAAGAAGCCGAGATTCACACCCTCGACGCCGAATTTGCCCAGGAAGCCGGGCAACTGATCAAGCAGACCCGCATCGATGGCGACTCACTCGGTGCGGCGGTCGAAGTGGTGGCCGTCAATCCGCCGCCACTGGTGGGCGACCCACTGTACCAAAGCCTGAAGGTGCGCATTATGGGCGCGCTGGGCGGCCTGAACGCGGTGCAGGGCGTCGAGATCGGCGCAGGCTTTGCCGTCGTCGCACGGCGCGGCAGCCAGAACAACGACCCGATCCGCAGCAGCGGCTACCAGAGCAACACCCACGGCGGCTTGATCGGCGGCATCACGACGGGCATGCCGCTCGTCTTTCGCGTCGGCTTCAAACCGACCTCAACAATCGTCAAGCCACAGCAGAGTGTGCGCAAAGACCTGAGCGAGATCGAGTTTCAACTGAAAAAGGGGCGGCATGATCCCTGCGTGGGCGTGCGCGCTGGCGTCACGCTCGAATCGCGCCTTGCCATCGAATTGATGAACGCCGTCCTGATGCACGCCGCCGCCCAGGTGACGCCGGCGCATTTTGAGCTTTTCCCGCCGACGCCCACATCATGAACGCGGCTCCATCCTTCAAGCCCTGGCTGATCACGATGAAAGGCCATCCCGCCACCGGCAAGAGCGCCGTTGCTGAGGCGCTGGCGCAGCGGCTGCGCATCCCGCTGATCGACAAGGACGACATCAAGGATGTGGTGTTGGGGCTGCCCAATGCCAACGAGCTGGCCTACGCCGTCATGTGGCAGATTGCGGCCACGCAATTGGCGTTGGGGTTGAGCGTGATCGCCGTCTCGCCGCTCTCTTACCCGGAGGGTTATGAGCGCGCTTGCGAGATCGCGCAACGCCACGCGGCGCGCTTGTTGGTGGTGGAAACAGTGCTGCCTGAAGCGGAATGGCGCCGCCGACTCGATGCGCGCAATCCCGCCGACTCCGCACACAAGATTCGTGGCTGGGAAGCGATGCAGGCCATGTTGCGCCAGTACGCCGGTTGCTGGCAGTACCCGATCAATCCGGCGCATCATCTAGTGCTGGACACCAGCGCGCCAACCACTGTCTCTGTGGAACGCATCCTGGCGCGGCTGGCTGCCAACAACCTCGACACAGCACTTTACCCAGAGAAGGATCTGCCCTGACGATGAGCGCACCTCAGTTATCCAACCGCAATATTATTCTCACCGGCTTCATGGGCGTGGGCAAGAGCACCGTAGGGCGCATCCTGGCCGAACGGCTCAACCGACGCTTTGTGGATATGGACGCCGTGCTTGTGGAGCGCTTTGGCAAGCCAATTCCGGCCATCTTTGCCGAGGATGGCGAAGAAGCCTTTCGCATTGCTGAGGCGCGGCTTTGCCAGGAGCTGGCCGGTGAGAGCAATCTGGTGGTCAGCACAGGCGGCGGCGCGCTGGTCAATGAGCAGAGCCGGCAGGCATTTGAGGCCACCGGCACGGTGGTTTGCCTCCACGCCACCGAAGCCGCAATCCTGGCGCGGGTGGCCGCCGCCGCCGACCGTCCCCTCCTGCCCGGCACAGCAGATGAACGACGGCGGCGCATCCACGCGCTCTTACAACAGCGTCGGCTGGCCTATGGCGCCATCGCCTATCAGGTTGACACCACGAACCTGGCGCCGGCCGAAGTGGCCGATCAGGTCATCGAAGCCGCTGCGGGTGACCAGGAGGCGCGCGGTCTCAACCGCATCTCCGTCTACTCACCGGCAGGCGATTATGACCTGCTCCTGGGCAACGGCATCCTGACCGACGCCGGGCGCCTGCTGGTGAACCGGGGGCTGCGTCCGGGTGCAGCGGCATTGGTCACCAACGCCATGATCCGCCCACACGCTGAGGCGCTGGCGGCCAGCCTGGCTGCCGCCAACTTCACCCCCACGATCTGCACCGTGCCCGAAGGCGAGCAACACAAGACGCTGGCCAGCATTGCCTTGCTCTACGACCAGTTTATCGCCGCCGGGTTGGATCGTCAGGGTGTGGTCGTCGCCGTCGGCGGCGGCGTCGTCGGCGACATGGCAGGCTTTGCCGCCGCCACCTATCTGCGCGGCGTACCCTTTGTGCAGGTTCCCACGTCGCTGCTGGCGATGGTGGATGCTGCGGTGGGCGGCAAGACCGGCGTCGATCTGCCGCAAGGGAAGAACTTGGTCGGTGCGTTCAAGCAACCTGTCGCCGTGTTGATGGATATGGCCGTGCTCAGCACGCTACCTTCGGACGAGTTCCGTTCCGGGCTGGCCGAGGTGGTGAAGCACGGCGTCATCGGTGCGCCGCGCCTTTTCACGCAGTTGGAAGAAGAAGGACCGGTCAACCTGCTGCAACTGGTAGCGGACGCCGTGCGCGTCAAAGTGCGCATTGTCGAGAGCGATCCCTACGAACGTGGCGTGCGCGCCACCCTCAACCTGGGGCACACCTTTGGTCACGCCATCGAGCAGGTGAGCCACTACCAGATGCGTCACGGCGATGCCGTGGCGGTGGGCATGGTGGCGGCGGCAAACATGGCCGTGACGTTGGGGCGTTGTGACGCGACATTGGCGACGCGCATCCGCGATCTGCTGGAACGATTGGGGTTGCCGGTGAGCGTCGCCGGTTACAGCGTCGCCGCTATCCATGCGGCGATGGCGCAGGATAAGAAGCGCAGTGGCAAGAAGCTGCGTTTCATCATTCCGCAGGCGTTGGGTGACGTGGTGATGATCGACGACCCCGGCGACGCCGTGGTGCAACAGGCGATTGCATCGGTGGTGAGATGAGCCGAGTTGATGTCCAGTAAAGACAGGTGAAGCACCGAAATGTCGAAAATTGCACTACTCCATGGCCCAAACTTGAACCTGCTTGGCACGCGCGAGACGCACATCTACGGCGCGGTGACGCTGGCCGACATCGATGCGCGCGTTGCCGCGGCGGCTGCGCCGCACGAAGTGCGCGCCTTCCAAAGCAACCACGAAGGCGCCCTGATCGACTTCATCCACGACGCGCGCACCTGGGCGGACGGCATCGTGATCAACCCTGGCGCGTTCACCCATTATTCCTACGCGCTGCGCGACGCCATCGCTGCCGTGAAGCTGCCCACCGTCGAAGTCCATCTGAGCAACATCCACGCCCGCGAGGAGTTTCGCCACACCTCGGTCATCGCACCGGTGTGCGTGGGGCAGATCTGCGGCTTTGGCTGGCGCAGTTATCTGCTAGGGCTGCGCGCCTTGCTCGACCACCTTCAGGAGTTTGCATGAGACGTGCACCCATCTCTACTCTCCGCTTTGTGCTCTTTGCCTGCTTGAGCGTTCTGCTGTTGGCGTTGCTGGCGGCATGTGAGGAGACGCCGCCTGCCAACGAAGTCGCCGACGCCATGCCCGCCGCCACTACAGCAATGACCACAACCGGCGGCGCTGCGGTGCCAGGTCTCCTGCCCACCGCCACGCCGACGCCTACGCCGCTCGCCGGGCGCATCGTCCTCTGGCACAGTTGGGCGGAGGGTGACGGCGACGCGCTGGCTGCCATATTGGCTGCCTACCAGCAAGCAGAACCCGGCGTCACCGTAGACACACTCTTCGTTGCCTATCCCGACCTGGCGCAAGCCTACGCTGACGCTGTCAATGGCGGCGGTGGCCCCGACCTGGTCCTGGCGCCCAACTGGTGGCTGGGCGATCTGGCGACCGCCGGTGTGCTCCAGCCGCTTGATGATCTGCTGCCCCCAGAGGCGCGCGATTCATACTGGCCGGCGGCGCTGGGCAATTTTGTCTGGCAAGGACAATTGTACGGGCTGCCAACAAATTACGAGCTGGTCAGCGTCTTTGTCAATCGTGCGTTGGCTGATCCGGCGACGCTGCCCTCCACGCTTGACGGCTGGCTGGCGCAGGCGCAACAGGCGCCAACCTTGGGCATCGGTCTCTATAACAATCTCTATCACCTGGCATGGGGTCTGGCCGCCTACGGCGCCCGTCTCTTTGATGAGAACGGCGTGGCTGTAGTGGATCAGGGCGGCGATGCAGCGGGGTATCTGGCATGGCTGCGTGCACTCAGCAAGACCCCAGGCAGCTACGTCGATCCTGACTATGGCATGTTGCTTGACCGCTTCAAAAAAGGCGAGTTCGCCTATTTTGTCGATGGGCCGTGGGCCATCGAGGAACTGCGCTCAGTCTTTGGCGATAATCTGGCCGTGACGCCGTTGCCATCCGGGCCAGCCGGGCCGGCGCAACCCTGGCTCAGCGCCGATGGCGTGCTGATGAATCCTAATCTGGCGCCTGAACAACAAGCGATTGCGCTCTCGTTTGCGCGCTTCCTGACAACCGCCGAGAGCGGCGAGCTGATCGCCAGATTGGGCAAACGCCTGCCTGCAGCGCGCCACACCGCGCTGGGCGATGACCCGCTGCTGACCGGCTTTGCCCAACAGGCGCTCAACGCCCAACCGCTGCCTGCCCTGCCGGAGATGGCGCAGGCGTGGGGCTATGGCGGCGACATGTTCATCAAGGTGGTGGATGGCGACGCTGACCCTGCAGCCACCGTGCGCGAGACCGCCGCCCTGATCAATGACGCCAATGGCAGATAGGCGCGCTGCGTACAGACAATTGCGATCCTAATGAGCGAGACCTTCCAACTTTTCAACCTGGCCACCATGTCGGGAGTCTTTCCCGGCACGCGCACGATGGTCTATCAACGCGTGCGGCTGACAAGGCTGACCACGACAGACGAAGCCACGGCTACACGCTGGGCGCGCCTCTTGTGGTATACCGCGCCGCCAGCCTGCGTCGTCGAGTTGGAAGCAAACCCTGCGACCGGCGCCCCCGCCGAACCAATCGTACGCATCCTGGCGCCGGCGTCGCACGCATTGGGCGCACTCCTGACCGAGGCGTTGGCGGCGGCAGGCTGGCGATTGGTCACCTGTGGCAAGTGCGCGCATTGGCGACCAAACGCCGCCCGCACGCCAGACGAATTGTCCACCGGGCTGTGCATGTGGGGACACCGTGCGGAGCCGTTCCCCAACGCACTGACAGCGCAGTCGCTGTTGGCGCTCTCTTGTGACCACTGGCAGGCCGACGGCACGACTGCGCAAGGGTTTGCATCTGAAGATACGGGCGCGCCAGAAATCGTGGCGCCGATCCGCAAACGCGCCGAGCAAGAAAACGACGAGCGCTGGACACTGACTGGTCAACTGCGGCGCTGGCTGCGCAAAGCGCCGCCTGCCATGTCACCTCCAGCGCCGACATGGGCGGAACGCGTCATCGAACGCAGCGGCGTAGGCGCCGGCACCGAGCCTTGCTTTGCGTGCCAGGGACGCATCGCCAACCTGGGCGCCCTGGCCGTGGCGACGCCCGAAGGCGACAAACAGACCTTCAGCATCTGGCGCTGTCGCAACTGCTACACCTATTATCTGAATGATTGGATCGACCGTTGGGAGCGCACCGATAACCTAGAGACCGAAGAACGCTACTACCGGCTTAGTCCAGCGGAGGCATTGGAAGTGCTGGCGGTCATCGACAATGTGGTGCATGCCGAACACCCGGCGCGTCGCCATGAACGTGACGCCCAACGCAACTGGATGCTGGAGTTCATCAAAGGTCGAACTTTGCTCAGTCATCAGATTCGACAAGGGCGCTAAACAAGGGAGCAAGGAATGATTCTAGAAAGTCGGCCGCCGGTGGTGGTGGCGGCCCAATATGCCGAAATGCCCTTCCCAATTTTGCAGCCAATGCAAGAAGTGGCATTCGATCTGGGCGTTACGGCGACCGACCGCCCCCTCGAACTGCGCGGCGTCGTCTTTCAAGGCTACAACGAGCATCAGTTGATCTTCGAGCAACAGTGGCCGGCGCGCATCGTCGCCCAACGGCTGGCGACTGCTGACCTGACCATTGCGCCGGGCACGGGGATCGCCTTGCGCGGGCTGCACTTCATGGCGCCTGCCTACGAACTGTTGACGCACATCGACGTCACGGTGATCGCCCGCGCCGCAGGTCGGGATGTGGACGCACAACACTCGCTCCAGATTCCGGTGCGTTTTCATGAGCAGAAGACCGACCTGCACTTCCCGCTGCGCGGCGCCTGGTGGGCGATCCAGGGCGCCGACTGGAGCGACCGCCACAAGCAGGAGGTCTTTTCGCAGACCTACGCCACCGACTTCGTGCGACTTGGCCCGGATAACCGCTTCTTTCGCGGCGCCGGCATGACGCTAGAGGATCATTACAGCTGGGATCAGCCGGTCTATGCAACGGCGGGCGGCAAAGTCGCTGCCGTCATCTACGATATGCCCGATCTGACGCCCGGTGCGCCGCCTGACCCGCACATCTTTCGCGGCGACCCGCGCCGTTTGCTGGGCAATGCTGTCGCCATCAGTCACGGCAACGGTGAGTTCAGCTACTATGGTGCGCTGCAACAAGCCAGCCTCGTCGTCAATGAGGGGCAGATGATTCGCCGCGGCGCGCTGCTCGGACGCGTCGGCAACAGCGGCATGACGCCGGGGCCGCATCTCCATTTTCATCTGGCCGAGGGGCCAAACCCATTCATCGATCAGGGGCTGCCCATGCGCTTCAGCCATTTCGAGGCGGGCGGCCAGTGGTTTGACCAGCTGATGACGATTCCTACGCGCATGATCGTGATTGCGCCCGTTGCTGAGGAATAAACGATGACCCAAGCCGACAAAGAATTGCCCTTGCTGACAACGGTTGATGATGCGACCTACGACGAACTGACGACCTTGATCGGTCAGCGCATCGTGCACATTGCGCTGTGGGAAGATTCACTCGCCGACGCACTGGCGCAGCACGCCGTCGCGCCCGACCAACAGACGACCTTCGACCTTGATCTCTACCTGGAAGACGGCGCCTACTTTGAGCTGTACGGCGTCGCCTGCTTCGACGACCCGGAAGCGGAGGCCTGGCGCGGACTGACGCAGACCGGCGCCCGACTGGCCGCACTCGTCGCCGGGCGCGCACAACTGAGTGACGTCGCTGTGGACGATGACGACGGGCTTGTGTTGGTGGTTTCGGCGCCCGACGGTCGAATCAGCTATCTCGTCGTTGGCGCCTGGCTGCTGACGGAATGGGATGAGCTGCCGGACGCATGAATCAACTTTTTTTCGGGTTGCACGTCACACAATTTTCGTCTATTATGCAAGCACCTGTATCGAACGCCTTTATCTCCAATGTCAAGGAGTGACGACCATGACCAGTACGATGTCAACCTCATCTGCCGGTGCGCGTCCTGCCACCAGCCCACTGATGGCTTCCCTGTATGGTGGCATTGCCACCGGTTTGATTGGCGCCGCCTTCATGCTGTTGCTGAGCGCCAAAATGCCGATCCTCTATGGGTTGGCGTTCATCTTGACCGGCGCCGGCCCTGTGCTTGGCTATCAACTGGCGGCGGGTAAACTGGGGCAGGACTGGAAAACGCTGATTGGTGGCATCATCGGCTTCATTCTGCCATTGCTGTCGCCTATTATCATCTGGCCTTTGTTGGTGTGGGCGTTCAACCGCAGCTTTAGCCTAGGCAGGGTCTGGCTGGGTAGCCTGCTCGGCTTCATCCTCGGCGTAGCAGGTTTCTTCTTGATCGGAACGATGATCGGCCAGGACCCGGCATGGGTGGGCTTTGGCTGGGCAATGCTCTGGGCGTTGTGGGGCGGCGCTTCGGCGGCGTTCATGGCGTCGGCTACCAGCGAATAAGAGAGAGCGAATAGGAACACACTTCCTGCTGTGTTCGTCATCCTGGAAACTCACAATTTCCAGGGTCACGATACAAAGGATATGTCGATCATGTATCGCAAAAAAACGGCAGTCGTCTTTTCGACTGCCGTTTTTTTATCGCCAATAGCCGCGACCCTGATGTCGTAACACCATGGCACCAATGTTGCCTCAGCGCATCGCTTGCAAGCGCCCTTCGTGCAAATTGAACAAATCCACATAGCAGGTCCGCTTTGCATTGTGCTTCCAACCGGTTCTATAATGGCGTCAATGCGTTGTTTTCGGCGCAAGATGAAAAATTATGTACAAAAGCACTGCAACCTTAGGGGATGTCTATCATCTGGCGCTGCCGCAAGAGACCCAATTGTTGGTAGGGGGCGAGTTTCTGAACCGTCCCGTCAGTTGGGCCTGTAGTCTGCGTCCCAGCCCTCCGGCATTTCCCAAACTCGATGGCAACGAACTGGCGCTCGTCGATATGGATGATCTGCGCCTGCTTGACCCAAAGGCGCGGCTGGAGCGCGTGGTCTACAGCCTGCGCGCCCCTGGCATCTCCGGCGTAGCCGTAGTGGGAGCGGTTTCTGAAGCGGCGATTGCCGCCGCGAGTGAATGTCGCATTGCGCTCTTTCGTCTGCCCGACGGCGTAGCGTTGACCCAGGTTGAACGCGCCATTATTCGTCTGATCGTGGATCGATCGGGGTACATTGCGCAGCGCTCGGCGGAATTACAACGCGACCTGAACCGGGCGGCGTTGGATGGCGGCGGCTTGCAACAGATTGCCCACCAGCTGCATGCCTTCGTGCAGCAGCCGGTCGTGTTAGTGGCAGAAGATGGCCACGTCTCAGTGACAGCAGGATTGGAGAAAAGTACGTCAGAACAGCGACAGGCGCTGCTCGATGCGCTGCCCAATCCAACGCTCCTGCGCAGTTGGATGGTGACGCAACCGCCCGGCGCGTTGTCGCAGGCTGTCGGCGTGCTGCCGCTGGCCGCCAACGGCGCCGGACTCGGCTATCGCGAATCCACTGTCTCGGCGATCTGTGTGGGCGACGCCGTACGCGGCTACTGCCTTTTGCTGCGACGTGCTACCGCTTCTGGCCAGGATATCTCAGCCGTCGAGGAAGTGGCGGCGCTGCAGGGCGCTTCAGCAGCTGCGCTGGAATGGGCGAAGCAGAACGCCATCGGCATTGCCGAAGAACGCATGCGCGCCGCCTTCCTGGATGAACTGCTCGCCGCCGAGATTGCCGATGAACAGGCATGGATTCAACGCGGCGTCTCGCTGGGTTACAACATGACGAAGCCTCACGTCGCCATGCTGATCGAAGCGACGAATGTGCCGGATTGGCCGGCGCCGCTGCTGCGTTTTATGCAGCAACAGAACATCCTTGCTCCCTACGCGCGCCGCGAGGAAGGAGTGCTGGTCTTCTGGCCGGTCACAGACCCCAAGAGTGGACGCGCACTCAAGACAGTAGCGCACGACCTGGTCACACGCCTGCAAACGGCGCACCCCAAGGCGCGCGTCGTGATCGGCATTGGGCGTCCAGGCGTCGGGCCTGCTAACTGGGGGCAGAGCCAGCTGCAGGCGCGCGAAAGCTGGCGACTGGGCAAGGAATGGGAAACCTCACCGGTCACCTACTTTGGCGACCTGGGTCTCTATCAACTACTCACCGGGCTGAGTAGCAACCCGGAGGCGGCGCGCTTCTATCGCAAAACGCTGGGCAAGTTGATCAGCTACGACGACAATCGCAACGCCGAACTGGTGCAGACGCTCGACGCCTTCTTCAGTTGTCACGGCAATCTCAGCCAGACGGCAGCGCGCCTGCACATCCACCGTAATACATTGACATACCGACTCGAACAGATCGCCCATATTACCCAGATGGATCTGGATGACGCCGATGCACGGTTTTCCTTGCAACTGGCGCTGAAACTGCGTCCTGTCATGAAATAGTCAAGCCCAGAAAATCAAAAGGAGCAAACTCAAATGGAAGAGAGCAAATTTGGACCAAGCGGCGGCGATGGCGGCCTACCAATCGAAGGATATGTGATTCCAGCCGGCGCGCACATCTACGCAATTGAGGTGACGAGCGGCTGGTACGTTGACTCGATCCGGGTCATCTACACCGACGCCGAGGGCGGCACGCACGCACTGCCCGGCTTTGGCGGCAACGGCTCATATGCGCATCGCTTCACACTGGAACCCGGCGAGTATCTCATCGGCGTCAGCGGACGCAGCGGACGCTATGTGGACAGCATCGCGTTTCACACGAATCTGCGTGTCTCGCCCACCTATGGCGGCGACAGCGGCGAGAACGCCTTTACCTTCCTGGCGCCGGAAGCGAGCGAAGTGGTCGGCTTTTTTGGTCGCGCCGACTGGTACGTCGATGCGATTGGCATTGTGACCCGCCCCCGTCCGGCAGCGATTGCTGCACCCGCCACAGAAACGCCTGTCACAGAAACGCCTGTCACAGAGATGCCCGCCGTCAAGCCCAAGAAGCCAGCAAAGAAAGCCGCCGTCCTCCCACTAGAGGCTGCCGGGGAGTCCCCCAAAGCCAAACGGGGGCGCAAGCCCACAAAGCAACTGGAAGCAACCACACCCGTCAGTGTAGAGGCAGCGCCCCAAGCGGAAAAACCAGCCAAAAAGAGCAAAAAGAGCGCCAACCTCTCTGAAACCGCGCCTGTTGCGGCCACGCTGAACAACCTGGAGATCATCGAAGGCATTGGCCCGAAGATCGCCGGGCTACTGGCGCAGCATAACATCACCACCTTTGCTGCGCTGGCCGCCACCCCCGCTGAGCAGTTGCGCGCGCTCCTGCTGGCCGCTGGACGCCGCTTCGCCGTCAGCGACCCCACCACCTGGCCTGCCCAAGCCGCCCTTGCCGCCAAAGGCGACATGGACGCGCTCAAGGCGATGCAGGCCGAGTTGAAGGGCGGGCGCAAGGTTCAGTAGAGCGTCACCGCAACGACGCCATCAAACGCACAGACCTGACCGTGACCAGCGCGGGAGACCACCACCTGCGCTGGTCACTGAACACTCACCACCCTATGTTCCCTTTCCCGCCTTGCTTGTAGCCCGTGCTATAATCCGCGCCATGAACAGGCATGAAGTGACGCCGGTGCGAGCAGGCTTTTGGGCAGTGCTGACGCTCGGCATCTTCGCATGGGCGCCGGCGCTCTATCCAGGATACTGGCAAAGCTGGGAAGGTTTCGCCCCTGTTTTCCAGAGCGTTACGCCAACGGCGCTAGCTTCGGTCGCCACCGCCCCCGATCTGTGGCGCGGCGCCGGCAGCGGCGCCTTTTTGCTGGCGCAACCGCTGCTTCTGCTGGGCGCAACGCCGACGCAGGCGATCCAATTCACCTTCATTGTTGCCTTCATTCTCGGCGGCGCCGGCAGCTATGTCTGGTTGGCGGATCGCCTGGGCGATCGGGGAGCAGGGCTGGCTGGGCTGGCCTACATGCTGTTGCCCATGACGCTGGCAACCGTCTACGTGCGCGGCAGTGTGAGCAACGCGCTGATCCTGGCATTGACGCCGTTGGCGCTGGCCGGGCTGGCGAGCTACACCGATCGGCGTTCGCTGGTGGGAGCGGCGGTGACGGTGTTGAGCCTCCTCTGGATGTGGAGGACGCAGGCCGGCCTGGCGTTGGCGGTCACGCTGCTGTTGTTGATCTATGCGCTTGTGGTTGAACGCAATGGTCTGGTGGCTTTAATCGTACTGGCAGGCGGCGCGTCGGGCATGGTAAGCCTGATCTCGCTGTGGTCAGTGACAGCGCCGTCAACTTCCTTCGCCAGTCACTTCATCCCTTTGAACACACTCATCGACGCCGGCGCCATGATTGGCGACGCTACGTCAAAAGCGCCCTATCAAATTGGCTTCATGGTCGTTACTGGCGGCGTCTTTGCCGTGTGGGGCGTTTTTCTGCGCCGCCAGCATATCCCGCCCATCGTGATACGTCTGCTCTGGTTTAGCCTTGGCGCAACGCTGGCGGCAGTGCTGCTGGCGTTGAGCGTGAGTGCACCGTTCTGGCAGGCAAGCCGCGCCGACTGGCTGTTGACCTATCCCTGGCAGGTGTTATTGGTGGTGGCGCCGCTGCTGGTGATGCCTTTGAGCGCGTTACCTCTGGCGCTCGATGAGCTGGAGACGCCGGTATATTGGGCGGTGTTGCTGGCGCTGGTAGTGGTGGCGAGCCTGCCCCATCTCACCCCGACCTATACGCAGACCACCCCGCCGCTGCGTCCGCTCGCCATCATCGGCGACAACCAGGTGATTGTGCTCGACGCCCAGTTGACCGAGGCTGCGTCGCCGCGTGCCGCGACGCTCACCGTAACCTGGCAGACATTACAGCCGCTGGATTTTGACTACAACGTCTTTTTCCAGGCGCTGGCTGGCGATGTCGTCGTGGCGCAGCTCGATGCACAGCCGCTCAACGCGGCGCGCCCGGCGACAGACTGGCAGCCAGGCGAGGTGTTGCAGGCAAGCTACACCCTCGACCTATCCGCTGCACCCTCTGGCGACCAGCTCACCTATTACTTTGGATATTATGACTGGCGCGATGGGCGGCGGTTGCCTGTCGATGGCGGGATCAACGATAAGCTGGTGCTGCATGGCAAATAAACAGGCGCAGCATGATCCGCCGCTGTGGCGCGATGCGATCTTCTGGCTGACGCTGGCGCTGACCAGCTTTGCCGTGGCGCCCTTTCTGCTGCCCGGCTACTTCTGGGGCGCTAATGATGCACGCCATCACGTCTACTTTCTCTTCGAATACGATCGTCTGGTGCAAGATGGCATCTGGTGGCCGCGCTGGAGTCCCGATTTTGCCTTTGGCTACGGCTACCCATTTTTCAATATCTACGGCCCGTTCAGCCATTTCCTGGCCGAATTGTTGCACCATTTTGGCGGGTTGGGTTTCACCCAGGCGGTTGAAGCCATCTTCAGCCTGAGCATTGTCGCCAGCGCGGGAGCCATGTATGCGTTCGTGCGGTCATGGCTGGGACGACCTGCCGCCATGATTGCGGCGCTGGCTTACACCTATGCGCCCTATCATCTGCTCAACCTGTATGTGCGCGCTAACCTGGCCGAAAGCATGGCTTTTGTCTGGCTGCCGCTCTGTCTGTGGACGGCGCGGCAGGCGGTGGTGCGACCGGCGTATCGATGGGTGGTTGGGCTGGCGATCAGCTATGCCGGGCTGATGTTGACCAGTAATCTGGTGGTGGTGCTCTTTACACCATTGTTGGCGGGCTACGTCCTCGTGTTGGCAAGCGTGGAGGCGATGGACGAGGCGCGCGGTGCGTGGCTGCGAGTATGGAGCCGGCAGCTGATCCCCCCGGCGCTGGGCGGGCTAGCGGGGCTGGGGCTGAGCGCAGTCTTCTGGCTGCCGGCGTTCACCGAGCGCCAGTTCGTGCGCATCGATCAGTGGTTCGATGGGCGGTACGCCTATCGCGGCCACTTTGTCGAACCGCATCAGTTTCTTAGCCCGGCCTGGGGGTTTGGCGTCAGCGTCCCCGGCCCGGACGACGCCATCAGCTTTCAGATCGGCGCCGCAGTCCTGACGTTTGCGGTGCTGGGCGTCTTGCTGACATGGCAGACATTGGAGCGACAGCGCTGGGAGATCGGCTACCTGGTTGTGGGCATCCTGGGCGCGCTCTTCGTGACCAGCGTGTGGGCGGCGCCGCTCTGGGAAGCGCCCATCCTGGGTGGGCTGTTGCAGAGTGCGCAATTTCCGTGGCGCTGGCTGGTTGTGGCGACGCTCGGCGTCAGCGTGCTGGCTGCGCTGATCGGCCATCACACGCTCCTGCGCGAACGGGGGCGGTTGTCGCTGCCATTGCTCGCCGTTGCGACAACGCTAATCCTGGCGAGCTACCCCTATCTGCGCGTCGAGATCAGCGAGCCGGTCGAAGGGCCGGTGAATCTGGCCGGGTTGATGCGCTTTCAACAATCCTCCGATGAGATGACGGGCAGCACAGCCTGGGTCAAAGCAATTCCAACCTGGAGTCCGATGGCAGACTACTACATCAGCCAGGATCAGGCGGGTGGCCCGGTCAAGCCGGTGGACACCAAACTCGATTATACGATTTTTGACTACAAAACTTTTGGCGCCAGTTCGGTCGCACACAGTACAATCAGCGAGGAGATTTACTTTTTCAACAGCCGTTCGTCACCGCAGACGGTCGTCTTCAATCACTTCTACTATCCAGGCTGGAACGCCTATCTACTCGACGGTGAGCATGGTGCACGCGTGCAGCAGCTTCCGGTTATACCGGAAGCGACGGGCACGCTAGGGCGTATGACTGTACAGATTCCGCCCGGTGAAGGCTATCTGTTGTTGATCTATGAAGACACGCCCCCGCGCACACTGGGTGGCGCCATTAGCCTGGCGACGATCGGGGGGCTATTGGTGACAGGCGCATGGGTGACCTGGCGGCGGCGAGCGCCGGACAACCCATAACGCGTGACACAAAAAGAGGAGACGTGAGCGTGGAGCAACTCAGCCACCTTTTTGACAATAATCGCGCGTGGGCGGCGCAGATGGTGGCGCACGACCCTGCGTTTTTTGACAGGCTGGCGCACCAGCAGGCGCCGCGCTATCTGTGGATTGGCTGCGCGGATAGCCGCGTGCCCGCCACCCAAATTACTGGATTGGCGCCAGGAGAAATTTTTGTACACCGCAATGTAGCAAATGTCGTGGTGCACACGGATCTGAACTGCCTTGCCGTGATCCAGTATGCTGTCGAAGTCTTGCAAGTCGAGCACATCATCGTATGCGGGCATTATGGCTGCGGCGGCGTCAACGCAGCGCTGAACAACCTCAAACTTGGCCTGATCGACAACTGGCTGCATCACATCCATGACATAATTCGTATACACAGCGACTTGCTGGCGCGTTGTGATGACGAGCACGCACGCCTTGATCGCCTCTGCGAGCTGAACGTGATCGAACAGGTGCGCAACGTCTGTGAGACGACGATCGTCCAGGGCGCTTGGGCGCGCGGACAAGCACTAGCAGTGCACGGCTGGCTCTACAGCGTCGCCGATGGCCTGCTGCAAGATGCCCGCATGGTCGTAGCCAGCCCGGAACAGATACCAATGGCCTATCAGAACGCAGTCGCGCTGGTGGCGACGCGCCTTCACACTAGTTGATTGACACAGGTTGATTGACACAGGTTCACTATAGGCTGCACCCATCACCATCCAACAACGTCAGCTCATAGACAACACAAATAGACTTTGCTCATCTTCCCGGAAGCTCAGAACTTCCGAGAAGATATCGGATGTACGATGTTTGATTGTGCTATCTGTCAGGAATGCGTAACTGATGACTTCCTCATCGACCTCAAACGGAACTCGCACACGTTACCCCATGATCTCCGAGACCGAGATCCAGGAATTGGCCGCCCGCTACGGTCAACCGGTGCGGCGCGGCCATCTGCTTCACGCTGACGAGTACATCCGTCGCTATCGGTGGCGCACCGACAGCGACCGCCGCGCCGAAGTAGTCTTCGCCATTGCCGACCCGGCCGGTCGCATTCTGCTGCACGCCAAAGCGCACTATCCAACACATATCTATCGCATCCTCTCTGGCGGCATCGGCTGGGAGGAGACGGTTGAAGCCGCCATGCTGCGCGAGGTAGCCGAAGAAACCAACCTACCGGTGACCATCGAACGATTTTTGGGCGTGATCACCTACGAATTTCATTATCGCGACGAAGTGGCGCACTTCGTCAGCTACATATTTCTCCTGCGCACCGATTTTTCAGAGCCGGTGTGTGTGCGCGACAATGAGATTTCGGCCTTTCGCACGGTGCTGCCCAGCCAGCTGCTCGACGTCAGCGCCGAGTTGCGCAATCTCATCGGCGACCGGCGTGGCTGGGGACAATGGCGAGCACTGGCGGTGGACCTGGTGTACGAGCAATTAGTCGGGAAAAACTGAAGTGTGAATGGAGTCTGCTACTCATGTTGGCGCCCTTATCTTGGCTGAAAGAATATGTCGAGCTTACATTGCCAGTGGAGGCATTGGCCGAACGGTTGACACTGGCGGGTCTAGCGGTCGATGCCATCCACCACGTCGGTGACTGGTGGGACCCAGAAACAATCACCGTTGGGCAGGTGGTGGCGGTGCTGCCCCATCCTGACGCGGATCGGCTGGTGTTGGTCGATGTTGATTTTGGCGGCGCCGCCCCCCAGCGCGTCGTCACCGGCGCCCCCAATCTGTACCAGTATCGCCACGCGGCTTCGCTGCCCGTACTCAAAGTGGCCTTTGCGCGCGCAGGCGCCGTGCTGGTCGATGCTTACAGCGAGCAACGACCGCGCCCGAAGAAGAAGCTCAAACCCTCCAAAATTCGCGGCGTCGAATCGTCGGGCATGGTCTGTTCAGAACGCGAGTTGGGGCTGAGCGAAGAACATGAGGGCATCATCATTCTGCCGGAAGATGCGCCGGTGGGAATGCCGCTGCGCGACTACCTGGGCGATATGGTCTTCGAGTTCGACCTGACGCCTGACATGGCGCGCACCCTGAGCATGATCGGCATCGCGCGCGAGATCAGCGCGCTGACAGGCGCACCCCTCCACCTTCCCGCCGACGTGATGCCAGCCACAGGTGAGGACACGGTGGCGGATTATGTAGCTGTGCGCATCGATGAGCCGGAGCTTTGCCTGCGCTACACCGGCATCATGATCCGCGATGTCACCATCGGCCCCTCGCCCAGGTGGATGCAGGATCGCCTGATCAAAGCCGGGATGCGTCCGATCAACAACGTCGTGGACATCACCAATTACGTAATGCTGGAATACGGCCAGCCGCTGCACGCCTTTGATTACGACATCCTGGTGCGGCGCGCCCAGCAGGCCGGCGACGCCACGCCCACGATCATCGTGCGGCGCGCAGCGGATGGTGAGAAGTTTGTCACACTGGACGACGTCGAACGCACGCTCGATCACGACATGCTGATGATCACGGATACGCTCGGGTCGATCGCCATTGCCGGGGTCATGGGTGGCCAGGAGAGCGAGGTCAGCCATGCCACACGCCACATTTTGCTGGAATCCGCCACCTTCGAGGGCATCAACAACCGTCGCACCGGGCAGAAGCTCAAGCTCTTCAGCGCCGCCAGCTTCCGCTTTGCGCGTGGTGTACCCGCCACCCTCAACGACATCGCCGCCCGTCGCGCCGCCGAGTTGATGCGACGCTATGCAGGCGGGCGCATCGTGCCTGGCATCGTCGATGCCTACCCCACTCCGCAGCGCGCGGTCACGATCTATGCTACTGCCAGCGACGCGCAGCGCATTCTAGGGATGCCGGTGGCGCTGGAAGCGATGGCTGCCGCCCTGCGCCGACTCGACTTCACGGTGCGGACAGTGGCGGAACCTGCGGCGGATGCACCGGCGCTCGCCACCTTTGGTCTGCATCGGGAGGCTGGCGAAGCCCTGCTCGAATGCATCGCGCCCTGGCACCGGCTGGACGTGAGCATGCCCGCCGATGTGATCGAGGAGGTGGCGCGCATGGTCGGCTACGAAGAAGTGCCGATCACCCTGATGGCGGACACGCTGCCAACGCAACACCGCAACGAAGTGATCGAGACAGAGGAAAAGATTCGCGACCTCTTGATCGGCGCTGGCTTGCAGGACACCATCAACTACGCGTTGACTTCACCGGAGCATCATGCACGACTGGGGCTAAACTATGCTCCGCTGGGCGGCATGAAGGATGCTCCTTTTGTGGAGTTAGCCAACCCGATTGCCATTGAGCGGCGAGTGATGCGTCGTTCGCTACTGGTCAGCATGATGGAGAGTCTGCAATATAATCTGCGCTACACCGAACGGCTGGCAATGTTCGAGCTTGGGCGCGCCTACCTGCCCGAAGCCGCGACAGGGGCGCGACCGGTGGAAGACCGCCGGCTGAGCCTAGTGCTCGTCGGGCCACGTCAGCCGCAAAGTTTCCACCGCACCGACGCCACCGAGATGGACTTCCTGGATCTCAAAGGCGTCATCGAAACGTTGCTGGCGCGCCTGGGTTTCAAATCGGAGAGCGTCGAGTATCGCAGTGCACCCGACACAGGCGCCTTTGGCCCGCGCTGCGCCGAAGTGGTGATCGAAGGCGAAGTTGCCGGGCTGATCGGCGAGATTCACCCACAAGTGCGCGCCGCCTTCGATTTGCCCGCCGTGCGCGTCAACGCCGCCGAACTGCGCATCGACCGTCTGTTGCGCCCCCATTGGCGGCACGAACCGATGACGCCCATCAGCGCGTATCCACCGGTGGTGGAAGATCTGGCCTTTATCGTGGACGAGTCAATCACCGTGCGCATGGTCGAGAATGCGATCAAGGCGGCGGGTGGCGCGTTGCTCACCGAGATCGAACTGTTCGACCTTTACCGGGGTGAACCACTGCCGATGGGGAGCAAATCGCTGGCCTTCCGGCTGACGTACCAAAGCCAGGAAGCCGTGCTGCGCGACGCTGATGTCGCCCGGCTACGCGAGCGGATCATCCGCCGCGTCGAACGCGACGTGAGTGGCAAGCTGCGCGGATAAACCGGGTGACATGCGGTAGCGCTACTCACTCTCCGCAAATTCCGAAAGTTGCAGCGGTAGTCGGCGTCCACTGATGGGGGCTGGCCGACCTGTCGCGTCGAATTGCTCGATCCGCTGGATGCCTTTGCGATCGAGCACGACCAATGTCCGCTCGCAGGTAGTCGCACCGGTTTCATCCGCAAAGACAGAAACCAAGTTCAGGTAATATGTGCGGTGACAACGTACAGTGCGCACCTTGTCACCCTTTAGCATCAATCGCTCCTCGTAAGGCTCATCCATCTTGCGCAGGAAGGGACGTACATCGAAGCGCATGATGTCGTTGATCGCCGTGACTTCCACGCCATCCTTCGATAGATAATCGAAGGCATCGTTGCGCAGCGTCACGAGCTTGGCGTAGAGCAGCACCGTTTCCAGATTGCCGGCAAAGGCAGGATCGTCATGCGCGTCGGCGCCGCGTGCAGCCATCACCATCGGCGGCACGTTTTGCAGGGGCAGATAGCTCACCTTCTCGCGCACGGCGCCCAACTGGCGACGTCCGTCCTGCGTCTCAATCACGGTGCGGTAATCGTAGAGATGCCGATTCAACAATCGCGATGAGAAGGCGCGCCCCGACTCCTTGATGCGATCCTTAAACATGTAGCCAACTACCAGCGCCACAAAGACCGGCATGGTGAACTCGCCGTAGGTTGCCTGTGCGTAGAAAGCCACCAGTGTGGCAAAGATCATCGAGACGCCAGCGGCAGCGGCATAGAGCACCTGCTCCCACGTTGTTCCCTCACGGCGCGTGCTGGTTGCCAGCCAGAGCACGCTGGAGGTGAATTTCTTCAGCGCCGAGACGCGCCGCATGTAGCTCTCGCGCGTCGCCCTCTGTAACACCGAGGGATACCCCTGTGCTGTGCGATAGTCGATCTCGATGCGCACGCGCGCCACCAGCGTCGCTTGCCACGTCACCAACACCGGCGGCGACAACCAGGCGTGAGCAAATTGATGCACGCGCAGCAGCAGGTCTTCGATCAAGATGCTGATCGACTCGTCGGTCAATCGAAACGTGCGCAGCAGATCGGCGCTGGCGTGCGCATCTGCTAGCGGTCGGGCCAGCGCACGATAACGCTGCTCGATCTGGTCGAAGGCAGTGATCGCTGTTGCCACCCGCTCGCTAAACGCTTGTTCCGTTGCCAGCGTCATGGGTGATGGTGTGGTCGCCAACGGCGCCAGGTGATTTTGCGCCGCGCTCTTGAGCACGGCGCGCAGAATCCGCATACTGTCGCGCAGCGCATCTTCTATCTCTGGCGTCAGCGCAGCAGGGTGCTGGTGCAACAGCGCCTCACTGCGCAGTAGCGGCGAGTGCGGGTGCTCCAGCACTTCGCGCAATGTAAAGCTCGGCGTCTTCATCCGCACGTAATGCTGGATATCTCGATAGAACTCTTGTTGGGGATAGCTGGTGGCGTTGATGCCCAACGAGTGAGGCGCAAAGAGATAGGTTTCAATCCGATAGCGCGTGGCTTGTCCTTTTTGCAGAGGGTAGCCGAGCTTCAGTTCCAGTTGGTAGCGGTCGTGAACGACTACCCGGCGTAGAACAGCGTTGTTCATCTTCACCTCCTGACGGGGGACGACTGTCACTAACGGGCATGAAGGGACGCGTGGGGAACAGGTAGCGCTAACGCTGGCGCAGATTACGCATCGTCACCGGCTTATCCTTGTGCACGCTGAAGCTATCAAGGTCGCTCGCCACAAGGGTCGCCGGAAAGATCGCCTGCGCCTCTTCGAGCACCTGTTGCATGGTGTAGCGGCGGCTGACGTGATGCAACACGAGCTGGCGCACATTGGCGTTGCGCGCCAGCCGCGCCGCCGCTGCAGCCGTGATGTGGCCGTGCTGCTTGGCGAGCTGTTTGTCTGCTTCCAGATAAGTCGCTTCGACCACCAGCAGGTCGGCCTCTGCGGCCGGTTTGTGCAACGGCCCCGTGTGGCTCACATCGCCGGCAAAGCAAAGCCGGGCGCCGCGTTGCGGCGGGCCGAGCACCATCTCCGGATCAATGATGCGACCATCCGGCAGGGTGGCGGGCAGCCCTTGCGCCAGGTCGCGGCGCACCGGGCCATGAGGAATGCCCAGCGCCTCCGCCTGCTCTGCCAAAAAGGGGCGCCGCGCCTTCTCCTCGAAGAGAAAGGCAAAACAATCCGGCCCTCGATGCTGCACCGGCACAGCCGTCAGGCTGAAGTGCTTGTCCTCAAAGAGGACGCCCGGCTCGATCAGGTTGAGGGTGACGCCAGAATTGGGAATTTGTCCCACCCCGAAGACGACCTCCATGAGCATGTGCACTCGCGCCAGCGTCATGGCGCCGCCATAGATATTAAGCTCTTCCAGCGCTTCCCAGCGCCCCAGCGTTGAGGCCAGTCCGCCCAGCCCCAGGATATGGTCGAGGTGGCCGTGCGTCAGCAGAATCTTGTCCAGGCGGCGGAACCCCAGCCCGGTGCGTAGTAGTTGGCGCTGTGTGCCCTCGCCACAGTCGATCATAAAGCGATGCTCGTTAGCCATCACCAACGCCGAAGACAGCCCACGCTGCACCGACGGCGCTGAAGCCGAGGTGCCCAGAAAAACCAGCTCGAACACAAAACACCTGTCCCTTTCACATGCGTCAAAGTCTATCCAGTGTACCGGAAGCGCCAGCAGCGACCAAATCGTTCGTTGACAGAACGACGATCACTTTTGTATAGTGACGCCAGATGCGCGCTGACACGATCGCGAACCGGTGCACTGGCGACAGGCGCCTTCGCGTCTCATCACCACAGTCACATTACAGCCACATCACAGCCACGCCAGCCGCTCCACATCCAGCACAGAAGGCAACCCTATGCTCACACCCACCCTCTACCTTGCCGAGAGTTTTCTCGAAGCCCTCGACCGGCTGCCGCAGGATCAGCGCAAGAAGGTGCGCGATTTCCTGGGTAAGTTCTGCGCCGACCCGACGGCGGCCAGCATCAACTACGAGCCGATCCACGACACGCGCGACGACCGCGTGCGCACCGTGCGCATCGACCGCACCTACCGCGCCGTGGTGCTTCACCCGCGCACTGGCGCCGACTATGTGCTGGTGTGGGTCGATCATCACGATGCCGCGATGGCGTGGGCAAAACGCAAGAGCTTCGCCGTCAATCCCGTCACCGGCGCCATGCAGGTGATCGACACCGAGTTCGTGGCGAGCCTGGCCGAGCGCCAGCCGCCAGCAACGCCCAAGCCGCTTGACGCCTACAAGCCCTTCGAGTTGATCAGCGACGCCGACTTGCTGCGGACGGGCGTGCCGGCGGTGTTGTTACCCGCAGTGCGCGCGATTGCGGACCTCGATGACCTGGCGGCGATCCAGCACTATCTGCCCGCCGAAGCCTACGAGGCGCTCTTCTGGATCGCCGCCGAACAGTGCTCAGTCGATCAAGCGCTCGAACATGCCGGCGTGACTCTGACCCAGACCGCTGCCGATGATCTGACGACTGCGCTGGCCCATCCCGACAGTCGCCGGCGCTTTCATCTGGTGGACAGCGTCGCAGAGTTGCAAGAGATTCTCGATGCGCCGCTGGAAAAGTGGCGTATCTTCCTCCACCCCAGCCAGGCGCGACTGGTGGCGCGTCATTTCAACGGCCCGGCGCGTGTGCTGGGCGGCGCTGGCACCGGCAAGACTGTCGTCGCGATGCATCGGGCGCGGCGCCTGGCGCGTGACGTCTTCACAGCGCCCGACGACCGCATTCTGTTCACCACCTTTACGCGCAACCTGGCCGCCAACATCCGCCACAATCTGCGGAACCTGTGTGGCGCAGAGTTTGACCGCATCGAAGTGACGCATTTCCACGCGCTGGCCGTGCGCTTGCTGGAACGGGCCGGTCAGCAGGTGCACGTGCTCGATGACGCCACTGCCGCTCAGTTGTGGCGCAACGCCGTCGAGCAGGTGGGCGCCACCGGGTTCACCGAGGCATTTCTGAAACAGGAATGGGCGGCAGTGGTGCAGGCGCAAGGCATCACCGAGCGCAGGGAGTACCTGCAGGCATCGCGCCAGGGGCAGAGCACGCCGCTCAACCGCAGCCAGCGCGCCGCGATCTGGCCCATCTTTGCCCACTACCGGGCTGCACTCGACGCCCACAATTGGCTGGAATGGCCCGACGTGATCCGCCAGGCGCGCCGTCTGCTGGCAACACAGCCCCTGCACCTGCCCTATCGCGCCGCCATCGTGGACGAAACGCAGGACTTGCACGCCGAGGAGCTGCGCTTGGTGCGGGCATTGATCCCGGAAGGGCCGAACGATCTCTTCTTCGTCGGCGACGCGCATCAACGCATCTACGGGCAGCCGGTTGTTATGGCGCACTGCGGCATTGCCATTCGCGGACGGTCGGCGCGACTGCGCATCAACTACCGCACCACCGAGCAGATACGCCGTTGGGCGACAGCACTGCTGGCCGACATTGCCGTCGATGACCTGGACGGCGGCCAGGATGAGCCGCACGGCTATCGCTCGCTGCTGAGCGGGCCGCCGCCGACGGTGCGCGTCTTCGCCACTCAAGCTGAAGAAGCCGCCTATCTCATCGATGAGGTGCGTGCGCTCTGCGAGACGAGCGCACCGGAACGCATCTGCATCGTGACGCGCACGCACCGCCAGGTGCGCGAAACCTACATGCCCATGCTGCGCGAGGCCGGTCTCCCCTACCTGATCTTGGAAGCCGACGCGCCCGACGACATCGGCTCCGGCGTGCGGCTGGCAACGATGCATCGCGTCAAGGGGCTGGAGTTCGAGCATGTGCTGATCGCCGGGCTGAACGACGGCGTCATGCCGCCGCCCGGCACTGTCACCGAAGCAGAGCTACTGCGCGAACGCTGTCTCCTGCACGTGGCCGCGTCGCGTGCCCGCGAAACGCTCACGGTGACAGCATGGGGACGGCTTAGCCGACTTGTGTGATGCGCCCACGCGCTTGCAGTTGACGGCGTCAGTCAGCCAGATCGTGCGGCAGACGACGGAGAAGATATAGCTGATGCTGTTCCGAGGTGAAAGAGCAGCACCCAAACCAGCATCAGGTCCGGCAACGCATAGCTCATGTCGATCAGGCCGTGCGCCAGACCGGCGGCAACGGCCGCCAGACACCCCAACGCCAGCGCAGCTTCACGATTAGAAGCCGCACGCCGCATCAGCCATCGTCCCACGCTCCACACGCCAGCGCCAAGCCAACCCAGACTGAGGACAAGCCCCACCAGCCCCAACCGTGTCCACCCATCGAGCAACAAGTTGTGCGGGTGATTGAGATTCGGCTCTTGCCAGGCCTGCGGCAGCAGATAATTGCTCCGATAGAAATAGAGAAATTGATCTGGCCCGACGCCCAGCAGCGGATGATCCAGCGCCATCTGCCAGGCGCTGCGCCAAAGTTGGAGACGCAAAAACCCGGTGCCCTGTTCGAAGTCCAGCAGCCGCTGAAAACGTTCCGCACCAAGAAAAGGCAGCAGCGCCAGCCCAGCCACCACTGCCACCACCACCAACCCGACCAACGGCCGCACCGACTCTCCCTGGCGACGCAGCAGCCAGAAACCGCCCACGCCCAATGTCAGCAGCATCGCTGGCGCGGCCAGCAAGAGCGCGCCCTTGCTAAAGGTAAGCAGCCACGCCAGCCCTTGCACCACTGCGACTATCGCCCATCCCACACGCCAGCGCCTTCCATGTCCAAACCAGGCCAGCGCCAGCGTCACCGCCAGCGTGCGGTCAAGATAAAGCGCCAAATTGTTGGCTGAGTCATAGAGCGCCTGCACGCGACGCACCCCTTCCGCCGCCGAGACAAAGCCCTCACCACTGATAAAGCCCCACAAGCCGATCGCTGCGACAGTCGTGGCGCCGAGTAGCCAGCCAGTCACCAGCAGCCAACGGTCAATTGCCTGAAACCGTGAGCACCGCAGCGTCCCCACCAGCGTCAACGCAAAGATCAGCGCATAGAGAAAGAGCACCCGCCACTCGCGCCACGCCAGCGCTGGATAGCGCACATCCACACTGGCGATCAGCGCCCAGCCGACCAGCAGCGCCAGCCAGATCAGCGCGTGGCGTTGCCAGCGGTCAAGAGGCGCAACAGGGCGCAACGACGCCAGGCCAGCCAGCCATTGCCACACCCGATGCCCAACCAGTAGCGCCGCGCCACCCAACACCCCAACATCGACGATGCCCAATGCGCGCCCTGGCAGCAGCGGTAGATCGACCGCATAAGCAAAGGGCAGCGCAAAGAGCAGCGCCGCTACCCACAACGTCGGCCGCAACACACCCGCCAGACCAAGCAGCGCCACGCCAGCCAACGCCACCGGCCAGCGCTGGCTCGCCGTACCCAGGACAACAAGCGCACTGCCCAGCGTCAGCGCCCCCCCGCCAAGGCGCCACGCCATGCCATCCATCATGCGCAGCCAGCCAATGCCCGGCGCCGGCATCGTCCCCATACGGCGTATGCGCGGATGCTGCGCCAGCGCTGTTGCCGCCAACACCAGCCCGGCCACCAGCAACAGCACGCCCGGCCACAACGGCGCCCCCCACAACGGGCGGCGGGCAGCAGGGCGAAGCAGCATTTCGGGTGATGGATCAACAGCGATGGCGCGCAATGGCGTCTGCCCCCACCCGCGCCAGAACTCCAGGCGGACGCTGTGAGCACCATCCTGGTAATTCGCACTTTCCCGGTCGCCCGACGCACGCTGCACCTCCACCCAGCGCAGACGTCCCGCCTCCGGCTGATCCGCCACTTCCGGCGCCAGCAACGTCGTGTAGCCCGCCGCCGCGCCTGTGCTGTCGCGGTTGCCAATCACCTGCGCCAGGCGATTGGCGGGCTGCCCATCCACCGTGACGTAAAGGTAGGCCCAGTAATCACCCGGCGCCAACAACAGCCAGAGCGACTCACCGGTGTAGGTGAACGTGATGACACCCGCCGGCGACACAAAAGGGTCCTCCGGCTCAGCAGGGTCTGCGCCCATTTCGCTTACCTGCCACTGCGGAGAGTAGTGCAAGGCAGGACTGACAGCGCTTGCGACGACACCTGACGTCAGCGTCGCCGCCGCTTGGGGCGTAGCGCCACACTGCGCACACGGCTGCAGCGGCAGCGCCAACAACAGCCAGAGCAACCCAAACGCCAGCAACAGAACACCAACAAACTGGCGCCAGTGACGCCGCCAGAAGCGAGGATGACCACCAACGGTTGATGTGCGCATGCGCAACAGTCTATCATGGCGTCAAGAAAATCAGGGAGACAAGTCAACGCAGCGCGCATGATAACAAAGCAAGTTGGAGGGCTTGACAAAAGACCAAACATACAGTAAAATCCAAACAATGTTCGGAAAAAATCAGGAGTTCGGATTGTCAACTACATCCTCGCCGCGCACGCGGCGCCACCAACGCACTCAACAGGCCATTCTCGACGCCGCGCGCGCCATCATCAGTCATGAGGGCGTGACGGCGCTTTCCATGCGCGCCATCGCCGAACGCATCGACTACAGCCCGGCTGGTCTCTACGAATATTTCGACAGCAAGGACGAGATCATCGCCGCTGTGTGCGATGAAGCGTTCGACCAGCTGACGCAGACGCTGCGCAGCACCGATCCGACGCTGCCGCCGCGAGAGTTTCTGCGCGAGTGTGGCGTCAACTATGTGCGCTTTGCCATCGAGAACACCGACGCCTTTCTGCTCATGTTCACCAACGCGCCGCTGGCGGCGCCGCCCGACGCCCCGGCAGAGGTGATGCTGCGCCAGAGTCCGGCCTTCATGGTGCTGTACGACGCCGTGCAGCGCTGCGTAGATGCAGGCATCTTTACGCCGCGAGCGGATTATGACGTGCTGGCAATGGCGATCACGTGCTGGCAGTTGGTGCACGGCATGGCGATGCTGACTGTGACGATCATGCGCACCCGCCCCCCTGATCTGGACGCATGCCGGCGTGCACTGGACGTGCTGCTGGCCGGCATCGCCGCCCAGTAATTCCGTGAGATCACCCGACGCACCGCGCCTCGGGGCTTTTTTGCGCATTTTCCGAACAATGTTCACTATTAGAATTTTGTTTAATCTACAACCGATGTCTTGCAAGATGATTGTCAAAACCTTACTGGAAATGGAGTGAACAATGGAGATGCTTTTTTCGATCAGCAATCTACTCGTGATGCCGTTCTGGCTGTTGATGATCTTGCTGCCGCGCTGGCGTATTACGGAGCGCGTCATGGCCTCACTGTGGCCGTTGGCGCCAGCGGCGCTGCTCTATGCGGCGCTGGTGCTGCCCAATATGGCGACGCTACTGCCAGCGTTGAGCAATCCTGAACTGACCACCATTGCGGCGCTGCTTGGCTCACCGGCAGGCGCCACGGTGGCCTGGGTGCATTTTCTGGCCTTCGACCTCTTCGTGGGGCGATGGGTCTATTGGGATAGTCGCCGCGTCAGGCTTAGTGCCTGGCTCGTCTCACCGATTTTGTTCTTTGTCTTGATGGTCGGCCCGTTGGGGCTGGTGTTGTATCTGGGCGCCCGGCTGTTCCAGACGCGCGCCCCTGCCCTTGTGACCGAATCCTAAGTTTCACATCAACCTGGAGGAACCCACTATGACGACGCAACCGATAAGCTCTCACCTGACGACGCCTGGGTCAGCCGGAACGCTGCTGCAGCGCGCATGGCGCTTCAACCGCCCACTGGCGCTAGCCATCTTCTTTCACCTGGCGCTGACGCCACTGTTGTTGATTGCCCTATTTGTCGATCCGCGCATGATCAGCGGCGTGAACGGCTGGATCAAACCGCTGAAGTTTGCCGTGTCCGGTGCGATCTACGGCGCCACCTTTTTGTGGCTGTTGACCTTCGTGCGTGGGCGCGTCCGGCTGGTGCAGACAATCGCCACCATCACCGGCGTTGCTCTGCTGGTTGAAACGACGCTGATCACGATGCAAGTGCTGCGCCACACGGCGAGTCATTTCAACGTTGCCACGCCCTTCGATAGCGCCGTCTTTAGCATGATGGGCATCTTCATCATGGCGTTGGCTATGGCGAACTTCGCGCTGGCCATCGCACTCGGTTTTCAGCGCCTGCCCGACCCGGTGGTGGCGTGGGGCATCCGGTGGGGCTTGATCATTTCGCTGGCCGGGATGGCTTCTGGTGTGCTGATGACCACCGCCAATCTGCCGCCCGCCACACTGGCGGCGGTGCAGGCTGGTCAGCCGGTGACCATCGCCGGCGCGCACAGCGTGGGCGTCGACGACGGCGGGCCAGGGCTGCCCTTCCTGGGGTGGAGCACCACCGGCGGCGATCTGCGCGTCGGGCACTTCGTCGGGCTGCACGGCTTACAGGTGCTGCCTTTCCTGGCGTTCCTGCTGACGCGGGCGTGGGTCACGCGGCGCCTGAGCACACGGCGGCGGGTGGCGCTGATCTGGACGGCGGGGATTGGCTACTTCGCCTTGACCTGTCTCCTGACTTGGCAGGCGCTGCGCGCTCAACCGCTGATTGCACCAGACAGCATGACGCTCTTGGCGGGAACGCTGCTCTTGGTGGCGGTGGTGGGCGCTGCGCTGGTCATCATAGTCAGTCCAGACCGTCACATCACGCCGCAGCCAGCCTGAAACTCAACCTGAAATACGGTGAGCCCGCTTGCACGCCAATGACGTACACAGATGAGGGCAGCGTCATGACAGCGCACAGGTTACGGCTCACCGTGCTACGGCTGCGACAGGCTGTCAAGCATCAGCCGGCGCCAGCACCGTTGCTACGATGGTGGAAAAGTCACGCAGCGAAAAGGGCTTTTGCAGGAAGCGCGTGCCAGGAAGCAGCTCGCCGTGCAGCGCGATAGTATCGGCAGGATAGCCGGACATGAAGACCTGCTTGACGCCTGGGTGAATGGCGGCTATCTGTACAGCCAGCGCCTGTCCACTCATCTCAGGCATGATTACATCCGTCATCAACAGATCGAGCCGGGGCGTTTGCGCCGCCAGACGCAGCGCCTCGGTCGGTGTGGAGGCCACCAGCGGTCGATAGCCCAAGTGCGTGAGCACATCCTGCGCCATCTCCAGCACACCAGGATCGTCTTCCACCAGCAGGATTGTGGCGGCAGGATGCGGGACTGATGCATCGACGACGTTTTCGGGGGGCATTGCCTGGACGCGCGGCAGGTAGATGTGGAAGGCGGCGCCCTGTCCTGGTTGGCTATCGACAGCAATGTAGCCATGATTTTGCTGGATGATGCCATCGATCATTGCCAGCCCCAGACCGGAGCCTTTGCCGATCTCCTTCGTGGTAAAGAAGGGTTCGAAAATGCGCGCCAGCACCTCCGCGCGAATGCCCTCACCATTGTCGATCATTGTCAACGCGACATAGTCGCCTGGCGCAACGCTCATTCCTCTGGCGCGCAAGCCCTGTGCGCCCGCAGACACGGTGATGTTTTGCGTGGTGAGCGTGATCGCACCCTCGCCAGTGATGGCGTCGCGCGCATTGCGCGTCAAGTCAATCAGAATCTGGTCGAGCTGCGACGGATCGATCTTGACCGGCCACAAGTCGGCGCCAGGACGCCAGACCAGCTCGATTGCCGCACCGGCCAGTTGACGCAGCCTGGGCAACATCGCCGCCAACACCAAATTCAGATTCAATACTTTGGGGGCGATCACCTGTTTGCGAGCAAAACCAAGCAATTGGCGCACAAGTTCGGCGGAGCGCTGGGTTGCGGCTTGAATCGCGAGCAGGTTGCGCCGTAAAGACGACTCCTCGCTGGTCAACGGCAACGACATCTCCGTGCGCATCAGAGTTACGGCCAGCAGGTTGTTGAAGTCGTGGGCGACGCCGCCCGCCAGCCGCCCGATGTTCTCCATGTGTTGCGCCTCCAACAGCTGCGCCTGCCACGCCGCGCGCTCCTGCTCCGCCTCGCGACGCGCAGTGATATCCTGGACATATGAGATGAAGTAGAGTGGCTCGCCCTGGGCATCGTGAATCAACGAGCTGCTCACGCGCCCCCACACCAAATGACCGTCGCGGTGCACGTAGCACTTCTCAAATTCCTCACGCACGCTTTCGGTCTCGATAGCGCGACGAATGAACTGTGGGCTGACATTCTGGTAGTCGGGGTGTGTGAAGTCGTTGACCGACATTCCCTCCATCGCCTGGCGGTCGTATCCGAAGATTTCGCCCATGCGGGCATTGACGCGCAGCAGACGCCCGTCCAACCCGACCAGACAGACGCCATCGCTAGCGTTCTCGAAGGCAAGTCGGAAGCGTTCCTCACTTTCGCGCAACTCTTGCTCGGCGCGCCGGCGCTCGGTGATGGAGCGGCCAAAGACGGTGGCGCCCGTGATGTGACCCGCCTGGTCGCGAATGGGGCTGAATCTATATTCCACCCACTCGTGCGGTGTTATCGCCTGGCGCGGCGCCTCGATGGTGAAGTGCTCGCCGCTCAGGGCGCGGTCGTAATAGGTGCACCACGCGGCGCGCAGTGGCGCCGCATCAGCGCATTCCAACACATTCTCGCCAACCGCCAGCTCGCGGCCAAACGCATCCTGCACATTGCGTTGAAACGCCGAATTAGCTGTGATCAGCCGATACTCCGCGTCAACCGACCAGATGCTGCCATCGGCGTTCTCGATGAGCGCCAGCAGATTATCTTGTTTGGTGCGAAGCTCCGCCTCGACCGCTTGTCGACTGGTCAACTCGCGTCGCAGCTCGTCAGTACGCTGCTGCACCATTCTGCGCAATGACAGATTCCAGGCCAACATCAGCACCAACACACCGCCGGCGCTGAACCACAGCCACGTCAAGGCTGACGCAAACTCGATACGCATTTTGTGATGGTGAACCTCGTCGGCAGAACCGAATCTCAAAACAAGCGCCCAAAGACGGCATCGAGTTCAGCGTAAAACCTGACGCAGCACCCGTAGCCAGTTTCCGTACAAAATTTTTGCGATCTCATCATCGTGAAAGCCGCGTGCGATGAGCTGACGCGTCAGGTTGCGCGCGTGGCTGTGGTTGGTCAGGCCGGGCGCGTGATGCGCCTCGATCATGTTGGCGGAGAGGGCGGCCTGTTGTGCGGGCGTCCAGTGACGAAAGAGGAACTCGATGAAGTCGAAGCCAATGCCGACCGCGTCAATGCCAGCCAGGTCGGCGACATAGGCGACGTGATCGACATAGTGGTCGAGCGTCGCCTTTTCTTTTTGCGCGCTGAGCAGGACGGCGTTGATACCGATCACCCCGCCGCGTGCGCCGACAGCGCGGATGTGAGCGTCGCTGCTATTGCGCTCGATGTCGTGAAAATGGCGCGGGTTGGTGTGCGAGATAATCAGCGGTCCGTCGGTCAAGGCCAAGACATCCTCGACGCCGGCTGCGTTGAGATGCGCCAGGTCAAGCACAATGCCTAGACGCTGACACTCTTTCACGACAGCCTTGCCAAAGCGGCTCAGCCCGGCGGGTGACGAACCTGTCGGGGCAAAGAGGCCACCGTCGCCCGCAGCGTTGCGCCGCGCGTGGGTCAAACCCACACTGCGCACGCCCAGCTCGTAGAAAGCGCGCAGCAGGTGCAGGTCCGTGCCCAACGGTTCGACGCCTTCCATCGTGATCAACACGCCGATTTTGCCCGCCGCGCGCGCAGCTTCAATCTCGGCAAAAGTGCGGCAGATGGTCACGTCATCGGCGGCAAGCGCCACTTCATCATAGAGGCGAGCAACCTGATCGAGCGCTACGCGCAGCCCCATCTCTGGCAAGTCTTTGTCCTCGATGAAGATCGCCGCCCCCACCAGACTCACCCCACCAGCGCGCAATTCGGGCACAAATTCATCGCGCACCAGCCCGTGCTGATCGCGGCGATCATACAGGTCGAGCGGCAGGTCGAAGTGCATATCGATAATCCCAGGCGAGTGAAGACGATCGAGGCGAGATTCCAACGCTGTATCCATTGCGTAACCTTCCGTGACCTTGTGCACCGGTTGTACTAAGCGGCAAATCAAGTGGTTGACTTCTAGGATGTAGCTGAATAGCTAACCCAGAGGCCAGTAACTCGATCATAGGGGCAAGTCGTCAGTTATGCAACCTCGCCACTACGGCAGGGTCTATTTCGCGTTTAAGGCAAGCGGTTGCATTGCAGGCGCTCCCAACTTGAAATGCACTTCCTGCGACAGGGTCACTTCACGTTCAGGCGGTGACCTGCGCCTCGCACCCCCGAACGTGAAGGATAGCCCCTCTGCCCCGCCCAATTGACAGCCGTGCTGTGCTCAGGCTATGATCGGCAAGCGGCGGCATGATAGCTCGTCACAGTATTGATGTCCAGGTCGACATGTTATGAGGGTAATGGCGCGCAATGCGTGAGAGATTCCGACACGCGCGAGCAACGGTCACACCCGCCAAACGCAGTTGTGCGTCAGCAGCCTCGCAATATCGCGCTGTATTCAGAGGTGGAGAAGCCATGTTGCCAGCGCGCCCGACGGTGCGATCACGATTCGATGGGTGGGCGCAGCAGCACGTGCGCTTCAATCCTGGCTGGGCGCTGGGCCTGTTCGCCACCGTTGCGTTTAGCTTTGCACCGCCAGTGGCGCGGTTTGCCATTGTCGGCGGCTTTGATTCTACGACGCTGTTGCTGGTGCGCATGCTCCTGGCGACGGTGCTCTTTGCCGTTGTCCTCGCTGCCACCGATCGCCAGCGGTTGCGCCTGCCGCGCGCCGGACTGACAGCGGCGGCGCTGATAGGCGCAGTCAACGCCGGTGGGATGGTCTTTTTCTTTGCCGCCCTCGGCGAGCTGGAGGCCTCGCTTAGCGCAATGATTCTGGCATTGAGTCCGCCCATCGTGCTCAGTCTGCTGGCGCTGCGCGGCGAGCGCCTGACCCGCCGCCATCTGGTGCGCCTGGGCTTGGCATTGGCGGGCGTCTATCTGCTGATCGGCCCGACCGGTCAGGTGAACTGGTTCGGCGCCGCGCTGGCGCTGATCGCCACCTTCCTCTTTGCTTTGCAAATGGCGCTGACACAATGGACGCTGGTCGCCTACCCCACGCGCACAGTGGCCTTCTACGTCACAGCAACGATGACCTGCTTTGTCGCGCTCTATTGGCTCCTGCTAGGGGCGCCCTGGGCGACGCCGACGCCTGCGGGCTGGTCGGCAGTCCTGATCCTCGCCTTCGTCAGCACGCTGGCAGCGCGTCTGGCTTACTTTGCCGCGATGGGACGCATCGGCGGCGCGCAGATGGCGCTCTTTGGGCCGTTGGAGACGTTGCTGAGCGTCATCTGGTCGGTCGCCTTTCTGAATGAGCATCTAGCGCCGCTGCAATGGATCGGCGGTGCGCTGATCCTGGTCAGTGCGCTGTTGGCGGTGCAGCGATTGGGGCGCGCCAATCTGCGTTTCCCCAGACGTTAGCGGAGATAAGCCATGCACTGGCGACTTCACCCATCTCCGATCGCCCATCTCCGATCACCCATCTCCAGTATTGACAGAAAACCTTCCGCCGGGTAGCGTACTATCGACAACTGCGCGCAGGCAATCACAGGCATCATGATCTCAGGCGTCAGTAATTTTCGGGGCAATGTCAGACGTGTCGATGAAATCGTACGCGTGCTGGCGAAATATGGGCTTGCCGATTGGGTGGGTGACAGCACGCCCGGCTTTATTCGACGTCGCTTTGTCACCAGCGATGGCATCGCCGTCACCGACTACCCGGTGGAAGTGCGCATTCGGCTGGCGCTAACCGAACTGGGGACAACTTTCATCAAACTCGGCCAAATGCTGAGCACGCGCGCCGACCTGGTGGGGCCAGAGTTAGCCGCCGAGCTGACTGCGCTACAGGCGGACACGCCCGCCGATCCGCCTGCTCTCGTGCGCGCCACGATCCAAAGCGAACTGGGCGCACCGCCAGAGGCAATTTTTGCCTGGTTCGACGACACTGCACTGGCCTCGGCCTCCATCGGGCAGGTGCATCTGGCGCGGCTGTCAGATGGCGTCGATGTCGTCGTCAAGGTGCAACACGCCGGCATCGAAAGCAAAGTACGCAGCGACCTCAGCCTACTTGCCACGGTCGCGCAACTCGCGGAGACGAACAGCAAGGAACTTGCCCGCTATCGCCCTACCGAGACCGTGGCTGAGTTCAGCCGCAGTCTGATGCGAGAACTCAATTTTCACACTGAGCTGAACAATCTCCTTCGCTTCTCACAAAACTTTGCAAATAACCCGCGCGTCCATATCCCAGCGGTCTTTCCCGAATTGTCATCGCGGCGCGTACTCACGATGGAGCGACTGGAAGGCTACAGCATCGCCCGGTTGGAACGGATGGCGGCGGAAGGCGTCGATCGCGTCGCCTTCGCCGATCTGTTTGCCAACACGATGATGCAAATGATCTTCCGCGACGGCTTCTATCATGCCGATCCACACCCTGGCAATATCTTCGTAACGCCGGGTGGCCGATTGGGGTTGCTCGACTGCGGCAAGATCGGGCGCGTCGACGAACAGACGCGCGATGACTTCATCGCCATCGTGGCAGCATTTCTCACCAACGACGTCGAGGCGCTCACCGACCAGTTGATCGAGTTGTGCGACACGCCCCCCGACCTGAATCGCAGCGCCTACAAAGCCGATGTCGCCGAATTTGTCGGCGAGTTTGGCGAATCGTTGCAGGGTGGCATCGACCTGGGCGCAGCGTTCGAGGCGATGTTCGCTATCATTCGCAAGCATCACTTGATCGTCCCACCGCGTGTCAACATGCTGCTGCTGGTGATTGTCCAGATCGAGGGCACAGCGCGCCAGCTTGACCCCAACTTTGATCTGACCGGCGCGCTGCAAAGCTACGGCGCCGACTTGCTTAGAAGACGCTTCTCGCCCCAGCAACTGCAGAAGGAAGTCTTGCGCACCCTGCGCGACTGGCGACATCTCCTGCGCACCTTGCCGCGCGATACGGCTACGCTGCTCGAACGCGTCCAGCGCGGCGATTTGCAGATTCGCGTCCAGCAACAGGGGTTACAGGGGCCGCTCAACCGCCTGACCTACGGCATCCTGGTGGCGGCGCTGCTGCTTGGTTCCGCGCTATTGTGGGCGCTGGCGGCGCCGCCGGCGCCCTGGGGCGTCTCCATTTTTGGGGTGCTGGGGACAGTGCTAGGAGTGCTATTAGGGGCGCACCTGCTCTATCTGATCTGGCGGGCGTAAGGCTTCAGACAGCACATGTCAAACGTCCCACGTCATTCAGCACCCAACACCGGGCGCCGCGCCCAGGCGCCGCCCGACGTGCACCGCCGCCTCGACAAGGAACTCACCCAGTTCTGGCGCCATGCTCCAGCTTCATGCCGTATGCGATCCAGGTGTCAGCGTCGAGCACGCGGTGAAAACCGACCCGCTCGTAAAACTGAATCGCTCCCGTGTTGCGCTTACCGACGCCAAGATGAACGCCCGGCGCGCCCAGCTCCTGCAGACGCCCGATCAGGGTTTCGATCATCCGGCGCCCCCACCCTTGCCCTTGGGCCACCGGCAGCAGATCGATGTGTAGATGCGCCGGATACGCACTTAACGCCGGGTGGGGCTGATACCCTTCGTGGATGTTACGCACGAGACGGGCGTCGGCGCAATTGTCGTCGGACGGTGGCAGTGGATACCGCTGGCGCAGGACAGGGAACCATTCCCTTTCACACCAAGCACAAAACGCGTCTGAGTCGCGCACGCCCAACACATAGCCACAGGGTGCGCCATCCGCCGTCAAGACAAAACACAACGCTGGCTCGGCGACGGCGTAAGGGCCGACGTAAAGATGCCCCAACAGCTCAGGGTCGCGGTACTGTGCAGTGGCATCCTGACCGCTGTCGCCTGTTTTGAGGCAGATCGTGTAGAGCGAACAAAAATCGCTGGGATGATAGGGACGAATGGCAAAATGCATGGCGTGTCTGACTCCTGCGCAGTGCGGCTTGTGTAGGTGACGACGGGTCTACTTCATGTGCGAGGCAACGTTCGCCTTGCAGGTCATCACCTTCGATATGATGAGGCGACATGTCACGTCGGAGATGATGACCCGCAACTCGCTCTCACCTTGATCGTACACCTGGTGACGACCGCCCAGGAGCGACCTGTGCCCGGCGGTTACCGACGCAGTATAGAGCCTTCCCTGGCAGGATTCCAATCTGGCGGCAAGCTGACCAAGGCCAAGGGCGCCGCCTCGCTCGATGCGTCAGGCGTGACCCACAGGTAACAGCGGGCGGGACCAGCATAGATGCCAGCAGGCAGCGGTAGACAGATCGGCCCGGTTGCCACTGCGATAAGGATCGCCGCCAAGAAGATAGCACCGATCACAAGCCATTGACATTGTCGCCTGGAAATCATCGTAGAGCCTCCTTTTGTCCATATGCGTTGTCCATATGCGTCTGGCCTGAGACACTGCCCACAGTACCAGAGCACAGGCAGCGCTGTCCCGCGCGTTGCCGGGCAACGTTGACATCAAAGTCGGACTGCTCCACTACGACCATCCGCCTGGCGAATCTGACGATTGGGCTGTGACAGCGAGAACAGCGCCCGAACACATATTTGCGATAAGGGGAGGCAACTATACAACGAACAAGCGAGCTGAAAGCAAGGGGGATATGATGCGGCTAGGATTGATGGTAGGCTATTCCGGTTCGACAATCACGCTGCCGATGGCAATGATCAAAGAAGCCGACCGTCTCGGCTATTACGCTGTGTGGACGGCGGAAGCGTATGGCTCCGACGCCGTTGCACCACTGGCGTGGATCGGCGCCCAGACCGAGCGCATCAAACTTGGCACCGCCATTATGCAAATGCCAGCGCGCACGCCCGCCAGCACGGCCATGACCGCCATGACGCTCGACCAGCTTTCGGGGGGGCGCATGCTGCTGGGGTTGGGTCTCTCCGGGCCGCAGGTTGTCGAAGGCTGGCACGGCGTCGCCTATGGCAAGCCACTCGGCAAGACACGCGAATACGTCAGCATCGTGCGCGCCATCTTTGCGCGCGAGGCGCCGCTCGTTCACGACGGCGAACACTACCAGATTCCCTACAAAGGCGCCGACGCCACCGGACTGGGCAAGCCGCTCAAGAGCATCCTGCACGGACGCCGCGACCTGCCGATCTATCTGGCCGCCATCGGGCCCAAAAACGTCGAGCTGGCTGCCGAGATCGCCGACGGCTGGCTGCCAATCATCTTCTCGCCAGCGCACTATGCCGAAACCTATCAGACGCAAGTCGAAGCGGGCTTCGCCAAAGCTGGGGGCGGCAAAAGCCTGGCAACGTTCGATATCGCGCCGTCCGTGCCCGTCGTGCTAGGCGATGATGTAGATGCCTGCCGCGCCAGCATCAAGCCCTTCCTGGCGCTCTACATCGGCGGCATGGGCGCACGCGGCAAGAATTTCTACCACGAGCTGGCGTGTCGCTATGGCTTTCAGACAGCCGCCGACCGCGTGCAGGATTTGTATCTCGCCGGACAAAAAGATGAAGCCGCGCGCGCCATTCCCGACGCACTGGTCGACGCCACCGCGCTGTGTGGCCCCAAAACACGCATCGCCGAGCAGTTAGAGATGTGGCAAGCCAGCCCGATCACCACACTCAACATGACCACCTTCGACCTCGCCGCCGTGCGCGTGATGGCGGAGTTGGTGATGGGCGCCGACGCCGGTCACCCTGACCGCACGATCTCGATCCCGCCGACAACGACGCAGCCGCCTGCACCGTCCCCCGAAGCGACGCCAGCGGCGCTTTTTGCACGAATGGCAAAACGGATTGCCGAAAATCCCGATCTCGCCAGCAAAATCGGCGCCAGTTTCCAATTCAACCTGACCGGCGACCAAGGCGGCGACTGGTTGGTCAACCTGAAGGGTGCTGCTGACGTGCGCAGCGGCGTCCTCCCTGACGCCGATTGCACCATTGCCATGAGCGATCTCGACTTCGTAGCGTTGGCAACCGGCAAGCTGAACCCCATGACGGCATTCTCAACGGGCAAGCTCAGACTCCAGGGCAACCCGATGACCGCGATGAAATTACAAAGCCTCTTTTCCTGAATTCGTTCAGACATAGTTTGCCCACCTTCCCAGCAGACCTGGTCTGCTGGGAAGGTGGCGCCGATCGCCTTCCCCGGCTATCTGCCCGCCAGTCACAAAATCCAACCCGATTCTGTTGCCGCTGAATTTTGCCCCTTGACTCGCCTGTCACGGGAAGGTTTATGCTGTCGTTGACCGCGGTCGAAAGGAGACAAGATGTTCAAAATCGGTGAGTTTGCCCGTCTCACTCGGGTGTCAATCAAGACGCTACGTCACTACGACGAAATCAATCTCTTTAAGCCAGCGCAGATTGACCCGTGGAGCGGCTATCGGTACTACAGCATGGCACAGTTGCCCCAACTGAACCGCATTCTGGCGCTGCGGGGTCTCGGCTTTGCGCTTGACCAGATCCGCCAGATGCTCGGCGCAGATGTCAGCGTCGATGAACTGCGCGGCATGTTGCGGCTGCGTCAGGCGCAGCTCCAACAGCAGATGGAGACGACGCGCGCCATGCTGGGTGAAGTGGAAATTCGGCTACGTCAGATCGAACAGGAGGAAAACATGCTGACTGTTGACGTGTTGACCAAAGACGCACCAGCGCTAACAGTCGTTGGCGCGCGTGAACTTGTCCCCACGCCAGCGTTGATGCGCGAACGTTGCATGGCGTTGAACGCTGCTGCGTGGACGTTGCTCAAGCAGTTGCGGCTGCAGACTGACGGTGTGTCGTTTGCGCTGTACTATAGCGGTGACGAGGAAGGGATTGACGTCGAAATGGCTTATGCTGTCGAGGCGCCGGCAGCCCCGTTCACCACGGGAGGCGCAGCGACGGTGCACGCGCTACCGGCTGTGACCGTAGCTTACGCCGTTTATGTTGGCAGCTACGATGATTTTGGCGCCGTCGGTCAGGTGCACGAGGCGCTACATCGCTGGATCGCAGAGCACGGTTTGGAGATCGCTGGCCCCTCACGCGAATTCTATCTTCACCCGCCGCAAAGCGCCGATGACCGCACCGGCGTCATGGAGATTCAGTACCCGGTGGTGAGAAAGTAAGCGCATTTTCTCCAGTCTCCACTCCAGGAAACACCTCTGATAGACAACACAAATAGACTTTGCTCATCTTCCCGGAAGCTCAGAGCTTCCGGGAAGATATCGGATGTACGATGTTTGATTGGGCTATCTATGAGAGTGGAGACTGGAAAATTTGGCGGACGTTCTAGCGCTGATGCGCCCACTTTGTAAACGCCCACATCGTAATCGCAAACGCCACGAAGTGCATCACGATCAGCACCAGCACAGCACCTAACGTGGGCGTGCCCATCGGCATGGCCGACGGGTTGATCAGCAGCATAATGTCTGGAATCAGACTGAGGATCAGCGCAACCCACGCCACAATGCCCCAGACACGCAAAGGATTGCGTGTGAACGCATTGATGACTGCGTAGACGACGGTGGCAATCACCAGGAAGAACGTGGTGAAGATAATCGTTCCCATCGGTGACGCCAACGGCTGAAAGTCCGGGTTCGGCTGAACGATCATACCCCCGATCCAGTACACGATCAGGTTGGCGATCACCGACCCGACGATGGCCACTCCACCCGCCATCAACACCCGCGAGAATGGTAGTTTCTGAGGATTGGTTGTTGCAGTTGTTGTAGACACAGTGTCGCTCCTTTGTTATGTTTGATAATCCGGAAAACTGATTCCGTAGACCGATTGCTGTCACGTCACCATCATCGATGAGCAACGGTGTTGCCAGCTTGTGGGGATGTGTTGTCGCACCTCAGCAAAATGCTCACCTCCTCGCGCAACAGGGCGAGCGGCGCTGTCGACTGTTGTGTGCGGCTCAAAATCACGGCGCCTTCGATGCCTGCAACGATGACGGTCGCCAGCCGCATCGCGCGGGTGGGCGGATAGCCGCCAGCCCGCAACTTTGCCGTAAACACGTCGATCATGTCGTTGTAAGCCGCTGTGCAGGCCGTGCGCAGGCGAGGGTTGTGCGCGGCAGTTTCCAACGCAACTGCCGCCAACGGGGCGCCGCCACAGTACTGGCTGGCGCTAAAGTGTTCGATGAGGCCGACCAGCACGCGATCCACCGCTGCAACTGGATCCGCGACTTCGTTGAGCAACTGCGCTGTGAAATCGCGCATGCGGGCGCCCTGTTCCGCAATCGCCGCCGCCGCCAGCTCCTCCTTGCCATCTGGGAAGTAGTAGTACAGCGAACCACGCGGCGCACCGCTCTCCCGGATGATCTGACTCAAACCCGTGCCATGATAGCCCTGCGCCTCCAACAGGCGCGAGGTAGTTGCCACAAGTTGTTGGCGAGTTGTGTTATCCATGCCGAGGATTATACCAATCGGTCTACATAGGCAGTGTGAGTAGGGCTACAATGTCACCGCCAGACCGGGCGCATGCGCCGCCGCCAGCAGCGCTTCGACGACAGCCAGATCACGCAGCGCTGCTGCAGGTGTGTTGCGATGGGGCGCGCCATGCTGAATGGCATCGGCAAAGGCAACCAGTTCGCGCTGGACGCCGTGCAGCTTGCCGCACTCGATGCGCTCTCCAGCGGCGCCGGGGCGGGCGATCTCAACAAAACCGCGGTCAACGCGCAGGCTGCCCGCTGCACCGACAATTGTCAACGGCGCGCCCCAGGGCGAATCTACGGCATAGCTGACCTGAAGTGAGCAGATGGCGCCGTTGGCAAAACGTAGCACAGCGGCAAGAGTATCGGCAGGCGGCAAGTCTGGCGCCACTTGCTCGACCATGCTCACTACCGTGACGGCTTCGCCCAGCACCAGTCGCAGCGCCGCCGCCAGGTGGATCACGCCATCCAACAGCAAGCCACCGGTGAAGCCAGAGCGACGCCAGGTGGTTGCGTAGTAGGGATTGCCGGGCTTCAGCGCGACAAAGCGGCTCCAGGCCGCTGTGACCGGGCGGCCGATAGCATGTTCGGCGATGAGCTGGGCGGCGCGTTCAAAGGCTTCTTCGTAGCGCCAGTTTTCAGCGACCATCCACACCTGAGCAGGTCGGTCGGCGTGCAGAGCCATCAACCGGCGCGCCGCCGTGCTGTCGGGCGCAATCGGCTTTTCGCTGATGACATGCTTGCCGGCGCGCAGGGCAGCTTCCACAAAGTCAGCTTGGATCGGGATCGGCAGGAGAATATCGACGGCGTCGATGTCGGGACGCGCCAGCAGCGCCGGCAGGTCGGTGTAGACAGCGACATCATCGCCAATACGCTGCGCCAGGGCTGCGGCGGCAGCGTAGGTGCGGCTGTAAACGGCGACGATTTCGATACGATCTTGCAGCGCCAGGAGTGCTGGCAGGTGGGCGTTTTGGGCGAAGACGCCTGCACCCACCATCGCCAGGCGGATGGGGTTGTTTGTGTGCGCCATGTTACAATTGCCTTTCGTGTTTGACGGGATGACTACATGCCGCCTTTGTAAACGGGTCTAGAAGATTATGCAACATTGGATGCGTCGTATTCCGTGGTTGACCCCTTCCGGCACACAGCAGGTGGTGCCGCCGGAGTTGCAACCGCGCTTTTATCATCTGTATTGGGATATTGCCTGGTTTGGACTGGTGGCCGGTACGGCGTTAGCTTTTCTCAACGTCTACGCCGCGCGCCTGGGCGCCACCGCATTCCAAATCGGTCTGTTGACGGCTGGGCCAGCACTGATCAACCTGATTTTCACGCTGCCGGCGGGGCGTTGGTTGCAGGGCCGCCCGCTTGGTCGCTCGGTCTTTGGGACAGCGCTGGCGACACGCGGCATTTACCTGATCTATGCATTGTTGCCGCTGCTGCTGCCTGCGGTGGTTCAGGTCGAGGTATTAATCTGGGCGACATTGTTGTTTACGATTCCCAGCGTGGCGCTCGTGATCGGCTTCAATGCACTCTTTGCCGCCGCAGTGCCGTTGGAGTGGCGCGGCTATGTCGCCGGACGGCGCAATGCGATGCTTTCAATCGTATATGTCGTTACATCGCTTGCCGCCGGTTTCATCCTGCAGAACACGCCGCTGGAAATCGGCTATACGCTCGTCTTTGGGATTGGCTTCATCGGCGCGGCCATGAGCACCTATCATCTCAGCCGTCTGCGCGATGTGAGCGAACGCCCGGATGAAGCGCCGCCGCGTGTTCGTCAGATTATCGGCGACACGGCGCAGCTTGGCGGTGTGCGCGCCGGGCAGGGCGTCGGTCAACGCACCACCATTGCGCCGCGCGTCTTTGCACGCGGGCGCAATCTGCTGCGCCCCGACGTGGTACGCGGTCACTATGGTTGGGTAATCCTGGCGCTTTTCAGTTTTCATCTGGCGCAGTTCATGCCGGTGGCGCTCTTTCCGCTGCGCTGGGTCGATGCGCTTGGCTTCACCGACATGGAAATTGCCATTGGCACCGCCGTCTTTCATGCGTGCGTGCTGGTCAGCTCGCTCCAGTTGGATCGGTTGACGCGACGTTACGGCAACCATCGATTGACGGCTGCAGGCATCGCGCTGTTAAGCACCTATCCGCTCTTCACAGCGTTCATGCCCGATCTGTTGTTCTACGCCATCACCTCGGCGATCGGCGGCCTGGCGTGGGGATTGGTCGGCGGCGCCCTGCCCAACTACCTGCTGGAGAAGGTGCCAGCGGATGACCGTCCGGCGTATCTGGCCTGGTACAACCTGGCGCTCAACGCAGCGATCTTCCTGGGCGCGTTGTTTGGTCCGCTGTTGGCGCATTGGTTCAACTTGCAGGCGGCGCTGGTGCTCGCCTTTGTCTTCCGTTTCGGCAGCGCCGTGTTCATCTGGTTTGTCGAACGCAACACGCACCACGCGCCAATCAAATCTCAACCTGGAAATCAATAGTGTTCGAGCCAACGCACGCCTGTGGCATTGTCCAGTGCGCTTTCTGGCACAAGATCGACTGCGAGTTGGAGCGACATCCCGATGTAGCGCTCCAACTCAAAGAAGCGCGCCAGGGAAGGCGGCTGCTGAAAGCGCACCACGATGCGAACGATGCCCGTCGCTGACGTCAAACCGAGCGCATCGACAGCAAACTGCTGGTGCAAGGTGGGGAACAGCGCGCGAAGACGGTCGTCGATCTCTGTGACTGGCGCCTCTGCAGCAGTATTCACTGTGGTGCTCGCCAGCCGATAGTGCACGCCGCGCCCCTTGCCTTCCATCTGCAGATAGCCCATTTCCGTCAGCGCCGTGAGCCGTCGCGTCGCGGTGGCGCGACTAACGTGCAGCGCCTCGACCAGCCGCTGTGCCGTGAGACGCTGTTCCCGCTGCGCCAGCGCAAGTACGGCGGCTTCGTCGGGCGCCAGCACGGCGGGCTGATCGGGGCGCGGCTGCGCCGTCGCGTTCGACGGCACAGCCGCCAAGCGCGGCGCCACGGAGAGTTTGGCAAAGTCCTTTTCCTGGTCGTCGAACCCATGTCGGCGACACAGCGCCACGCCCAGCTGCCAGTGTTCGCTGGCCGCAGCGGCGCCGCTGGCGGCATAGGCTTCAGCCAGATTGTAATGCGCCTTGATTTCCAGCAATGGCAGGCCAAGCGTCTGGCTGATCTCCAGGGACTCTTGATAGCGCCGCACTGCTTCTGCAACGTTCCCAGCTAAAAAATGCGCGGCGCCGATGTTGAGCAACGCCACCGCCACCAGCTCCTGATTGCCGAGACGGACATAGGTTGTCATCGCCTCGGTGTAAGCGGCGATGGCGTGGTCGTAGTCGCCGTAGGTGCGGTAGAGCAACCCCAGGTTGCCGTGTGACTTGGCAATGCCGAGCAGGTCGCCACCTTCTTCGCGCAGGGTGAGCGCCAATTCAGCATAACTGATGGCGCGGGCGTAATCGCCGCTCTTGCGGTAGAGATTGGCCAGCACATCATAAATAGCGCCCTGTAATGCGCGCTCCGCAGCAGGGACGACTTCCAGCGCGCCAAGCAAATCGGCTTCGGCGTGGGGCCAATCCTGGCGTAGAAAGTGGAGCCAGCCGCGATCTTTGAGCGCCTCGGCCAGTTCCGGCGCGTCAGCAGGGAAGCGCTCGATGGCTTGCTGGTAGTAGCGCAGTGCGTGCTGTGGGTTGCGCGTCTCGTAGAGTTTACCGATGCGCCGATAGACGCGCGCCTGCTCCTCCGGCGTGCGCGCTGCCTGGAGCGCCTGCCGACCGGCCGCAAGCGCCGCATCCGGTCTGCCGGTGCGATGGAGTAGATCGCTCAGAAGCAGCGCGAGCGCGTACTGATCGCCCACAGCAAGTCGACGCATAACAAGCGCTTGGATCGCCTCGATCAGGGTGTCCGGTGACGCTTCCTGGAATAGATCGGCAGCAGCGGCGAGCAGCAAGTGCGCGGCGCGTTCATCTTGTCCGCCGCGCTGATAGTGACGGATGGCGGAGAGGAGTCTGCCTGGCTGCATCTCATCGGCGGCGGCGATCAGACGATGGCGCTGCTGCATTTCCCCGACAGGTTGGCGTGCGTAAAGGTGTGCGCGGAGCGGAGGCGCCAGCCACAGGTTGGCGCCTCCGTCGCCAGTCAGCAGGAAACGCTGGGCAATCACCTCATCCAGCAGCGCATCGGCCTGCGCCAGGCCCTCGCGCCTGGCGAGGGCAAGCAATTGTTCACGTGGAAAGACCTCCTCAAAGGCGGTCGCAATCGCCAGTAGGCGACGCAGCGCCGGTTGTTTCGCCAACGGCGCCAGCGCTTCCTGCAGAGCGAGCTGCTGGATTTCACGGCTCCAGGCGCCTTCGAGCAGTTGGCGGCGCAGCCACTCACTCAACTCGCCGATGGCGCGGTTGCGTTCATCGTAGAAGGCGTCGGCGCTGCTGATGCCGGTCAGCGCCAGCAGCGTCTCGGTGAAGCGACCGCCGCCAGTGAAGTCATCAGGGTGCAGCGGCTCCAGGTAGCGATGACGGAGGATTGTGTAGCGCCACCAACGGGGGTCGCGCCAGGTAGGATCGTCGAACGGACGAAAGACGCCAAAAGGATAGGGCGCCGGAGAAGGCGCCAGTTTCTCCACCGCCCAGCGTAGCACCAACCGCAGGGCGCCACCGCGTTCTTCCGCTGTGGGGGAAACATCATCTTTAACCAGCGCTGGCGCCACCACCGGCGAGTTAGCCAGTGGGGATCGGGACAGCGCCAGCAGACTCTGGCAGGTGCGCAGCGCGTCGTTGACTAGCGGCAGCCAGGTCGTCGGCGCAAGCAGATCGACAAATGCGTTGTGTTGAGTAGAATGGAACGACGAATTGGGCATGGTGTATGCGCCTGACGCAATCCTGATGCACTTCATCGGCGACAATTGCCAGCACAGCCCAGGCGCCACGCGCAATACTGGCGGCAATCGAAAGGCGATGACATATGGTACACGAAAATCAACAACAGGGCGACACGATGACCGAACAGCGTTGCTGGCATCGCAACATCATCATGCTCGTGTTCGTTGCGCTGGCAACACTGGCAGCGTTGCTAGGTGTGCTGGCGCGAGAGGCGCTTCCCGCCGTTGCAACGTCAGCAGCAAGTGACGATGCCTGCGCCGGTGTGACAGCCATTCCCGCAGCCGAATGCACCGCGTTGGTCGATCTCTACCAAAGCACAAGCGGCGCAGGTTGGGCCAACCATACAGGCTGGCTGGACTTTGGCCCGGCGACCGCTCCGTGCACCTGGTTCGGCGTCGTGTGCAGCGGTGGACGCGTGAGCGAACTCCTCCTGGCAGGCAACCAACTCAGCGGCGCGCTGCCCGCCAGCCTGAACGCCTTCAGCGGCCTGACGCGACTGCGACTCGAAAACAACGCGCTCACAGGTCGCATTCCTGGCGCTCTGTGTGCGTTAACCTCCACCCTCACCGATGCCAGTTTTGCTTACAACGCGCTCTTCACCCGCACACGTAGCGCCGCACAGTGCGCAGATATGCTCGATCCTGACTGGCGCGCCACGCAAACCACGAAAGTAACCGGGCTACGCCCCACAGAATTTTACACGAACGCGCTGCGCATCGCCTGGACGCCGATCAGCTACACGGCAGACGGTGGCTATTACGAAATTCTAGGGGCGCTCGATGCCAGCGGACCCTACACCGTAGTGGCGCAGACGGCGGATAAGACGACAGCAAGCTTTCTGATCACAGGATTGGCGCCAGGCAAGAGCTACTTTTTTGCCGTGCGCACCGTCACCCCGGCGCATGGCGACCAACCAAACACCTTGACCAGTGATCCAGCGCTGACGGTTGGCGCAACGCTGGCTGCGGATGGGGCGCGCGTGCTTGTCGCCGCCTACTTCCCGGCCGACAACGACCTGGCCGCCGAGATACCCTATGTCGTGGAGCGCTTCCGGCGTGGGACAGCCCTCAACCCCAACGTGCAGGTCGTTCTGTTGGTCGACGGCCGCCAGCATGGCGACACGCGCGTGCTGGAGATGGCGGGCGGCGTGATCAATGTCACCGATGTGGTGCTGCACCACTGGGGGGTGACCGAACTCGACACGGCCGACCCCGCCGTGCTGACCTGGTTCCTGCAAGATGCGCGCACCCGCTATCCTGCCCAGCGCGAGATCGCCGCACTCATGGGGCATGGCGCCGCCCCCGTGCCGGCCTTTGCTTTTGGGCCGACGACAGCTGCGCCGACGACAGCTGCGCCGACGACAGCCGACGCAGTGAATGCCGCTGCGCATTTCCCGCCCCTGCCAAAGGAGCACGAGTTCACGCCCTCTGACATCACCGACAACAGCTTCATGGATACGGTGACGCTGGGGCGCGCCCTGCTCGCAGCCACCAACCAGGGCGCCGCTCCCTTCGATGTGCTCTTTTTCGACCAGTGTTTTCAAGGCAGCCTGGACACGCTTTATGAAGTGCGGCAGAGTGCAACAGTGCTGGTCGCTTCACCCAACTACGCCTGGCTGGTGGCAGCCTATGACAAATACATCGCGCGCTTCAATCCTGGCCTGGCGCCCGCCGCGCTGGCTGACGACATCATCGGTGCGTATCAAGGTTCGCTCGACGCTGATCACCCCAACGCGATCTTTTGGGTGCGCAGCAGCGATGTCGTAGCCATCGCGGCGGCGGTCAGCAACCTGGGCGACGCGTTGCGACGCGCGCTCGATGCAGGCGACGCCGCCCGGATCGCCGACGCCGTCAAAGCCAGCAAATATGTCGACACCACTCAATGCAGCCGCGAGAACCTTCAACTTGGTCCTCCCGACGAGTTGATCGGGCTGGACACCTTCGCCGCGCAACTCAAGGCCAGTTTCGGAACCGGCGATGCAGCCGGTGTGTCAGCCGCGGTCGAGGCGCTACAAAACGCCATGAGCCGGGTCAACAAGCTGGCGCGCAGCGGCAGCCCTTACCTGGCGCCGGATGAATTTTGGGATTATCGCGATACGCTCACCGTGCTGGCGCCGCTGCCGCCTAATTCGCCGTCAGCGGTCGCCTGGCGCGCCAGCCTCTACCGCGATGACGCCCCCTTTGCGGCGCGCTGGATGATCGACCCAACGCAGCCAGTCACAGTAACGCACAGCCTGGCCTTCGCCACCGATGGCCGCTGGGATGAATTCCTGGCCAACTGGTACAACTCGCTGACGCCGACGATCGGCGCCTGGTGCAACTACAGCCCGCCGGAGCAAACCACAGTGACGGATGCCGAAAACATCACACTGACAGCCGCGCTGAGCGGGACGGATGCGATCCTGCTGAGCTGGGCGCCGGTCGATGACGCCAGCGCCACCGAACTGCGCCTGTACGCAGTTACACCAAACGCCATCGGCCCGAACGTGGCCGCCACCCTGCCGGCCACGCAGACAGCGTACACCGTGCCGGCGGCGACAGCAGGGGTCTACGGCTTTGCGTTGTTGGCCCACGACGCGGCGTTGACCGGCGTGGCGCGTTCCAGCATCGTCACCGTCACGGTGGCGGCGACGCCGGAGCTTTTCCTGCCGCTTGTGACGCGCTGAGCGGAATGATGGGGTAGACCCGGCTTGCAAAAAGGCGGTATGACGTTTGACAGTCATCATGTATAATGGCGGCGTCTTGTGAAAGTCTCAGGCGGATCAAGCCAATCCCATACGAAGGAGGGCGTTCATGCAGCCATTCCGTTATATCCGCGCCCAGAATGTCGAACACGCCGCCACATTGTTGCAGCAGCAAGATGGCCGGGCGCGCATCCTGGCTGGCGGCACCGACTTGATCGTGGCGCTGCGCGAGCGTCGTATTGCAGCAGAATTGCTCATCGACATCAAGGGCGTGCCAGAGGTCGATGAACTCACCTACGATGCGCACGACGGTTTGCGGCTTGGCGCTGCCGTGCCCTGCCACCGCATTTACCGTCATGCCGATGTCTTGCGTCACTATCCCGGCATCGTCGACGCGGCCAGCCTGATCGGCGGCGTCCAGATTCAAGGACGCGCCAGCCTGGGCGGCAATCTCTGCAATGCGTCGCCAGCAGCGGATTCGATTCCAGCGTTGATTGTGCACAGCGCCATCTGCGATATTGCGCTGCCACAGACGCGCCGCCGCGTGCCCGTCGAGGAGTTTTGCGTAGCGCCGGGCAAGACGGTGCTGGCGCGCGGCGAATTTCTCGCCAGCCTGCACTTGCCCCCGCCCCCGCCCGGTTTTGGGGCTGCGTACCTGCGTTTCATTCCGCGCAACGAAATGGACATTGCCGTCGTCGGTGTAGGGGCATCGGTGCAACTGGACGCCGACCGCCGGCATATCGTTGCGGCGCGCATCGCTTTGGGAGCAGTGGCGCCGACGCCCCTCTTTGTGCCTGAGGCAGGCGCAGCCCTGCTTGGCGCCGCGCCCGATGACGCTGTGTTTGCACGCGCCGCCGAGCTTGCCCAAGCCGCCGCCCGCCCCATCACCGACATGCGCGGCACGGCAGAATTCCGCCGCCATCTGGTCGGCGTGCTGACGCGGCGCGCACTGGCGAAGGCAGTTGAGCGAGCAAGCAAGTAAATGGAGACATCCCAATGAAATCCAAAGTGATTGTAGCAACCACCATCAATGGCGACGATGTGGAATTTCTGTGCGAACCGCGCCAGAGCCTGCTCGAAGTGTTGCGCGACGTGTTAGGGCTGACCGGCGCCAAAGAGGGCTGCAACAATGGCAACTGCGGCGCGTGCAACGTGCTGTTGGACGGCGTCCTGGTCAATTCCTGTCTGGTGCTCGGCGTCGAAGCAGAAGGGCGCACCATCGAGACGGTGGAGGGACTGGCGGCAGGGGGAGAGTTGCACCCGCTGCAGCAGAAATTTTTGGAGCACGCGGCGCTGCAATGTGGCATCTGCACGCCCGGCTTTCTGCTCGCCGCCAAAGCGCTGCTCGACCACAACCCAGACCCGACGGAAGGCGAGGTGCGCCATTGGCTGGCGGGCAATCTGTGTCGCTGCACTGGCTATGACAAGATCGTGCGCGCTGTGCTCGACGCAGCGGACGCCGGATGATGGTATGGCGCAGGGCCTGCAGCAAGGTCTACTGGATGACATCAGGCTGGCTCTGGAGTTGCGTTCTGGCATTGATGGTCTGCGTCTGTTGCCCGAAATCATCAAGAGCGACGATATCTCCGTATTGAAGGCCGCGCACGAAGCCATCCGGTTGCTGAGACGCCAGAAGAGTTACGCCACATCTAGCGCCCGGCATGAGCAGTTTTTTGTTCCCACTACCAGATAACGCGTTGTTCACTGCAAGGAATCAGACACCATGACCACACCCGCATCTCCCTACAAAGTCATTGGTAGCCGACCGCTGCGTCCAGACGGCGTCGACAAGGTGACAGGACGCGCCATCTACGGCGCCGATGTCCGATTACCCGGCATGTTGTACGGCAAGGTGCTGCGCAGCCCACACGCTCACGCCCGCATTGTGGCAATCGATGTCTCGGCGGCATTGGCGTTGCGTGGCGTGCGGGCGGTAGTGACTGCGCAGGACATGCCCACCATCGGCGACAAAATTGCCGATTTGGGTGAGTCAACTGTCAACCTACGCTACACCAGCAACAATCTGCTGGCGCACGACAAGGTGCTCTACTACGGTCACGCCGTCGCTGCGGTGGCCGCCGAAAACATACACATCGCCGAGGAGGCGCTGGCGTTGATCAAGGTCGAATACGCAGTGCTGCCGCACGTGCTCGATGGCAAGGCGGCAATGGCGCCCGATGCGCCGATCCTGCTCGACGATCTACGCACCAACGAATTGGGCAAACGTGGCGACCGCCCCACCAATGTCGCCGAGCATTTTCGCCACCAGCGCGGCGATCTGGCCAAAGGCTTTGCCGAAGCCGACGTGATCGTCGAACGCACTTTTCACACCGCCACCGTGCATCAAGGCTACATCGAGCCGCAGAACGCCACCGCACTGTGGAACGAAGATGATCAGGTGCTGGTTTGGTGCAGCACCCAGGGCGCATTCTCCGTGCAGGAACAATTGGCGGAACTGTTGCAAATTCCGATTTCGCGCGTGACCGTCACGCCGACAGAGATCGGCGGCGGCTTTGGCGGTAAGATCAATGTCTACCTGGAGCCGCTGGCGGCGTTGCTCTCGCGCAAAGCCGGGCATCGTCCGGTCAAGCTGGTGATGACGCGCGCCGAGGTGCTGGCTGCCACCGGGCCAACCTCCGGTTCACACATTCGCGTCAAGATGGGCGCCCGACGCGACGGTGTGATCACTGCTGCAGAAGCCGAGCTGATCTACGAAGCGGGCGCCTACCCTGGCTCGCCAGTGGGCGCTGGCAGCGGCGTGATCTTTGCCCCCTATCGACTCGACAATGTGCAGGTGGATGGCTACGATGTCGTGGTCAATCGGCCCAAAGCGGCGGCCTATCGCGCGCCGGGCGGCACCAATGCCGTCTTTGCCGCCGAGACAGTAGTGGATGAGCTGGCAGAAAAACTCAGTCTTGACCCCATTGACTTCCGGCTGCGCAACGCCGTGCGCGAAGGCGACCGCCGCGTCGATGGCCCCGAATACAAGCGCATCGGCTTTATCGAAACGCTTGAAGCGGCGCGCAATCATCCGCACTACACAGCCCCGTTGACGGGCAAACACCGGGGGCGCGGCGTGGCCGCGGGCTTCTGGTTCAACTGGGGCGGCAAGTCGAGCGCCACCGCCACCGTCAACGCCGACGGCGCCGTCAACCTGATCGAAGGCTCCACCGACATCGGCGGCAGTCGCGCCTCGATTGCAATGCAACTGGCGGAGACGCTCGGCATTCCCTACGAAGACATCCGCCCCCAGGTGGCGGGCACGGCCAGCGTTGGATACAACGACGTGACGGGCGGCAGCCGCACCACCTTTGGCACTGGCTGGGCGGTCTACGAGGTGGGCAATAAGCTGCTGGCTGAGATGCGCCAGCGCGCCGCTGAATATTGGGACGCGCCTGTGGAGTCGGTCACCGTCGCCAACGGCGTCTTTACGCACAACGGTGACGCCATGACCTTCCGCGAACTGGCGAGCAAACTTGATGTGCCAGTGACCGCCAGTGCATCGGTGCATCCGCAGAGCTATGGCCCCGGCTTTGGCGTGCACATCGTCGATGTTGAAGTCGATGTCGAAACGGGCAAAGTCTCGATTCTGCGCTACACCGCCGCCCAAGATGTAGGCAGGGCGATTCATCCCAGCTATGTTGAAGGACAGCTACAGGGCGGCGCGGCGCAGGGGATTGGCTGGGCGCTCAACGAGGAGTATGTCTACGACGATCAGGGGCGCCTGCTCAACGCCAGCCTGCTCGACTACCGGATGCCGACGGCGCTTGACCTGCCGATGATCGACACGGTGCTGGTCGAAGTGCACAACCCCGGCCATCCTTACGGTGTGCGCGGCGTGGGCGAGGTGCCGATCGTGCCGCCCGCCGCCGCCGTCGCCAACGCCATCTATCATGCCATCGGCGTGCGCATGACGGAGTTGCCGATGTCGCCTGCGCGAATCATCGCCGCCATAGAGAAAAGTCGCAGCGGATTGGGTTGACGCAGAGACGCAGCGGCGCCGAAGTCCGCAGAGGAGCTTTCAGGTGAGCTTTGCCTTGTGCAGCCTTTCTGCGTCTTTGCGTCGAAGCGGGCTGCACCAGGCACGGTCTTTCAGTCAACGCAGAACGAGGTTCATGTGCGCCATGAAGTATGGATTCCACCCGTCCACCGCGACCTGACGGGCGGCGTTGAACGCGTGCAGGTCGAAGCAGCCACAGTCGGCGACATTGTGGCTATCCTGGACGCGCGCTTTCCCGGCATGGCAGCGCGGCTGACGCAGGACGGCAGGCTCCGTCCCGGCATCGCTGTTGCAGTGGACGGTGTGATCGCACAGCGCGGTCTGCGGCAGCGATTGACCGCGCCAAGTGACATCCATTTCATCCCGGCGATGGCGGGGGGCTGAACGCCAAAGCACGGGCGGCGTGGTATAATCTCCGGCATGTCGATACAGATTCTTGCACCAGAAGTCGCCGCCAAGATCGCGGCCGGCGAAGTTGTTGAACGTCCGGCCAATGTCGTCAAGGAGTTGCTAGAGAATAGCCTGGACGCCGGCGCCACCGAGATCCGCATCGAGGCGCGTGAAGGCGGGCGGCGTCTGCTCCGTGTGATCGACAACGGTCACGGCATCCCCGAAGCAGAGCTGCTGCTGGCTTTCGAGCGCCACGCCACCAGCAAGCTCAACTCTGTCGATGACCTCAACCACATCGCCACGTTTGGCTTTCGCGGGGAGGCGCTCTACAGCATCGGCGCAGTTAGCCAGGTGACATTGACCAGCCGTCACGCCAGTCAACCCTTTGGCGCCACTGTGCGCAACGCTGGCGGCGTGCTCCAGCCGCCCACGCGCGCCGGTGCGCCGGTGGGCACCACAGTGAGCGTCGAACATATCTTTTTCAATGTGCCAGCGCGCCAAAAGTTTCTCCGCACCGCTGCCACCGAGTCTGGTCAGATTGCCGCCATCATCCAGCACTACGCCCTTGCCTATCCGGAGCGGCGCTTCAGTTTTGTCAACGATGGCCGGCTGGTTTTCCAGTCCACCGGCAGCGGCGATCTATTGGATGTGTTGACCATGATCTATGGGCGCGAACACGCGCAGCAGATGGTCAGCCTCACCGGAGCCGGGCGACGCAACACTGCAGCGCTGGACAACCTGGCGCTCGACGTCGATTTTGGCGCAGGGGCAGCCGCGCAACCAGAGACGTCCGGTGCAGGAGATTGGGTGCGCGTCAGTGGCTACGTTAGCCTCCCGAGCCTCACGCGCGCCAATCGCAGCGCCATTGACCTCTTCGTAAACCGCCGCTATATTGAAGATCGCAGCCTGACGCATGCGGTGGTGCAGGCCTATCACACGCTGCTGCCGGTGGGGCGTTATCCGGTGGCGGTTGTTTTTGTGGAGATCGACCCGGCGCAGGTCGACGTGAATGTGCACCCACAGAAGACGCAGGTGCGCTTTGTCGAGGAGCGGCGCGTCTTTGCGGCGGTGCAGAAGGCGGTGCGGCGCACCATCATCAGCATGGCGCCAATCCCTGATATGGGCATCGATGAAACCGGACGGCTGGTGCGGCCGGAAGGCGAGAGCGGCGCACTGCCCGCCGGTTGGGCCACGCGCCGCGATGTGATTCTTGGCGCAGGCGCGCAACCCCACCTCGATCTGATCGTGCCGCCGGCGTCGCCGACGCAACACCTGCCATCATTCCAGTCTAACGCAGCACAACCGCCGACGCCTGAGACGGCGCCGCCCCTGCCCGAACCGCCGCGCGCCGCGACACCATTGGTGAGCAGCTCGCCCAAACTTCCGCCGCTGCGCGTCGTCGGGCAAGTCGGCGCGATGTATGTCATCGCCGAAGGGCCGGAAGGTCTCTTCCTGATCGACCAGCACGCTGCGCACGAACGGATTCTCTACGAGCAGTACATGTTGCAGCGCGCCAGCGGCGCGCGTGGCGTTGCCCGTCAGCAACTGCTTGCGCCGCTGACGCTGCATGTCGGCGCCCGACTCACTGGCCAGGTTGCTGCGCACCTCGACGCGCTGCAACACATCGGGTTTGACATCGAGGCATTCGGGGGCGACGCGTTCCTGGTGCGCGCTGTGCCGGCGGTGCTGGCCGGCGAAGACCCACAGCGCGTGCTGGAGGAGATCGTGGCCACGTTGGGCGACCGACGCAATCTGGTGGGCGAAGGCATGGAGGCGCAGCTGGTCAAGATGGTCTGCAAGCGCGCAGCGATCAAGGCAGGGCAGCTTCTCAGCGACATCGAGATGCAAGAACTCGTGCGCCAGCTCGAACAATGTCAGTCGCCGCGCACCTGTCCCCATGGCCGCCCCACGATGATTCAGCTGTCGGCCAACGAGCTGGAAAAGGCGTTCGGGCGCATCTGACAACCCTTCTTCACCCCCGCACACCCAACATCCGCGCCAGTTTGCGGACAGTAAAGCGGTTGCGCAGATAGTGGCCGTTGTCCAACGCCAGAGTGGCTTCGGCGTCGCTGAGTCCCAGTTCCGCTGGCGTTGTCGGGCCACCGACGACGGTGAGCAGGCGGGCGATCTCAGCGGGCGGCGGCACCTGAGCTGCGATGGCCTGAATTTCATCCCAGTGATCGAGCACGCGGCGCTTGATAGCCGCATAGGTGACCGGCGTCATGTCGAGGAAGGCGCGATGATGACGCGCCACAGCTTCCGCCTCGGCGCCAAACGCCGCCTGGATCGCAGCCATCTCGGCGGCGCGCGCTGGCAGCTCAGCAGCTTCAAGACGCTCGGCCACCTCGGCGCGTGTGAGATGACGCACCTGTGCGTACAACTCCGCCATCATTACCGTCGCCACGCCGACCTTGGCGCCATGCAAGATCGCCGGACGCCCCTCGCGCAGCAACAGCATCTCCCAGAAATGGGACAGATGATGCTCTGAGCCGGACGCCGAGGCCGAATCGCCAAAATCAAGAATGCAGATGCCGGACTCGATCAACGCCGCCATGAGCAGGCGAATACTCTCCGGTGTGGCCTGACCAATCGCGTCAGCATTGTCTGCGCAGAGTTTGGCGACGGCGTAGGTGCGCTGTGCGATTGTCGCATCATAGCGTTCGTCGCGCACCAGGTGACCGAGCCGGAAGTCGGCGACAGAGGTGAACTTGCCCAGGATATCGGCAAAGCCAGCCGCGATCATGGCGCGTGGCGCCTGCGCCAACACGTCCAGATCGGCAAAGATGGCGGCGGGTGCGTGCGTCGGCAGCGAAATTTTCACGCCGTCAATCAACATCGGCGCGCCGACCGAGGCAAAGCCATCCACGGAAGGCGCCGACGGCGTGGCAAGGAAGGGCAGCCCCATACGGTGGCTGACAAAGCGCGTGATGTCTGTGATAGTGCCGGCGCCAGCGGCGATCAACGTGCGCGGCGCGCCATCGAGCGCCAGCAGCACCTGGTAGACGCGCTCGGCGTCGGCGACAACCTCCTGGCCGCGCAGAATGACCTTATGTACGTCGCAGCCAGCTCCCTGCAGTGCAACCTCCACCTTGTTGCCCAGCACTGCGTCGGTGTTAGCGTCAGCGACGATCAGGAATTGGGTGAGCTGCTGCTGCTGACAGTAGCCGACCAATTGCTCCAGCGCGTCGTTAGCGACGACGACCGGATTGGGTTTGGCATAATGCATGATGATCTCCTCAACTTCGCTGATGTTTCAACTTCGGTAATCAGTGTCTGTTATGTCGTTTGGTGAACCGACGCCGCGCCCGGTTGCGTTGATTGTAAGGCAAGTGTAAAAGCGGGAGCAAGCCTACTTTCCCAAGATGCACATCTGCTACAGTGGGGTTTCCCCATGTTGCAGCGTTGGTTGTCCGCATCCATGCGGACGCTGAGCGATGAGGAGGAACCATGCACACCCATCGATCCATGCCCATTTTATTGTTAACGGCGCTATTGGTCAGTCTATGGCCGCTGGCGCCGGTCACCGCACAAACAGCAAATTGCGCCCAAACCGTGACCGTACAGGCCGGCGACACACTCTCAACGATCGCCGGGCGCACGTTGGGCGATGCCAGCGCCTATGCGCGCATCGTGGCGGCCACCAATGCCGCCGCCGCCGTCGACACTACGTTCGCCGTGATCGAGAGCGCCGATCGCCTGCGCATTGGCTGGAAGCTTTGCATTCCAGGGGCGCAACAGAATGCCGCACCCGCTGCATCGACGCCTAGCGCAACCGAAGCACCGGCGTCGACCAGCGAAGATGGGGGCGGGCTGGTTGCAACTGATCCCTTCGACGGCGAGGCGCTGACCATCGACTACCTGCGCCAGCAGAACTACCCTGACCAGCAACTGGTCATCGAGGAGACGCTGGCGCCGGGCGTCAACTACAACCGCTACATTGCATCCTACCGCTCCGAGGGGTTGCGCATCAACGGGCTGTTAACCGTGCCACAAGGTGAAGCGCCAGCCACCGGATGGCCGGTGATCATCTTCAACCATGGCTATATCCCGCCCAGTGTCTACCGTCCAACTGAGCGCTACGTCGCCTATGTCGATGGTTTTGCGCGCAACGGCTACATCGTCTTTCGCCCCGACTATCGCGGTCATGCCTTTTCAGAGGGGGAAGCGCGCGGCGCCTACGGCTATCCCGACTATACGATCGATGTGCTCAACGCCACCGCTGCACTGAAGAACCACCCGGCCGCCGATGCGAACCGTATTGGCATGTGGGGGCACTCGATGGGCGGTTACATCACGCTGCGGGCAATGGTCACCGACCCCGACATCAAGGCGGGCGTGATCTGGGCGGGCGTTGTCGCCAACTACCCAGACTTGCTCACGAAGTGGCGGCGCAGCAACAATACGCCTGCGCCTGCCGTCACTGCGCAAGCGCGGCGTTGGCGCACTCTGTTACAAGAACAATACGGCGCACCAGAGGACAACCCAGCGTTCTATGCGTCGATCTCCGCCAACAGCTATCTCGCCGATCTCTCAGGACCGCTCCAGCTGCATCACGGCACGGCTGACACGTCAGTGCCCTACGAATTCTCGACGACGCTGCGCGATCAGCTGTTAGCAGCAGGGCAGGTGGGCGAACTCTACACCTATGCAGGCGATGATCACAACATTTCACAGGGTTTCAGCGAAGCCATGGCGCGCTCGCTTGCCTTTTTCGATCAACACGTAAAGAACGCCGAGTAGATGAAGTCAAAGCGGGCGGTGTGATGTGGACAGAGAATCCACATCACACCTGTCTCTTATACACATCTCCGAGCCCACGAGACCGTACTAGATCTC